>OKVI01000029.1_pt1 | contig 186974 bp, 147 predicted proteins | sample 1607001 | NCBI WGS metagenome assembly OKVI01 (sample SAMN03281018, study PRJEB24777) | human gut metagenome | isolation source: fecal sample PR128 from 1 month old male Malay infant, vaginal delivered...
GACCGGGTGCTCGAACTTAAAAATGCCGGAAGTCAGGTCGATGCTGCTCTATGGCAGGAGTATCGCTCCTGCGTTCAGGAAACCCAGAACCACAAGGGTGAGAGTGTTTGGGTGTGTAAGAACCAAGGCATTGCTCAGCGGTTGAAATACAGCGGCTGCATGGCGCTTCGTACCAACGAAGTTCCCAATCCCTTCAAAGCATTAGAACTCTACCGTCAGCGCAATGCCGTGGAGTGCAGCTATCGCGTCTTTAAAAATCAGATTGAAGGAGACCGCATGCTGGCAACGCAGACAAGCTATCGAGGCAAGCTTTTTGTCTTCACGCTTGCAACATGTCTTCGCACCATGATGCGGGTGAAAGCCGAGGCACAGGCTAAAGAATTTGATCTCAAAATTCCCGGCAACTCTTTGTCTCAAGTCTTTGAGATCCTGCGCGGCGTCACCATGCAGCGCTGGGGTTCCACTGACAGCTGGCGAATCAACATGCTGACACGAAAACAGCGCGAGTGCTTCGCACTGTTTGGGATGACTCCAATAAGGGGGACTAGAAAGGATTAAGAGCTAGTCCCCCGGGAGTTTGGGGTTCAGATGAGCAATCAACTCGCGACAGTTCTAGCGGCAATGCGGCCGTAAGCCAGTGCTTTGCCAAATGCAGTACCTGTCATGTAGGCCGCTCCATGCACGCCGCCTGTGGCCTCCCCCGCAGCAAGGAGCCCAGGAATAACTTCTCCGAACACACCGATAACTTGTGCTTTGTCATTAATGCGAAGTCCACAGTACGTGCCAATCATGCCGGCGGTAGCTGGCATGATGAAATACTGCCCATGATCAAGCGCTACAGGTTTGCCGTATCCAGAAGAAAGTGAAGTGCGGCCAATCGGGTCCTTCCCCTGAGGCGCCGTCTCGTTATATTGCTGAATGGTTTCGGCCAGAACCTTTGGATTCAACCCAGCTTTCTGAGCAGCTTCTTCAATCGTTGCCCCCGAGAAATAGTAATCAGCAGTCTTTCCTTCATCAAATCCGCCCCAAAGCTTCTTGTCGATGGCACGGAGCTTCATTTGTGAACGACGAATAGCATCGTCAAAAACAAGCCAAGACTTATGCTCAGGCTGCGACAACGCTTCATCCCCAAGGAGTTTGTAGGAAAGCGATTCGTTGACGAAACGCTTAGCATCCTTGTTGACGATAATGGCGCCGGCGTAATAAATCGTTGTCATGTCCGAGATGCTCGATGGATTGAGCTTGAACCCATAAGACGCCTTGACGTAATTGGTATCCAGCACATCCGCTCCGCAATCCTGTCCTAACAACATGCCGTCACCGGTGGTTCCCATCCCCGCAATGACGGCCGCCCATTTCATTGGGGGCGCATATTTAGCCAAGAGCTGCGGGTTGCGAGAGAAGCCTCCCGCTGCTATCAGCACACCTTTGCGGGCAGCAACAAAAGCCGTTTGCTTGGCATTGCGGACTCGAACACCTGCAGTTCGCCCGGCGTCCGCATCCCAAACAAGCCGATCTGCCGGTGTGTTGAGTCGAATATCTACGCCAAGTTTCTTGGCGTAGTTCAAATAAAACGCAATCACTGCTGCGGGATCAAAGCGGTGAGCTCGGGGAACGCTCATACCTGACGCAATAGCTACCTTCGAAGGCTTAACCCCCTTGCTAAGAATCCATTCATACTCTTCTTTCGAGGCTCGTACAAACGCACGCACAAGTGCTGGATCGTTTTCATTTTGTCCTGTCTTCAGCATATCGGCGAAGAATTTTTCCTCGCTGTAAGGCAGTGTAAGACGCGCGCGACGAATTAAAAAAAACGCCACTACGGCCTGCATGATCATGGCTCGTGCTGCGAAATGTTCTCGTTCAATATCGTGCTGTCCAATGCTACCCAGCACCTACCAACGCGCCAATAACGATGCCATCAATGTATTTGCGACAGTCACAGTCGGTTTGGAAGTTTTCTCTCTCAGCTCAGTGAACCGATGATCATGTTCATAAGTCCTTCAATAGGACGAATGATCTTGTAAAAGTTGTCCTACATCATATTTCTTTATCAAGTTACGAAATGCTTGCTTAGTTATGACGAGAAGGATATTGAGGGTTAAGACCGCATAGTGTAAACTGCCATCAATTGTCGTCATAAAATATGATGATATTTTTTTTCAATATTTATTATCACAATAATTTTCAGTCGAAATTATGGTCGACATTTTAGTAAAATGCCGACCCAAAGATGGATAATTTTAGTAAATAACATCTGGAAAATTATTTTATCATAAATTTAACGGATTTATAAATGGCTAAACGCACTTTTAATATGGAAATAGGGAATCTGATTTGTCGATTTGGTGAAAAGTACGTATTACTAGATTTAGCCGAAGAAGTTGTCCTTCCAGCATTTCTATCAAAAAAACAAGTTAGAACATATGGCTCTACACGATATTTTTTTCATGACGTCAAACCTGTTCTTCTAGATAATAGTGAGAACAAGGTGATTGGTATTATTGGCAGATTTATTAAAGATACAACTCTTGTCAGGGAACAAATTTTTCTGGACAAACAAGGGATAGTCAAAGATTCTGAATCCATTCAATCTTCCCCATCATCAATATTTCTACTTATATTAAATAATCATAGGCTAATATACGTTAAGGAAACCAAAAACGCACCACCTAAGGATGCTTTTATTAAAACGCTATTAAGTTTTTTAAGAAAATCTCATCAAAATTTTATCAATAATAAATTTGATGAATACAAAGTCAACCATGACAAAAATAAAGGACTTGATAGAGTCACGAAAAAGAACCTTCGAGAAGAATACCCCGACCCATCTCTCTTACTTATTCCTTTGACCTCAAAGGAGAGTATCAAAGATTTTGTCTGTAATTATAAGTTGCTAAAAACTATTGAGATCGCCCTATCAGACAGAAACGATGAAAATGATAATGATCCATTTTTCGATTTGATGCAAAAAAGGAAGGATGATATTGGCAGTACAAAATCGGTTCTCAAGCATAGTAACCGCGAAGGTCTAAATAAAGAGGTCGCAATTACAGAGATAGCCGAGGCAACTGCGCAAGGAAATCAAACGGTAAAACTTGTAGGTGAGGACAAAAGTGGCGACACGCTAACAGGTAACAACGAAAATTTTCAACTTAGAAAGTCTCTCGACAATCTAGGTGGAAGCCTACAAGAAATGGCTACTACCCTTTATGCCACCTTTAAATCGCTAGTAAAAGATGGGCGCATTGATCTACCAATATTATCTGATAAAACACGTAACATTGTAAAATTGCTCGCTAGGAAGCTATTCAAATGACCTTACCAGAATGCACAACGCAGGATCTTACGAAAGAAAAATCACTGTGGGATATATATAGTGCTTCACGTCGTATACATTCAGGGAAATTTAATAAGATGGCCACATCAATTGTTTTTGGGCTGCTTTTTTTACAATGTTGGATTAGTGAACAAAGTGTTTCCAGCACAATTGATGTAGTTAGAAAAGTTGCTGATATAGGGTTGGTGGCTGCTTTAAGTACCCTTGGCCTTTTGCTTGCGGGCTTTACCATTTTTGCCACCATATCACAACCATCCCTATTGTTACGGATGTCTGAGGAAACACATCCGGATAGCGGTCTTTCATGGCTGAAACATAATTTTTTTATATTTGTCAGAGTACTGATATATTATATGTTTTTTTCAGTGTTCTGCCTATTTATTATTATGTTCGGACATAAGGATGGATTGATAGGTACACTCATCTCTTATTCCCCACACCCCACCGAGCTTAAATTCTTTATAGCAAAGTCTTCATATGTTGCATTTTTTACTGGTTTCTTTTTTTTATTACTCCAGTTAAAATCTTTCATTTTTAATGTTTACCACGCCGTAATGACTGCCTTACGTTGGAAAGCGGAAGGCTATGATAACGAAACTACATAGCACCTTAGTGTTTTTTGTAGGTTAGAGCGGTATCGGAGTAAGGTACGGTGAGCAAGCTTGCTTTTTGCAAATAAAGGCTTTTCACAGTAGCAATTATTGGTATTACATAAAAAGAGATTATCATGACAGCTTACCGCGCATCCTATGGCCTCAATAAGATAGGTCAAAACTATGATGCTTTATCTGAAGAGCTGAAGAAATCCCTCGGGTGGTGTTACCCACTGAATTCAACTTGGCTAATTAGCACTAATGAGGCAGCTAATCAACTGACTCAGAGCTCATCTTGACGACAACGATAGGTTGCAGGTTATTAAAGTTATTCATCCCTACTCCGGATGGCTTTCTAAAAAGACATGGGAATAGATCAATCAGCAAATCACTGATCACTAAGAGACTGCAATTCACCCAAGTAAAATTAGTTTACTCCATCTATAGTTGCTTTAGCCGATGCAAATATGTCCGGGCTTCGTTTTGAACCGGTGAATTGGTTTGTTTTTGGACACATACAGAGTCCAAACCATACACATAACGCAAGAAATGAGACAGCAAGCCTGCAAAGGGCTTTTGCATTTCATCCCGAAGAAGGCACTGGCCAGAGAGCTGGGTATTCCCGGTGGTTCGATCCGAGACTGGGCTATTTATATCCAGCACGGTTTCTTCGATTGGGTTGACAATCGTGGGAGCACACGCCGGCTGGAGTTGCTCCAAAGCGCCGTAAACTACAGGTTCGAGCATTACCCTATTGGCTACAGCGATGTTGTTAAGCAGTTCGGCGTGAGGCTGGCCACATTGTTCCAAAAGATCCCATCACACAGTTGCTAAACTGCCTCGAGTAGCTGCGACCCAAGCGCATCCTATTCTGGGACGTCAAACCAGAAACCAGCCTTGGAACCTTCAGAATGGCCATCAAAAAACTCTACGACATTCCTGCCGATCGTCCCTTAACACTTGCTGAACGGAAGGCTCTCCTCAAAGAGATGCAGGACGCACGAGGCCGCCTGATCTGTGCGGAATCTTCTGGAGTTTGCCCTCGAAAGAAAACTGTAAGGACGAGCTCACAATCCGGTAGAGAGTGAGTTTGCACATCGCTCCCTCCCACACCACCGGACACTCGTTCGGAATCCGGCAGTTTCTAAAGTAGATTGTTTCTTTCGTCCACCGTTCAATCGCCGCTTTGGTCTCTGACCATTTACGCCTCCCCCAGAGTCTGGACTTCCAGACTTTTCTCCTCATTAGCAAGGTACTCACCTGAGATCCCCTCTGTTCGCCGTCGGCCTCCGACTTACCTGACCGTTGACACAACATGCGCTGCCGGGGGCTCATAATGAATCGGCCCGCCGCATTTCGATGCTGACGGGCCGATTGTTATCCGAACGCGCTGAAGGTTATTTCTTCAAAGCCGCCAAAGCTGCGAAGGGATTGGGGCGCTTCTCTTCCTGCGGTTCTTCCCCGTCGCTCCATTCGCGCTTTTCTTCGCAGGCATCATGCACGACCATGCGCGGCAGCGCCAGAATGGCTTCTTCTTCAACCCACTTTTCGAGGTCGAAGTTGCGCGATCCTACGAGGACATCTTCGTCCTCTTCGTCATCCTCAATCGGAAGCGCATTGGCTTCTGCTTCCGTTCTTACCAAACGAAAGACTGCTCCGGAAGCAATGTGCACGGACATGGGCTTCAAGCATCGGGCGCAGGAAATGTCCACGTCGCCTTCCATATCAAGATCCACGGCAGGAAGTCCGCGGCGTTCGCCGAGCCCCGTCGCGACGAATCGGAGCGTGCCGTTTTCCGTGGCGGTGAAGCCGAGCAAATTGGGAAGATCCTTCACGGCAACTTCGCCTTCAATCGTCTCACCTCGGCGGGCGAACTCAAAGATGTTAATGAACTGCGGCATGGCTCAATAGCTCCTCAACAAAAGTCTGCCTTCGCACAGCGAACTCCCCATCGAGCCTTGGTATGTATATGGCTCTTTGGTTCGAGCGGCACCAAGTCTAGCCTATCCGCATCGAACCGCACTTTAAATGCAGTGTCTATAGAGGCTTGCGACTACAATCCACTACACCATGAAGCCTCTCCTTATTCTTGCCTCAAGCTCCCGCTACCGGCGCGAGCTCCTGGATCGACTGTGTCTACCCTATGAATCCATTTCTCCGGATGTGGATGAAAGCGCTCAGCCCGGCGAAACGCCGCGCGAAACAGCCCTCCGCTTGGCCGAACTCAAAGCACGTGCCGTCTGGAACCAGCATCCGGGATCCGTTGTCATCGGCTCCGATCAAACGGCCGACCTGCACGGCGTACGGCTCGGCAAACCCCATACCCGCGAAAATGCGGTGAAGCAGCTCAGCGCCATGCAGGGTGAAGAGACCGTCTTTGCGACGGCACTCTGCGTCATCGACGCCCAAGGGCATGCTCACACCGCCGAAAGCCTCACACGGGTGCGCATGCGTCCTTTGAGCCAAAGCGCAATTGAAGCCTATATCGACCGCGAAAAACCTTTTGACTGCGCGGGTTCAGCGAAAATTGAATCGCTCGGCATTGCACTGATGTCTGCCGTATCCTCAGACGATCCCACCGCACTGATTGGGCTTCCGCTGATGAAGCTCACGACACTGCTTAAAGAGGCCGGCATTGAGGTGCTTCCCGGCCTATAAACGCAGTCATTGCCCGAAACTTTCATTCAGCCTGCCCGTTTTCCCCTTTTTCTAAGGACGCCGTGATGTCTGGTCAGCTCTATCTTCTGCCATGCCCCATCAGCGAAGCACCTGCGCTTGATGCGCTTCCGGCGTCGACCGTTGAAACGGCCCGCCGCATTGATCACTTTCTTGTTGAAGCGGCCCGCACAGCCCGCGCAACGCTTAAAGCCATGGGTCATCCCAAACCCATTGCTGAACTGGACATTGTTGAAATTGGTCATGATCCGGCCCCCGAATTGATCAGCGAATGGCTCCAGCCGGTGCTTGACGGCGCCAATGCGGCCGTTCTTTCCGAATCCGGCTGTCCCGGCGTTGCCGATCCCGGTGCGCAGATTGCCGCACGGGCGCATGAATTGGGCATTCGCGTCGTACCGCTCACCGGCCCCAGTTCGATTCTCTTGACGCTCATGGCTTCGGGGCTCGACGGTCAGCGCTTCCGTTTCTCGGGCTACTTGCCTAAGCACGATGCTGAACGGCGCGCTGCCATTCTGGCTGCCGAAAAAGCGAGCCGCGCAAGCGAAACACAGCTCTTTATCGAAACACCGTACCGCAACACTGCGCTCCTCGATGCGCTCCTTGAAACACTGGCGCCCGACACACGGCTCACGGTAGCGATTGACGTCACGGGACAAAACGAATCCATCCGCACATTAACGGCTGCTGCCTGGAAGGCGATTCCTAAAGCAATGCGCACGCTGCCAAAGCTCCCGACTGTATTTGCTTTCCTCGCTAAACCAGGCAACAGAGCACCTCGGTATGCACCGGAATGTGCCGGCGGAAAGCGTGCCCATACCGCACCGTCCTCCAAACCTGCGGTCCTCAACAATCGGCCAAAGCAAGCTTTCAAAACGCACCGGCCTGAAGGATCGCCCGTCAAGACACTCAAAGGAGGTCGTTGATGGACGCCATCATCGAATACGCATCAACGCCCGAAGGCATGCTCATCGTTGTCGGTGTTGCCTTCATAGGCATCGTTTTGCTCCTCACGGCGCTCATTTTCTGGATTGGATCGCTCCTGCGCCGCCGCGGCGTCAAGATCGATCAAACCCCCGATACGGACGACGAGACCGCTGACAGCTCTCCTTCGGCGGACGAGTCTGCATCTCAAGATCCGCTGGCCGCATTTGATCGTGAAGCCGCAGAACAATCTGCCCGAGCCGCATCCAAAGCCCCTATTGCGCTCGCCCGTCTGCGGGCTGCCGGTCCTGACATTACCGCCGCTGCCGAACCCAAGCTGCCGGAGCCCGTTTTGGAACAAAACCCGTCCGTTCAGTCTGCTGCAGCTCCGGAATCCGCCCCCGCCGTCTCGGCTTATGCCGCAGAAGTGCAGCCGCCGATGCCTGCAGCTGCCGCACCGGCTTTTTGGGAATCCCCGGCAAAACTGCAGCCGAAGGCGCCCGATCCGCTCGCCGGCACTCGCTTTCTCCTCACACTCCCCTTTGAACGCCGATCGGGCTTATCCATGGCTCACGCCGACCTCTGCGGGATTGGCGTAGAAGCGGTCTTTTTTGATCCGGAACCGGTTTCCCGTTTGGATGAAGACGCAGTGAGACTGGTGCCGTTTCTTCCGGCTAACGCGGCGAAGCTTCTTCTGACGGAATCGGACCGCGAAACGTTCAAAGCCGGCGCACTCTGCGCGCAGCCCGATGCTGTGCTGGAGCTCCCCGCCGGTCTCATTGCACTGGAATACAAATCTAAAGGCGGGCGCTTTGACGATCCGCTGCGCTGGGCTGAAACCATGCGCACCAAAGACCTGATCCAGACGGTGCTCGCCGCAGCAGCGCTTTCCGTCGCTGCGGGCCGCCCCGCTGCCCCGGTGCTTCGGACAACCAATGCCGTTTTCTTCCTGCGCCCGACCAACGAACTCAAAAATCTGCTTTCGGCTCATGTCCAGGAAGCCGAGAGCTTTCTGCTCTCCACGAGTGAAGGTGCGGGACGCCCGGGCATCAGCGCCTCGGACTACGCTGCACTGATGATTCCTGCACTCGAAAAGCTTTATCCGCGGGAACCAAGTTCCGGATCCGAAGCCGGTGAAGCTGCGCATCAGGAAATGTTGAGAACCCGATAAACGACATTCTCAAAATATTTCTCGCAAAGCGAGAATATTTATGATGTTTTTTTTCAAATAAGCATCTTCATTTGGCCGCCTCTGCAAGCAGCCGCTCGCTGAGGCACATCAATCCATCAAATCGGATTCCACACACTGCTTTTGTCGGTCAAGCCGAACATTCAAATTAAAGGCGTAGCGGTCACCGGGATGATAAGAAACGGTGATCAAGAGTGTTTTTCCGCGAGCTGAAACATAACGGCGGCGAATCCTCAGGCAAGGTGTTCCTTCGGATTCATTGAGATTAGCTGCCGCTTCCGCTGTAAGCGTTGTGGCCTCAATGCTTTGCCTCACTTCAACACATGTTTTGCCATACAGCTCAGCAATTAACTCAATCATGAGTTTTTCAGGATGTTTAGGGGCTTCAGCCACTAATTTGGTCCATTCTCGATTGACATACTCCGACGTCCATGCGATGGGCGGAGCTCCTCGTTTTGAACCCATGCGGATCATAGAAAATCGAATAAACGTCTCTCCGGGCGGACACTGAATCTGTGCAGCCAATTCGCGGCTCACAACGATTTCTCTGATATCGAGGATATGACGCGGATTATGTGCTGCAAGCCGTCCCAAATCGGAGAGCGTGGAGAGTTCCTGATCAAATGTCTGTACTCTCCCACGGCTTACCACACGCGTTCCCACATGCGGCGTCCTTTGGATGAGTCCAAGGCGTTCGATCTTTGCGAGTGCAGCCCGCACTGTATGACGTGATACGCCTTCACTTTCGACGAGCTGAAGCTCCTTAGGAAGCAATGAACCAACCGGATAGCGTCCCGAGGAGATACCTTCGATCAGTTTATCGGTCAGTTTGTCCTTAAGGAGTTCGCGCGTCATGGGGTGTCTCCATTTTGTCGGATAGAGAAACGCCGCCGGATGGTGCTATGTTTTCCGCAGCATCCGGTGGCGTATCCAAAAGCTAACAGACTGTGGTCAGTAGAGACCAATCGCCTTCCACCAGAGCATGCCGCTTGAAAAGACAACGAGCACGCAGAAAGTGACAATACAGAAATTGATCTTATAAAACCTCGGGCGTTCGAAATAGCCCTGTCCGAAATAGATCGGCCCCGGACCGCCCGCATACTCCGTGATTCCCCACATGAAATTTGAGAAGATTGCGAAGCAGATGGCCACCATCGGCGCGGGTGCACCGGCTGCGATCGCTACGGATGCGAAGGGAACGTACATTGCAGCAACATGACCCGAAGCCGTAGCGAATACATAGTGCAGATAAATGTACGCAAAGCCAAGAATTAAGAAGGTTGTCACCCAATCAAGACCGCCCAAAGAAGAAGCAAAACCCAGTGACATCCACTTCACAAATCCGAGTTTCGTGAGTCCCGTAGCAAGCGAAATGATTGCACCGAACCAGACAACCGTATCCCAGGCCGCCTTGTCATTTAAAACATCCTTCCACTGAACGGCACCTGAAACAAAGAGGAAAGCGACAAGTCCCAAACCGATCGCATTGGCATTGAAGCCCGTAATTAAAGACGTTCCCCAACCAATCAGCGCGAGAATGAATCCGACCGCAACGAGCAGCTCCTGTCGTCCCATCGGTCCCATCTTCTTAAGTTCTTCACGCCCCATGACTCGCGCCTGCGGCGTGCGCTTTAATTCTGGGTCCATGAATTTGAAGGTCAGCAGCGGAAGTGCGATGAAGCAAATCATCGCTGGAACGAGTGCTGCCAGAAACCAAGACCCCCAGGTTAGCTCAACACCAAGACCGTCTTTCGCCAGCTGCGCGCAAAGCGGATTAGCTGCCATACCGGTCATGAAGAGCGCACCCGTGATCGGCGTGAACTGAAAGCACGTCATGATCAGGAAATCCCCGATGCGCTTCCCTGTCGGTCCCGGCTGAGAACCCAACACTTCATTGATAGACTTTGCAACCGGCAGGATGATGCCGCCCGAACGAGCCGTAACGGACGGCATCGCTGGAGCCATGATGAGGTCGGCAATACCAAGCGCGTAGGCAACACCCAATGAGGATCCGCCGAAAAGTGATAGTGCACGATAAGCAATGCGTCGCCCAAGACCAGACTGTACGAAGCCAAGTGAAAGCACGTAGGCCGAAAAAATCATCCAAACAGTGCCGGATGCAAAACCTTTGAGCACATCGTTTAGCGGCAGCGTATTGGTGAAATACGTTATCGCCAACGCGATAAACATCAGCGCACCTGAAGCAACAGGAGCGGCGAGAATGCCGGCAATGGTTGCCGTGAAGATCGCGAACATGTGCCATGCAGCGGGAGTAAGTCCTTCGGGCGTCGGGATTACCCAAAGAAGAACAAGCACAGCGACCGGTACGGACCAACGAATGAGTTTTGACTTATTCATGATGCGAAAGACTCCTGCAGATAAGCAGTTTCAGCCGCAGACAATGGGGCTTTCACATCCAAAACGATGCTTAAATGCACTGCCGTTGCGGTGAAGTTGAGGCCTCAGGAAGATTGAACGGAACCTTGGAAAATCTATGGATTCTCAGGAAGCGGTTCCGTTCGAACCTAAAAAGCGAAACAGGTCAGCAGGTTTTCGCCCACTTCTCGACAACGCGGTCAACAAACTCCGGCGCAAGACCGATGTAAGTGTGGGGATTGAGCATGTGGTCAATCTCGTCCTCAGTGAAGGCCGCAGTCACTTCCGGTGTATGCATCAGCACATCCTTGAGGGGAATTTCCTTCTCATAGGCCTCCATGCAGGACTTGTAGACGATTGAATGTGCCGTCATACGACCAAGCTTGCGGGCGAGGTGCATCATCACGCACTCACTCATCATCAGTCCCTTCTGCGCGAAGAGATTGCGCTCCATGTGCTTGGGGTAGACAATGAGATTCTTCAGAATGTTTTTGCTCTTTTCCAAAGCACAGCCAAGCATGTGGCAGGCACGCGGAATAGCCTCCCACTCAGAAAGGAAGCAGCCCCAGTCCCGCTCATTTTCGCTCACCATGGACTCAACAATCGACGGGGCGATGCTGCGCACATTTCGGCAGAGCGCCAGAACGTTTTCCAACACAGCCGGATTGCGCTTGTGCGGCATCGTGGATGAACCGACCTTGCCCATAAAAAAAGGCTCTTCGAGTTCGAGGATTTCCGTACGCTGCAGCGTCAGAATTTCGTGATTGATGCGGCCCAGAGTACCAGCACAAAGCGCGAGCACGCTCGCAAACTCTGCCTGACTGTCTCTGGCAACATGCCATGCAATCGTCGGTACGCCAAGTCCGAGAATTTCCATCATGCGTTTTTGGGTTTCAAGGCCTTTTTCCGGCTGTGATGCAAGCGTACCGACTGCACCAGACATTTCACCCACGAAAACGCGCGGAGCCATGGCTTCAATACGTTCGATGTCTCGTCCGAGTTCATCGGCCCAAACTGCGGCCTTGTAGCCAAAAGTGATCGGAATAGCATGCACAACGTGAGTACGTCCAGCCATCACGGTGTGGTTATATTTCTTGGCGAGATCAAGGCAGTATCCCAAGCATGCCTTCATATCGCGCAAAATCACCTGATAGGCGTCACGCTGCAAAAGCACCATGCCAGTGTCGACAATATCCTGACTCGTCGCACCCCAATGAACAAATTCCCCAGCATTGTCGGGAAGGACCTTCTTAAAAGCCTTCAACAGCGGCACGATCGTGATTGAGGATTTATAGAACTCACCGATTGAAGGAATATCGAGCAGTTCAGCCTTTGCATATTTATTGATGAGCTCCGCCTTTTCCTGCGGAATGACACCGAGCTCTCCCTGCGCTTTAGCTAAAGCCGCTTCCGTGTCAAGCCACTTCTGAGCCCAAGATTGGTCACTCCAGATCCGACGCATTTCATCAGTAGAAAACATACAGCCGTGAATTTGAGAATCGATGGCAGTGGACGGCATAGTGAAAATCTCCCTTCATGCATTAAAGAATCAACTTTTGTTTGCTCTTCCCGTTTAAGGCAAGAAACAAGCTTTAAGTTGAGGAGATTTTTCACGACATGGCCCATCAGCGTGACCAAATCGAACTTATGTCTTGCATGAAGTCACATTGCAGTACCTCATGCCAAACCACTTATGTTTTAAATTTCAATGGAATAGCCTTATGTCCTTTGCGTACAAATAGAATAAAAGAACGGACATATACATCTTTCACTGCAAGACAGGCGCACACATGACTCAAACACAGCCTTCTACGCGAATAAGTACCATACATAAATGCATATGTACCACCGACGATAGTTGCTGCATGCTCTGATTTCGACATCTCTAATATTTCATCGAAAATTCAATAATGAAATAATTTATGTACGAAATATAAAAATTCACCATCTTTTCATCATCTGATTATTATGGTGCCCATATTAATTTTTCAATTATCAATACAGAAAAGATAATTCGTTTTAAGTATTTTAAGCAAGAGCCACTATTAAGTTCATTTAAAAACTTACAACTTAAGTGACTCTTTTTATCTCAACCTATTATTCAATAGGTAAAACATACTGTTCTCGATGGATTTTCCTTCAATCTGATCATGGAACCTTGAAATTGAACTGATGACATTGGTCGCAATAGTTCTCTGTTGGTCCGTGCTGCAGATGGCAGTTTGTGCAGTCTAATTGGTCCTGATAATGCGGCGAAAAGTGAGGATTCGTCGGTTTTACAGTCTCCGTCTTTGCAACAAGCTTTTTGAGATCATGACATTGCGTACAGGTCTCAATTGTGGGCATTTTCGGATTTGCAGCATCCGAACCATGACAAGCCGAGCACTTAACGCCTGCCGCTGCATGCCGATCGGCACCAAAGTGCTCGGCACTTGCAGCCGTACCGCAGAACGTGAGAATGGAGAATAAAACGAGAAGCACGGGGGAAACGCGTCTCATGGTGGGTCTCCTTAAGAAATGACGGAGCGATCAGATCTGACCGTTCCGTCGCGAACGCAAGTTTCTCAGCGAACGTTAACCTTTGACGACTTCAGCGCCGATGATGTAGCCCGCCGTGAAGCAGCGTCCCATACCGTGCTGTGTTGCACCGCCAGCAGATTCGCCACCACAGTAAAGACCGGGGATCACTTTGCCTGCCATATCGACAACTTGGTTCTTACCGTTAACACGCAGACCCGCATACGTATCATGTGTGCAGACAGTGCACCATGCAGCATAGAACGGTCCTTGCTCGATCTTGTAACGAGGCTTCGGTTTGTCAAAGTCCTCATCAACTCCCTTCTCAACAAAAGCGTTGTAGCGTGCGACCGTTTCCGCTAAACGACCCTTAGGCAGTTTGAATTTCTGATAAGGATTTTGAGTCAGTTTTTCCTGAAGTTCGTCGAGCGTGTCAGCCTTAAAGAAGTAGCCTTCTTCACCTGAGTTTTCGTCGATTTTCCACTGCTCACGCTTAATAGCTGCACTATCAAAGATCGCCCACTGCGGACCCGCTTCCCAATCCGGTCCCTGAGAACCTTCATTGATGGCACAAGCCGCATCGATGTAGTTCCTAAACTGCGGCTTGATCTTCGAAGAGTTGCGCCAGTCTCCGTGCACGTATCCGCCGGATTTATCGAAGAACCCAAAGCAAGTGCCGTTCGGATAAGCTGGCTTGGTTTCATCATAGAAACGCTTGCCGGCCTGATTGACAGCAATGCAGTCCTGCCAATTGCCGACAAAGAGTCCTGTCGCTTTAACCTTTCCCCAGATCGGACTCTGCGGCTTCCAGGCAACGTAGCTCGTACGCGAGCCGACAAAAGCGCCGCGGCGCAGTGCGCCATTGCGGTTCATTGCCTGATTGCAGCATCCCCAGAGTGCGGCGCCAATCGCCATTGCAGCCAATTCGCCAGAACCATCCTGCGGGGACCACTCGCCGCCGCCCAACTGGAATTCTGAGGTAAGGCGGGGATCAAACATTCGACGAAATTCAACGTTGCCTGTATTGCCCCCAGTAGCAATCACAATACCTTTGCGAGCCTTAACTGTGACGGACGGTTCATGGAAATCAATATTGCCGTCCGTCTTCCAACTCACAAGAGGTTTTGTCTGGCCTGGCAGAATGGTTGGGGTGTAATGCGCTTCGATACCGAGGACCCGACCTTCAAGCGGCTGTTCGCGGAAGATCCGATCCATGTGATAGTTAAAGAGAAAGCGGATGTTCTTACGCTTGCGTGCAGACTCATCGAGCGGCCGCATAACGGAGGTGCCGTTAGTGCCAGTAGGTGAAGGACCGCCCACGCCGTTCTTCCACTTGACGTGATGAGAGCGCAGTGCCGTTACGCCACTGGCGTGGTTTGCCTGGAAGTTGTCTGGAGCCTCATCTTCAAAGGGCAGTCCATTTGCAGCGAGGAAGTCATACACGGCAGGACCGTTGTATGCGAGAGCATGCTGTACGGCACGGTCTGCGAAGCGATAGTCGGGCATGCCATCGACTTCTGTGACCGACCAGTCAGTCAAATCTTGAAAATATGTTTCCGGATCATCCTGAATACCGTATTTCTTCTGTAAAGCCGTTCCTCCGCCCAATGCAATAGAGCCAGCTGAGAGAATGGCATGACCGCCGACATCATAATTTGTATCGACGACAAGTACCTCTGCACCGAAATCCGCCGCACGAATAGCGGCTGCCATACCGCAGGCACCTGCACCGATCACGACGACATCGGCCTCAAAATCCCACTTTGTCGGAAGCGGCGCGCAGCTGTTTGGGACGACTTGGGCAGCAGCGCTGGGAATGAGCAGGTTTGCTCCGGCCATAAGTGCGGTGGAGCCGAACAGTGTACGGCGAGAAATCCCTTTCTTGCTCATGGTGCATCTCCTTTGATCGTGGACCCTGACTGTCGAAGATCGGCATTGACCTTCCAAAGGATCCGTGCGGTCAGAATAGAAAAAATAGTTCTTTCGACCTACGTACGTAGGTTGAGAAGAACCAAAGCAAAAGCATGAGCCGCGGGTTTATGCCTAGAGCGTCCGGTTCTGATCCTCAATTTCGGAAAGCACAAGTGCTGCTTGTGCAGGCGTTTGAATCTGGAGTTTTTTAAGTCCAGATGCCCGATGGACTTCGACGGTCCGCTGACTAATATCGAGTTCAATGGCAATCTGTCGGCTCATGAGCCCTTTGGCGACGAGCTTGACGACTTCTCTCTCTCGATCAGTCAAAGAAGCCCATCGATCCGACCAAAAAGGACTTCCCACAAGACCTTCTCTTCGTTTGCGATCTATCTTCAGTGCATTGACGACGCCGGCAAAAAGTTTTTCGGCAGCAACAGGCTTCACGAGATAGTCAACTGCCCCTTTCTTCATAGCGGTGACAGCGGATTCAATATCACCGAAGGCAGTCATAAATAAAACGGGATGAGGATAATTGCGATTGAGCAGTTCATCAAAAAGCTCCGTCCCCATCATATCGGGCATACGGATGTCACTCAGCAGGCACCCCGGGCGGCTTGGGATATCGTCCACAAGAAATTCGGCTGCAGAAGAATAAGCGACCGTTGAGTAGCCTTCGCACTTCAGCATGAAATCAACTGCTTCCAGCGCTTGTGCATCGTCATCAATAATTCGGATCAAGGGAGGCTGAAGGGGCTTCTTCATAATTGGAGCTCTTGTTGTTCAGATGGTGAAACGGGAAGGTGCACCCTGCACAAAAGTCCGCCCGTTGGAATCCGCCTAAAAGCGATCGTTCCGCCGCAACGCGCAACGAGTCCTTGAACAATCGGCAGCCCAAGACCTAGACCGCTTTTTTTAGTTGATGACAGTGGGGCATTGAGGCGTTTCAAATCATCTTCGGAAAGTTTGGGGCCGTTGTCCGCTATTTCAACGATAACGTCCTCACCGGATGTGGTAATGGCTGCGGAGACTATTGGTGCTTTTGCAGCAACCGCCGCCTCACAGGCATTCTTGATAAGGTTAAGGAAGATAAGACGCAGCTCCAGCTCATCGGCATGAATCTGCACGGCACCTTTAGGTGTATGAAAACGCGCCACCACGTCATGCTTCCGCGTCTCCCTGAGAAGGATTCCCTCCAGAGCAGCTGAGGCGTTCAGCCATTGACGTTCGCCTGCATGCCCTTTAGCGTAGCTGCGTACCCGGTCAACAATGCGGCCGATTTCGTGCACCTCGGATTCAATCTTCTCCAGACCTCGCCTCATCAGATCGGGAGAGCCACTGCCTGAATCAAGTGATCGAAGTAATCCGTGGCTGAAGCAGGATACAGAGTGCAGCGGCTGCTTAATCTCGTGCGCAAAAATATTAGAAACCTGCCCCGCAATTGCCGCCCGCTGAAATTGCTCAAGTCGGGCTTCTGCTTCCTGCGTTTGGGCCTTAAGTGCTTCCTCTCGCAAAAAGGCATCCTTGAGTTCTCGAGTTCTGCGCTCGACAAGAATTTCAGTTCTGCGGACATGGATTAAGAGTCCGACAACCAGCAGCAGTCCCGCAAAAATATAGAGCCGATACTCTTCCCAAAAGCGTGAGAGCGTCCAGCCCCGCAGAAACGCATAAGGACCTATGCGCAGATCCTTCATTAAACGATCCGTCGCACTGAAGTCAGGCGCCAAGGACCAGAACATTCCGCTTGATGTCGGCGGCATCTGCAAAAGGATTTCAAACATACGCCGCAACTCTGGCGCCGTTAGCGAAGGGACAGATGAGATGGTCCAATTCGGATAAAGCTCAGTTGACCGGCTGCAGGCAAATTTCGAGTCGGAATAAGGTTCCACGACTTTCAGCGGAAGAAGCACTCCTTTATGCGTCGTAAGATCTTCTAAAAAACAGGTGCGCACAACGCCTGCATCAGCTCGTCCATCAATCACTTCCTGGACAACGTGTTGCATAGCAAGCTTCGAGCTGCTTCCTACAAACGTAACCGCAGAGAAAAATTTCTCCGGATCGTAGTTGCGTTTGAAGATTTCCCCCATCGCAGCCTGATACCCTGTGAAATCACCTAATGATGTCGCCGCGAGTTTTCGACCTTGAAGATCGGCAATCTTCTGCACATTTTCATTGTCCGAACGAACAAAAATGACGGAACCCTGACTGCTCGCAGGATTGGGATGCCGTTTGGAAACGGCTGTAAGAAACGGCCGTGCTCCTTCACTGCGCAGTCGAGCTGCGGCACCAGCTTCTGTCAGCACAATATCGATCTCGCGGTTTTGCACGGCCTTTTCAAGCGATGTGACATCGTAATAACGAAATGTGGCGCCATCAGGCCAATGTTTCTCTACCCATTTGTAGGTCTCCGTGATAAATGGCAAACACGGATCCGGTTTGGGCATCTCTGCAGCCGCAAAGCGAAGCGGGGCCGACTCGCTCGCAAAGCTAATAGCACAGAGGAATAGGATGAGAAGTACGTTGGCATACCGCATGGGAGAGCCTCCATGAAGAGCTTCATCCATTCTTGCGCAAAAAGCGTTGGCCAAGATAGCTTTTTATCGTTGACTTTTGAGTTTTATGCCCTCTTTTCTGGTAAGCATGAGATCACGACAGACACTTTCGGGTCTGCTCTTAACAGCATCCATCCGCAAAGACTGGATCTTCTTTTTCTTTGTGTAAACCTTCTCCCTTTTCCTCTGATTCATTCAGAGAATACTGCTATATACACAACAAATAGGACATCCTTCATTCACGATTTCGCTTTATTCAATTTTCGCTTATAAAAATACTCACAATAATTTGTTTGCACAAACGTATATAAACCCAGCGACTCTGTTTTCATGACAAGTGCTCACGATGTCTTGTCATAAACCCGATATTGGCAGGCCAGATGCTTGGAAAGCATGCTTATATGTCCATTCCTTGCATCCATGCCTCGACGGTTTGATCTCTGCGGGCTAAGCTTGAAGGACTTATGCTTTCTTTCCGTGGAGTCCGCGCATGCGTTGCTTCAAGCCTTTGAATTCTTCTCCTTCGCTTCTCGTCTGTGCCCTCGCCGGCGCCTTTGCCTGCGCGGCATCGGCCGCTCCGGCAGCCAATGACGTACAAAGCATTTGGCTTGCTCCAACAGGGACTTCACCCTTAAGCGCCAAAGCGCCGCTTCGCATTGAGATTTCCCCAGCGGAAAGTCAATGCCGTGCCGCCTACGGGGACGAATGGTATGAACGGTGTCAGCTGACGCTCGGGAAGCCCGGAACTCGAGTTCAAGGCGTGCAGCTCACGCCGGAAACTGCAGGGGAATGGCGATGGGCGTCACCAAGCACTATTGTCTTCACACCGAAAGAGGCCTGGCAGCCCGGTAAGCGCTTCCGCACCTCCCTCATTGGTCTGCCGATGCCGCTTCGTGCCTCACTGACGACCAATTTCCTCACGGTGGAAACACCCCCGCTCACTGCCGTGACCTCCCGTGCTCAAGTTTGGATCGACCCGCTTGAGCAGAAAAACCGTGCCCTGTCTTTTGAGTTTGATTTCACGACTTCCGTTTCCGCGGCAGTCAAGACCCGCATTGAGCAGAATTTCACGCTTGACTTTGATGCGAAATCTGGTTTGAAGCTCGGCAAGCCTAGCTTTGTCTGGGGAGAAAATTCAGAGAGCCTTTACGTTAAGGTGCCGGTGATTGAACTCGCCGACAGTCCGGTCGTTGCTTCCGCCTTGGTTAAAGGCGCTGCTGGGCGGGCAAAGCTTCAAGACGGCCGCTTTACCGTTCCCAAAGGATTTGAAGCAGCCAAAGCTTCTGTAACGGTTCCCGGACTTTCCACGCTCTTCCAAATTACGGAAGCTTCCATTCTGCCGGTGAAGGATGACGGGCTCAACGCCGAGTATGAAATCACTATCGCCTCGTCTTTGGCGCTTGACCCAACAGAGCTCTCCAAGCGCATCCGAGTGCTGACGCTGCCGAAAAAACTCGATTCGACGGCTGCCTCCGACACGGTCTGGACCGCTGCGCCGCTGATCGATGATGAAGTTTTAAAGCGAGCTTCCGCGCTTGAAGTTCGGCCTGATCTGGAATGGAGCACCACCGGGCGCGTAAAGCTGCGCCTGAAAGCGACGCCGGGCGACTACATCTATCTTGAGCTTCCCAAGGGCTTTGGCCCTGCCGGCATGCCGGGGCTGGAGGACGGCTGGAAGAGCGTACTGCTCCTGCCGCAGCCCTCCGCAGAAATCACGTTCCTGCAGCCCGGAAACATGCTCACGCTGGCGGGTTCCTGGGAACTCTCCCTCTTTACAGCCGGCATCGACAAGCTCAATTGGCGCATTGCCCGTGTACGCAATGAATTCCTTTCGCTCGCCGCCGACGGCTGGAATGTGATGAAGTCGATTGCGCCTGACAGCTGGGTCACGGCTTCATCGGGGAGCACTGACCTCGGCGAAGTCAATCCCAAGCGTCCGGGCGAAGCGCGCTTCACAGCGCTTGACCTCTCTGAAGCCGTCATGGGAAGCGGGCCTGGGCTCTATCAAATTGAGCTCACCGGCACACGCATGAAGGACGGCAAGCCCGAAACCGTCGCCAATGCCTCTAAACGCATTCTCATCACCAATATCGCAATGATCGCCAAGACCTCGGCGAGCGGCGCACTGGACCTCTTTGCAGCGAATTTCGCTGACGGGAAACCAGCAGCCGGTCTCAAAGCCATTCTTTTGGCAGAAAACGGCACCGTGCTGGAAACCACGGAAACCGATGCGGACGGACGTGCTCACTTCAAATCGACCCGCGGCTGGGAACGTGAAAAGAAGCCTGCCGCCGCCGCACTCCGCTCCAAAGGCACCGACCTTGCATGGCTTTCGCTCAAGGACGGCTCCAACGTTGCAGAAACGCTTCGCTGGGATGTCGGCGGCCGTTATACAGGCGGCACGGGGCTTTCGGCTTTCAGCTTTGCCGACCGCGGCATCTTCCGCACGGGAGAAACCGTGCATTTCGGCTTCGGCGTACGCAAACTTGATTTTGACCGTCTCCCGGAAGGCACCCCCATTGAACTCAAGCTCACCAATGATGCCGGCCGAGTACTCGAGAAGCGCACGGTAAAACTCAATGACGAAGGGCTGGGTTCCTTTGACTGGAAGATTCCCGACGGAACACTTCCGGGCACGCTTCGTCTGGATCTTTTCGCGGGCGGCGAAGAACGCTCCGCGCTCTCCACTACGAGCGTCTTTATGGGCGACTTCTCCCCTGAAACGCTTTCACTCTCGGCTGAGCTCCCGGCTGAAGAAGCCAAAGCCGGCTGGGTCAAGCCAAACGATCTGCCGATTTCAGCAACGCTGACGAGCCTCTTTGGCGCAGGCGCTCAAGGTCGGCGCGTAACCGGCACAGCAGAAGTAACGCCCCTCTCTGAAGTCAAATTGCCCGGATGGGAGGGGTGGCTCTTCCCATCTCCCGGCGCCGCGCCTTGGAAGGCGCTGCCGACAAGCCGCACCTTAGACATTGAAGCGGCCGTTACGCCCGGCTCCGGTTCAATAGATGCGATGGTTCCGCTTTCGCTTTTAGAGTTAAACGGCTTTGCCGACGTGGATCTCACGCTTACTGGTACCGAAGCCGAAGGGGCTGGCGCTGTTGAACGGCATCTCTCCTTCATTGCATCGCCTAACGACATCGCCGTGGGCTGGCGGATCGAAGAAACGCCGCAGCCCTCCTGGTTCCTTTTGACGGGTGAGCCGGCCTCCATGGCTTTGGCCGTGATTGACCGCAGCCTCAAGCCTAAAGCTGGCACGCGGCTCAAAGTCACTATTGAAAAAAGCCGCTGGATCACTACGCTGAGCGAAGACAGCTCGGGACGCTTTACCTATTCGGACGATGAAGCTCCGGAAGTTCGGCAAACGATTGACGTCACCGCGGATGATCAGGGCATTGCTCGGGTCAAACTGCTCACGGGCGAGCCCGGCAATTGGATTGTGCGTGCGGCCGATGAGTCCGGCAAAGAACTCCTCGTGATTCCTTACGGCACTGCCGGCGGCCGATTGGCTGATTTTGCCGACGGCATGCTGCCGACGGCAGAGCTTCGCGCCAAACTCGAAAAAACGAATCTCAATGCCGGCGACACCGTGCGTGTCTCGCTGCTCTCCCCGGTATCGGGTTTTGCCCTGGCGAGCTTTGAGTCGGCAGAAGTGATTTCCACCAAGTGGGTGAGCGTCAATGCTGGCGAAAACCTGCTCGAGCTTGAAGCTCCTGCCGATTTCACCGGGCGGGCATGGCTGCGGCTCTCTGTCGTGCGCGGCCAGACAGACGCCAAGAAGTTCCTGAAGGGTTTTGCGGAAACCGCCGTTCCCATTGAGCTTAATGCCTCCGCCAAGACCCTGCCCGTCACTATTAAGGCGCCCGAAAAAGTCGAAAACGCTCGCCGGATACCCATTCAAGTTTCCGCGGCTGCCAAGGCGAAAGTTTTCCTCTTTGCGGCCGATGACGGACTGCTTTCGCTCACCAACTGGCAGACACCCGACCCGATTAAGACGATGCTGCTCGATCGAGCGCTCGAAGTCGATACCCGTGAGACGCTTTCACTCCTCATGCCGGACGCCGGATCGCTTAAGGATCTCATCAAAGCCCCTGTGGGCGGCGACTTCATGGCGAGCGCCAAAGCCGCTGCGGGCTTTGGGAGCCCCTTCAAGCGCGCTTTCGGACCGTCAACGGTTTGGTGGGGCGGACTCGTTGAAGTGGGGCCTGACGCTCAAACCTTTACTGTCGAACTGCCCGAAGGCTATGCCGGCCGAGTGCGCGTGAGCGCTGTGGGGGCGGCCGAAGCTTCTGCAGGTTCTGCTCAGGCGCTCATTGTCGCTGCGCCCCCGCTTGCTCTCTCTCCCGCTCTTCCCGGGGTCTTGTCGCTTGGCGACATCTTCCGTGCGGGAGCGGTCGTCACACCGAACATGCCCGCAGAAGCCGCGAGCTTAACGATTACGCCGCCTGCGGCATTTGCTGCTGAGCCCGAAGTACTTCCGCTTAACTTCCCTGCTGTCGGCGGCATATCGGCCTCGGCTCAGTTCACGGTTCCCAATCAACCCAGTGCGCTCGGCGAACATCCATTTATCCTCAAGGCTGACGCGCGCGCAAAAGAGAATGGAGCGACGCTTTCCGCCCAGCGCAGCGAATCCATTGTCGTGCGGCCCGCATCGCTGCTCCAGACAAGGCTTTACGCAGGCCGAGCTGAGCATTCAGCGGATAAATCGGCATACGAAGTACCGACGGTGCTCTACCCGATCAATGACCGCACCCGCTTCATTGCGGCTTCTACCCCTGCAGCGCTCGCTCCCGAACTTGGCCGCCCCTTCCAGACGGCTGACAACGATTTCGGAGCGGTACTTCCCCGGCTGGCTGCATCGCTGCCGGAAGTGTTGCTTACGCTCAACACGGACGCCGCACGCCTTTTGCCGCAGTCGGTTTTGACAACGGACGAGCCCGCCGCCAAGAAGGCCGCTCAAGATGCTGCCCAACGCCGCGAAAAGGTTTATGCCGCGGTGCGCAGCACCCTCACTCGCGAAGGCCTGAAAGCGATGCCTTGGAGCGAATTCGATCCCTTCCTCAGCGCCTTAGTGCTCGACTATCTGGTCGACGCTCTTCGGCTTGACTCGAGCGCGCTCGAACCGCTGCAGCTCCTGCGGAGCCGCCTGGTTCGTTCAGTCAATCTGGATCCTCAGACGATTGATGACGCCCGCACGAGCGCCTACACGCTCTGGGTGCTCACCCGCGAGGGCACCATGACCACCGCGCAGCTCGAAGCCCTGCGCGCCTCCATGACGTCGCGCTTTGAAGGCTGGGAGCGTGATGCTGCCGCCTCGTTCCTGGCTGCCGCCTATTCACGACTTCGCCTTCGTGACGAGGCTCGCTCACTGGTGAAGTCCACGCCGTCGACGGCTCGTGCCGCCGGTGCGTGGACGCCGGAAACGGCTGCCGCCTTGGCAGCCTCGGCGCTCTCCGAAGCCGGCTTGGGACAGGAACCCGCTGCACGGTTCTTGGTGAGCATGGCCGGTGAAGATCTGGCCCGCACCTTTGCCGCCGGCATTGTTTCACCGCTCTATGCCGCTGCGGCCGCTCGTGCTGCGCTCACGCCCGAAGTGGGCGGTCTCACGGCCGGCGAATCGGCCACATCCCCCGATTTGGTCTGCACTCGACGTGCGGACGGGTTCCCTGCGGACCAGGATCGTCTGGTGCTGGGCGCCTGGGGCGCGCTCCTGGATGCCCCCGGCTGTCTGGCTGCCGAAGCATCGGGTCTCCCGGCATCGCCCTATGTTTGGTGGCAAGTCGAACAAACGGGCTACATCGTGCCCGATGACACGCAGCCGGCCGACCGCTCCGCGCTTGAAGTCGAACGCACGTACCTTGGCGCCGACGGCAAAGCCAAGACCGAATTCACCGCCGGCGAACGCGTGACGGTCCGCGTCAGAGTGAAGAGCTTTGCAGGCGAAAGCGCCGTACGCGACGCCGTTGTCACCGACCTCCTGCCGGGCGGCTTTGTCTGGGCTATGCCTGCGGGGGCATGCCCCGAAGGCGCACTCGAATGCCGCCGTGCCGAAGACCGTGTGCAGTGGGCCGTCCCTGCGCTCACCAACTGGGAGCCGCTCACTTTCACCTACACCGTGCGGGCAGCCTATCCGGGCGTTTATAGAGCGGGCTCCGCTGCAGCATTGTCCTTGAGCAACCCCGCGCTGGCAGCTCAGAGCCGCAGCGCCAAGATCCGCATCACGGCGCCTGAAGAGCCTTCCGGCACGAACGCTCCTCAGCCGACCACTTCCCCAACGCCTGCGAGCGCAGTCCAATGACCGACGACCTTTCACACAAACCCGTCGATGCCAGCGGACAATTACCAGCGGCCGGCGCAGCGAATACTGCGCCGGCTGAGCAGCCTGCCGCAGCGTCGCCGCAATCTTCTCCCACCGCAGAATCTGCCAAAAGCGAAGAGGCGACGGCGTCCTCGTCTTCTCCCCAGCCCATCGAAGTCGGCCGCAGCCCTGCCGTTGTTTTTTTGCGCCGCACGGCCTATGTCGTTCTTTCTGCGGCGATCATGACCGTGGGTTTATACGGCGGGTACGCTGTTCTCAAAAATCGCGCGGCCTCCGAAGCTGCGCCGCCGCTCCTCGAAGGCATTCCATTTTCGAGCGTGCTTTACTCGCGAGAAAACGTCCTCCTTCGCATCGTACCGGCCGCTGACGGCATTTTCCGCGTTAAAACGTCCCTCGAATCGATCGACCCCGAACTGGTTGAAGCCACCATTGCCTATGAGGACCGGAACTTCTACAAGCACCCGGGCTTTGATCTTCTGGCGCTGATTCGCTCGGCCGTCAGCACCTACATCGGCGGCTGGCGCACCGGCGCGTCGACGATCACCATGCAGCTTGCCCGCATGCGGCTCCATCTGCAGACAGATACGCCCGACGGAAAACTTCGGCAGATCTGGCATGCGATGCGCTACGAAGCGCATTACACGAAGCGGCAGATTCTTGAGGCCTACCTCAACCTCGCGCCCTACGGCAGCAATGTAGAGGGCGCAGAAGCTGCCGCAGCCGTATGGTTCCATAAAGAGGCTTCCCATCTCACGCCGGCAGAAGTCGCGGCGCTCGCCGTTATTCCGCAGAATCCCGTCAAACGGCGCCCTTACCCCCAAGGCAGCACGCCGCTCGATACCGCGCGGCTGCGGCTTGCACGCATCCTCGTGGAGCAAGGCGTTTATCCGCCCTCGGCCGCCGCAGCGCTGCGAGCGCCGCTTGAGGTGTTCGGTCCGGAACACCTCCCTTTTCTCGCTCCCCACTACGCGCAAACGGTTCTGAACCGCATAGTGGGGACCTCGGAGCGGTCAGAACCCAACACTGACAAAACGGCTTTCAAAGCGGGAAAACTCAAAGGGACGCTCTCGCTCGATGTTCAATCGGCAATGGAAGCGCTCGTTCGCGAAACCATTGCAAGGCTGTCCCCTTGGGGCGTGAAGAATGCCGCCGTTTCAGTGGTTGACGCCCGTGACCGTTCCGTGCTCGCCATGGTGGGCTCGGCAAACTTCTTTGACCCCTCGATTCAGGGAGAGGTCAATGCTTGGACAGCAAAGCGCAGCCCTGGTTCAATGCTGAAGCCCTTCACCTATGCGCTGGCGCTCGATCAAGGGCTTATTCACGAAAAGACGGTCCTGATTGACAGCCCGATCGCCGTCGGCGGATGGGCCCCGGACAATGCGGACGGCAGCTTCCGGGGACCGCTCTCTGCCGAAGATGCATTGGTGCTCTCGCGCAATATTCCGGCGGTCGATTTGGAAAAGCGCCTCAGCCCTGGGCTCTATGAATTCCTCAAACGCGCCGGTGTCGAGCTCCCCCATGACAAAAATTGGTACGGGCTCTCCCTTGTTTTGGGGGGCGCAGAAATCACCATGGCCGACGCCGCCAAGCTCTACGCCATGGTCGCGGGGGAAGGACTCCTCCGGCCGCTGCGGCTTCTGGAAGCTCAAGCCTCCCCGGCCGAGGCCGATGTGCTTTCTCGCGAAGCGCAGTTTGTCCTTCGCCGCATGCTCGCCTCGCGCGGTGAATCGGTGACGATTCGCGGTGCGAGACGCGAGCTCCTCTATAAAACTGGAACCAGCAACGGCTGGCGCGACGCGTGGACCGCCGGCATGGTCGGTCCCTATGTCATCGTCGTGTGGCTCGGAGACTTTGCCGGACGTCCCAACCCGCAGCTTCAGGGAGCGCATCTTGCCGCTCCGCTCTTTCGCGCGGCGGCTTTGCGTCTGGGGAACATCCCCGCACTCGACTGGCCGGCCGCCGTCAGTGCACAGCAAGAAGCCGAAGACAAACATCTAAAAGTCGCTCTTGAACCGGTCTGCGCGGCAACGGGCGACCTGGATATTCGGCTCTGCAGCCGCCGAACCAACGCCTGGATCCTTCCCGGCCGCACATCCGTGCGGGATTCGGGTGTTTTTCGCGAAATTTGGATTGACAAAGAAACCGGGCTTCGGGCCTGCGGCCCCGGTCCCGGCATTGAAAGACGCGTTTGGGAATTTTGGCCGACGCACTTTCAAAAGGTCTTTCTGGCGGCGGGCATCGCCAAAGAGCCGCCCCCGCCATACACCGCTCAATGTGCTGAACGCCTGGGTGTCCCAGGGGGCCGCGCACCGGTGATCACCTCTCCCAAAGCGGGAGCCGCCATTTACTCGCCTGCCGGCTTTGACGCAGCCCGTGTGCTGCTAGCTGCGGGGGCCGATCCGGACGCCGCCATTCTCTATTGGTATGCCGACGGCGCATTTCTGGGTGCCCGCCGAGTCGGCAAGGCGCTCGAATGGTCTGCCCCTGCCGGTACGCATGAACTCGCCGTTGTGGATGATCTCGGGCGCACGAGCACGATGCGGCTGACGATCAGACGCCGGTGAACCCGGAGCGGCCGGCCGTTCAGCGGTCAAGGGTCTGCAGAATCGATTGCCGCAAGGTCTAACACTTTTTTATAAATTCCTATGTTTGACCTCAGCGTTCCCGCACTAACCTTGTCATATCTGAACAATGATTCAGAAATCGCCGCAATGGCTATTGCAAAGAAAGGAGCTTTGTTATGAAGAAGAGGTTTGCTGCAGCCGCCGGCAGCGGCTCCGGATTTCGACGCTCGCTCGGCGCTTTGGCTTTGATGCTCACCTGCGGCGTCTTTGCCGCTTTCTCCGCCCTGCCCGCACCGGCATTGGCCGGCCCGCCGCCCGGCATGCACCATCCCGGACCCGGCTTTGGCGGTCCTGGTCATCGCCCGGGCTTCCGCCCCGGCCCGCCTCCGCCCCCGCCGAGATACCATCGCGGCTGGCACCCTCGTCCTTGGTACCGCAGCTGGGGTTTCTGGGCGCCGACGATTACGGTCGGCACGATCCTCGGCGCAGAGCTCTATCGCTCCTCGACGCCGCGCTATGTTGAAGTCCCGGTGCAGACAGTTCCCGTCACGCCAAGCACGTCCTATGCTGCCGCGGCTCCCGCGGCATCGGGCGCTGCCGGATCCGGCAGCTATCCGTGGTATTGGTGCTCGAGCGAACAAGGATACTTCCCGACCGTTCGCTCCTGCCCGCTCGGCTGGGAGACCGTGATGGGCACGAGCAGCACAACGCCTCCCGCGCCGCCCGCTCCCTAAACGACAATGCCCGCCCGAAATCACGCAATGATTCCCGACGGGCATTTTCATGAGCCCAAACGACTCTCGTTCAGCTCCGACAAGAGCATTCGGCGTTATTCGTTTGCGCCCTCGCCTTCTTCATCGTCCTGAGCCTTGGGCTGAGGAGCGGCCTGAGCCTGACTGAGGCGATCAAGATATTCGCTCGTTACGTCGCCCGTGACATAAACGCCGTCAAAGCATGAGCAATCGAAGGCCGGAATCGACGGATTCAAATCCGAAAGCGCATTCTTCAGGCCGTCAAGCGTCTGGAAGATCACCTTGTCGGCGCCGATCACTTCAGCCACAGCGTCCGCATCCTTGCCGTCGCCGCAGATCAGTTCCGACTTCGTCGGCATATCAATGCCGTAGACATTCGGGAACATCACGCGGGGCGCAGAAGAAGCAACGTAGACCTTCTTTGCGCCGGACTCGCGCGCCATGCGGACGATTTCCTTCATCGTCGTACCGCGCACGATGGAGTCGTCAACGAGCAGCAGGTTCTTGCCTTCAAATTCCACGGGCATGGCGTTGAGCTTTTGACGCACGCTCTTCTTGCGGGTCGTCTGCCCGGGCATGATGAAGGTGCGGCCGATATAGCGATTTTTAATGAACCCTTCGCGGTAGGGGAGCTCAAGCTGCTTGGCGAGCTCCTGCGCACACGGCCGAGAGCTGTCCGGAATCGGCATGACGACGTCAACATCCTTGAGGTCAATCGTCTTTTTCACCGTTTCAGCCAAATAAACGCCGAGATTGAGGCGGGCGCCATAGACGCTGATGCCGTCAATGAGGGAATCCGGACGCGCAAAATAGACGTATTCGAAAGCGCAGGGATTCTTCACCGGATTCTCGGCGCACTGACGCGTTTCAACGTTCCCCTTGAAATCGATCCAAAGCGCTTCGCCGGGTTCCAGATCGCGTTCGAGCTTAAAGCCGAGCCCCATCATTGTCACCGATTCAGAGCTCACCATCCATTCGCGCTCGCCGTTGGCAGCAATCGCCGAACCGAAGCAGATCGGCCGAATAGCATGCGGATCACGGAAGGCAAGGAGCCCCTTGCCGGCAATCAGCGCCACCACGGCGTAAGAGCCCCGCACACGCTTATGCACGGCCGCGACAGCCTTGAAGATGCCGTCAGCGTCAAGCCCCCGGCCTTCGCAGACGCGGGAGATTTCATTGGCTAAAACGTTGAGCAGCACCTCCGAATCGCTCGTCGTGTTGATATGACGATGGTCGTGCTCGTACAGATCCTGCTTGAGCGCTTCGGCATTGGTCAGATTGCCGTTGTGAGCGAGCATGATGCCGTAAGGCGCATTGACGTAAAAGGGCTGCGACTCCTGATTCGAACTCGCACAGCCCTGCGTCGGGTAGCGCACGTGACCGATGCCGACATTGCCCGTCAGATCACGCATGTTGCGCGTACGGAAGACGTCGCGCACCAGGCCCATGGCCTTATGAATGTGGAACTGCAGACCGTCGAGCGTCGCGATGCCCGCCGCATCCTGACCGCGATGCTGCAAAAGGAGCAGCGCGTCGTAGAGGCGTTGATTAACAGGTTCATTGGAAAGGAGGGCAACAATGCCGCACATGGATGTAATCCTCGATTAGGCCGGGGTGAACGCCCGAAGAGAAAATAGGAAAAAAGGGAAAAACAGTAACTTTGCGCACATGGGCTATAACGGCAGAATGCGCAAAGCCGCCCGGACGAGTCTCGGAGCGGCTTTGAGTGAAAACTTGCACATGATATGAATGAGCCCTGCCTCTATCAGCTGCGGCGATAAGACCGGCGCATGTCAGCGAGCCATGCCGGCAGATAAGGCATCGACCAATTGATGATCGTTTCCGTCGGTCCGATCAGCACGGACTGCTGCCACATACGGCTTTCATGGATGGAAGCGGGCATACCGAAAAAGAAGACACAGGCGCAGACAACCACAATGCCGCGCAGGAAGCCGAAAACGGCGCCCAGAGCGCGGTCTTCAAAGCGCAGCGCCGCCGTTTCAAGCAGACGCCGAATAATGGCCGAAAGCAGTCCCACCACAAAGAGGCAGGCCACAACGATCAGGACAGCCGCAATGATGACGCGCGGCAGCCATCCGATGCTTTCAAGCGGAATGTGTTCGGCGACAACCGCGGAATAGTTCATCGCCAGAAAGATGCCTGCAACCCAGCCGGCAATGGCCAGCACTTCACGCAGCACGCCGCGCATGATTCCAACGATGGTGGAAAGTGCGAGAACGGCAATGATGATCCAGTCGATTTCCGTCATGAGTGCGCTGCAGGCGGGAGAGAAATGAGTTAGAGAAAATGGGGAGCTTTACGACGCCCGTTTCCGGCTGCCCCAAGAGCGACGCCGGACTTCTCTTAAAAGGGCTACATTGTACCGAAAATTGTCTGCCGGACTTTCGATTCCCTCGGAGGTTTTGTGACCCCGAAGCCACCTGCTGTCCGGCCTCAAAGCATTAATCTTTTTTCGCCAGATAAGGCTTTTGAGCGATGCCGTTAAGCATGATCGTACCCCGCACGCCTTCGGCTTCAGATTTTTCAGCATAAAGCCCCACGCGAACCTTCCAAAGTGCGCCGCCCTCATTGGTACGGTAGGCGGGGAGCCCCAGGTGCGCTAGCTTTTTCACTGTGCGCTCCGCGGCGGCTTCGTTGCTCGTAGCGACAACCTGCACATACCAGCCCTTCCCCGTCGGCGGCGCGATGCCGGCTGACTTCGCGGCCGGCTGCGGCTTCTGAGCCGGTTTCTGAGCCTTTGGATCGGGCTTTGCCGCCGTCTTCTCGGCAGGTTTGGCAGGCGTTTTTTCGACCTTTTCAGATTTCGCCGCCTGCGTTGGCGCTGCCGTCTTGCCGGACTGCTTCGGAGCGGCCTCGGCGGAACCTTTGGCTTCACGCTCAAGATTGGCTTTAGCAGTCGACTCCGCGCGGCCCATAGACGTATCCGACACATCCACGTCGCCCGCCTGAGCACGATCCCCGTGAGCCGCCGGCGGCACATTCAGCGTTGTGCTCGTCTCGCTTTCTTTAGGAATATTGATGTCGGTACTCTCGAGCTTAGACGTGTCGATCGGCGGTTCGTTGTCGATCACGAAAGGCGCGGCGACCACCGCGGCCATCAGAAGAACAGCCGCTCCCACCATGCGGTGCTTAGTGCGTCGGCGGGCAAGCAGCTCCGCATCCGTGAGCGGACGACGAGCCGGACGTTCAGCGGCGCGTTCACGTTCGGCCTGAGCGCGCACTTGTTCGCGCGGCACGGGCTTCAATGCAGGTTTAAGGGCTTCCGCTTCTTCAGTCTCAGCTGTGGCCGCAGGGAGCGGATCCGGTTCCTGACGCGGTTCAGGCATGACGAAAGGCGCCTGCGCAGCCGGAGCGCCTGCGGCCTCGGGCGCCAGAATCGCAGCAGCCTCCGGCGCAGAGACGATTTCGCCTGAAGCACCCAATTGGGGCTCATTTTTATCTGTCGTCGGCGCATGAATACCATACGGATCCCAGGGGGCTGCCTTGGGCGCAGTAGGCGCTGCGGCTTGGCGTTCCGGCGGCTGAGGCGCTTGAGGAGGAGCACTTTGCTCCCCAGCGGTCTGAGCCGCAGGTTCAGCAAAGTCAAAGGGCGGAGGTTCCGTCGGCTGAGCGGACGGTGCCGTCTGCCCGCCCGTCTGCGTTCCCTCATTGAATCGTCCTAATGACGGCTCTGTTCTCGGTCCAAAGGTGGGTTCGGCATGCGGCGCGGCAGTGCCAGCCTCTTCCGGTGTTTGCATCGTCGCGAGCTTCACCCCTTCAGGGCGTTGATTTTTCCGGAAAGGATTAAAGAACGACATGGGAACGCCTCGAGCATTACAAGCAATAGAAACAGTATGAGCTTCACCGCTCGTCCTCTTCTATGACCGAAGACAATGGTGAAGCTCACAAAATTCTATCAGCGGTCCTGTCGGCCGCCCTGTCGTTCTAACTTTTCGATAAGAAGAAATTTCAGTGCCACGGCGCCTTTTCTTCGCAAGGCATCCCGTCGGTCATCGTAAAGCCCTCGAGACTGCCGCACTTCGTTTGAATACAGATAAAGCGCATAGCCTCGGTCGGCAATGCCCGAATGGCGCGCTTAGCAGCCGGCGCCACACGGAGCCAGTCGCCGGCACGAAGCGCAATCACCTCGCCGTCAAGCCAGATTTCGCCCGCGCCGGAAAGGATCCCGTAGAGCTCTTCATTTTGCTGGTGCGCATGCACAAAGGGTACGGCAGCGCCAGCCGGCAATTGATTGACGGAGACTTCACAGCCAGTCAGTCCAAGCTCGTCATGGAGCTCCGTGCGGGCGTCGCCTGAGGCGTGAACGAGCGTGTAGTTCTTCTTGGATGAATTCATAATTTTTTCCAATGGTGCAAGGGGGAAAGGTCATTAACGAAGGGGGGTGTTCTCTCAATAGTTCGATATCGAATTATCCATTTCGTTAAAAGCCGCTCTGGGGTTGGGAGCGGCTTCGATCGTTATGTTAGTTCGATATCGAACTTTTGTCAACGGATAAATATACCATCTCCGCGAACCTGCGCTTCCTCGTGCAGACTCGTACAGGCTCACGGAGAAACTTCAATGACCTCGGACGCCGATGATCACCGGCGCAGTCCTTCCTTAGCAAAGACCTCAAGCGCTTGGCCGACCGTCACGAAGGATCCGAAAATAATGATGCGCACTGGCGCGGCCGGTTCATCCTCGGCTGAGAGACGAGCCGCATAGAGCGCGTCGGCAATGGTCGCAAAGGACTCAATCGCACTCTCCTCTACGCCGCCCTCGAGCATCTTAGCCTTGAGTGCCTCGGCCGAGCCCCCTCGCGGACCAGGTAAGCCGGCAATGAACCAGCGATCGATTTCCGGCGCTGTCAGTCGGACCACCTGAGCACGATCCTTATCTTCGAGCATGCCGAAAACGGCCAAGGTCTTTTCTCCTGGCTTTCGGGAGGCATGAAGGTTTTCTGCCAAGACGCCCGCCGCCTGAGGGTTGTGCCCCACATCGAGGAGCGTCGTGCAGGGCTGGGTCGTAATCTCTTCAAAACGCGCCGTGATGCGTACCTGAGTGAGGCCGGCAGCGGCGGCGGCTTCCGTCACGGGAAGACGATTGAGGAGCGAAATAATCGCCGCAAGGGCGCCCGCCGCGTTGCGGTATTGATTTTCGCCCTTGAGCGCAGGCCGCGGCAGCTGCCAGCTGAGGTCGCCCATGCGGAATTGGAACGAACCGTCAGGATGCTCCGTCACACTGAAATCGCGGTTGATGAGCAGAAGCTTCGCGCCGATTTCGGCAGCGTAGCCAACCAGCGTTGACGGCGGATTGGGGTCCGAGCAGATGGCCGGCCGCCCGGAGCGGTAGATATGCGCCTTCTCGACGGCGATTGCTTCTCGAGTGTTCCCCAGAAATGCCGTATGGTCAATGCCGATCGCCGCCACAATGGAAACGTCCGGATCGACGGCATTCATGGCATCGAGCCGGCCGCCCAAGCCAATTTCGAGGATCACCACGTCTGGATGCGCATTCTGAAAAAGTTTGAGCACCGCGAGGCCGGTGTATTCGAAGTACGAGAGCGTCATGCCGCCTCGTGCGGATTCCACTTCGCCAAAGGCAGCGATCAGCGCCTCGTCCGAGACTTCCTGCCCATTGAGGAGCGCGCGCTCATTGAAGCGAATGAGGTGCGGCGACGTATGCATGGCCGTACGGAACCCTGCCTCGCGCCAAATGCGCTCCATGACGGCGCAAGTGGACCCTTTGCCGTTCGTGCCGGCAACCGTGACGACGGGACATTCAAACTTAATCCCCATGCGGGCGATCATCGTCTGCATGCGCTCCAACCCCATATCGATGGGCTTATCGTGGAGCTTCTCAATGAAATCGAGCCATTGATCAAGCGAAGCGCCGGCAGCAGGCGCCTGATGCGGCGCAGAAACAGAGACTACGGGGATAGTCATAGCAGTGAAATCCAACTCATCGAAAAAACAATAAAGACACGGGCTGCGGATGCATGCCCGTGTCAAAGAAACTTACCGCATCGGCAGCCGTATCCCGCTTCAGCGAATGTCTTACGTATTCAGAAACCCGTCAAAAAGCTGCGTCCGCAAAACGAACGGGCGGAAGATGCACCCGCCGCTTTGGAGCGGATAGCAGAGCCGCAGCAGCAGCTCAGCCGCAGACGATCGGCGTCAAATCCCGTTGATCGGCTGCTTCTTCATCAGAAGCTGCGTAATGACGGAAATCTGCGCACGCATATCGCGGCGGTCGACGATCTTATCCACCTGACCGTGCTTCAACAGAAATTCGGAGCGCTGGAAACCCTCTGGGAGCTTTTCACGCACGGTCTGCTCAATCACGCGGGGACCGGCAAAGCCGATGAGCGCCTTGGGTTCAGCAATAACCACGTCGCCAATAAAGGCAAAAGAAGCCGAGACGCCGCCCATTGTCGGATCTGTCAGCACAGTGATGAACGGAAGACCGTAATCCGCAAGACGGCGCGCAGCGTTGGTCGTCTTGGCCATCTGCATGAGGGAGAAAAGCCCTTCCTGCATGCGGGCTCCGCCGGAAGCGCAGAACACCACGAAGGGTGCGCGGCGGCGAATCGCTTCTTCCACGCCGAGCGCAAACCGTTCACCGACGACGCTGCCCATGGAGCCGCCCATGAAACCGAATTCAAAGGCCGCAGCCACCATCGGCTCACGACGAAGAAGACCCGACATCACGACAAGCGCATCTGTTTCGTGCGTCGAAGCTTCCGAAGCCGCATGGCGCGCCGGGTAGGGTTTGCTGTCGACAAAGTGCAGCGGATCCTTGGTGCGAATCTCCGCGCCGATTTCCACCGCCGTAGCGGGATCCAGAAAGGCATGCAGACGCACGCGGGCGCCCATGCGGAAGTGATACCCGCACTTTGGGCAAACGCGCAGACTCCGGTCAAGCTCCTCGGTATAGAGCGCCTGCTCGCAGCCCGGACACTTCGTCCATACGCCTTCCGGAATGGGGCTAGGCTTCTTCGGGGCTTCTTCGCGCTTGATTTTGGGGAGAATGTGATTGATCCAGCTCATCGACGTTTGCTCGAAACAGAAAACCGAAGCAAAAATTATACGAGGTGCAGACCTTCAAACACGCGTCACTGAGTGCCGCTTGAGGCTAGCACGTTTGGTCGACCATCCCGCGTTCGGATGCGCCTCCAAAAGTCTCAATCAAAAGACTTTGCCAAAAGGTCCTGACGAAAGCTGAGGCAAATGCGGATGCTCGGGATAGCCCACTCCGGTGAGATAGAGCCCAGCCGGACTGAAGGTGGGCGCGGCTGCATCACGAGATTTGGCAGCCAGCACTTCGGCAATCCACTCTGGCCTTTCCCGCCCCGTGCCCACATAAATAAGCGCGCCAACGATGTTTCGCACCATGTGCTGCAAAAAGGCATTGGCCGTAATGCGTACGCCCACCAATGCGCCGCGCCGCACGATCTTGAGTTCGCTGATCGTGCGCACCGGCGTTTTGGCTTGGCACTCTGACGCACGGAAACTCGTAAAGTCGTGCTCACCGATCAGCGCCGTCGCGCCCCTCTGCATGAGCGCCTCATCGAGCGGCCGAAACACCCACCCGGCTGACCCTTCAAAGAGCGGCGAACGGACGGGATCGTTCCAGATCCAATATTCGTAGGTGCGGGAACGCGCGGAAAACCGCGCATGAAACTTTTCGTCCACCTCGCGCATCCAACGCACGGCAACGCTCTCGGGCAGGATGGCATTGACGCCGCGGATCCATCCCGCCGAAGGTCGGCGAGCGACGGAGGTAAAACTCACCACTTGGTGAGTGGCGTGGACGCCGGTATCCGTTCGTCCGGCACAGATTACAGAGATCGGATGATCTGCAAACTGCGAAAGCGCTGCCTCAAGCGCCGCCTGAACGCTCGGGTGATCCGGCTGCACCTGCCAGCCATTGAAGGCGGTACCCCGATACTCAATCCCGAGCGCAAGCGTTTTCGGTTCGGTGTTGACCAAGGCCATCAGCGGGCACCAGCAGATTTGCCGTTAACCTCATCGAGGAGGCGCTGTGCGGCAGCACGCTGAACTTCTGAGCCTTCCTTTTTCACCTCCGCGAGCAGCTCGAGCGCCTCCTTCTTGGCGTCCAGACCAATGAAAGATTTCGCCAGATTGAGCTTGGCATCAATGGCTTCGAGACGCGCGCGCTCCTTCTCATTAGGCACTGGCGCTGCCGGCTGGGCCGCAGGCTGCGGAACCGGCGCCGCCTTCACGGGTGCGGCAGCGGCTTCCGTCGGAATGGGTTCCGGCGCCAAAGGCGGCACATAGGCGGGCGTCTGTGCATCCAGGTTGAGGTCGACGCGCTTTAATTTTTCTGCGGTCATGCCTGCCGTCTGCTTGGCAGTTCGCTCTGAGCTTTCGCGCTCTTCGTCGGAAAGGGGCGGCAGCTCCTGATCGTTTTCATCAGCCTTCAGCCACGGCTGCTCCTCAACCTGCTTTTTCGCGGTGGCAGCAGCGGCTTCGGCGGCTGCGGCCTGCGCATCGGCCTTCATCTGCGCCTCGGTGTAGGCCAACGCGCCCACCCCCATGGCTCCGGCCGTCGTGCCGTTCTTCACGGCTTCGTCAACTGTAGCCTCCACCGCTTTCAACTGAGCCTCGCCTGCGGGCGCCACGTCACGCTGAAAAGCCACGACGCCCTGTCCCTTTTTGGCTGCGGCAACCGCTTCCTCGGCCTCTTTCACGGCCTTCTCGCGGCGCTTGCGCCAGGCGATGGAAGCAATGATGGCGATGCCGACAATAATGAGGAGATATGAAATCAGGGGGCGCTTCTCTTCGGCTGCGGGCTGCTGCGCATCAGCGGCAGACTGAGCCGGCTTGGCGTCCTCAGCAGGCGCCGATTCGGTCGGCGACGAAGCCGCCGCCTCCGTCTTCGAGTCGGTTTCTGCTGTCGGCTGGGCTGCAGCCCCCGTATCGGCCGCGGCTGTCTCGGCCTCCGAAACGGGCTCGGCCGCCGGCGGATTAGCTTCGGCTGAGGGTTGGGCTGGCGCCGCTGACTCAGAGGCTTCATGAAGAGCGGGAGCGGCTTCAGCCGGAGCATTCACTGCAGCCGTCGGAGCACCTGCAGCAGCCGCCTTCTTTTGGTTACTTTCCCAAGCATCCAGCGCCTTGCGGCCGGTCTCCGCCACCTGCTCCACACTTTCACCGCGGCTCAGTGCAGCAATTTGCGCCGCAGCCGTTTCGCCGGCAGCTTCGCGGGAGCGGTGCTGCGCATCAATCAAATTCTGTGTCGGTCCCGGCACCGCTGCCGAAGCGCCGTGCACAGCGCGAAACGCCTCCATGGGATCAATGGCAAAGACTTCGTCGGAAAGCGGCGCCGAAAGCGACTGCCCAATCACAATGCGCGACGGATCACCGTCCACGAAAGCACTCGGATTCTTCTGCGTCAGCGCAACCGCAACCTGTTCGAGAAGGGCGCCCGGGCAGCTCGGCCAGTAAAGCTTCGCAATCGACCAAAGCGTCATGTCGCGCTGCACCGTGAACGCATCATTGGGATTAAATCCGTTCAAAGCCACATACTCGCGGACAACATTCGGTGCATAACGTCCTGTACGATGCCCGCCCTTCTTGCCGACCTCAAGAGACTTAACCAATTTTTCTTTTTCTTCAATACGTTGCGTCGTCTTTGGGTGGGCTTCAGCAGCCGCAAAAGCCGTTTTTTCCACAGGCTTTTCGGCAGTCTCAGAGACCTTTTCAACAGACTTATCCACAGCCTTCATCGACTGCGGAGCGGTCTCGGCGGATTCCGCAGCCGGCGCAGCAGACGACTCTCCCCCGGCGGCCGCCTTCGGCTCAGCTGCCGGCATTTCCTCTGCAGCTGAAACGCGGAAGGTGCCGTTGACCGGATCAAGCCGGTAGCTGCGCACGGTGACCTTTCCGCCGGCATTCATTTCAATAAGCAGCGGAAAACCTTCCGAGAGACTCTGACCGCCCACGACTTTAACGCGGACCTTGCCGGCTTCGCCGCCCATGCGGGCCATCTTCAGATCCTGCGCTTCACGGGGCCACTCCACGCCTTCACGCAGATAAGTGGCTGGCGGCGCTACGCGCACCAGAAGGGGCGAAATCGTGATGTCGACGTCATTGACATCGAGCACCGCTTCAAGCGGCTGTCCAGGCTGACTCACCACTTTAAGGTCGCCGAGTTCGACGGCCTGGCTCAGTGAAGGGAAAACGGCAAGCGCTGCGGCTGCAGCCGCAGCAAGCATGGAGAGCTTCTGATGAAACATTGAACAGAACAGCCTAGAAAATTTTGAGCTTTGCAGAACTGCCGCAAAGCGCCTTCAGGAGATCCTGTGAATGATACCGCAGGGCCTTGCACCCTCGAGAGCGGCACATCACCCCAGAAAAGCCGTGCGTTCTCTCGCGGTCGGCGCCGCCAGAGCTCAAGTCAATCGGTTTACCAATTGTGAAACGGCTTTCTTGATGGAAAAAATGAAGCCCGCGCTTTGAGACGCGGGCCCTGCGATTTGGGATTTTAGAAACGCTTATGCCACAACTTCTCGCCCGACGAGATCGTGCTCTTCGTTGGCAGTGATGCGCACCGGGACGATATCACCCGGAACGAGCTTACGGTCAGTCGTGACGTAGCAGACGCCGTCAATGTCCGGCGCATCAGACTTAGTGCGGCCGACAGCCACACCGTCTTCATCAGGCTCTTCGTCAATGATTACGTCTTCAATCCGGCCGATGCGGCGAGCAAGTTTGCGAAGCGAAATTTCCGCCTGCACTTCCATGAAGCGGCGGCGGCGCTCTTCGCGCACTTCGTCGGGCAGCGCGCCGGGGAGATCATTGGCAGCCGCTCCGTCGACGGGCGAATAAGCAAAGCAGCCGACACGGTCAAGCTCCGCTTCACGCAGGAAGTCGAGCAGATACTCAAACTCCGCCTCTGTCTCTCCGGGGAAGCCCACAATAAAGGTTGAACGGATGGTAATGTCCGGGCAGGCTCTGCGCCAGGCCGCAATGCGCTCAAGATTCTTTTCGCCGCAGGCCGGACGCTTCATCAGCTTCAGAATCCGCGGATGGGCATGCTGGAAAGGCACATCGAGGTAGGGAAGAATTAGTCCTTCGGCCATCAGCGGTACGATGTCATCAACGTGCGGGTACGGGTAGACGTAGTGCAGACGCGTCCAAAGATCGAGTCTGCCCAGTTCGCGGCAAAGATCAATTAATTTCGTATGCACCGGCCGGCCGCAGGCGAAGTCGAGTTTGTAGCGCTTGTCGACGCCGTAGGCAGCCGTGTCCTGACTGATGACGAGGAGTTCCTTGACGCCCGCGGCCTTGAGGTTCATCGCCTCGCGGATGATGGAATCCATCGAACGCGAATTCAGTGAGCCCCGCAGGTGCGGAATTACGCAGAAAGTACAGTGATGGTTGCACCCTTCGCTGATCTTCAGATATGCATAGTGCTTAGGCGTCAGACGAACGCCTGCCGCCGGCACCAGATCATCCCAGGGATCGTGCGGCCGCGGCAGCACGCCCTCAACCATGGCGAGGACTTCATCCACACTGTCAGGTCCCGTCACGCCGATCACCTTCGGATGACGCACCATGATGAAGTTCGACCCGTCAGCTTCCGTTCGGCCGCCGAGGCAGCCGCAGACGATGACGCGGCCGTTTTCTTTCAGTGCCTCAGCAATGGCGCCCAGAGACTCTTCAACCGCTTCGTTCACGAACCCGCAGGTATTAACGATCACCACATCGGCATCTTTATAGGTCGAGCCGATGCGATAGCCGCGGGCGCGCAGTTCGGTAACGATCCGTTCGGTGTCGACCAAGGCTTTGGGGCATCCGAGTGAAACGAAGCCGACGACGGGAATATGGCGTGAGGTCATGTTTTTTTGTGGGAGTCAGCGGGCCTTGGGGAAAAAGCCCGGAATGAAAAAATTTGCGCCGCGGATCATAGTTGAAGATCTGCGGCGCTGCAGTGAATTCAGACGCTCTTTATCAATGACCGCCCTTCATCACCAAAGGCAGACATTGCTTAAGGCTTCGGATCGATCCAAATCAGTGCGGCATGACGGCCTGAGCGTTCACCATCACGGCGAAAGCTCCAGAACTGTTTCGGATCTCTATAAGTAGAAAGCCCGCAGTCAGCAATATCTGAAGCATCAATGCCGGCCGATTCAAGCGCGGCGTAAGCCAATGCGCCCAGGTCGGCATAAAACTTTCCTTCCGCCGCAGCGGGTTTGAAAGCGCGGGCGACCGATTCCTCGGGGAGGTGCTGACACATGGCTTCGCGAACATCTTCTCCCACCTCAAAGGCATCTGCCCCAATTCGCGGTCCAAGCCAAACGGCAGGCTTCAGATCGGAGGAGTGGCGGCGGACTTCTTCAACGGTTCTCTGCAGAATGCCGTCGGCAAGGCTGCGCCAGCCAGCGTGCACAGCAGCAACAATGCGGCCGCTGCGGTCAGCAATAAAGACGGGCAGACAGTCTGCCGTCATCACGCAGGCCACAACCCCGCTCGTCGAAGTCCATTGCGCGTCGGCTTCGGGCGCAGACTGCGCCGAATCAATATCGTCGGCGCAGAGCACTGTCGTGCCGTGAACCTGAGTGAGCCACTTTGGTTCGCTCGGACAGCACTGCGTCACAATCGAACGATTCATCATCACGCAGGACTTAACGTCGCCCGTATGGAGCGCGAGATTGAGTCCCATGATGCCGTTCGGGCCGCCGTAAGGGCCGCTTGAAACCCCGCCGGTACGGCAGGTGAAAAAAGCCTTCACGTGCTTCGGAGCACCCTTGGTCCAATTGGGAAGAATGCTTTCAAGCTCCGGCTTAAAGAGTTCCGCCATGACAACTGTCCTCGCAATCCGCTACTTCTTTTCAAAAACGGTAACTGGCCGATCCCAGGGACCAAAGCCGAGCTGCTCCATCAGATCAATCATGTCCTCGGGCGGCTCGACGAACCACTCCATTTCTTCACCGGTGGCCGGATGGATCAGCCCCAGGCGAGACGCATGAAGCGCCTGACGGTGAAATTCAAGGAAGTTCTCAACTTTCACGGCGATGCCGGGCGCACGGCCGCGATAGAGCTGATCCCCGATCAGCGGCAGATCCTCTCCGGTAAGGTGCACACGGATCTGATGCGTGCGGCCGGTATCCAGGCGGCATGCCACCCAGGAGGCCGGAATGCCGTCCACCGACGACCAGCCCACTGCGCGGGCACGGGTACGCGCCGGTTTGGCACGCACGCCCGTGGAACCCGGGAATCCCTTGAAGCGGATGCGGCTCTTCGGATCGCGTCCGATCGGTACGTCGACCACGAAATCCTCCGCCGCGGTGCCCATCGTCAGCGCCCAGTATTCACGCTTGACCGTGCGTTCCTGAAGCTGACGAACCAAATTCGTCTGCGCGGCGAGCGTGCGCGCTACCACCATGAGGCCGGTGGTATCTCGATCCAGCCGATGCACGATGCCCGCACGCGGCACGTCTTTTAATTCCGGAAAATGGTAAAGGAGGCCATTGAGAAGCGTTCCGTCGGGGTTGCCTGCGCCGGGATGAACCACCAGCCCGGCAGGCTTATTCACGACAATGATCGAGGGGTCTTCATAGATCACCTCGAACTCAACGAATGACTGCGGCTCGAAAGCGAGCGCTTCGTCGAGCTTCGGCGGCTCGAGCAGTTCAATTTCGTCGCCTTCGGTAGCCTTGGCGCGGATTTTCGTCGTTACCGCGCCGTTGAGCTTCACGGAACCGTTTTCGATAAGCTTTGCCAATCTCGCGCGTGAAACGTCGGGCAGATGCGCTGCCAGCACCTTATCGAGACGCTCTCCCCAGAACCCTTCCACCCTGAATTTCGGCAAGTCTACTTGTGACAGAGTTTGAGGTTGCGTTTCCTCGAAACCATCCTCAAAATCTTCATCGTTATAATCGTCCAATCCTAAATTGACCTTTTCTGTCGTCATGAATTCTGCCAATCCCTTCAAAAGGCTCCTGATGCGCGGTTGCGCGCTCCTCTCCGTGACGCTCGCCACGGCATCCTGCTCATGGCTGCAGAGCCTTGACAAGGATCAGACGCTCGATTGGAGCGCCGAGAAGCTCTACAGCGAAGCGCGCGTAGCCCTCGATGATAGCAACTGGACGCAGGCAAAGGACTACTATCAGAAGTTAGAAGCCCGCTATCCCTTTGGTCAGTACGCCCAGCAGGCGCAGATTGAACTGATTTATGCCACATGGAAGGATGGCGACGCACCGGGCGCCGTGCAGGCTGCCGACCGGTTCCTGCAGACTTACCCGAACCACGCCAACGCCGACTACGTGATGTATTTGAAGGCGCTTGCGACCTTGAACGAAACCGACAGCTGGTTCAATAAGCTCGCGGGCGAAGATCTTGCCGAACGCGATGCCAACGCTTCGCGCGAAGCTTTTGACATCTTCAAAGAACTCGTCATGCGTTATCCCGACAGCCGCTTCACGCCGGAAGCGCGCCGCCGCATGCACGGACTCGTGCTCGCTCAGGCCGAGCATGAATTGAAGACCGCCCGCTACTACTTCGTGCGCAATGCCTATGTGGCGGCCATTGAACGCGCGCAGCGCGTCGTGCGCGAATTCCAAAACACACCGATGCGCGACGATGCGCTCGAGCTGATTGCACAAAGCTACGAAGCTTTGAAGCTTACCGAGCTGGCTGCGGACACCCGCCGCATCATCGAACTTAATAAAAACGGCACTATCGCTCAGCCCTCGCGTTAACCGCTCTGAACCCTATCCGCAGGCGCAGCAGATTTTTTTCTGACTGCGCCTTTTTATTGATCGCAGAAAGGCAAAAAACGCGCTTTCTTTGCATTCGGCTGACGGATCACGCCGTCCCCTGTCGTTTTCCGTTCGGGCGAGATCGGCCGCTGTCGAACGTCCTTCCTGCCTTTCGACAGATATGGAGACCGATCACATTAATGGTCCGACGTCGTGCCGCGTGAAGCGGCATCTGTTTCCTCAGCAACTCGCCGGCCGCGCTCAAGGTTGACAGGAATAAGCGCCAAAACGGCCGCTGCAAAGAAGAGCCCCGTCACGCAGATCGCCAGACGGTGATCATTGTTGGTGATCCAAGTCACAGAGCCATAGGCGAGCGGCCCCACGATAGCTGCGAGCCAAAGCGCCATATTCCAAAAGCTGAAAAATTCGGCCGAGCGGGTCTTCGGCGACAGAATCGCCACAATGGCACGCCCCGCTGACTGTGAAGATCCCATGGCCAGACCGGCCAGATTGGCGGCTGTCCAAAAGACCGGCCGATTCACGGCCATGGCGGCGAGCACAATCATCAGCACCCACACTATCAGCGTGATGCCCAGAGCGCGCTTATGTCCGATACGGTCCTGCAGATAACCGAAACCGAAGGCTCCGACGGCAGCCGTGATGTTGACAAGAAACACCAGCATCAGCGTATCCACCGTCGTGAACCCCATCACTTCAGCGGCATACACCGCCGAGAGCGTGATCACGACGGCAATGCCCGACTGATAGAGAAAGCCGCAGAGCGAAAGCCAGGCAAAATCTCTGAAGCGTCCAAGGCTTTTGAGCGTGCTGCAAATTTCTCGAAAGCTCTGACCGGCGAGCGTCCAGAGACCATCCGCGGACTTTAATGCCCCTAAGCTCGACGCTCGCGGCTGAGCCCGCTCCTTGAGAAAGAGGAAAATCGGCGCGGCAGCAACGGCGAAAACAAGGGCCGTAATGAGCATGGTGCCCGCGATGCGCTCATCCATAGTGAGTCCCCAGCTGCCGCCCAGCTGCACCAGAGCGAGTGATGCACCCAAGGTAACCAGTCCGCCGCAGTAGCCGAACGACCATCCCCAGCCAGACACTTTGCCGACGGCCTCCGGACGAGCGATTTCCGGCAGGAAAGCCGAATTAAGGGTTTCGCCGACGTTGTAGCCAAGGTTCGAAAGAATCACCATCACGGCCGCCAGAACAATCGTTCCCGGTCCGCAGAAGGCGAGCCCTGCAGTGCCGAGAATGCAGATCGCCGTCGCCCCGAAAAGCCAGCGCTTTTTTTGCGCCGAGGCATCAGCGATGGCGCCTACGACAGGCATCACGAAAATGCCGACCGCATTGCTCACCGCAATAATGAGCGTCCAGAGAAAGGTCGCCCAGGGGGCATCAGCGGCCACAACACTCACAAAGTAAGCGTTGAAGACCGCCGTGAGCACCACCGTGGTGTAGCCCGAATTGGCAAAGTCAAAGGCTGACCAAGCCCAGACCTCTCTGCAGGACACCCCCGGCATCAATGCGCTTTTATCAATCATTTTTCAGAAATATCGTTGGAGTCATCTTCAATTGGGGTCTTTGCAAGTTTCCGCCGGGAGCGGGTTGCGGATGAGTCCCTGCAGATGTGTAAAGACGCTGCGCGCGAGCGAACGGAGCTCATAGCCGCCCTCGAGCACGCTGACCAGACGCCCTTCACAATAAGCGAACGAAGCTTCAACGAGCAGACGCGTCACGCAGGCATAGTCCATTTCACCGGCCTTAAGCTGTGCAATCCGCTCTTCACAATGCGCATCAAATCCGGCCGAGAGAATCATCAGATCCGGCTGAAACTTATCGATTTCCGGCAGCCAAACGTTCTCCACCACATTGCGGATCTCTTCTCCGCCGGCACCGGCCGGGAGCGGTGAAAGGACGGCATTGCTCGGCGTCGGCTCCATGCGTCTGTGCGGAAAAAGCGGCCATTGGAAAAGCGACAAAAACCGAACCCCAGGGCGGTCCGCCAGTATTTCTTCCGTGCCGTCGCCGTGATGTGCGTCGAAATCAAGCACCATCACGCGCTCGGCTCGCCAGCGCTTTTGCGCCCAGAGCGCGCCGATGGCCGCATTGTTGAGGTAGCAAAAACCGCTCGCGCGGCTGCGGGACGCGTGGTGTCCGGGCGGCCGAACGGCGCAGAAGGCATTTTTAACTGACCTTCCGTAGATAGCATCCACCGCACGCACCACGGCGCCCGCTGAAGCCATCGCACAGCTGAAGGTATCCTCACCCACCCGGGTATCGGGTTCGGTAAAGCGCTTAAGCGCCTCAGGGTCGCCAAGCGAAGCGTGTTCAAGATCGTCAACGTATTGGGAATCGTGCGCGAGCAGCACTGCTTCGCGCGGAGCCGGACCGCATTCAACACGCCGCACGCGCCCTTCCAAGCCTGCAAGCATCAGTCGGGCCTCAATCGCTTCAATACGATCCGGTGACTCAGGCGCATCATCAAGGGGATTGGGCAGCCCGACGAGCTGATGCGTGAAATAACCTGTCGGCAGGAGTCTCCAGTCTTTTGGGAGCGTATCTGGCATGCGTTTATGGAGCTGAGGAATCTGCATCATCGCTTCGGGTGGAGCTGCGCGGATGCAGTTTCGCTCTGCAAAGAGTTGGTAGTGCCGAAAGGCTAGCACATGAGCGCCGCCGCTCTTGAAACACCGCAAAAGACTTCAAATCTGCATAAGCTCCGAAACATTTTCGCCAGGAACGTATAACGACCGCTTCACGCTGCCCCGCTACAATGCGCCGAAGTATTCCGTCTTCTTCGAAGTTCCGCTGATGTCTAATATTCTGCGCCCGCTGCCTTGCGCCTCGCGCCTCATGCTCCTCTTCACCACCTTGTGCGCGCTGTCGGCCTGCACCGCGGTGAAGTCAGCTCCACCCACTCCTGAGACGACTGACACAGGAGCAGCGCCTGCCGCTGCCGCTGCCGCTGCCGCGCCGCAGGAAACGCCGGCCGCTCTCCCTGCAGCCGCGCCGGCAGCATCGACGTCTTCTAAGCCCGCTGAAGCGCCGAAAGCCCCCGCGCCGCGCATGCCGACAAAATCCGCAGCCGAGTCCGTAAAGGGCAGTCCCGCAGCAAGCGACTATGTGGAACGCACCGATGTGCAGGAATACCTTAAGGACATTTCGAATAAACAAGGCATTCCGCTCGAATGGCTGATGAATGAAGTGGCGCTCGCTCGCTATTCGCCTTTGTCCGAGCGCTACACGACGCCGCGTCCCAATGCAGACAAGAAGACGACGGCGGAAAAGAACTTTCTGCTTTACGAACGCAATATCGTCAATGCCGAACGCATTGAGCGAGGCGCCGCCTTTCTGCGCGACCACCAAGAAGTCTTTGCGCGCATTGAAGAGGAGTCCGGCGTGAGCCGCTATGCCGTGGCCGCCATCATCGGAGTGGAATCGATATATGGCCGCAATATGGGGCGCTTCCGCGTGCTCGACGCCTTGATGACGCTCTCCTTTGACTACACGCGGCGAGCCAAGTACTACCGCTCGGAACTTACTGATTTCCTCGATTTCTGCTGGAAGCAGCAGATTTCTCCGGTCTCCGTCACCGGTTCTTTCGCCGGCGCCATGGGGCTCGGTCAGTTCATGCCGGCGTCGCTTCGCGCTTACGGCAAGGATGGTGACGGCGACGGTCACATCGACGTGGTGAATTCCCCTGCCGACGGCATCGCTTCAGTAGCCAATTACCTGGCAGTGCACGGCTGGGTACGCGGTGAACGGCCGCTCTATCTGGTATCCGCTACTGACGCCATATTCAAAGCCACGGGCTCAGGCGGCATTAAAACGCATACCACCGCCGGCGCGCTCTATAAGGCGGGCGTAAAGCCGCTCGAAGCCATTCCGCTCAAAGACGATGAACCGGCGCTTCTCGTTGATCTGCCTTGGATCAAAAGCAACAACGAACGCGGCGTCGACTACTACCTCGGCACGGGTTCCTTTGCAGCCATTTTGCGCTACAACCGAAGCTACTTCTATGCTGCGGCGGTATCTTTGCTCGCCTCAGAGCTTGAGGACCGCGATGCCCAATACCTTGAGGCCGTCCAGAAGCGCGCTCGCCAAGCGATCGGTGAATCCCCCGCAGCGCCCGAAGCCGAAAAGCCCCTGGAGCCTGCCCTTCGGCCAAACGACCAACAGAATTAGAACAATCGTCCGGCATGAATTAAAGCCAGACGATCTTCACCGCAGCAGCGCGCCGCGAAACAAATAAGAGGTCCATCATGCATTGCGCATCCGTCTACCGAGACCAAATGTCAGCGCTTCGCCGCCGTGTTCACCGACGCCCCGAAGAAGGCTGGACCGAATTTGAGACGACAGCACTGATTGTCAATCATCTGCGCAGCCTTCAATTCGAAGTCCGCTGCGGACGTGCCGTCATCCATCCGGACTTCGTCATGGGACGCGATCCTCATCTCGTCGCCGAGGCGATTGCCCGAGCCAAAAGGCAAGGCGTCAGTGAAGAGCTGCTCAGCGAACTCGACGGCTTTACCGGCGCCGTTGGCATTTGGGACTCTGGGCGGCCTGGCCCCGTCACCGCTTTTCGCTTCGACATTGACTGCGTGCAGGTCGGCGAAACATCCGATCCGGCTCACGAAGCCAATGCGGGCGGCTATGCCTCGGAACGCCCCAACCTCATGCATGCCTGCGGTCATGACGGTCATCTTGCGGTCGGGCTTGGCGTCGCACAGTGGATTAAGGACCACGCAGACCAACTCTGCGGCAAGATCAAACTGGTTTTTCAACCGGCCGAAGAAGGAACCCGCGGTGCTCGGCCCATGGCCGAGAGCGGCATTCTCGATGATGTGGACTTCATTGTCTGTACGCACATCGGCTCAAGCGTCCCGCTGCATCAGGTTGCCGTCTGCACGCACGGCTATCTGGCGACGACCAAACTTGATATTTATTTTGAAGGTGTGCCGGCCCATGCCGGCGCTAATCCTGAAAAAGGCCGCAGCGCACTCATGGCAGCCTGCTCCGCCGCCATGATGCTCGTCGGCATCCCTCGATCCGGCGAAGGCGATACCCGCATCGCTGTGGGACGCCTCACAGCAGGTGAAGGCCGCAATGTAGTTCCTGTTCATGCACGCCTGCAAATCGAAACACGCGGATCTACTGCAGATGTCAATCGCTATATGGTTGACTGCGTGAAGCGCATCACGGCAGGCACTGCGCTCGCATACGACGTCAAATCCCGAATTGAAAAAGTCGGCGAAGCCTCTGAACTGATCACCGATCAGGCCGTGACAGACGATCTGGTGAGCATTGCGCGCGCAGCCCCAAGCATTGAAGCCGTCGAGCTCTGGGACGACATCCGCGGCAGCGACGACTGCACGATTCTCATCAATCGAGTCCGCGCGCACGGCGGCAAATCCGGTTATTTCCTTTTCGGCTGCAATCAAAACGGGCACCATCGTTCTGACTTTGCCATTCAGGATGAGGAAAGTCTTCCGGCAGCCTTTGAACTCTTCACCGGATTTCTAGAGCTTAAGAACGGTTTGAGAGCCACATGCATTTGATTTTTTTAAGCGCCGGGATTCATCCTATTGAATAAATTTACCGTTTTTGCGCTGTTCCTATAGGGCTGAAGATGAGTTACCTCTTGTAATATGCAAATACTATTTTTACTAGTTTATTGATAACATTATTTCTAGTATATATACGTATATAAGCCTGCATTTACAGTCTTCCATTTGTATGGCTCAATGGATAGATTTGCATTTAGTCATGAAGTAAGCATTACTCCCTACTATTCTATGCGTAGTACTGAGTGATACCATCAATTCAAGTTCAAAGAGTCGGACGACGGGGCAACTCTTGAGGAGTCGGAGGCGCCGCAGACTGACATCCCCCCTTTAACTGCAGGTCTGACCGTCTGCCCAACTCGATGAACTGCGGCTCCCGGCAAATCAGCCGGTGAATGCTGCGGCTGAGGCTTCATGACCAGCTTCACCGAAGATCTCCGTGAGGTCTTCCGGAGGCGAAGACTCAGCCCTGCGGCAGCGGACCGCGATGACTTCCCGCTTTTCAAAGCGGACCGCTGATCACAAAATCCGCATTCGAATGAAAGGCGAATGCATTCGGAAAAACTGGCTGTTTCTCAATCATGCTGTTAGGCGTCCTGCTCGGCGTTGCCGCCGGTGCCCTCTGGGGGCTCATCTACATCGCCCCGCTTGCAGTCCCCGAGTACAACCCTGTGCTCGTGGCACTGAGCCGCTTTATTGCATTCGGCGTTATTTCGCTCCCCTTCCTCTGGGTCTTCCGCCGAGAACTGAAAGCTTTCACGCGCGCCGACATTTGGGAGTCCTTCAAGCTGCCGCTCTTAGGCAATGTGCTCTTTTACTGTCTGCTGACGATCTGCATTCGTCTGGCCGGCGCGCCGCTCGCAGGCATGTTTATGGCCGTCATTCCCGTGCTGGTGGCTATCGCCTCCAACATCCGCTATGCGGGTTCCAAGTCAGCCGTTGCCTGGAGCAAAATTCTTCCGCCGCTCGCCGTGATTTTCTTTGGTCTGATCGTTGCAAATCTGACCGAGTTTGAACGCGCTGCTGCCGCCTCTGCTGAGGGCGGCATGCAGTACTGGATTGGAGTGGGCTTCGGCTTGGCTGCCGTTGTCTCCTGGACGTGGTTCTCCATCATGAATGCCGAATGGCTGCTCAATCACCCCAAGCACAATGCCGCAGCCTGGACGGCGCTTCAGGGCGTGACGGTGCTGCCTTTTGCCGCCGGTCTCTTCGGCATCCTCGCCTGGCCGGCGGGTTTGATGGATACCGGCATCACGCTGATGGGCGCTGCGCCGATGAAGTTTCTGGCCGTAGCGCTCGGCATCGGTCTGCTCTGCTCTTGGGTCGCCATGATCTGCTGGAACAAGATGAGCCAGATTCTGCCTGCAGCCTTGGGCGGACAGCTGATCGTGTTCGAATCCGTTTTCGCGGTCATTTATGCCCTGATGTGGCGCGGCGAAATGCCGACGCTGTCGATGACGATTGGCTTCGTTATCTTGATGGGCGGCGTGCTCGGTTCGCTTCGCGTCTTCCAGAAGCACACGGAATCCTCGACCGACGACACCCCCGAACACACCCTCAGAACTGCGGGTGTTGCCAACCATGCCGAACTTCAGGCGGAAGGCACCCACGACAATTAACTGCCCCAAGCTCTTCTTGAGAAACTTCAGAGGCGGAATGGATGCATTCCGCCTCTTTTGATTGGCGCATCCCACTGAAGCGCCCAAGCCGCAGCCTTCGAGCCGCTGGACTCGGTCATCCGCCGTCGGCAAATATCAAAGCGCGGCAGCAATCTCCACCTTAAGCGTACCCACTCCGTTCACGCCGCCCTCCAGACGGTCGCCCACCTGCGCTTCAGGCACATTGACCGGGGCGCCGGTGAAGATAATGTCACCCGGACGAACTTCCCAATAGCGGGAAATGAGCGCAATGAGCTCTGCGGGCGGGACAATCATGAAAGCCGTGCTGGCCGACTGCTTTTTCTGATTGTTCTGATAAAGATAAATCTCGGCCGGCGCCGGCATCGGCGTGCGGTAGGCTGGGCGCACATGTGAAACAGGGGCGCCTCCATCGAGCGTCTTCATTAAGTCCCAGGGACCGCCCGCCGGAAGATCTTCAGGCGCAAGGCGGCGCGTGAAGTCAAACCCTACGCACCATCCCCAAATGCACTCTTGAGCTTCTTCAACGGAAAGATTGCGTCCGCCCTTATGGAGGCACGCCACCAGTTCGAGCTCAGGCACCATCCTGGCGGTGCGAGCCGGCATGGGCCAGCGGTAGACTTCCCCGTCAGCAACGGGGTGAATGGAGTCGGGCGACTTCATGAAAAGAGGCGGTACAAAGCCCGCAGCCGCTGCGCGCTGCTTTTCATCGGCCGCATAGTTCTTCGCGGCGCCGTAGACGCGGTTGACAGGGAAAAATTCATAACGTTCATCCTGCACAGGGATGACGGCCTGAGGCGGCGGAGCGAAGAGAAATGGCATGAGGATGCGTTCCTTCGGATAGGACGGCTGAAAGTTGAGGAACATCATTTTAGACCGGCTCAGCACTTGCGCGGCGGCGCTCCGCGTGCCGCTCCCGTGCGGTCGGCCCGGAGCACATTTCGGAGATGAAGCCCTTCAGCGCAAAAAGCGGCTCAAACCCCAGTATTCCTCGCCATCACGCATCGGCGGCAAACTACTGCGACAAATCCGAATGAGCACAATGCTCTGCGGCCGCTACAATGCAGGATGCTTCAATTTAGACGCTCTGCCGGGCATAAATGTTTACTCGGATCAGCGTTTTTCCCCTGAAACGGACATTCATTCAAACAAGATGACATCGCCGCAAATGCCGCGCCGCGAAAGCCTCGCCTCGATTAGTCAACGCCGCCTGCAGGCGGTGAAGTCCAAGAGCATCTATGTGCTCCCCAACGCCTTTACTGCCGCAGCGCTCTTTGCGGCTTATTACGGCATTATCCAAGCCATGAACGGGCATTTTTCAGAAGCCGCCATTGCGGTCTTCTTTTCAATGCTCTTTGACGGCATGGACGGCCGTGTCGCTCGTCTTACGCATACGCAGAGCGAATTTGGCGTTCAGATGGACAGTCTCGCCGATGCCGTGAGCTTCGGCATCGCTCCTGCGCTCATCGTCTATGAATTCGCACTCGTGGAAATGGGCAAAATCGGCTGGGCAGTCTCCTTCGTTTATGCGCTCTGCGCACTTTTGCGCCTGGCCCGCTTCAACTGCAATGTGGGCGTGGTGAGCAAGAATTACTTCCAGGGGCTCCCTTCCCCTGCAGCCGCGGCCTTGGTCTGCGGCTTTGTGTGGCTAGCGGTTGAAAACCGTCTGCCCGATTGGCTTTTGCCGCATCAGGGCACCATCGCTGCGGTTGTGACGCTTTACGCTGGTCTGACCATGGTGAGCAATGCGCCGTTCTTCTCTGGGAAGAGCTATGCCGTCGTCCGCACGATTCCTTTCTGGGTGATCATTGTCTGCGCAGTGCTTTTCATCATTATTTCCAGCAACACGTCGCTTTCTATCTTCATTCTTTTCTGTCTCTACGCACTTTCGGGTTTCGTTTATGAATTCTGGTGTTGGTGGCGCGGTCGTCCGAATCCGATTCAGGCTGACCTTGCCGCCCAGCAGGCAGCCCTTGACGCTGAAGCAGAAAACGAATCCTGCCCAACCTGCGGCAGCACTGCGCAAAAGCAGTGATTTTTCACAACTCCGCGCCTCTTTCCGTGCTGTAGCTTGACTTTCCCCTGCAGCACGGTGTAAACCATGAGCGATGCTCCAGCGCTGTCGCTTCGGCTTATCTGAGCCACCAAAGACAGAGAGGACGGAACTTCTTACAAATCACCGAACGCCCGAAGTCACCAAATGAACGAAGACACCGCTTCCTCCACAATGTTTGAAGATGTGGTCACAATGATCCGCATTCTGAGCCTGATCCCTCAGGACAGATGGACCACTGTCGCCGAAATACATCAGGAACTTGAAGACCGCGGTGTTGAGATACACCGCCGCACACTTCAGCGCTACCTGAAGACGATCAGAGATCACAGCGATGTTTTCCCCATTCATGTAGAGACTTCAGGGAAACCGTACGGCTTTTGCTGGGATCCGCAGAGCGCAGGGTTTCATCTGCCCCAGCTCGGCGTGGAGCAAATGCTGCTGCTTCGCATTGCTGAGGAGCGGCTTCAGAGCCATCTGCCGCCGCAAGCCATCACCCCGATTCGGCCTCTTCTGCGTTCAGCCCGCCGTGTCATTAAGTACGATGATGAAACGGAAGGCACATGGCTTCGTAAAGTCAAGGTGCTCGAAGACGCTCAGTCTTTCCAGCCGCCGGTCATTCGTCCCGGCGTTTTATCTGCCATTGCTGACGCGCTCTTCATCGATCACAAAGTTTTGCTGCGCTGCCGTTCGGCGCGCAGCCGCAATACCGAAGTTATCGTGCGCCCGCTCGCCATTATCCAAAAGGGCGTGCGCACCTACCTCGTCTACCAAACCGATGCCGGCGACTTTCAGCACATAGCGCTTAATCGCCTGGATGCGGCCGAACTGATGCAGGATGCTTTTGAACGTCCGGAAAATTTCGACCTGGAAGACTATTCGGCCAAAATCCGCCTCAACGATGCCCGTGGCAAAACGATGCGGCTCTCTATTACATCCGATGACCCGGAATTTGTGCGCATCCTCTCCGAATCGCCCTTTAATCAGACGCAAAAGATTGAGGACGAACCCGGCAAGACCGGCAGTTGGGTGATCACGGCTGTCGTTGAAGATTCTCTGCTTCTCGACGGCTGGCTCGCCGAGCACCGCGGCTCCATCATCTCGTCGACCAAGACTGCGCTGCGGCAGGAAGAAGCCACTGCGATGCTGCTCACGCCGCAGACCGAAAACAACGCCGAAAAGCGCTCGAGCCGCCCTCGTGCCGCTCGCACGCCTTCAGGCGAAGAAATCAACCTGACAGCGCCGGCGCAGAAATCCTACGAAGTAGCTGCGGCTGCGCTCAATTCCGGCGCCGAATTTGGTCTGGAGGTTCCGGCCGATTTAAAGAGTCCGAAAGCCGAATTCAACATCAAAGATCACGAAGCAACGGCCAAATGATGCTCCTAAACCGGTGAAAGGAGCATTCGCCCTATCCAGCAAAAATCCCCGCTCAGTCACCGCTGGCGGGGATTTTGCTTAAATGAGAACTGGTGTGCCGACAGACACCAAGCCCCAAGCACATCAAAGACGCGCGATCGTGGAGGAAACCCCCGTCATCTTGTCGCCGATCTGAGCAACAATTTCGGCGTCAGCCGGCAGATACACGTCAACGCGGGAACCAAAACGAATAAAGCCGTAGCGCTCGCCGCGGGCCAGTTCTTGACCGATCGTCGCATAGCAGATAATGCGGCGAGCCACCAAGCCCGCCACCTGAATAAACGTGATGCGGCGGCCGTCAGCCATACGCACCGTCACGGCGTTGCGCTCGTTTTCTGTGCTGGCTTTGTCGAGGTCAGCATTCACGAAAAGACCGGGCGTATAGGTCACTTTCTCGACCACGCCCGCAACCGGAGACTTCTGACTGTGCACGTTGAAGACATTCATGAAGATGGAAACCTTCACAGCATCTTCACCCGTTTCCGGATTCGTGCACTTTTCAACTTTGCAGACACGTCCGTCCACAGGACTCACGACGGCCCGAGGATCTTCAGGCGCTTCGCGAGCCGGATCCCGGAAAAACTGGAAAGCGAACACCAGGAACACGAAGAAAAGGAACGTGATGATTCCGAGGTCAAGCATCCAGCTCACGATGACGGCGATCAGAGCTCCCGCGAGAATAGGCCAGCCTTCACGGGCAATGATCGGATGGGGATAAATGCGGTTGGACAAGGATGAGCTCCTGATGGATAAGTTTAGTAATTCACTATTTTAAAAGGTCAAGCGCAGCGTCGTCTCGACCCGGGAATTATTCAATTAGCGTTCAATCGAAAAAACGCCCGCAGCCAAAATGAGAGTGCGGGCGGCGGATCATACCGAGTTTTGTCACTTAGCTTGAATTTATTCCGTCTTTTCCTTTTCTCGATCAATCGGCCGGCGCGAGAAGATCCAGTCAATGAAGCTGCCTTGGCTGCGTGAGCTGAGAATAACTCGGCCGCTGCCGGAGAACTTAAGTACAAAACCTTCTCCGGTAAGCTGACTGCCAATCAATCGGCCGGCAAGACCGCTTCTTCCCGTCTGAAGCGTGATTTCATAGTCAAGCGATGCGTCCCAAGCGACCAGATGCCCGTTGTCGATCAAAAGCGGACGGTCGGGCGTTACCTCTACTTCTTCCAAAGAGCCGAAACCCGAGACTGCCAGCGTGCCGGCACCTTCGGCCTTCATAATAAAGAAGCCGCCGCTGTCGGACAAAATCGCCCGTCCCAGCCCCTGAGCCTTGGCTGAAATGTCAATGCCGGCCGTTGCCGCGAGAAAGCAGCCGTCGGCAATCATCACGCCGTCATCCTTGACATCCAGAACCTTAACGCCGCCCGGCAGGCTTGGCGCTAAATAAGCGGTGCCGGCCTGATCCTCGGCGGCAATCCACTGCTGAAAAAAGGTTTCGTCGTTGAGGAATTTGCGCGCGAGCGACTTGAAAAAGCCTCCGCGGGTCTTGCCTTTCAGGACCAGTCCTGCATCCATCATCACCATTGAGCCGCGCTCCGCGGCGACTTCGTCGCCGGGATCGAGGTCAACGCGCAAAAGCGGATCAATACCGGCCTGTGCAGTGAACTTTGCCATCTCTCAATTGCTCCAGCGCTAAGCATTAAGGCGTGATACGCACGGTAAGGCTGACGGTCAGAGCGGTGTCTGCAGAACCTGCGCTCACCACCGCTTCAGCGGAATCATTGGCCGCCGCAGCACGCATCATCATGGGCTGCGCATAGTAGCGCGGAGAAGGGCCGGCTGCGCCGGAAACCTGAATACCCTCAATACGTACGTTTTTCTCTTCGAGCCCGAGTGCCTGAGCTGCCGTCACAGCGCGCTCCGTCGCACGCTTCACCGCTTCGGCAAGGAGCTCATCCTGCGCGGCTTCCCGAACCGCACGAGAGACAGAGAAAGTGACGCCGTCATAATTCATGCTCTTGCCCGCAGCGCTCATCACCGCCGACGCAAGCTTCAGGTCGCGAACAGTGACGCGCAGCGTCTGCCGTGCACCCCAGGCTGCGATTTCAGAGGTTTCTCCTTCTTTGGCCCGAGTTCTCACCGGCCAAGTTGAAAAGTCCGCGGTCTGAACCTCGACTTGCCCGGCAGGCGCATTGATGGCATTGAGCGCGGCAATCGCGGCGTTGCCCGCCTTAATGATTTCGTCACTGGCGTCCTGTGCCTGCGGGCGCTGAGCTTCCGCCGTAAAGGTGATCACTGCTTGATCATTGGCCAGCAGTCGATTGGCTTCGCCCGTGACCGTCATAACGAGTCCTGCGTCAGCCACTCGCGGCATGGCATAACCCGAAAGCGGCGCAGCCAGCGTCAAAGCAGCCGCAGCTGCACACGAAACCTTCATCCATTGTTTCTGCATGATTGATGGCCTTTCAAACTGAGTGGTAAAGCAGAGTGCGAAATAAGTGACTCAAGCGCATCTCTTTATATTCATCCTATCGAAGTCCCGTGCCGCTTATCGTTTGCAAATGAAACTGCAATAGACAAGGACTGAAGCAACAACGCTTCTGCATGGTCTAGTTACAATTGCCGACCTCGTTTATCTGTACGCACTGCTTTTGCCGTTCACCATGTCCGTCCCAACCTCTTCTGCCCAATGGAGCTCCAGACTCGGCTTTATCCTGGCCGCTGCCGGTTCAGCGATTGGCCTCGGAGCCATATGGAAATTCCCATATTGGGCAGGTGCCAACGGCGGCGCTGCATTCATCCTGCCCTACATTCTCTTCACCTTTACGGCGGGCGTCGTGTTGGTCATGGCAGAACTAGCGCTTGGCCGATCCGGCCGCGGTTCCGCGGTTGAAGCCATGCGCCGTGCCGGCGGCAGAGGTTTTGCGTGGTGCGGCGGCATGGCAGTACTCACGTCGTTTCTGATCCTTTCCTATTACGCCGTGGTGGGCGGATGGTGTGCGGCCTATCTCGCGGAAGCCTTGATGGGAGAGGCTGCATCCCCGGACCCTGAAGTGCTCAAGATGCGGTTCGGTGAGCTCGTGAGCTCGGGCGGGCGCAATATTGCCTGGCTTTTTGCCTTTCTGTCCGCCGTTTGCCTGACCGCTGTCTTTGGCGTTCACCGCGGCATTGAGCGGCTGTCCACCTGCCTGATGCCGATCTTCTTCCTCTTGATGATTGGACTCGCCGCTTATTCACTCCTGCTGCCCGGATCAGAGGCTGGGCTCGCGTATCTCTTTCAGTTTTCCTGGTCGACCGTAACACCGCAAGCCATCTTGAACGCCATGGGCTTCACGTTCTTTTCGCTGTCTCTGGGCGCCGGCGTTCTCGTCACCTACGGCGCTTATGTCAATAAAAGCACGCGGCTGCCTGCCGCTGCCATGTGGGTAGCGATTCTTGCTCTTCAGGCAGCCATTCTGGCAGGGCTTGTCATCATGCCCGCTGTCTTTGCTTACGGCCTTGAGCCCGATGCCGGGCCCGGCCTCGTCTTCATCACGCTGCCCATGATTTTTGCGCAGCTCTCGGGCGGCAGCGTCGTAGCGGTGATCTTTTACTTCTGCCTCTTTGTGGCTGCGCTTACCTCTGCCGTCTCCCTGCTTGAAGTGGCCGTCGCTTTTTTGCAGAACGAATGCCGGTTCTCTCGTCGAGCCGCCGTTTTTCTCTGCTTTGCTGCGCTCTTTATTTTGGGCTCCGTTTCGGCGCTTTCCTTTGGCCCCTGGAGCGACTGCCTCATTTTCGGGCGCAGCATCTTTGACTTTCTCGACTACGTCTGCACAAACTTCCTGATGACTATCAATGGACTGGTCGTTGCTTTTGTGGTCGGATGGAAGGCTTGGCCCAAGGCCATGAAGGAACTGAGCACCTGCTCGCCGGAAAACGGCGTCGTGACCAAAGGCACGCTTTCAGCCATTGGCTTCGGTCTGCGCTGGCTTGCGCCTCTCATGGTACTGGCATCGTGCTGGCAGGGGCTTGAAGCGTGAATAAGGTTCAGCCGCTCACGGCCCCTTATGACGGACTGCCGGCAATCCTTTCAAGCAGAGAAAGTTTCTCAACCATTGTCCCGACAACTCTTTCTCTAAGACTAAAGCGCCAATGGGTTCAGGTTCCCTGAGCATAAAGTCGCCTAATATTGCCTACACGCATGAGACCGTCATCAGGCCGGCTCCGCCTCGGAACGCCTTGATTCTGTCTATGCAATTCAAATAACCATCCAAAGAACATCATGGCTCAAGAACGCATCACCTGGACGAGCCGAATCGGCTTCGTTCTCGCTTCTGCGGGCGCCGCCGTCGGTCTCGGCGCCATTTGGAAGTTCCCCTATATGGCAGGCACAAACGGCGGCAGCGTCTTTGTCCTGCCTTTCATTCTGCTCACCTTCACCGTCGGTCTTGCACTCCTTATCGCTGAAGTCGTTCTCGGACGTCTCGGCAAGGGCGGCATCGTCACAACCTACCGGCGCTTAGCCGGACCTGCCTTTCTGCCGGCAGGGTATCTGGGCGTTCTGACCGGTTTCTTGGTGCTCTCCTTCTATTCCGCCATCGGCGGCTGGACCTTGTCGTACTTCTGCGAAGCGCTGGTGGGACAGGGACTGATCACCGACCAGTCGCAGCTCGGAGCCCACTTTGGCGAATTCACCGCCAACCCCGTGCTGGCGCTCGGCTTTCAGTGGCTCTTTTTGCTCCTCAACGGTCTGATTGTGGCCTTCGACGTCACAAAGGGCATTGAGCGTGTGAGCAAGGTCCTGATGCCGCTCCTTTTCTTCATGATGCTCGCCATCATCATCCGCGGACTCATGCTTCCCGGAGCATGGGCCGGCGTGGAGTTCCTCTTCAAGTTTGACCCGCAGGCCTTCACCTTCTCCGCGCTCCTGCAGGCCATGGGCTTCACATTCTTCTCGCTCTGCGTGGGCTGCGGCTGCATGATGACGTACGGCAGCTACTTGGATGACAAGACCAACGTGCTCCGCTCCTGCTCCTGGATTGCTTTCCTTTCCGTGATCGCCTCCATCATGGGCGGCCTCATGATCATGCCGTCGGTCTTTGCCTTTGGGCTGGATCCGACTGCCGGTCCGGGCCTCACCTTCATCACCATGCCTGCGGTCTTCGCGCAAATGCCGATGGGACAGCTCTTTGCCGTGATGTTCTATCTCTGCCTTGCAGTCGCGGCCATCACGTCGTCAGTGTCGATGATTGAAATTCTCGTCTCCTACCTCGTTGACGAACAAAAGATGTCGCGGCCCAAGGCTTCTGTGCTCTCCACCATTGCTCTCGCCGTCGTAGGGATTCTGCCCTGCCTCTCGTTTGGCCTGCTGAGCGACGTGAAGATGTTCAACGGCCGTACCTTCTTTGACGTCTTTGATTTCTTTACGAGCAATCTGTCGCTGCCCCTTGGCGGCTTGGTGATCCTCTATCTGGCGGGCTACACCTGCTGGGACCGCGTCAAGAATACGGCGCCGGAAAAGTGGCAGTGGCTACTGAAGCTCATGCTTCGAGTGTTCTCCCCTATCCTTGTTCTCGTGGTTCTTATCTCGGGACTCATCTAAAATCAAACATCTGCGTACGGCCTGCAAGCAGATTGTCTGCTTTTGCAGACCGTGCGCCAGATCAATGATGGATAAGCGCGGAGCGGCTCATCACCGCTCCCGTTTTTTATTTTTCCCGCAGATTATTCTCATGCCTCAGACATCCTCACGCTCCGCCTGGACCTCGCGATTAGGCTTCATCCTCGCCTCAGCAGGCTCTGCCGTGGGGCTCGGCGCCATCTGGAAATTCCCTTATATGGCGGGCACGAACGGCGGCTCGATCTTCATGCTGCCGACGATTGCTTTTTCGCTCACGATCGGTCTTGCGCTCCTCATTGCAGAAATGAGCATGGGCCGCGCTGCACGAGGCGGCGCCGGAACGGCCTACTTAAAGCTGGGCGGGCGCGCTTGGTCAGTGATCGGCTTTATTTCAGTAGCCACCGGCGCATTGGTGCTGGCTTTTTATTCCGTCGTGGGCGGCTGGTGCACGCATTACTTCATCGAATCCATCATGGGCCGCGGCATCACGGACGATCCGGCCGCAATGCGCAGCGCCTTTGAGGCCTTTGCAGCCGATCCCGTACAGTCCGTCATGGGGCATGTCATCTTTCTCACCACGACCGCAGGCGTTGTGCTTTGCGGCGTCGAACGCGGCATTGAACGAGTCGGCAAGATTCTCATGCCGCTCCTCTTCATTTTGATGCTCATCCTGATCGTGCGCGGATTAATGCTTCCCGGGGCCATTGAGGGCGTGAAGTTTCTTTTCATGCCTGACCCGGAGGCTTTTACGGGTGAAGCGCTCCTCAATGCCATGGGCTTTGCCTTCTTCTCGCTTTCGGTGGGATCCGGATCGATGATGAATTACGGCAGCTACTTGTCCGACAAAGTGAATGTCGGCACCTCCACCGCCTGGATTGTGGTGCTCGCCGTGATGTCATCTATTCTCGGCGGCCTGATGATCATGCCGGCCGTTTTTGCCTTTGGTCTGACGCCGGATGCCGGTCCGGGACTGACGTTTGCCACCATGCCTGCCGTCTTCAGTCACCTGCCGATGGGAGGACTTTTCGCCGTGGCGTTTTACGGCTGCCTTTTTGTGGCAGCACTCACATCGGCCATTTCCATTCTGGAAATGGTTTCGCAGCACTGCGTCGACCGCTGGGGATTTTCGCGGCGCACCGCCGTGCTCACCGTTTCGACGGTGCTCGGCATCATCGGCGTCTTCTGCGCGCTCTCCTTCGGGCCGCTTTCAGACTGGAAGCTCTTTGGGCGCACGCTTTTTGATCTGCTCGACTACGCCACATCCAATATCGGCATGCCGATCGGCTGTGTCGGCATCGGTCTGGTGGCCGCCTGGGTAGCCTGGCCGACCATCCGCAAGCAGCTCGAAATGAACGCCAAATGGTCTGCGGCAGGTCTCAAAGCCTTCAGGATCCTTGCGGGGTGCGCAGCCCCCATTCTCATCCTCATTGTCGCCGCCAAAGGCGCCGGACTCTTTTAACATAAGCACGCTCACGCAGATCCGCCTAACGGCAGAGAACCTCGGTGCGTGAGAACGCTTGTGCCTCTGACAAGCCTTAAAACAACTAGGAATTGCTTCTCCATGTCCACCCATACGCCAGCAACCTGGGGCACGCGCCTCGGCTTCATTCTGGCTTCCGCAGGCTCCGCAGTCGGTCTCGGCGCCATTTGGAAGTTCCCCTACATGGCCGGTACGAACGGCGGGAGCGTCTTCATGCTCCCCTACATCTTCTTCACGCTGACGGTGGGCGTGGCGCTGCTGCTCGCAGAATTCGCAATGGGCCGAGCCGGCCGCCGCGGTGCGGTGGGAAGCCTTAATCGAGCTGCCGGCAAACCTTGGGGGATCTTCGGCGGCATCGGCGTCTTTACGGTGTTCCTCATTCTCTCGTTTTATTCCGTAGTAGGCGGCTGGTGCATCAAATATCTTTGGGATGCCATGCTGGGCATCGGTCTGACCACTGACGCCAAAGTTTTGAACGCCAATTTCGGCAGCTTCGTTTCCGACATGGTCTCCTCCTACGGCTATCTGCTGCTTTTTCTCTGCCTGACAGCCTACGTTGTCATGAACGGCGTACAGCAGGGCATTGAAAAGATCGCCAAGATTCTGATGCCGCTTCTATTCATCCTGATGGTGATCCTCATCATCCGCGGCGTGACGCTGCCGGGCGGGTGGGCCGGAGTGGAATTTCTCTTCACTCCGCGCTGGGAAGACTTCAACGGCACAGCGCTCTTTAATGCAATGGGCTTTTGCTTCTTTTCGCTCTCGCTCGGCGCCGGCACCATGATCACCTACGGGTCCTATCTCAACCCGAAGGCTGATCTGCCGTCCTCCGTGGGCTGGGTTGCCTTCCTGGCCATTCTTTCGTCCATCTTGGGCGGTCTTATGGTGATGCCGGCAGTGTTTGCCTTTCATCTGGATCCAACCGCCGGCCCCGGCCTCACCTTTGTGACGATGCCCGCAGTCTTTTCTCAGATGCCTCTGGGGCAAGGCTTTGCCGCAGCCTTCTACGCCTGTCTGACGGTTGCCGCCTTGACGAGTTCCGTGTCCATGCTCGAAGCCTGCACAGCTCTCCTTACTCAGGAGGCCAATATTTCGCGCAAGAACGCGATTCTGCTCACGCTCGCGGGCTGCGCCATCGTGGGCTTTGCCGCCAACATGTCGTTCGGTCCCTGGGGTGACGTCAAGCTCTTCGGCAAGAACATTTTCGACATCCTCGACTACGTCACCTCCAACATCGGCATGCCGCTGTCGACTTTCGGCATTGATATTGCCGCCGCTTGGGTAGCCTGGCCGGTCACGAGCCGCGAGCTGCAGTCCGTGAAGCCGCTTTCGGACACTTCGCTTAAAGCTGCACGCCTGCTCATCGGTGTCCTTGCGCCGGTCTTCGTGGCGATCGTGGCGCTGGGCGGTATATTGTAATCGTCGAAAAATACTTTCTTTAATGAACGGCGAATGACCACTTCTCACCCGACTCCATCTTCACAGACGTCCGCAGCGGCTGAGCCGCCGGCTGCGGACGCTGCGCCTGAACCCAAACAAACGGTGCCCGATGCGAGTGACGCCGTGAGGGAACTGCTCCAGCGCGAATGGACTGCGCACAAATCTTTGTGGCTGGGCGCTTTGGCTTTGATGGCTGCAGTAGCCGTCGTCGGCGCCTGGCTGCAGGGAGCAGACCCATACTGGGCCGGCGCACTCTATAACCTCTGTACGGTGGTGCTCCTCGCAGCGCTCTTTGGCTTTGCTGCGCTTGGACTGGTCTGGCGCACGGTGAAGCGCATGTCTGAGCGTCTTCACTTTGAAGCGCGCGGCAAATTTCAGCTTGAAGCCTCCCGAGCGCTCTTCAGACGCTCTGGGGTACTCGTCGGCATCGTCATTGCGGCAGAAGTCGTCATGTACATGCTGCGCCTTTGGGCCGCCCGCTGATGGGCCGCCGTCATGCGCTGGGGGCGGCCGCAGAGCGTCCTGAAGTACTCACCGATGTGCTCATTACCGGCATCCACGCTTCAGGAGCCGGCATCGCGCGTTTGAGCGACAGCTCCAACAGCAGGGATGTCCCGGAAATTCTCGTGCCCGGCGCACTTCCCGGTGCTCGAGGCGATCTTTTCTGGAACCCGCCCAAACCCGGCGGCCATTGGGGTCTCGCCGTGGAATGGCGAGAAAGCGCTCCTTCGCCCGACGCGGATCCTTCCCGCTGCCCGCATGCTGCGTCGATTAACGGCGAGCCCGTCTGCGGCGGCTGTCCTTTGGGGAGCCTGAAGTATTCCGCAGAGCTTGCCCTCAAAACCAAACTGCTCATTGAAGAGCCGCTCCGCCAGGCCGGACTCTGGCGCGAAGGATTGATTGAGCCGCCGTCGGGGCAGCCCGCAGCGTTTGCTCAGCATTTTCGCAACAAAGCGGTGCTTTATCCGAGCGTCATCGACGGCATCGGTCGTTTTGGCTATTACGCTGCACGCAGCCAAATACTTGTCCCGGCAGAAGACTGTCCGCAAACGCCCGTCTGGATGGAAGAAGCGGCTCGTGCTCTTGCGCCGTTTCTCTGTGAACCGGCACTTACGCCTGCTCCTGAAACCGCCGTATCCAACGGCACTGGGGTGCTTCGCAGCCTCCTTCTTCGTGAAGCGCCGGGCAGCGGCGAGCGGATGGCAGTACTCGTGGTTCGAGCGCTGACGGCCGATCTGCTCGCCGCTAAAGAAAAGCTCATCGCGGCACTCGCCCCCTGCAAGCTTCAATCGCTCCTCGTCAATGTCCACCCCACCCCTGGGAGCGCTGTACTGAGCTTTGCGCCGGACGCGCTGGTTGTCTGGGCGGGGCGCTCGAGCATTGAGGCCGAGCTGATGGATCTCGCCTTCACCGTCGGACCGCAGACTTTTCTGCAGGTCAATACGCCGCAGACGCCGGTACTCTATGAAAAAGCGCTTGACGCCGCGGACGTACAGTCTGGGGATCAGATTCTCGACCTTTACTGCGGCGTCGGCACCATTACGCTCGCTGCCGCGAGACGCGCGGGTCCGCACGGCCGAGCGCTCGGCGTTGAACGCGTAGAGGCCTCTATTGTCTGCGCCCGCGAAAATGCAGCGCGCAACAGTATCCCGCAGGCGGCATTTGTGGCTGAGCCGACAGAAACCTTCCTCTCGGCGGCGCTCAAAGAGGGCTTCCCCGACGGCTTCAAACCCACCAAGATCATCGTCGACCCGGCCTATCAAGGCATGGCCGGCGGAGCCGCAAAAGCGCTTGCAGACCTTTTTTCGCTTCCAAACGGCCCCAAGCGGCTCGCTTACGTGTCCTGCAATCCCAAGAGCTTTGCGCGTGACGCCAAGGAACTTGCCGTCGCGGGACTCACGCTGGAAAGCATCTCTCCCGTAGACCTCTTCCCCGGCGCCATGCATCTTGAACTCGTTGCAGCGTTTTCCTGAAAAAAAACGCTGTGCGCAGCCTGACGTATCCTGAGGCGAACGTGCGGGCACGCTCTGCCCCCGCCGGCGTCAGCAGCTATTGACGATAGATCGTCTTATGCCACGCTTGCGGACTGCGGAAGAATTCCAGCGCCTTTTCCAGACTGCGCGTACGGAAAAAATCCGGCAGACTCTTGAGAATCGTCCGTCCATAGGGTTTATCTGCCACTCGAGAGTCGCAGAGCATAAAGACGCCGCGGTCCGTTTCCGAGCGGATCAGCCGCCCAGAGCCCTGCTTAAGCGCGGTTACCGCTTCGGGCAGCGCCATCAGGGCAAAAGGACTTTTGCCTTGTTCACGAAGCGCATCGGATCGGGCGGCATAGACCGGGTCATCGGGCGGCGCGAAGGGGAGCTTGTCAATCACCACCAGCGACAATGCCTCTCCCTGCACATCCACTCCCTCCCAGAAACTCATGGAGCCCACCAGAATGGCGTTGCCGTGCTCGCGGAAGGCGTCAATGAGCGCCGCTTTGGGCATGTCACCCTGCACGAAAAGCGGATATGGATTCCCTGCATGGTCAAGCAGGGCCCTGAGCTCTTCGGCCGCTTTGCTGACGGCCGCAAGTGAAGTACAGAGAAAAAATGTTCGGCCCTTGGCCGCACAGACGAGCGGCCAAGCCGCATCGACTACCCGTCCGGCATGCTCAATGGTATTGGTGGGGGGCGGCAGCTGCGGCAGGTAAAAGCAGCCCTGCTCCCAATAGTTGAAAGGACTTTCCCAAGTTCCGGCTTTGGCTTCCGGAATCCCCGTCTCAATCGCAAAGTGCGTGAAGTCTCCTGCTGTCGACAAAGTGGCCGAAGTGAACACCCACGCACCGCCTTCGGCTTCCCGCATCTGCCGGAATTCATCGGCAAACTTGAGCGGCGTATTGTTAAAGCGCAGGCTCGAAGGCGCTGCGGAAATCCACTGCACTGCGTCTTTCTGGAATCGGAAGTCGCGTTGGGTGCCCCCTTGCGCAGCGCCGGCATCCCCTTGAGAGTAAGTGCTTACTAACGTATCTTCAAAGCCTTTAAAGCCTTCCAGAGGAATGTCAGCCGCTTCTTCAGAAGCATCTTCGGCTTTTCCCTCCGAGTGCGCGAAGCGCTTAAAAAGCGTTTCCCACTTCGCCATCTCCAGATCCACTTCGCAGGCATATTCACAAAGTGCATCGAGATCGTCGCTGCGGTCTTTATTGGCTCTCATCGCTCGAATGAGCTGACCGAAAGCTGCGAGCATTTTGCCAAAAGGCTCAGTCAGCTCCTCGAAGCGCTCAATGGTCTTGACGGCGAGCCGGTCACCCGGCTCGATGCCGATGCCTCGGGCGGCAATGACAAGATCGCGGGCTGTTTTCTGAACGGCATGGCAGAGCGCATCCCAATCCGCACCGTCATTGGCATGACCGCGTCCGAGCGCACGCGCCTCGTCGGCAATCGACTCGAGCTGCCAGGTGGTAAAAGTAGTGCCGAAGAAGTCCGTCGCAATGCCTGGGAGCTGATGCGCCTCATCAATGACCGTGAGATCAGCGGCCGGCAGCATGCCGTCAATCTGCCCATTCGCCTCGCGCTTGAGCGCAAGCGAACTCAAAAACAGATGGTGATTCACCACGACGATTTGGCTTTTGAGCGCTTTTTCGCGGGCGGCGCGCACGAAGCAGTTTTCCCAATGTTCACACCGCTCTTTGCCTAAACAATTTTCCCGCGTACTCGTCACCAGCGGCCAGAGCGGATCGTCCTCGGGCACCGTCGGAAGCTCCGCGCGGTCACCCGTGGCTGAAATCGCCGCAAACCGCTTGATCTCCCGAAGCTTGCGGTAGCTGTCGCGCTCAGGCAGAAGGCCTTCGGATTCCGTCCGTTCAAGCCGATAAGGACAGACATAGTTGCTTCGGCCTTTGAGGACGGCTGTCGGCACATTGACGCCGAGCGCGGCCGAAAGCGCCGGTATGTCTTTGTTGAAAAGCTGATCCTGCAGCGGCTTGCCTGCGGTCGAAATCACGACCGTCGAACCCGAAAGCAGCGCCGGCACCAGATACGCAAAACTTTTGCCGGTGCCGGTGCCGGCTTCGGCCAGAAGCGTTTCCTTATTTTGAATGGCTTCGGCCACGGCCTGTGCAAACGCAAGCTGCCCCTCACGAGGCGTGAAGTTGGTCTGACGGCGAGCCAGAGGACCGTCAGCCGCGAAAGCGAGTGCGGTGCGCTCTTCGAGCGGGCGAGCAGCGTCAAAGAGCTCCGCCCATTGATTTTTTTGGCTTGGAGAGGTCATGGACAAGCGTCAGAAATACTGCATCAGGTTGCTTTTGCGTTCCTTCTGATTGGCCTCATAGCGCTTTTGCGCAGCTTCGCGCTCATCCAAGCTCCTTTCGAACTGCTGCTGCTTGGCCTCACGATCCGCTTTGCGCTTGGCTGCGAGCTCTGCGGCTTCTTCCATGCGCTTTTGAGCTTCGAGCTGTTTTTGCGCGTAGTAGGCCTCGTTGGCCGCTTCGGCAGCGGCTCGCTCAGACGCCGCATCGTGAGGCATTTCACTGCCTGGAATCGGCGTCGGCGCAGCGGCGTCCTTAACCGTCTTCCCGTTCATGCCGTGAGGGACCGAAGCGTCTTTAACCGTTTTCTTTTCCCATTCCATGGGAGCGGAAGGCTCTTTGACGGTCTTGGGCGCAATATCTATCGGCTGGCTGGGTGCCTTCACAGACTTAGGCGTAATGTGCATAGGCTCCGGAGGATCGGTTTTCACCGTCTTAGGCGCTATTTTCATGGGCTCCCGACGAGGTTCAAGCGCATTCTTTTCCTGTTCTGCGCGCATCTTTTCCACTCGGTCGAGACGGATGATTTCGTCTGCCGCCACAATGATCTCGCGGACCTCGCGTTCGCGGTCAAATGAAGCGCGCCGAGCGTCATCAATGCAGCTGTTGACAAAAAACTTTTTGCCGCACCAGCTGCGCTGGACAGCCAGCGCCTCTTCAATTTGCTTGAGCACGCCCTCAGCATCGCTCTTCACCTGAGCAGCCGTTTTCACTGAATCGATCGCTGAAGGCTCTTTCCATCGTTCATAAAACGATCGATCCGCGAGCACCTTCTCGGCTTGTGCTGCGCGCGCTTCCAACACAGCTTCATCTTCGGGCGCGGATGCGGCCAAAGCCCCGCCAGCGGTCCATGCGTACAAAGCGCAGAAAACCGAAATCAGGGAGCGGGAGCTGCAAAGCGATTGAAGAGCGTAGCGCTTCATTCCAAATTCCTCAAAGAAGGCCATCGTATGAGTGCGGGCGACGCCATTTTAGCCGAGTACACGTCAATCTAAGACGCTGAGATCCATCGGATGCCGCAGGAGAACGCTGCCGCGTCTTTGAGCTGCGGCAGCAGAGGACGGGCAGCTTTTTAAAGAATCGTTGCTACGGCATCGAGCGGGAAGCGGGATTTCGGAGCGTCCGCATTCCAATCGTCGCTGCTGCGATAGCCGAGCGCGCAGGCCATCACCGATTTCTGTCCCTTGGCGGCAAGTCCGAGAATTTCGTCAACCTTCTCGAAATGCATGCCGCCCAATGTTGTGGCGTCAACACCCATGCCGGCAGCTGCCAAGAGCAGGAAACCGAGCGCAATATGGCACTGGTTGGCGGCCCAGCATTCACCGCGGTCCGCGCCGGAGCAATAGGCCTTGACGCTTGCGCAGCGGAAAGCCTCGAGTTTCGCTGCAAACTCGGGATCAGCAAACTGTCCGCGAAAGCGCCCGTCCGCGGTTTCCTGAGCCATCAAGCGATGGACATATGCATCGTCGAGGTGCTTCTCGATGGCAAAAACAATAATGACGGGCGCATGCTCCGTACGCTCGAGATTGAAATCCTTGACGGCCGGACGAATGGCATGGAGTGCTTCCTTCGTCTTCAAGGCATAAAAATGCCACGGCTGGATGTTCACCGATGATGGCGACAAACGGAGCACTTCCAGAAGATCATTGAGCGTCTCATCGGAAATGGGTTTATTCGCGTCATAGCGCTTCGCGGTATAACGGTGCTTCACCAATTCAAGCATCGAATTCATGGCATCCTCTCTCTTATGAGGTGTGATCTCAGACATCAAAAAACCGGCGTACTGAACGGACGCCGGCTTTTTGCAGTTCCCTGCGCATAAAGGCACTCTACGCCTACGCGCTGAGTTTGGACTTAGTCAAGCGACGTGAAGAGCTCATCACGGGTCAGACGGGACTTCGGACGCTGGGCATTGCCGTCCTTCGGGCTGCGGTACCCGAGACTCACGGCAGCAATCGCCGTCAGATTCTTCTCGTCAAGCCCGAGAATTTCATTGAGCTTCGGAAAATCAACGCCTTCGAGCGCCGTCGAGTCGATGCCCATGCCGGCTGCGGCGAAGAGGAGGAACCCCATGCCGATGTAAGCCTGACGAGCCTCCCATGCCACGAGCTCTGCTTCAGACCCCTGATGCAGGCCCGCAAAATAACGGCGCCCCTGATCCTGAGCGTTCTTCACTTCTGCATTGGGGAAGCGTCCGTCACTTTCCTCTTTATCCAGTACGCGGCGCAAATGCGCCTCCGTCAGCGTCTTGGGTACGGTAAAGACCACCACATCGCTCGCACCGGTAATACGGTCGCGGTTGAATTCGGGAAAGGCGGGGAGCAGACGTTCACGGGCTTCCTGTGAGGTCGCCGTAAAGTAATGAAGCGCCTGAGCATTAACCGAAGTGGGGGTCAGACGCAGAATTTCAAGCAGCGTATCAAACTCTTCGCGCGGAATCTACTGACCGTTGTAATGCTTAGTCGTATAGCGTTCCTGCGCGAGACGAAGGAAAACGTTGTTCTGCATGATGGGATGTCCTTTTCTTGAAAATTGTCGTTGGGATGCTGCTCTGCGGTCCGCTCAAGCGCATTGCGCCTCGCGGACGCCGGCGCTTCATTGGAAGCAATCGACAAAGCATCATGAGAAACGCCAGCAGCCTCAAACATTCGTGGAAACCTTAGCACAAGACGATGCTGTTAGTTCGACGTCGATCGAACTCTTCTGTATCACGAGATTGCTTGACGGCTTGAGCGAAAGTCTGGCGCCTATGTCTTGATTGGAAAGAGGCTTATGGCTTTGAACTTCTGCGCAAAGGGAGTTCCTATTGATGATGGTAGTTGCTAGACTTTGCGCGATGAAAAAGAAGGCCGGGTCCCTGCCGGCCGTTCAACTTTGAAAAAAGATTTGACCATGAAGAAACCCATCCGCGTTGCCGTTACCGGACCAGCCGGCAACATCGGCTATTCTCTCCTTTTCCGCATCGCCGCCGGCGACATGTTCGGGCCCGACCAGCCCGTTATTCTGCAGCTGCTTGACCGCGCCTCCCCTGAAAGCCAGCAAAAGGTGACGGGCGTCATGATGGAGCTTGACGACTGCGCCTTTCCGCTGCTGGCCGGACTGGAAAATTCCCCGGAAGCGACGACCGCCTTCCGCGACGCCGATGTCGCGCTGCTTGTCGGCGCCCGCCCTCGCTCCAAAGGGATGGAGCGTGCTGATCTGCTTAATGCCAATGCTGAGATTTTTGTCGCTCAAGGCCGTGCGCTCAACGAAGCCGCCTCGCGCGACTGCAAGGTGCTCGTGGTCGGCAACCCCTGCAATACCAATGCCTGGATCGCCATGAAGAGCGCTCCGGATCTCAAGCCCGAAAACTTCACCTCAATGCTGCGTCTTGATCAGAACCGCCTGATGGCTCAGACGGCAACGCAGGCCAAGGTGTCGGTAAACGACATCACGCACGCTGCCGTTTGGGGCAACCACTCCCCGGCGATGTTCCCGGATCTCGACCATGCGCTCATCAAGGGACGCCCTGCGCTCGAACTCGTCGACCGCAGCTACTATCAGGAAACGATGACCCCGATCGTCGCCAAGCGCGGCTCAGCCATCATTGAAGCGCGCGGCGCAAGCTCAGCGGCCTCTGCCGCTTCCGCCGCCATTGACCACATCCGTGACTGGGTCCTCGGTTCGGGGGACCGCTGGGTAACGATGGGGGTTCCCTCCGACGGTTCCTACGGCATTCCCGAGGGACTCCTCTTCGGTTTCCCCTGCACAACGAAGGACGGCCGCTGGGAAATCGTTCAGGGACTTGAACTCTCTGACTTTGCTCGCGCGACGATCGCCAAGTCCGTCGCGGAGCTTGAAAGCGAACGCGCTCACGTAGCGGCGCTCCTCGGCTGAGGACTGACGACGAAAGACTCCGAGACTGGAGTCCTCTCGCTTCGCCTTCTAAAGGCTTCGACCGATACGGCCGAAGCCTTTTCCTTCTTTTGACGTTCCGCATCCCTCACCCGCACCATGTTTCCTCCCGAGCTTTACGCCGCCGTCAAGCGGATCGAAGCCTCTGCGGCGCCGCTCCTTCGCAGCTCCGCAGAACGCATTGTCATCCTTGACACGCACGTCGTTCTTGAATGCACGCTCTGGCGGGATGAGAGCGAATTGGATTCGCCGCTGGGCTGCGCACTCAAAGCTGGGCGGATCGTGCCGGCAGCTTCCCATGAAACGCTCTTGGAACTTGCGGGGGTCGCCGCTCGTCCGGTCAAACAAATGCTCGAAGCAGAAGCGGCCGCGCGCGCACTCACCATGCTCGAACGCTGGGGAAAACTCATACGCATGCCCTCAAAAGACATGCTCACAGAGGCTGCTCAGGCGCTTGACTCTGAAAATGTGCGCTGCCGAGACCCCGAGGATCAGAAGTTTCTCATCCTCACGAAAGCCGCAGCCAATATCTGCGGCGTCGGCAGCACGGCGCTCATCACTCGGGACAAACTGCTGCGAAAAGCAGCTAAGAAGCTCAGGGCTGCCGAGCGCGGAGGCGCAATGCTGCTCCTTCCCGAAGACTTCACCGAATAAGGCTTTCCTTATCGAAAGACATACCAGATCATGCTTACGACAGCATTGATGATCCAGAAAGCACAGGCGGCAAGGCAGAGCCAAATAAGAATTCTAATGATGCGGGCAGCCATGAGATCAGCCAAGATTTGTGGAGAAAACCGCATCATACACGTCTGAGAGCAGCTTGGGAGAGCACTCTCAAATTGCCTATTTTTCGCTTTTCTAGGCAATATATCCCTCACCTATACAGGGGATGAGCAAAGAGAAAACACATCTGCACCTCCACCTACAATCAAAGATCCGGCTGCAACTGGGAGCCGGCGCCAACTATCAATAAAACCAGAGCGGCGGTCGGCCGCATGAGATATCCAGCCAAGAATGCCTCTGCATATCGGCACAGCGGATATGCCCTCAATCTCTCGGACGGGCGCAACCCGTGGGTATTGCTTTCTTCGACCATCGCTCCTGTAGGAGGAATCGCCCATGGAAATGGACGACTTTACCCAGCTCGTTCAGAGTGTCAACGGACTGCTCTGGGGCATGTACTGCCTAATCCCGCTTCTGGTGGGCACTGGCATTTATCTCACCATCAAGCTGCGTTTCATTCAGATTCGCCGCTTCGGACAAGCCTTCCGCAAGGTCTTCGGCGGCATCACACTCTTTGGCGACAAAGCGGGCAAGGACGGTATGAGCTCCTTCCAGTCGCTCGCCACTGCGATTTCCGCACAGGTCGGCACCGGCAACCTCGCCGGCGTTGCCACAGCCATTGCCATGGGCGGTCCCGGCGCCATCTTCTGGATGTGGCTTGCCGCATTCTTCGGCATGGCTACGATCTTTGCTGAGGCTACGCTCGCTCAGGTATTCCGTGCCCGTGACGCACACGGCCAAATTATGGGCGGCCCGGCCTTCTATATCAGCCGCGGCCTCAACAACAAGCCCCTGGCTGCGTTCTTTGCCGTCTCGATCATCATCGCGCTCGGCTTCATCGGCAACATGGTTCAGGCCAACTCTATTGCCGACGGCTTCCACAAAGCCTTTGAAATTCCGCAGTGGGCTACCGGCATTTTCGTCTTTGCCATTGCCGGCTTCATCTTCATTGGCGGCGTGCGCCGTATCGCAAGCTTTGCCGAAAAAATGGTGCCGCTCATGGCTGTGGTGTACATCCTGGGCTCTCTCACCATCATCTTCAGCAACTACGACATGATCCTGCCTGCTTTCAAGGAGATCATCGTCGGCGCATTCGATCCGTCTGCAGCGACGGGCGGCATCATTGGAGCGAGTCTGAAGGAAGCCATTCGCTACGGCGTTGCCAGAGGTCTTTTTTCCAATGAAGCCGGCATGGGCTCCACCCCGCACGCACATGCACTCGCACAGGTTAAGCACCCGTGCGAACAGGGCCTAGTGGCTTATGTCGGCCTATTCTTTGACACCTTCATTGTGCTCAACATGACCGCACTCGTCATTCTCACGACTGGCGTGCTTGACGGCAAGAGCACCGGCATCGTCCTCACGCAGGCCGCCTTTACAGCCGGTCTGGGCGACATCGGTCCGGGCTTCGTTGCGATCTGCCTCTTTTTCTTCGCCTTTACGACGATCGTCGGCTGGTACTTCTTCGGCGAACAAAACGTCAAGTATCTCCTCGGTCTGCGCTGGGTGCAGAGCTACCGCGTGCTTGTTCTGTGCTTCCTGATGCTCGGCTCCTTCCTCCACGTAACGCTGGTTTGGGAACTTGCCGACTTCTTCAACGGCATCATGGTGATCCCGAACGTGATCGCTCTGCTTGCGCTCTCGGGCCTTGTCGCCAAAGTTCTGAAGGATTACGACACGAAGTTCATGCTGGGCGAAACCCCCGAATACGGGGCGCTTTCGCCGAGCGGCGGAGAACCTTTCTCGCTCGAACCCTCGCCGCGCAAGGGCCGCCGTTTCAGCCGTCTGAAGCTCCGCCTGCGCCGCAAGAAGACGCCTCCCGTCAATCTCGACGAAATGGATCAGCTCAAGGAACGCGGTCTCGACCGGTTCTAAAAACTTCGGTCTCAAGCATTCAGACTGCTGAAAAGTCCCAATGCTGGTGATCCGCAACGCCGCAGACCAATGCCGTCTGCGGCGTTTTTCATTAGATTATTCACGCAGATGAACCGCGACGCGCTCGGCTGCGCAAACCGATAACGGCAGCGGCGAGCTCGGCAGCGATAATGATCACGATGCCGACCGTGGCGAAAGACTCGAGTTTCTCGTCAAAAAAGAGCCAGCCGAAAAAGACGGCAAACAAAATGGCGGAAAACTGCAGACAGGCGCAAAGCAGCGGCCGGCCGCGTCCCCATCCTAATGTCTGTGCGAGCTGAGCGCCCATCGTGCAGATGCCCACGGCAAAAAGCATGGGGTCCGTAAAAAGGTCCTTCATAGAGGCTCTGCTCAAGAACGCCTCCGCCACGGCTGAAATGACCAGACTCGCCGCAGAAAACCAAAAGACCGTGCGGAAAATCGGTTCGCCCGCCGCGCCGAGACGCTTCAGGAACATCGCTGAACCTGCAGCCAAAATCGCCGAAAGCACAGCCAGTACGGCATAGGGCAGTTCATGGCTTCCGCAGGAAGGCTGCAGCACCATGCAGATGCCCGCAAAACCGCAAAGCACAGAACCGACCAACACCCAGTCGGTGCGCTCGCCAAGACGCATCTTTTCAATGATCACAAAGAGCGAAACGAAAAGCGGCATGGTGTAAAAGAGCGTCTCAGCCGTGCCGATCTGCAGATGCTGTACGGTCACGATGTTGATCAGCAACGCGAGCATGCCGCATATCGCTCGGCCGATATGCGCCTTCGGGATCTTTGTTTTGAGCGGCGTCTTAGCAGCCGCCGCCATCAGAACGGCAAAGAAAGCCATGTAGCAGGAACGGACGAAGAAAATGTCCCAAATTTCGTACTGCGGCGGCACCCACTTCACGAACACATAGGTGAGCACCGTAAAAAAAGTGGCCGCAAGAATCCATAGCGAATGCAGCATAGCTACTCTCCTGCCGGCCGCCCAAAGCGCTTTTGAATCAGCGCCAAGAGCTGCGCGCGGATCAACTGCGATCCCGGATCGGCGTGCGTACGCTCGTGCCAGCCCAATCGAACGGTGAGTTTTGGCGCGGCATCGGAAAGCTCAAGGATCGCTGTGCGCCGCGGGTCGAGTGCGAGTTCGGCCGTTGCCTTGGGCACAATCGCGTAGCAGTCCGTCTCTTCCAGACAAAGTGATGCCGCAAGAAAGAAGGGCGTCACAAGTGCGATGCGGTCTGGATTTTTGGGATTAAACCAGCCGTTGCCGGGACTGTTGGGAGCACGGTAGCGGTCGGGCTGGGCATTGATGAGTACCTGCGGGAAGGCTTCAAGATCTTCGCGTTCAAGGGGCCCCAAAGCCGCCGCACGTTCAGAGAGAGGATGTCCGCGCCGCACCAGACAGACGTACGGCGTGGTGAGGAGCGCCGCAGAATGAATATCTGGGTGGAGTCCCTGCCGGGCAAAGAACACCAGATCGAGCAGATCCTCACGCAGATAATCAAAGAGATGTTCATCGGCCTGCGTGGCGCGCAGCCGCACATGCGGCATGCGGGCCGTAAAGTCAGCAAAAATCGAGGCAATGCAGAGCGCAAATGCATTGTCGTAGCAGGCCGTGCGAACCGTGCGCGAAAGGGTTCTTGGATCCAATTCGTCGTCGCGCCGCAGATCCTCAAGCACATGCATGAGGGAAAGCACCTTGTCATAACGGCGTTTGGCCGCTGTGGTCGGCTGCATCAGAAATCCGCTTCTCACAAAAAGCGGATCGTCCCAATAGGTGCGGAGCTTCGCGAGCATGCGGTTGGCGCTCGAGAGACTGATGCCGAGCTGCTCGGCCGCACGCGGGCGCGTTCCAGTACGAAAAAGCGCCAGAAAAAAATAGAGCGCTTCAGCATCCACGCCGCGGACAAAGGCCGGCAGGCCATGCTTGTCGAATGCCTCGAACGCCTCGAACGTCTCGAGCGTATCGACGGCATCCTGAGCGCCTTGGCGTTTCCGACTAAGAACCGGTTCCGACATTGATTGGCTCCGAAATCTGACATTCAAACACGTAAATTACCTCATTTTCCGAAGACAGCGCTATCCCTAGAATTTGTCCGACTTCTTTAGAGCAATTCCACGTCTTATGGAAATTCGGCCAATGATTCATCCTTCTGAACCCGTACTCTCCGCCGCGGCAGCCGCCGTTCTTCTTACTTTTGCAGCCGCTTCCGCCGCAGCGATGACGCCTGGCGTCTATTCGGCCGCTGTGCCCGCCCGCAACGGTGAACTTGCCGTAGAAGTGCAGGTTTCCGCCGACCGCATCGAATCCGTCAAAGTCGTCCGTCAGCAGGAAACGCCGGGCATCGGGTCGCTTGCTGTTGAAGCGCTCCCTGCCGCGATAGTCGCCCAACAAACCAGTTCGGTGGATGTCGTGAGCGGCGCAACGATGACTTCCAACGCCATCATCAAGGCCGTCAGCGAAGCGCTTAAGCAGGCCGGCGCCGACGCGTCTTTCTTTAAAAAGAAAACCGACGCCAAGTCTTCAGACAAAGCGCTGCCGCTGGAAACACAAGCTGATGTCATCATTGTGGGCGGCGGCGGAGCCGGCATGGTGGCTGCAGCCACCGCCGTCGAGCGCGGCGCCAAGGTGATCGTGCTCGAGAAGATGGCCATGCTGGGCGGCAACACCGCCCGCTCCGAAGGCAACATGTCCGCCATGGATCCTAATCCCGAGAAGCTTCTTGACATGACGCAGGCCGTTCGCGACATCGTGACGAAGTACACCTCGATGAAGCCTTGCAGCAAGGCCGTAGCCGACCTTCAGGAAACGGTGAAAAAGCAGCTTGCCGCGCATGATGCCGCCGGCAAAAAGTACATCTTCGACTCGCCCGAACTCTTTGCGCTGCAGACGATCGAGGGCGGTGACTGCCACAGCGACCCGAAGCTTGTTCTGACAATGACCCAAAACGCCACAGCCGCTATGAATTGGCTGGAATCACAGTCTGACATGACGTGGTTCCACGTCCCGCGTCACTGGATTGATGTGGGCATCGGCGGCCTCTACCCCCGCGGACAGTGGCCGCGTCAGGCTGACGGCAAAACGCCGATCTCTACTTACGATGCCTACATCGCTCCGCTCGCGAAAAAAGTGAAAGCCGCGGGCAGCACGATCTACACCTCCATGAAGGTGACCGAGATCGAACGTGATCCGTCGGGCCGAGTGACCGGCGTGAAAGCCGTTGATGTGAAGGGTGCGCCGCATATCTTCTCGGGTAAAAATGTCATCCTCGCCGCCGGAGGCTACGGCGCCAATCTCCAGATGGTGAAGAAGTACAACAACATCTCCGTTATTGCGACTTCGAACCAGCCCGGCACGACGGGCGAAGTGCTTGAAGCCGCCGTCAAGGCCGGCGCTGCGCTCGAAGGCATGCAGTGGATTCAGATCCATCCGCACGGCAATCCGAAAAACGGAGAACTCGAATCCGCCATTGCCGGCCGTCCGCAGGATACGCCCTACGTGAATAAGCTCGGACTGCGCTTCGTGGATGAAACGGGCCGGCGCGATGAAATTTCTCACGGCATCCTTGAGCAGCCCGGTCAGGTGGTCTACTCGATCTTCGATCAGGAAACCATCAACCAAAAGAAAGTGCGTGACGATCTGATGCAGATTGCCCTCTCGCACGGCTATGCCTATAAAGCCGATACCCTCGAAGATCTGGCCAAAGCCGCCGGCATTGACGAAAAGGGCTTCGCCCAGACCATGAAGGCCTACAACGCTGCCGCAGCAGCTCAGGACACCAAAGGGCTTTCGGTTCCGAAGATTCTGATTGGCATGCCTGTGACAAAGGCACCCTTTTATGCCGTTCCGCTCACGACCACTATCCATCACACGATGGGCGGTCTGCGCATCAACGAAAAAACGCAGGTGCTTGACGACAAAGGCAACCCGATTCCGGGGCTCTACGCCGCAGGTGAAATCACCGGCGGCATCCACGGCGGCAATCGCCTCGGACGCAATGCGCTCACCGACCTATTGGTCTTTGGACACATCGCGGGTCTGGAAGTCACAGCCCATCAAAATTAAGGCTTGATACACCAATCTTCCTGCTGTCCTCGAAGTATTTCTCAATGCTTCGGGGGCAGCTTTATTTTCGCCGCTGGGAGAAGTGCTGCTGCGATTAATGCTGACCGCAGAAATCTTTTGGGAAGCCGAACTTCGTCCAAATCGGCGTCAGATCTGCCGGCACCTGCGGCTGACTGCCCGGGGTCGGACGGGGCGAGCGAGGCGAATGCCAGTCTGACCCCGTGCTCGCGAGGAACCCGTACTGCTTCGCCTTGGCCGCAAAGAGCACATCATCATCGCGGGTCTGCGAACCCGAGGCCACTTCAATCGCCTCTCCGCCGGCTCCCTGAAAGGCCGTCAGCAGTTCGTCAATCATCCATCCTTCTTTGAGGTTGTAGCGCCCGGGGTGAGCGAGAGAGGCCGTGCCGCCCTCACTTTTCACAAAACGCACGGCGTCGCGGATTTCCGGCCATTCAATCTGCACGTAGCCGGGCTTGCCGGGCTTGAGGTACTTATCGAAGGCTTGGGTGTAATTGTCCACATAGCCGGCATCCAGAAGCCACTGTGCAAAGTGCGTACGGGAAAGCGATCCCGGATGAACGGCGAGCGCCATTGCGCCTTCAAAGGCCCCTTTGCAGCCGCAGGCCGCAAGGAGTTTACCCATCCGTTCTCCGCGCTCAATGCGTTTTTTGTCAACGCCTTTGAAGAAAGCCTTGAAGGCTTCCGTATTCGGATTGAGGTTATAGGCCGCCACATGAATCGATTTTTGTCCCCAGCGCGTGGAAATTTCAATGCCGGGCACGAATGCGATGCCAAGGCGTTCGGCTTCTGCACGAGCCTCCTCAATGCCTTTCATCGTGTCGTGATCGGTGAGGCTCATCAGCTTTACGCCGTTGCCGGCACAAAGACGAACAACTTCTGCGGGCGGAAGAATTCCGTCCGACGCATTGGAATGCATATGCAGATCAATAGTCACGACAAAGCTCTTGAAAGACTGGACACGTTTTGCCTCAATTGAGGCAGATGCGTTGCGGTCTAAAAAGTTTATCGATTTAGCCGCACCGCTAAAATACTGAACCTCAGGTTTTTCATTAATAGGTTTCGTCATTGTCATGGATGCTCTCCAAAAACTGCTGTTCCCGCGCGCAAATGTGCGCGGTGAAACGGTTGTATTAGGCGACGCCCTTGAACAGGCCGTCGTCAATCAAAACCTTCCCGTTGCGGCCCGCCGCCTCGCGGGCGAAATGGCCGCCGCAGCGCTTCTCACTGCAGGCGCGCTGCAATTTGACGGGACAGTTGCCCTGCAAATTGAGGGCGACGGTCCCGTTCGCCGTGCCTTGGCGGAAGTGCGCCCCGGCTATGCCTTCCGCGTGATGGTGGAGCTTGCGGCCGGCACGGATCCGGCAAAGCTCGACCCCAACGCCAAGCTCAAAGATCTCGTCAATGTCTCCGGCCGCGGCCGCTGCGCCTTCATTCTCGACAGAGCTCATCGCCCGGCCGATGAGGCGCCGTATCAAGGCGTTGTGGCGCTCGAAGGTGACACGCTTGCCCAAGCGCTTGAAAACTACTTTCGCCATTCCGAGCAGGTGGACACGAAGCTCGTGCTGGCTGCCGACGACAAGACGGCGGGCGGCGTATTCCTGCAGAAAATGCCCGCCGAAGGCGGAAAACTCCCCGCTGACTATGACCCGGAAGGCTGGCAGCGGCTCACGATGTTTGCCGGCACGGTGAAGAGCGCCGAACTGCTTACGCTCTCACCCGAAGACATCAACCGCCGGCTCTTCTGGGAAGAGTCTCCGCTCGTCACGCACGAAGCGGCGCCGCACTTTGCCTGCACGTGCTCTAAAGCCCGCTTCGACGATCTGGTACGTTCACTCGGCCGCGAAGAAGTCGACGCCATCATCCGGGAAAAAGGCGCTCTTGACGTCGCCTGCCGCTTCTGCGGCGCCAAAGCGCACTACGACGCCATCGACGCCGCAGCGCTCTTCACGCCGGGCGTGCAGACGCAGAAGGCATAACGTTCGTTCTTTCTGAGACTAAGAATGCTCACCAACGGCGCGGGGATGGCTCCGCGCCGTTTGTTTTGCCCGGGGCGTCAATCTACTGACGTCGATCCCGAGCCTTCGGCGCACGCTGGTTCTTGGGCGCGGAATAAAGATCCGACTTCTTAGGCGTAAAGGTCGGTTTAGCCCCTGCAGCAATGTCCGGAGCGTCGACGTCCGGCATGGATGCTGCTGCATCGGATTTGCGTGCCGCTTCTTCCGTCGTCTCAATGCGGAAGAGAATTTCATTGGGCTTGACCATATTGAGCTCGCGGCGGGCGCGCTCTTCAATGGCATCTTGATTGTTGGCGAGCGAATTGAATTCGGCCTGCAGCGCTTCATTGGTTCGGCGAAGCGATTCATTCTCCTCACGCTGGGTATTGAGTATCACTCTCAACTCAGACAGTCTACTCCAACTTGCCCGCCCAAGCCACAGCTGGTACTGCGCGGCGCAGATGCCGAGAAGCAGAATGCAGATGAATAAGCGGACCATAGCGGCGTGGAGGCAGTGACTGCTGATTTTGCAGTTCAAAAAAAACAAACCGGACAGCTCTCTATTGTAGATAGCTGTCCGGTGATGGAAGGTCTTCCCGAGCCTTAAATATGCAGCGCGGCAAGGATCTTTGCTGCCGAACCCGTTATAAACGGGCTCCGGCAGGTTTTATGCCCTTCAGCCGCGCAGCGCCTTGAAAGCGGTGCGGCCCGGATAGACGGCGGCACCGGCAAGGTGCTCTTCAATGCGCAGCAGCTGGTTGTACTTAGCCATGCGGTCCGAGCGGCTCATCGAGCCGGTCTTGATCTGACCCGCATTGAGACCCACGGCGATATCCGCGATCGTGCTGTCTTCCGTTTCGCCGGAGCGGTGCGAAATGACGGCCGTGTAAGCCGCGCACTTGGCCATATTGACGGCTTCGAACGTCTCCGAAAGCGTGCCGATCTGATTGACCTTCACCAGAATTGAATTGGCGATGCCGCGCTCAATCCCTTCCTTGAGGATCTTGGGGTTGGTGACGAACAGATCGTCACCCACGAGCTGAATGCGGTCGCCGAGCGCAGCCGTCAGCTTGGCCCAGCCTTCCCAGTCGCCCTCGGCCATGCCGTCCTCAATCGAGACGATCGGGTAGCGGCCGCACCAGTCGGCAAGCACACCGATCCAATCTTCAGCGGTAAGCGAATCGCCCGTGGACTTCTTCATCACATAGCGGCCGTTGTCAAAGAATTCCGACGAAGCGCAGTCGAGTGCGAGACAGACATCGCGTCCCGGCTCGTAGCCGGCGGCGGCGATGGCGTCCAGAATCAGATCGAGCGCTTCTTCGTGCGACTCGATCACCGGAGCGAAACCGCCTTCATCGCCGACAGCCGTGGACAAGCCGCGGGCATTGACGAGCTTCTTGAGCGCCTGGAAGGTTTCAGCGCCGCAGCGCAGCGCTTCACGGAACGTCGGAGCGCCGACCGGCACAATCATGAATTCCTGCAGGTCGAGGTTGTTGTTGGCATGTGCGCCGCCATTGATGACGTTCATCATCGGAACGGGCAGCGTTACGGCCCCCATGCCGCCGAAGTAGCGGTAGAGCGGCAGACCGGTTTCCTGAGCGGCAGCGCGCGCCACGGCCATGGAGACTGCGAGCATCGCATTGGCGCCGAGACGGCTCTTGTTTTCCGTGCCGTCCAGATCAATCATCAGACGGTCAATGTAGACCTGATCGGACGCTTCTGCGCCGAGCACGGCATTGGCGATTTCGCCCGAAACGTTTTCCACGGCCTTGAGAACGCCTTTGCCGCCGAAACGAGCCGGATCCTTGTCGCGGAGTTCAATCGCTTCGCGCACGCCGGTTGAAGCGCCCGAGGGAACCGCCGCCGTTGCGACAACGCCGCTTTCAAGCCAAACTTCCGCTTCAACGGTCGGATTGCCGCGGCTGTCGAGAATCTCACGGCCGATGACATCGATAATGGCGCTCATGTATGTGCCTCTCAGATCTATTTACGAGTGGAAATGATGGTTTGCTTGACGGCGCTATTCAGCCCGTCAGGCTTGGGTTGATAAAGAGCTCTCCGGCACCGCACTCCTTTGGATCAGCGAGCCGGCAGGAAATCAGGACGCAAAGCTCTCTTCAAGGTAGGGATGCGCCTTAACCAGACGATCGATCTCAACGAGCTCAGCAAGGAGTTCCTTCATGCGATTGAGCGGAACGGCATTGGGACCGTCAGAGAGTGCCTCTGCAGGATTCGGATGCGTTTCCATAAAGAACCCCGCAACGCCCACTGCGCAGGCCGCGCGCGCGAGCACCGGAACGAACTGACGCTGACCGCCGGAACTCGTGCCGTTGCCGCCGGGGAGCTGCACGGAATGCGTCGCATCCATGACAACCGGCGCGCCGGTCGCACGCATGATGGCCAGACCGCGCATGTCGCTTACCAGGTTCCCGTAGCCAAAGGACGCTCCGCGTTCGCAGCACATGAAGCGATCGGGATCAAGTCCGGCTTCCTGAGCAGCCGCACGGGCCTTGGCAATCACGTTCGCCATGTCGCCGGGAGCGAGGAACTGCCCCTTCTTGATATTGACGGGTTTGCCCGACTGCGCACAGGCCCGGATGAAGTCCGTCTGGCGGCAAAGGAAAGCCGGCGTCTGAAGCACATCCACGACCGCCGCGACCGCCGGCACTTCCGCTTCGGTATGCACGTCCGTGAGGACCGGCACGCCTACTTCAGCGCGCACCTTGGCGAGGATCTCGAGCCCCTTTTCCATGCCCAGACCGCGGAAACTCTTTCCGGAGGTGCGGTTGGCCTTGTCGTAGCTGGCCTTGAAGATGTACGGGATACCGAGTTCGGCGGTGATCTCCTTCATCTGATGGGCAATGTCGAGCGCCATCGCTTCGGATTCGATCACGCAGGGACCGGCAATGAGAAAGAACGGACGGCGGTTGCCGACTTCATATCCGCAGAGCTGCAAAGCGCGTCTCCTTGAAGGGTGAATGAATTTCAGAAAAACCGCCCGAGGTTCGGTGGAGAATCCGGGCGGCTTTTTTGTCAGGCGGGTTTTAGGCCTCAGCCTTTTCAGCTTCTTCCGCAGCTTCGCGATGCTTTACGGCAGCTTCAATGTAAGCCTTGAAAAGCGGGTGGCCGAAGCGCGGATTCGAGGTAAATTCCGGATGGAACTGTACCGCGAAGAAGAACGGATGATTGTGGAGCTCCATCATCTCGGGCAAGTGTTCGAGCGGGGTCTTGGCGCTGATGACCATGCCTTTTTCTTCGAACTGCGGGACGTAGGAGTTGTTGACTTCATAACGGTGACGATGGCGTTCGGCCACAACATCGCCGTAAATCTTGTGCGCAAGCGTATTGGGCGCAACCGGCACTTCCTGGCGGCCCAGACGCATCGTACCGCCCAGATCTGAACTTTCGTCGCGGCGCTGAACCGCACCCGAATGATCCTTCCATTCGGTAAGGAGCGCCACCACGGGGTGAGGCGTGCCGGGATCGAGCTCTGTCGAATTGGCGCCGCCGAGACCGCAGACGTGACGGGCAAATTCGATCACCGCACACTGCATGCCGAGGCAGATGCCGAGGAACGGAATCTTATTGACGCGAGCGTATTCAATCGCCTGAATCATGCCTTCCGTACCGCGCTTGCCGAAGCCCCCCGGCACGAGAATGCCGTCGAGCCCCTTGAGGCAGTCCGTCCCGTTTTCTTCGATCTTGGTCGAGTCAATGAAGCGGATGGAAACTTTGGTGCTCGTATGGATGCCGGCGTGCGTGAGCGCTTCGTTCAAAGACTTGTAGCTGTCGGCGTAATCGACATACTTGCCGACCATGCCGATTGTGACGTTATGGATCGGGTTCTTGAGCTTATGCACGATGTCGGCCCAGGCGGAGAGGTCAGCCGGCTTGGTTTCGAGACCGAGCTTCTTGCAGACGATTTCGTCGAGATGCTGAGCATGGAGCATGAGCGGCACTTCGTAGATGGTCGAAGCATCGGCCACGCTGATCACGTTCTCCATCGGAACATTCGAGAAGAGCGAGATCTTGGCGCGTTCATTCTCGGGAATCATGCATTCGGCGCGGCAGAGCAGCACGTCGGGATAGACGCCTTCTTCGCGCAGCTTCTGCACAGAGTGCTGCGTAGGTTTGGTCTTGAGTTCGCCGGCGGACTTGATCCAGGGGCACAGCGTCAGATGAATGAAGCAGGTGTTGTTGCGGCCCACGCGGAAGGACATCTGGCGGACGGCTTCCACAAACGGCAGCGACTCAATGTCGCCCACTGTGCCGCCGATTTCCACGACGCAGACGTCGGGCTTGCCGCCGTGGGCAGAAGCCGCACCGCGGGCAATAAATTCCTGAATTTCATTGGTGATATGCGGAATCACCTGCACGGTCTTGCCGAGGTATTCGCCGCGGCGCTCCTTCTTCAGAACGCTCTCGTAGATCTGACCCGACGTGAAGTTGTTGGGCTTATGCATCTTCGAGGAGATGAAGCGCTCATAGTGGCCGAGGTCAAGGTCAGTCTCCGCACCGTCTTCCGTCACGAACACTTCGCCGTGCTGGAAAGGCGACATCGTACCCGGATCCACATTGATGTACGGGTCGAGCTTGATCATCGTAACCTTGAGGCCGCGAGATTCGAGAATGGCCGCAAGCGAAGCTGCGGCAATACCCTTGCCGAGCGAGGACACGACGCCGCCGGTGACAAATACGTACTTGGTCATAACCTTCCAACCGATGAGAGAAGACGGAGAGATAAAAAATTTAAAGCGGGCATTATAAGCGGCGGCAAAAAGCTTGCCGCCAATTCACGCAGCGGATCGCTCGCCAAGTATTCCCATGCGTTAGGGATGCACTGCAAGTTAACTTATTATTTTAATGAACTTACTGCGTTTTCTTCGAGCAGATTTTTTCGGACTGCCCGCTGCAGTGTTCTGCTGACCAGAAGAGCATGAAGGCTGAGGCGGCCTAGTCTCAGCCTTTTGAAACGCTCTCCGGACACCCGCATCAGGCGCGAAGCGCTGCCGGCTGCGGCGCCGGCGCTGCATGCCGGCATCCTGAGCAGTTCGAGCAGTCAGCGCGGCGGATCACGCGCTCCGTACCTTCACAATTCCAGCACGGTCCCATGCCTTCCCACTCGGGCTGAACCGTAACGTGGTCGATATTAAAGCGCCCCTTGATGCCTTCGCGAACGGCGTGCAGGATCCGCGGCCAGCACTGGTACGAAGCAATGCGCACGTGGCACTGCAAAGCATCATGCCCCGGGGTAATCGTCCATATATGAAGATCATGAACTTCATCCACACCGGGCACTGAGCGGATGTATTCGCCGACAGCATCAAAGTTCGTTTGTTCAGGCGTGCCGTCAAGCAGAATTCGTACGGATTCGCTGAGCACTTTCCAGGTTGCGCGAAGGAGCAAAAGACCGACAAACATCGAAAGGAGCGGATCGACAATAGCCGGACCGCCCGCCCAAATGATGCCGCCCGCGGCGATAGCCGCCACTGAACCCAGCAGATCTCCGAGCACATGCAGAAGCGCCGCACGCGTATTGACGTTCTGGCGGTCGCGCGACAAGGACCAAGCAACAGCCACGTTGATTAAGAGTCCCGCAAAGGCAATCACCATAACGCTGCCGCCCGCAACGGCTGCCGGCTCACGGATACGTTCAATCGCTTCATAAAAGAGCCAGAAGGTAACGCCTAAAAGCGTCAGACCGTTGACAAAGGCCGCAATCACTTCAACGCGGCCGTGTCCGAAGCTGTGCGCTTCATCGGCACCCTTCATTGCAAGACGATTGGCGACCAGTGCGAACAAGAGACTCATGGAGTCTGTGACCATATGGCCGGCGTCACCGATCAGGGCGAGTGAATTCGCCCACCAGCCGCCGACCAACTCAATAACTGAGAAGCTCAGCGTGAGGAGCACGGCAAAGCCAAGAACCGACAGACGGGTCTTCTCGGCAGCGTGTGAACGTGGGCTGTCTCCTTCCCCATGACTGAAGAATTCACTCGGAGATTCCAAGGCCGTGGGATTGTTTGTGTCCGCTTCCAGAATTGCTTCGTTCTGAATGCCTGCGGTCGCCGGCGTTTGGGTTTCGATCTTCGTCATATGCGTCTCTCCCTCGGAGAGCAGTCAATATATTTTTGTGGCTTTGTCCTTCAGTTCTTCCTTAACAAATGAGAATCACTGCCATTCTGTAATCCCCATAGCGGAACGGCTCCGTTTCCCAAGGCGGGAACGGAGCCGTTTTTGAACGCGATGCAGTTTAGCGCGAAGTGAAACCTCAGGCTAAATTGAATTGCAAGAATTTATTTCGCGTAAATGAAATTAATTCGCATTCTTTCCGAGCAGCGGCGTCATGTCGGTGCCGGCAAGGAGGCCTTCCTTCGAGTAGATGCCAAGCTTCTGACGCGTATCGACGATGTCGAGGTTGCGCATCGTAAGCTGACCAATACGGTCTTCGGCGGAGAACATCGAATCGCCCTTTTCCATCGTCAGGCGTTCGGGTTCGTACGTGAGGTTCGGGCTCACGGTATTCATGATCGAATAATCGTTGCCGCGGCGCAGTTCGAGCGTGACTTCACCGGTAATGGCGGAAGCAACCCAGCGCATGGCGCTTTCGCGGAGCATGATCGCCTGGCTGTCGAACCAACGGCCCTGATAGAGATAGCGGCCGAGCTTGATGCCGTTGATGCGGTACTGCTCGATCGTGTCTTCATTGTGAATGCCGGTGACGAGACGTTCGTAGCAGATGAAGAGCAGCGCCATGCCCGGGGCTTCGTAAATGCCGCGGCTCTTGGCTTCAATGATGCGGTTTTCGATCTGATCGGACATGCCGAGACCATGACGGCCGCCGATGCGGTTGGCTTCCATCATGAGGGCGACCGGATCGCTGAACGTCTTGTCGTTAATCGCAACCGGCACGCCGTCCTTGAAGGAGACCTTGACGAGTTCGGGTTCAATTTTGACGTCGTCGCGCCAGAAGGCCACGCCCATAATCGGATCGACGATCTTGACGTTGGAGTCGAGATGTTCGAGATCCTTGGCTTCATGAGTGGCGCCGAGCATGTTGGAGTCGGTCGAATAGGCCTTCTCTGCGCTCATGCGGTAGTTAAAGCCTTCTTTCTGCAGGAAGGCGGACATTTCAGCACGGCCGCCGAGTTCCTTGATGAAGGTAACGTCGAGCCAGGGCTTATAAATTTTCAGGCTCGGATTGGCCAGCAGACCGTAGCGGTAGAAGCGCTCAATGTCGTTGCCCTTATAGGTCGAACCGTCACCCCAGATGTTCACGCCGTCTTCACGCATGGCAGCAACGAGCATCGTACCCGTTACAGCGCGGCCGAGCGGCGTGGTGTTGAAGTAGAGCTGACCGCCCGTCGAAATATGGAAAGCACCGGACTGAATAGCAGCGATGCCTTCGTTCACAAGCTGCGCACGGCAGTCGATCAGACGGGCTTTTTCGGCGCCGTATTCCATTGCACGGCGGGGAATCGCTTCGTAATCGGTCTCATCGGGCTGAGCAAGGTTGGCCGTATAGGCATAGGGAAGCGCGCCCTTGGTCTTCATCCAGCGCAGCGCGCAGCTCGTATCGAGGCCGCCAGAGAACGCGATACCGACCTTTTCGCCAACCGGCACGCTTTGCAGAATCGTTTGAGACATGTTCTTCTTAACCCGTAGAGAAATCTGTTCGTATTCAACCCGAATTCGGGACGGACACATTATGTGCAGGCTTTTCGTGAAAAAACATCCCAGAAAACCTGACGCACGCCTTTCTTACACGGCCGCAAAGTCGATAAGGCATATACCCTACCTCACTTGTGCGAATGTCCGTGATTTGTCGACAATTATGTGCACCCAAGGCGACGGATGCCGGGCATTTTTAACGCATTCGGGCGAATGATTTTTGCTGCGTTTGGAGTCGGCTGCGCCCAACTTCAAAAGAGCCGTTTGAGCGCTGTCTGCAAAGCGGGCAGCACCTTGCGGTCATTAGGCCGATTCAAAAACGCTGCCAGTTGATCCGCCGGCACAAGACTCACCGCTTGACTCTCCCATCCCATATCAGCAGGCGTTCCCGCCGCCCGAAACGCAAGGTAGTAGCGCGTGATGGTTTTGGTGCGTTCAATGTCACAGAGCCATTCAAGCGGCCGAGCATCCAATCCGCTTTCCTCCCAGCCTTCTTTCACGGCATTTGCCGCGAGGGTTAGCCCGGGCTCCAACCGACCTTTGGGAAAAGTCGCCTCCACTCCGCCGAATTGATTGGTCGGATGCACGAGCCAGATACGCTGATCGGGTTCAATGATGACAAGGCCGCTCGTTCGGCGCTTATCCGTTGCCGGGAAAGGCGGCTCCGCTACGGCCGGCAGTTCATGCGCAAAGCGCACCCAATCCAAGCATTCAAACGGCGCATGCGTGAGTGCAATGCCGTTAAGCACGGCTGGAAGAAGCGTCGGATCGGTTATGGAGAAAGTAGCTGCTGCCCCAGAATCGCCCCAAGCAGAGACATGACTCGATCTTGTCGGACGAGACACGGCGACGGGTTCGCCGTTTTCATCAAGCTGAGGATGAAAAATCGTCATCGTTGTTTTTTTCATTAAGCCCACTGCCGAGCGGGCGGCCGAGCTGTGGAGACGGATGACGTGCGGTTGTTTTGGCCGCGCGAAAGATGAAATATTTGATTGTGCACGTCTGAATGTATTTGCACATCAGTATCAACACTAAGTTCGTGCACGCCACCATTATCAGGTCAATGGATTACGTCGCAACCCCCTACTTTTGAATCAGCCGTCATACACTTCAAAAACCAACAGATGGGCTTTCGGTAAACGAAATATCTTTAGCGTTAATCCCTTTTCCTGTCACTGCGCTCAGGACCAAGAGCGGCATTGACGGGGCGCTGCGGATACAAACCGGACCGTGAGTTTGTCAGGACCAATCGGCAGTAAAGGGCGGCGCCTAGTGAGGCGCCGCCCGCTGCTGCCTATAAAAGTACGGCGCCTCAAACCCAATGGAAGCGCCGCCAAAACCACATAGGAGCAATCTTCATGTTCAAGCAAACGCTTCTCGCGCTCTCTTTGGCTGCCGCCTCGACCGCTGCGCTCGCTCTGCCCAATATCGCCGTTCTCGCCACGGGCGGGACGATTGCCGGCGCCGGCGCATCTTCGACCGGCTCGGCCTACAAGGCCGGTGCGGTGTCGGTGAACCACCTCGTGGACGCTGTTCCGCAGCTCGCCAAGATTGCGAACGTGACGCCTATCCAGGTGACCAATATTGGCTCTCAGGATATGTCTGACGAAGTTTGGCTCAAACTCGCCAAGACACTTGCGAGCGACTGCGGCAAATATGACGGGTTCGTCATCACGCACGGCACCGATACGATGGAAGAAACCGCCTACTTCCTGCAGCTCACCACGGCCTGCAAGAAGCCTGTGGTTTTGGTTGGCGCCATGCTCCCGTCCACCGGTCTTTCTGCTGACGGTCCGCGCAACCTCTACAACGCCGTACTGACGGCTGCCACGCCTGACACGGCTAAACAGGGCGTCGTCGTTGCAATGGACAATGTTGTCATCGGCGCCCGCGACGTCTTTAAGTCAAATACCACGCAGCCTGAAACGTTCCAAGCCATGAACTTCGGCAAAGTGGGCTGGATCTTCAACGACAAGGTCACCTATGAAGCCGTCGGTCTGCGCGCTCAGCTCAAAGCGCCGTTTGACGTGACGAAGCTCGATCAGCTGCCCAAAGTCGGCATCGTCTACAACCACGCCGGCGTCGAGGGCTATCAGGCTGAAGCACTCGTGAAGGCGGGCTACAAAGGCATCGTCTCTGCGGGCGTCGGCAACGGCAACATCCACAAGGCTGTCTGGCCGGTCCTTGAAAAGGCTGCGCAGGACGGCGTAGTGGTGGTTCGTGCTTCTCGTGTGCCGACCGGCTCTGCAACGAAGGATGCTGAAGTTGACGACGAGAAGATGCATTGGGTTGCCGCTCAGTCCCTTAATCCCCAGAAGGCTCGCGTCCTTCTCCAGCTCTCGCTCACGAAGACCGCCGACTGGAAGGAAGTTCAGCAGTACTTTGACAAGTACTAATCTCCCTCAAAAAAAGAGCATCCTGCCGACAGCGGGATGCTCTTCAAAGAACCTTCACGGCCGCCGATGCTCTGCGCACGGGCGGCCGTTTTGCATAACCGCTGCCAAGGCCCCAATCAAAGGAGCTCGTAGGTCGACGACTGAATCGGCAGATTGAGATTGGGCAGTACCCGTTCGAGCAGAATGCCTTCGCGATTGTCGCCCTGATAGCCGAAAGTCGCGCGAATGCCCTGCAAAATGAACTGGGCCGCTCGGTCAAGCGCAACCGGAAGGCTGTCACCCTGCAGAAGCGCTCCGGTGACGACGCTCGTAAAGGCATCGCCCGTCCCCGGATAATGGGCCGGAAGGTAAGGGCACGTGACCTTCCACGCCCGGCCGTCGGAGCGGCTGGATGCAACAACCGAGGTCAGATCCGGCCGGCCGACGACCGGCACGCCGGTAATGATCACCGTATCGGGCCCCTGAGCGGAAAGCGCCTTAAGGGCTTCCTTTAAAAGTTCGTCCGAACACTCATGCTGATAAGGACGATCGAGCAGCGCAAAGAGTTCCGTCAGATTGGGCGTCAGCACATCCGCACGCCGCGCCAGAACGCGCATTTCAAGCACCATCTCCTTGGTCATTCCGGCATAAAGTCGGCCGTTGTCCCCCAAAACCGGGTCGACAACAATAAGCGTGTCCTCACGGCGGAAATCATCAATGAAACCCGAAACGATCTGAATCTGCCTGGGCGAACCCAGGTAGCCCGTGTATATCGCATCAAACTCGATTTCGAGCTTCTTCCAGCCGGCAATCATTTTCGGCATCTCGTCGGTCAGATCGAGAAAACTGTATTCCGGATACTGCGTATGGTTGGAAAGAATGGCCGTCGGCAGCGGACAGACATCAAATCCCATTGTTGAAAGAATCGGGATCACGACCATCAAACTCACACGCCCAACCCCCGAAAGGTCATGAACGGCGGCAATTCTGCGGGTACTTTTGCGGGCGGGAGTCATTCGATCACACAATGAAATGGATAGGTCGGGGTTTACCTAAAATCGTCTTAATAAGAAACCGTATTAAATCTCTGCGGTTGCCCTAACCCATTACAAAACAGACTGATGGGTTAGATTTTACACCAGGCAAAGATTGATCAAAAGCAACTTCTCAAACTACATGAAATCCCTCATACTTCAACGACTGACGAATAATGCCCCCGTCAAGAAACTCTGAATAAGCACAACAACACGCTCGCAAAATCTCAAAAATGAGTCCGACTGCCGCTGCAGACTTTGACTTAACCCCTCCTGTCGAAAGTACACTGCATCATTTTTTTAGGCATTTTGAAATAGTCATATTTGTTATATTTCAAATAGATGATAATTTACTGAGTGCTCTTGAGATTTAAATTTACTTTCACTGCTATAAAGTTTATGACTTCCTAGAAGGATGCTCGTACCATAGTTATGTCTCTCCTTTTGTGTGACTTAACCGGCACATCACGAATATTACGAGGCCAACGTCTTCCCGAGCACTCTGGCGTGAATAAACCCTCCTATATGAATGGTTGCCGGTATTTTTTTGCCACCAATAGAAGAACACTGATTTTATGAATTTGCCGTAATTATCTGGTTATTAAACTTTACGCAGTTTATTCGTTCCGACCAATCGTAAACAGAATTTGAGCGCATGAATCGCCCATTGGATGACGAAGGCATCAGAACGGATGGACTGTATCGAAATAGATTGTATGCATGGGTTTTTCTGAGTCTGTGGCAAGCGGACGTGCGAAATGTTGGGTATCGCACGTCCGCCACACAGCTTCCTCGCTAAGAGCGTTAGACGTCGGTATGAGGTGCTCCACTTGCCGTACGTTTAACGCTCATTTTTTGTGCAGTTCAATATTGAATACACTCATAAACGGCACAGAAAGCGTTTCTCAGAATGGCTTTATGGCAGTTTTTTTCAACTGCCGTTAGGCTTAAAAGCACTTTTCCTCTATGCAGTTGTGAGCCGCCATGCCCAAACTTAAATTTGCCGACGATCTGCCGCAGCCAGCTTCGGTCAATGCGCCGCTTCAATGCCAAATCTGCTTTGAATCACCTGCCGAGACGGCAGCTGAAGCGACCCCGGAGGAACCGTCTCTCTTTGCTGAGTGCGACGACACGAACGAACGGGATCAGCAGGCTGCCCCTCAGCAGCAAGCCCATTGCCCTCCGGCAAAAACGGCTTTGTCCGATCACGGCCGGCAGCGCTACTCACTCGAAAAAAAGCGGGAAGCACTTGAGCTCTTCAATCGAGGCTACGGCTATAAGCGTGCAAGCATTGTGCTCGGCGTGCCGGCTTATACCGTACGCGACTGGAACCGCCTCTATAAGGAGAATCGATTCCTGCAGAGCGGCAGCACCCTGGACACGAAATCGCTCTGGGAAGAAACAGCCGATGAAGGCTGATGGGGCTTCAGCTTAAGAGCTCCCAAGCGGTCTTCACAAAAAGCACCGCCAGCACAGCGCCGATGATCGGCCGAACAATCTTGGTGCCGTTTTGAAGCACTAACCCGGCGCCAATGTAATGACCGGCAATGCCGAAAATCCCTGCGGTCAGACCAAGAAGCCAAATCACTTCACCAGAAAGCGCAAACGTTGCAAATGCTGCGATATTGCTCGCGAGGTTCACCGCCTTCATGGTCCCAGAGGCCGACCGCACGCCCATTTTTGCCCAAAGCGTAAAAGCGAGCAGCATAAAGGTGCCGGCTCCGGGCCCGTAGAACCCATCATAGGCGCCGCAGATGAGCGACGCGATGCAGAGAATGACAAGCTGCTTTCGCGCAGTGATAATCCCTTCGTCATTAGACATCACCGCCCGCTTTGAAAGCACAAAAAAGGCAGCAATCGGCAGCAGTCCCACGAGAATGAGTTCAAAGACACGCTCGGGCACCAGCAGCGCCAGATGCGCACCGGCAGCACTGCCCACGAGCGAACACACAATGGCCGGCAGAGATTTGCGGATATTGAGAAATCCCGCACGCCAAAGCCGAAAGGCCGAAACCACTGTTCCCATGGCGCTCGAAAGCTTGTTGGTGCCCAGCGCCAAATGTGCCGGCACGCCGGCAATGAGATAAGCCGGCAGCGCAATCAGACCGCCGCCGCCCGCCACGGCATCAACGAGGCCGCCGAGAAAAACGAGCGGACAAACGATGAGAAAAGTAATGAGATCGAGCTCCATGGCGGCGGATTCCCAGTATTTGGAAAGATTTGATCATAACCACTCCCAAACACCCCTCCATACACGTTTGGACTTACTGCATCCGCACCAGCTCAAATCCGTTGAATGTCTCTTCGTGCGGGCTTCATTCCATCGTCGGATATTTAAAAAAACAATCTTCGCAGCCCGCTCATCCGGGCATGATCTCTGCCGAAATTGATGCTGCCCGCCTTCCAAAAGTAATCACATATTCATCAACATATTGTTATTGATAAATATTTAGAGAATTTACGGGGAAGAATCGTTGACCGGAAAAGCAATTAATGATGCATTCATGAGGACTTTGTTTAAGCCCGAGATTAAAACTTTTAATAACGAGCGGATTCTTTCGAGTTCCTCTTCCGCCGCAGCCTTCAGCGCTGCGTCGGTTGGGGTTCCAGCAGCAAAGGTGTTCATCATGAAGCCTCCCGGCCATGAAAGCGAAAAACACAAACTTGGGCTTATCGTCTGCATCGGCATTGTTGCCGGCAACATGATCGAGGGAATTGCTCTGCTGCCAGCCAACCTCGCCTCGATCGGCTCCATCTCTCTTATCGGCTGGATCATCGTAGTCATCGGCGCCATGTCGCTGGCCTACGTCTACGCCAGACTCTCCACCGTCAATCCGCAAAGCGGCGGCCCTGTCGCCTACGCCGGTGAAGTCAGCACCGCCTTTGGCTTTCAATCGAGCATTCTTTACTACAACGCCAACTGGGTCGGAAACCTAGCCATCGGCGTGACAGCGGTTTCCTACCTGTCGATGTTTTTTCCTGCCCTGCAGGACCCGATTCCCGCCGGTCTGGCCTGCATCGCCATCGTCTGGATCTTTACCATCCTCAACTTCATGGGCGGATCCTTTATCGGCCGCATGGCAACCATTGGTCTTGTCGCCATGCTGCTTCCGGTGGCCGGCACTGCAATCTTCGGCTGGTTCTGGTTTGATCCCCAAACCTACACCGCCAATTGGAATACTTCAGGCGCCGCCGATTCCGAAGCGGTCATCCGCAGCGTACTGCTCTGCCTCTGGGCATTCATCGGCATCGAATCGGCCTCCGTATCCACCGGTCTGGTGAAAAATCCCCGAAAAACGGTGCCGCTTGCGACATTGCTGGGAACGGGACTGGCCGGCATTGTTTATGTTCTGAGCTTTCAAGCTATTGCCGGCATGTTCCCTGCGGATGTCATTGCTAAATCCGGCGCGCCATTCGCAGCGAGCGTTGCACTCATGGTGGGTGACTGGGCTGCTCCGGTTGTTGCCGCATGCACCGTGATTGCCTGCCTGACTTCTCTGGGCTCATGGATGCTTCTGGTGACTCAAGCCGGCGCTCGAGCTGCCCGAGACGGGCACTTTCCCAAAATCTATGGTGAACTGGATCATCGGGGCATGCCGCGCAAAGGCCTCATTTTGGCTGCCAGTCAAATGACGGGGCTGATGCTCCTCATCACTGCACTCAATGCCAAGGGCGGCTCCGCAGCCTCGCTTTTTGAGATGATCACCGAGATTGCCGTCTTGCTGACGATGCTCCCTTATTTCTACAGCTGCATTGATCTGCTTCGCATTGAAAGCACCTCGCAGCAGGGGCGTCTGTCCTGCATCGCAGCGGTTCTGGGCTGCGGATTCTGCTTCATAGCGCTTGCCGGTGCAGGCGCAACAAACCTGATGCTCACCATCGGCGTGAGCTTGGTCGTGATGATGATCTACTCGTGGCGGATGGGAACGGTCCAAGCCAACCGCCTGCGTTTCGTAGCTCAGCCTATATCATCATCGGCTGCCGGCTCTTAATGCTCCTCTTCTTAAAGCGCTGACAGCATAAACGGGCGATCGTCTTGGGATGACTTTCGCCCGTTGCGGCGTCTTATCGGCTTAGGAACCGTGCTCAAAAATTGCCTTGGGTTCCGTAAATTCGAGCAGACCGAAAACGCCGCCTTCACGCCCGACGCCGCTCGATTTAAAGCCGCCGAAGGGAGCTGCAAGGTCGCGTGACGCGTCATTCACGTAGACGTTCCCCGTGCGCATACGACGCGCAAAATTCACCGCTGCCTCATGAGGACCAAAGACAGCGCCGCACAGACCGTACTGCGTGCCGTCGGCAATCGCCAGCGCTTCTTCGAGCGTGTTGTACGGCATCACCGACAGGACAGGGCCAAAGATTTCTTCCTGAGCAATCCGCATCTCAGGCCGGACATCCGAAAATACAACGGGCGGCACGAACCATCCGTCATCGGCGCCCGGTTCCGGCGGCAGCCCGCCGGCAACCAGACGAGCCCCCTCGCGGATGCCCGAAGAAATGTATTCCCGAACGCGTTCAAACTGCGCCCCGGAAATTAAGGGGCCCATACGGGTTGCCGGATCCGTGGGGTCTCCCATCGGGTAGTCTGCAAGAACGGATTTGAGAAGCGCTTCAGCGGTTTGGAGCTTTTCAGCAGGAACCAGAAATCGAGATAGCGCTGTGCAGGTCTGTCCGGCATTGAGGAGCAAGGAATCCAGCACTTTCTTCGCGGCCATCCGGCCGGCCTCATGCCCCTCGAGCTCCGGCAGCCACACCGCCGCTGACTTGCCTCCGAGCTCCAAAATGAGGCGCTTCATCATCGGGGCAGCACGGCCTGCAATTCGGCGCCCGACGGCTGTTGATCCCGTAAAGGAAATCAAATCGACCCCTGCATGCCCGGTCATGGCCTCCCCTACGGTTTCACCGTATCCCTGTACAAGATTGAGAACCCCGGGCGGAAATCCGGCCTCTTCAAAGGCTTCAATGAGCAAAACGGCGGTAAGCGGCGTCCATTCGCTCGGCTTGAGCACAACCGTGCAGCCCATAAGCAGCGCCGGAACAACCTTCTGAATGATCTGCCCCAAAGGGTAATTCCACGGCGTAATGGCAGCGACGACACCAACTGGCTCACGCATGACGAGGGACGCGGGAAATGCTTCTTCTGCGGCAATCGACCGTGCGGCCGCAATAAATGCGGCCGTACGTTTCTGCTGATAGAGGCAGTGCTTGCTTCGTGCGAAAGCAACCGGGGCACCGAGTTCGGCGACCTCCAGTTCAATGACGGCTTCCGTTTTTTCGCAAAAACGCCTGAGCATCCCTTCCATCAGCGCGATGCGCTGCGCGAGCGGCGTTCTGCTCCAACTGGGAAATGCGCTTTGAGCCGCTGCGACGGCGGCATCCACCTCTTCGGGCGTACCGTCCGGAACACGTGCGAATATTTCACGAGTCGCCGGATTTTCAACGTCAATCATGGCGCCCTTAGGGGTTGTCCAGACGCCGTTAATGTAATGTTTTCCAAAATGCGAGTTGGCTGCGCGCATACGGATCTCCTCACTCCTTCGAGCAACAACACAATCCCGGGCTCCAACCCACCATTGTACGCATCATCCTTTGTCTTAACCTGCTAGGCAAGGCAATCGACCTTGGATTCGCTCCTGCTTCGTGCCGCGCTGGAAAAATCCATTCAGAGCGACGGTTTATTTGATCTTTGACGCAGGACTTGAGCGATTGTCTTGTCCTGAAAGCTCTAGAGACCGCGCTATTCTCCATGGCACGAATAACCATTCCTTGAAGGACATTTTCATGCCGCAGGACACATTGGAACAACGCGCCGTTCTTTGGACACAGGCGCTCGTCCGAGTCCCAAGCGTTTCTGGGTCACCCGCCTGTCTGCAGGTGCTGGAAACCGCTCGAGACCTTATTGAATCAACGGGCGTGGAGGCCGACATCCGCATCCTCTTCCCTGAAGCGCCCAACCCGGTGCTGCTGGCTCGAACCGGCCGCGGCAAGGCGGGTGTGCCGGAACTCATGCTCTCAGGGCACGTCGACGTCGTCCCGCCCGCGGGCATGGAAGATCCTTGGAGCGCCCGCATCGAGGGTGACCGCATGCACGGACGCGGCACAACGGACATGAAGAGCGGCGCAGCCTGTGCGCTCACGACATTTTGTGAAGCCGCTCGTCAAGGCGTCGACGGCGTACTTTGGCTCATTCTCTCTACGGATGAGGAAACCGCGGCACAGGGTGTCGTCAGAGTCTTGGGCTGCCCGGATGCTCCGCGTCCTCAGCTCTGCGTCATTTGTGAACCAACGGGTCTGTGCGTACGTTCTGCACATCGCGGAGACTGCTGGATCCGAGTGGACTTTACCGGCAAGAGCGCGCACTCGAGCCGCCCGCATCTCGGCATCAACGCCATTGAAGCGGCGGCGCTCTTTATCGTTCACGCCAAAAAACGTCTTCCGGAACTGCTCGCAGAAAACGCCGCAGCAGGTCCGGCCTCATCCTCTATTGATCTTGTTTCGGGCGGCGCAGCGGAAAACGTTGTTCCGGCAAGTGCGTCCGTCACCATCGACTTTCGCTATCAAGGCGTGGAGTCCGCCCAAGTGCAGTGTGACCGCATTGAAAAGATTCTGAGCGAAGTTCGAACAGACCCCGACTTTCCTCCGGTTTCGACTTCACTCACGGTAACGGGCGACTGGACGGCACTCTCCACGGACATGACGCAGCCCTTGGCACAGGCTGCAGTTGCTGCGCTTGGCGAGTCGCTTGGGCATATTCCTGAAACGACCGAAATGACGGGTTGGGGTGAAGGCGGTTCAATGCAGAAATTCGGCATTCCAGCTTTCTATTTTGGGCCTGGCGACGGACCGCTCGCACATACGCCCAAAGAATCCGTCAGCGTTTCTGAAATCAAAACTGCCGTCAAAGCACTCTTCCATCTTGTGGATCGGCTGGTCGTCCATCCGAAACTGTGAAATCAGTATTGACGCAGGAAAGTATGGATTACAGGCGAAGGCGCACTGATGTGGTGCGCCTTCGCCTTTTTATGTGTTTCAAGGGCGGTTCGTTCTTCCCGCGCGTGCATGCCCCCCGTCATCCGAACTCAGCAGTCCGCCAGTACTCCGCTTTCGCAGAACAGCTCCTGGCTTGCTTTGCGCCTGCGAGAGCAGGCATCCCAATGAGTTTGGCACTGTCTTTGCTCATTATTTTTTTACAGTCCCTCCCTATTGAATCGGGCAAGACGCCAGATTCAATGACGGCCGCCTTTCAGATTATTTCAAGAGTTGAATTGCCATGACCAAAACCTTCTGCATGCTGATGCTCACCGGCGCCCTCGCCGGAGCTTTTGCTGTCTCTTCAGGCGCTGCCGCCAAGGAAATCACCGTCGCGCTCGCCTCAACCTTCACGACGATGGATCCTTACGATGCCGGCGACACGCTTTCGCAGAACTCGGCCAAGTCAATGTACGAAGGGCTTTTTGGTCTCGACAAGGACATGAAGCTTAAGAACGCCCTTGCAACCGGCTACGAAGTGAGTAAGGACGGTCTGGTCTATACGGTGACGCTCAGAAAAGGCGTGATGTTCCATGACGGTACGGAATTCAAAGCCGATGCCGTCAAAGCCAATTTCGACCGCGTGACGAATAAGGACAATGCGCTCCGACGCTACACGCTCTACATGAACATTGCCAAAACCGAAGTCGTTGATGACTATACGGTGCGCATTACGCTCCATACGCCGTTCTCGGCCTTCATCAATCAGCTTGCCCATCCGGCCGGCGTGATGATTTGCCCGAAGTCGCTTAAAAAATATCCGGGCAAACAGATTGCTTTTCATCCCTGCGGCACGGGTCCTTACATCCTGAAAGATTACAACCCCTCGGAAATTCTCCATGTCGTCAAGAACCCCAACTACTGGCAGAAGGGGCTCCCCAAACTTGACGGCATTTACTTCAAGCCGGTGCCGGAAAATTCAACGCGTGTAGCCATGCTGCGCACGGGCGAAGCACAGTTCATCTTCCCGGTTCCGCCCGAACAGGCCAAGACCTTGACTGGCAGCGACAACCTTGAAGTGACGGTTTCGCCCTCCATCATTGAGCGTTACGTCGCTTTCAACACTAAAACCAAGCCCTTCAACGACGTACGGGTGCGCAAAGCGCTCAATTACGCCGTCAATAAAGAAGCCCTTGCCAAGGTGGCCTTCAGCGGCTATGCCGTTCCGGCCACGGGCTCTGCACCGGAAGGCGTCGACTATGCCAAGGTCTATGAACCCTGGCCTTACGATCCCAAGAAAGCTCGCGAACTCCTGAAGGAAGCGGGCTACCCGAACGGCTTCACCGCAACCCTCTGGTCGCTTTACAACCACACCACTGCACAGAAAGTCATTCAGTTCCTGCAGCAGCAGTTTGCTCAGGTCGGCGTCAAGGTTTCCATCCTTGCCATGGAAGCCGGTCAGCGTAATGAATACCTGCTGAAAAAACCTGAAGATGCCAAGCTCAACATGCTCTATGCCGGTTGGTCGAGCTCCACGGGCGAACTTGACTGGGCGCTCCGTCCGCTGCTTGCGACGGCAAGCTGGGCGCCGGTGGCAGGCAACTACGGCTTTTATTCCAGCAAGGTGCTCGATGACAGCTTTACGAAAGCACTGCTCACGACGGATCGTGCTGAAAAAACTAAGCTCTATAACGCCGGTCAAGATGCCATTTGGAACGATGCGCCGTGGATCTTTCTCATCAACGAACAGAATGTTTCGGCCAAGGTTAAGAACCTGAAGAAATTCTACGTTCAGCCTGATGCCGGCTTTGACTACTACGAAGCGGAGCTCGATTAACCGCCGCAGGGATGCAGCACACGCAACGGACAAATGGTCCCGTGTGCTGCATGGCTGTTGATTCAGAACTCACGAACAGCTCCGCTTCGCTTTTCCTTCCGTCAGCCTGCGGTTTCTCGATGAAACCGCGGGCTTTTTTTCGCCGCAGTGTGAATGCTCTGGCGTTAGGAAAGTTTTGTCGGCTTAACCCTCAGTTCGACTTCTGCCTGCTCCTCAGCTTCAGCCGCTGTCAGGGCAGCAGGTCTCGTCCGCCGCACAACGAGCAGCAGCACCAGAGCAATCAGTCCGGAACCGAGCATCACTGCAGCATACTTCCAGGCCTCCCCCAAAACGATGGGAATGAGGAGCGCCGATGAAACCGCAAAAGCACCCGTCTGAAAAAACTGCTGCACTGAAGCGGCCAAGCCGCGGCTTTTGGGGAAATAGTCGAGGTTCATCACGTTGAGTGCCGGACGAACGGCCGCTGCCGCAAAGTTATAAACAACCGGCGCCAACAGCACCCAGGGGAAGACGGCAAAAGGGCCATGATCGAATACCACGCCGAATAAGCCCGACGCCGCCAAAAAGCCTACTCCCCCAAAAAGGAGCCGATTCTGACCAAACATCGCCAGCAGGTGAGAACAGGCCCAAGAACCCGTCATGCCGGCAACCACCATCGGAATCATCAGCCAGCCGAATTCATCCACCCCAAGTCCCATCACATTGAGGACGAAATCAGCCGCGCCTGCAGAATAAACAATCAAGCCCAAGAAAATGAAGCCGTGAGCAACAACGCCCGACGTGAATGCGGGGACTTTAAGCACCTCACCATAACGAAGCAATGTCGCCCACGGACGAAAAGAAACACGGCGTGCGCTAGGGAGCGACTCTTTGAGCACGCATGCTGAGCAAAATGCCATCGCCGCGCTTAAAACGGCTAAAAAGATAAAAATGGACCGCCAGCCCAGATGAACGGTCAGTTCACCCCCGACAACCGGAGCTAATGCTGGCGCCAGCCCAAAAATAACCGCGATGAGTGCGATGATTTTTGCTGCATCACCCCCGCTCCAGCGATCGCGAACGATTGCCTGAGTGACAACAGGCCCCGCAGCCGCTGCCATCCCCATCACAAACCGCCAGATAAAGAACGCTTCCATCGAGTCGGCAAAAAGAAGCCCCAGCGACGAGACAGCAAATACCGTCATTGAGAGGGCAAGCACAGCCTTTCGTCCGAAAGCATCCGAAGCCGCCCCTATCAGAAGCGACGTACAGGCAAATGCGGCCAGATAGATCGAAAGCGTCTGCTGCACGGTGACGAGCCCAACGCCGTAATACCGACCTATTTCATCGAAGGCGGGAACATAAGCATTGGCAGCAAAAGGGCCGATGGAAGAGACAAAGGCAAGAAGCGCAGCATCTTTGGCCGTAGGACGGCTTGATTTTGTCGCGTCTGCGACAGCGTGATCCTCTGCGGCAACCGTTTTCGAATCATCAGCAGGTGTTTTCACAAGAGACATAAGGGTACGGGCTGGTCATTCATCGTAAGCCCATCAAGATTCATCAGACTTCTCGGCGAAGTCTAAAGCAAACCTTGCCCCCATCCGCCGATCACGCCTGCCTCCGAATAGTTTTGTTTTCAAAAAGTAAACAAAACTATTTTGTATAACCAATATGCATATCTTTACGGCCTGCTTGATATTTCGAAATACATTTTTATTCATAACCAGCTCAAAGAATAAAAGTATGTCTTTATAGCTTTTTGTATTTCTTCCCTAAATCTGCCTTAATTTATCGAATAGGTACTAACCCCAATACCAGTTGATGATTTAGTGTTGATGAATTGATTTTTCCAGTTTGAGTTGCAACTTCTTAAAAGACCGCGTAATCTTGAACCCGAGGTCAGGAAGATCTCAAGTTTTTAACAGCTCATACATGTCATAGGAGAATAAGTATGAACAACAGCAACATTCGTTCCATTCGCGAACATCTTGAACTCTCTGTTGAACAGCTCGCCGATATCCTGCGCGTTTCTGCCCGTCAGGTAATCGCTTGGGAACACGGCCTGTCCCAGATTCCTTCCGTTTATGCTGATCGCCTTACCCGCTTTGATCGTCACGGTCTCGGCATCTTCGCGCCGCGCAGCTAATTCTCTGATTTTTAGGAATATCACATGAATAAATCTCGAAAACGTCCAACGGACGATCCTGCGAAATAAAGGGGCTGCACCTGTAAACGGGTACAGCCCCCTTTTTTTTTGCCTGCCAATCTTCACAAGGTCAAAACGCTTTCTTTATATCGATATGCCTCAAAACATCAAGATTCCGCCGATATTGCTGTTTTCATGACTGGAGTTTAATGCTAGGTATTAGCCCTAATCTCAATTGTCGGTTTGGTTCTCAGATGTTTGATTTTCGATTTATCTGCTTGCAAGCCTAAATAAAGCTGGTGTACTCTAATCGGGAGATCAGGAATATCTCATCTTTAAAACAATTCAGTAATTTTGGACTACAAAAATGCTTTCTTCGATTCTTAGAATTTGCGGCGCTCTCTTTGATGCGTTTGCCCAAGACTTTATCAATACCTTCTGCATGGGTATCTCCCGAGACCTCCATGAAGTCAGTGCGCCGTTCCCCGCTGAAGATAATTCAACGTCAACTCGCACGGCTTGAAGTCTATTTTCATTCATAAGGAGTCAACATGCCGGAATATCGAAAACCTCCAGTTGACGAAGCTCCCAAATAAAAGGGCTGTACTTTAAGTACAGCCCTTTTATTTATCAGCTTACATTTTTAAAGTATCGTATTCAATTAATCTTTCCAATTCTGTTTTCAAAATGGATTCGCTTATTACATTTCGTCTGACAGAATTAAAAGGCTATTTTAATTTTTAGGTATTAGCCCTTAATAAGGTTGATAGTTTAGCGATTCATTCTTTTTTAATTCTTCATCGACTTGCATCTCTTTTATGAGAGGGGTAATCTAAGTCTCGAGGTCAGGAAGATCTCAAGTTTTTAACAACACCATTGAATCTTTAGGAGTTTTAAAATGGCTATGTATCTCATTCATACGATCGGTTCCTTCATCGCTGCCTTTGCGGAAGACTATATGAATACCTTCTGTCTGGGCATTTCCCGCAATATGCGTTCTGTCAGCGTTCCGTTCGCAAGCGAACAGCACTAATCTTTTATGAGGCATCACAATATGGGTAAACCGCGAAAACGCCTAGACGGCGAATCTGCAAAATAAAGGGGCTGCACCTGATAATGGTTCAGCCCCTTTCTTTTGCTGCTAACGCCCCGCCAGCCCGCTTTCTCTGCTGCTAGGTCTCTTAGCCTCGCCCTATCAGGCTGGATGTCATCTAGCCTAGCTGCCGTTCGCAGACGCAGCGCCCAACGCTCTTTTAATAGGCTCCTTTCTTAAAGCCTAAGGTCACTTGATCCAGCCACAATGCGTCGGATATCTTGTTGAAAATATTTCTCTTGGCCGCGCCGCCCTTCTGCGCGGGGGGGGGGTAACTTTTCCTCGGCGCTCTTGTTTGATAGCGGCACTCCGGGCAGGTATCTGTTCGAGCGCAGCTGTATCCGTCTCCTCCAGAATCTTGCTTTCAAACGAGGTTGCCGCTTCATGCTCGGGCTCAGCCGCTCTGACGGGCTGCTGCAGTTCTCTCTCAGCTGCAGCGTCCTCATCGTCGATCACCTCTGTGCCTTGAGCCCCATTTTCAGAGGTTGCAGCAATGTATTCTTCTACCGTCAGCTGATGAACCGGCGCCAATAAACGATAGCCGCGTTTGGGTACCGTTTTGATATATTCCGGTGCTTCTTTAGCACTGCGGCCGTCTTTTAAAAATTTTCGTAATTCGAAAATAGCCTGAGTAATGGCCTGATCCGTTACAACATCCCGATCCCAGCAATTATCAATGATCTCTTGTCTGGAAACGACCTCCATAGGATGCTGCGCAAAATAAAACAATAGATCCATCAGCCGCGGCGGCAGGACGCTTCGACGGTTTTTTCGCCGAATTGAATTTGATCTCGGATTGGCAACCCAATCCGCAACAGTAAAAAATGCACTCTCCATTGTTCCCTCTCGAATTAACTGTCGTGACCATCTTCTATTGTTATTAATCGCGGCCCTTATACTGATTCTCATTATAGTTGATCAGTTCGATTGAGTACATCACCCTATTAGAATAGCAAGAAAAATGCATATTTACCGTTTATCGTTGTTTATCAACTTATTGGTGATGTACTCATACTTATCTGCGTCAACATATAAACTCAGTATTTATACGCACTGCGGATTCAAAGTCTCCTCAAAGCATTTACATCTGTAAACTCTTAAATACTGCCCCGTGGGCTTAGCCAAAATATCTTTATTGATCAGGGAGCTCTGTGCTCCCATCCTTGGCAACAAAGAGACCATAAAACGCAATGCCCAAGAAGAAGACAATGGTCGCAAACTTCATGACATCGCCGTCCATGAGGCTGAAATACCATCCGATGAAGATGAGTGAGCCCAAGGCTGCCGCTTCAACACAAACCTTCTTGACGCCTTGAAGTCCGGCTCTGCGCACAACTACAAAAGTGGCTGCCATACAGAGAAAATATGGGAAGACATTGGTAATGACCGAGATGTCCACGAGCAGATCAAACTGACTGAACAAGTTGGAAACCGGCATAAACGGCACCAGCAGTGTCTGGATGATGCAGAGGATGAAGAGTCCCATATAAGGCACATCCGTTCGGCCAACACGTTTAAACAGCGCCGGGAAATATCCTAGTCTGGAGGAGGTCATGAAGACTCGGTACATCGTGAACTGCCACGTAACGAGCGACCCGACACAGGCCAGAAAGAGGAGCACTGCCAGTATGCGGCTCGCCGTCGAACCAAAAAGGCTTACGAAGATGACAAAGAGCGGCGCTCCGGAATCCACCAGTTCGGACTCCGGAAGCAAGCCGGCGATCAAAATCGTTGACACGACATAAATGACTGCCACCGCAATGGTGGCGGCCAATACCGCTTTAGGAACAGACTTCTCTGGGTTATCAACACTGTCGTCGTTAGCGCAAGCTGACTCTAATCCCAAAAAGGCCCAGAACATCATGGGAGCCGTCGCCGTCACCGCGGAAAGCACCGGCAAATCGCGCGGATTCCAATTCTGCGCAAACACCTGCGTGTCAAAGCTGAACGGCGCCGCACAGAGCACAAAAAGGAGCGGGATCAAGATACCCCAGATGGTCACCGCGCTGAGGCGCCCCATCGCTTTAACGCCCGCGAAGTTCACCAGTGTCGAGAGCCAAAGCAGCGCTATCGTTAAGCACTGCACAACGCCCAAATCAGCGTGAATGCCGAAAATACCCAGCAGATAGCCGACCGCGGTGGTAGCAATGGCTACGTTGGCGATGACGACAGAAAATGCGTAAATATAGTTGGTCAAAAAAGAGCCGGGCATGCCGAAGGCATTTTCGGCGATAGCGCCTAAACCGCCCAGACGATATTTGGAATAAATCCCGCAGTTGGCAAAGGCATATGCCATTGCGACTGCTGCAAGGCAAACAACAAACCAGGATAAAAGTCCGATCCCGCCCACCTGTGCGACTTTCGCCGGTAGCATCAGGATTCCCGATCCCAACATGTTCAAAGCAGTCAGCAGCATGAACTGCGTTCTGTTCATTTTGAATTTAGTCATTTGTGGCCCCTTTTGCCCTCTGGCCGCAAACAAGAGCAGCCCCGCAGGAGAGAATCTTTCCTGCGCGGCTGCCATTGCGTTTACAAAATCAACTCAATGATCAATTCTTGCTCTCCGGTCTCAGCGCGGGGAAGAGCAGAACGTCACGAATCGTAGGTGCGTCCGTGAGCAACATCATAAAGCGATCGATGCCGATGCCGCACCCGGCGGTCGGCGGCAATCCGTATTCAAGTGCCGTCACATAATCAGCGTCGTAATACATCGCCTCATCGTCGCCGTGTCCCTTGCGCTCAACCTGAGCGCGGAAGCGTGCTGCCTGATCATCCGGGTCGTTAAGTTCGGAGAAGCCGTTAGCGGTTTCTCGGCCGGCAATGAAAAGTTCAAAGCGTTCCGTAATGTCCGGATTCACATCCGAGGCTCGGGCCAAAGGCGAAATTTCCGTCGGATAGTCAATGATGAAGGTCGGCTTGATGAGCTTCTTTTCAACGGTTTCGTCAAAAAGCGCCATCTGCAGCGAGCCGAGGGTCGGATCAATCTGCTCGTCGGCACCGAGACGCTTGAGTTCCTTCTTCAGAAAATCTTCGTCCATGAGCTGACTTTCAGTGTATTCGGGGCTGTACTTCAAGATAGCCTGCTTCGGCGTGAGCTTGTCGAAGGGCTCCTCGAAATTGATCGTCATTCCCTGATACGTCACGATGGCCGAACCGGTTACTTCACGCGCGACATGGCGCAGAAGCGCTTCAGTAAATTCCATCTGGTCCTTATAGGTCCAGTAGGTGGCGTAGAACTCCATCATGGTGAATTCTGGGTTGTGACGCGCATCAATGCCTTCATTGCGGAAGTTTCGATTAATTTCGAATACGCGTTCAAAGCCGCCGACCACCAGACGCTTCAGATAAAGTTCCGGCGCAATGCGCAGGTACATTTCTGTATTCAGCGCATTGTGGTGCGTGATGAAGGGACGTGCATTGGCGCCGCCCGGAATCGGATGCAGCATCGGCGTTTCCACTTCCAGGAAGTCGTTGGCCAGCATGAAATTGCGAATGGAGGCAATCGCCTTCGAACGCTTGATAAAGCGCTCACGCGATTCTGCATTGACCATCAAATCCACATAGCGGCGGCGATAGCAGAATTCCTGATCCTGCAGGCCCTTGTGCTTGTCGGGCATCGGCCGAAGGCTCTTGGCCATCAAGCGGAATGACGTCACCTTAATGGCCAGATCGCCGGCCTGAGTACGCATTAGCGTACCTTCACAAGCAACGATGTCGCCGAGGTCGAGCGTCTTGAAATCTGCGTAAGCGGCTTCGCCCACCGTGCTTTCTTGGACGAAATACTGCATTGTCCCCGTATAATCGCGGACGGTCGCAAAAGTGAGTCGGCCCATGACTCGCTTGAGCATCACACGGCCTGCACAAGCGACCTTCGGCGCGAGCGCTGCAAGCTCTTCAGCGGTCTTGCTGCCGTACTTTTCGTTCAGGTCACCGAACAAATCCTTGCGGACAAAGTCATTCGGATAGGCGACGCCGTGTTCGCGAAGCTTAAGGAGCTTGGCGCGGCGTTCCGCAATAACCGAATTTTCATTTTGTACTTCTGTGACCGAGATGTTCTCGTTAGTCATGTAGCCACCTAATGTAAGTTGGGATTGATGGATTGGGTTCTGGTGGAGTGAAAAGCGGCAGAGATCTTCCAGCTTCCCATTGCTCGTATGGGGCTGCAGGCGGCGGACACATTGGAACCCAACAAATGTGTCCGCCGCCCCACCAGCAGATCTCTGCCTAACCTAGAAGCCTTACATCTTCAGAACCTTGACGGTGTAGGAACCGTCCGGCTGACGATAGGCGCCGTGGATGTCGGTTTCGAAGCCCGGGAAGTGCTCGCCGATTTCGCAGAGCATGAGCATGAAGTCCAGCACTGCGCGGTTGTCGGCCGTGAGCATTTCGCCCGGCATAACCAGAGGAACTCCCGGCGGATACGGCAGAATCATGTTGGCGTTGACCTTGTCCTGCATATCCTGAATGCGGACTTCCTCAACCTCACCGTTGAGTTCGCGCTGGAAGGCCTCAAACGGCGTCATGACCATCTTCGGCAGCGTTTCAAACGCGTGGAACATCATGTTCGGCAGATCATGTTCAACGATGAGCTTATGGATGCCCTGGGCCAGTTCCTGCAGACGCATGCCGTCGTAGAAGCTCGGATCCTTCTTATAAAGCGACGGGATCGCTTCCTTGATTTCAAGATTGCGGTCGTAGTCGCGGCGGAAGTTGCAGAGTTCACGCAGCAGCCCCATCGCCTTCGTGTTGTCGATACCGAAGGAGAAGAGGAAGAGCAGGTTGTAAGGACCCGTCTTTTCAACGATCACGCCGCGGTCATCCAAGTACTTGGAGACGATTGAAGCGGGAATGCCGCGCTCAGCCATCGTGCCGTCGCCATTGAGACCCGGCGTGAGGAGCGTGACCTTGATCGGGTCAAGATACATGTGCTCCTGATCGATGTTGCGGAAGCCATGCCACTTGTCTTCGGGCTTGAGTTCCCAGCATTCCTTCGTGCCGATGTTTTCGGGCTGCCACACGTCGAAGAACCAAGAATCGGATTCTTCGCGAAGACGCTTGATTTCCTTACGGAAGCGAATTGCACGATCGATGGATTCATCAATCAGACGGCGGCCCACATTGCCGCGCATCATAGCGGCAGCCGTTTCCGTCGATGCCACGATCGGATAGAAGGGCGACGTGGAGGTGTGCATCATGAACGCTTCGTTGAACGTCGCTTCGTTGATTTCACCCTTCACATGGATCATGGAAGCCTGCGAGAACGCAGCCAGCAGCTTATGCGTCGACTGAGTTTCGTAGATCACCTTGCCCTCTGTACGGCCGCCGCTCATGCCGGCGAGGCCCTGATAAATCGGGCTGAAGTTGGTGTAAGGCACCCACGCGGAGTCGAAGTGGATCGACCTCACATCCAGCGTATTCTTGATGAAGCCGGTGTTGTAGAACAGACCGTCATAGGTGGAGTTGGTCACCACAGCGTGAACCGGCCACGTGGCGTTCGGCGTTTCCTTCACACGCTTTTCAATGGTCTCGTGCTTAAATTCGCTCTGCGGGATACCACCCAGAATGCCGTAGGCGTTGCGGGTCGGGCGCAGATAGATTGGGATCACATTGCTCATCATCATCAGATGCGTGAGCGACTTGTGGCAGTTACGGTCAATCAGCACAGTGCTGCCGGCCGGAGCGGAGTACAGACCGATGATCTTATTGGCGGTCGACGTGCCGTTCGTAACGATGTAGCTGCGGTCAGCATTAAACGTCTCAGCGATGTATTTCTCAGCATCGCGATGAGGACCGGAGTGGTCAAGCAGAGAGCCGAGTTCACCCACGGAAACCGAAACGTCAGCCTTGAAGGTGTTGGCGCCGAAGAAGTCATAGAACAATGCGCCGATCGGGCTGTGCTGGAAGGCCGTGCCGCTCATATGGCCCGGCGTGCAGAATGTGTACTTGCCTTCTTTGGCGAAGTTGATCAATGCGCGTGTCAGCGGAGGCGTAACAGCCTTTTCGTATTCTTCGACCTTCTGAGAGATCGTAACGGCGATATCCGCAGCGTTCGAAATTTCATATTCGAAGAATTCAACATTGAGTGAGAGCTGCTGGAACGTGGCATCCGTCACACTGTTGGAGCTCGAGAAAGCGAAAACGGGGAGATATTCATTGAAATCGTGAATCTGCTGGCAGAGTTCCTGAGGAGAATCTTCCCAATCGATCACCACACCGGCAAGACGGGCATTGTTTTCGACGACGCGAACAAGGTCCGCCTGATCGGCGGCAAACACGACTTCGAACCCGCGTTTTTTTAAGCACTCATTCAGGCTGTGAATCGGGGCGTCTTTAAAGAAACGACCAGGCGAGACGAGCTCAACGATGATGTTCATGATGAAACCTCACAAAGGGAGATGTGGTGGTGAAACCGGAAGGGGCTGGGCCTGCCCTCTCAATCCGTCACATAAAGTGAGCAGACCCAGCCAGAGGAAGAAGTTGATGAAAGAGGTGTCGACTGATTAGTTGTCGCCGACGAGCACTGCAGCCTTGCCTGCATCGGACTTGTCGGAAGCTTCTGCCGCAGCAGTCTTGACAGTCGCCTGGAGCTTGCCCTTCTTCCAAGAGAAGAACATCATGATGACCAGGCTGACGATGAAGGTAGCGATCAGTTGGTTGAAGCCGGCGCCGGCGAGGGCGATGAAGCAGAAGCCGCTGCCGAGGACCGATGCGACACAGCTGATTACGTTGCGAGTCGTTGCGCCTTCGATGCGCAGCAGGTTGACGCAGCTGTAGAAGTACGGGAGCATCGTGAGGAGAACCGCGATACCGGTGATCATGCCGAAGAGGTCGGAAGCAGAGCCGCCGCTTGCATTCATGGCCGTGATGACCGCCATAAGCACCGTCATCTGCGTGGCCGAGAGGATCAGACCCTTGCGGGGAAGACCGTTCTTGTCGAGTTCACCGTAGATCTTGGGGATATAGCCTTCCTGAGCGGCACGGGCACCGGCCTGAGTAACAAGCATCATCCAAGAACCGAGCGAGGTGAGGCAAGCGAGAGCCGTGATGGCGGACACAACCGGAGCAGCCCAGTCACCGACCATCAGCGAGGCCGAAAGAGCAAACGGAGCACCCGAGGCAGCCGTCACAGAGGCCGGGAACATGCCGGCGATAGCCTGAGACGAACCGATGTAGACGAGACCGGCAAGCAGGGCGCCAAGCATCGTGGCGAGCGGAACCGTGCGGCGAGGATTGTCAACGAGACCGGACGAGACAGAGGCCGATTCAATACCGATGAAGGCCCAGAGGCACAGCAGAACGCTGCGGCAGGTAGCATCCAAGTCAGTCGTGCCAGAGACATTCCAGTTATCCATGTAGACCTGGGGATCAAACCAGAGCCAGCCGAAAGTTGCCGTGCCGACAACAGGGATAAGGAGCGCAATAACGCCGAACGTAGTGACCTTGCCGATCATTGAGCCGCCGAAGAAGTTGAGGATCGTGAAGAACCACACAACCGCGACGCAGGCAATGCCGGCAGGAATGGGATGATTGAGAATCGGGAAGAAGACCGAGAGATAGGAAACAGCAGTAATTGCAATTGCAAGGTTGCCGATCCAGTTGGCGTGGTAATAAAGCACGCCGGTTTGATACCCGAAGGCCGGGCTGATTTCACCCGCATAAGCGACAGGACCGCCGCTTTGCGGATTCACTGTAGACAGGCGGGCATATACATATGCAAGCGCCAACGCGCCAAACATAGCGATAATCCAGCCAAAAAGTGCAACAGAACCAATACTGGCGAGATTTGAGGGAAGCAGGGCGATGCCGCTACCCATCATGTTACCGGCAACAATGCCAGTACATGCAAATAGTCCGATTTTTTTCCCAGATGACATTTTGTGCCCCAGAAGTTGATGAAACAACATCTTCAAAACGAACCGGCTTCATTCTTCTCGCCGAACCATACTGAAGCTGTTGCAGCAATATTGAACTTTTAGGGCACTTAAAGCCTCATAGAAATATAAAAAAGCAATCACATAACAAACATTTGTCGATTGTTATGTATATTTCATATATTTCAATTAGTTAATTGATATCAATTTCATATAACAGCCCTCATAAAACATTTCTTTTTCTAAAATAGACAGATTGTTGATACTACATTAACGCCATATTGATAAATATATCTTCCTGATTAATTCCAAACAATAGGGACACATCACCCAAACTTTATATTTTCATTCATTACAATAGACGGTTAAATGAACTTTTGGGTTAACAATTAAGCGTTAACACCAAGACCATAAAACTGCAATTAACGCACCTCCAATTGACCTTTAAAACTTTTTTCTAAAAAGAATAGACGAGCCTTTATTTCTTTAACTTATTAGTCGAATCATTTTTGCTGTGATGAATGCTCAAAATAAATAAATTTCATAGACTTGCAGTACTGACGACCTTAGGCATAAAGTTCCTTCTTCATCTCCAAAGCCTCGAACCTCATGCAGACAGCCAACCTTTCACCGGCACCCGCCTCAATTCCCTATCGAGGACGATTCGCGCCGTCTCCTACCGGGCGGCTTCATGCCGGGAGTCTTGCAGCGGCATTGGCCAGTTGGCTTGACGCTCGTGCGCATGGCGGGACATGGCTCGTACGCATTGAAGACATTGACCCTCCGCGAGATGTACCCGGAGCCGGAGAAGCCATCATTAAAGCGTTGGCACGCTTTGGCATGACCTCTGATGAGCCCATTCTCTGGCAGCATGACCGCTTAGAGGCCTATGCGGACGCGCTCGCCAAACTGACTGCTGAGGGCTTTATCTACGGCTGCGCCTGCTCACGCAAAGAAATTCAGCTCGCTGACGAAGCATTGGGTCTGCCGATTGGCGTGTATCCGGGCACCTGTCGACACGGCACTCAGGGGCGCCCAGTGCGTGCACTTCGATTCCGCGTGCCCGCAGGCAATGTCCGATTCCATGACCGTCGCTTAGGCGACTATCTGCAGAATGTTGAGAAAACCGTGGGAGATTTCGTTCTGAAACGCGCCGACGGGCTTTGGGCCTATCAGCTTGCCGTCGTCGTTGACGATCTTTATCAAGGCGTCACCGACATCGTGCGCGGTGCGGATCTGATAGACAACACGCCGCGGCAAATATTGCTCACCCAAGCGCTCGGCGCCGCACCATTGCGCTATTTCCATATCCCGCTCGTGCTCAATGACCGCGGGGAAAAACTGTCCAAACAGGCCGGTGCAGCCCCCATTGATAATGAAGAACCATTGCCTGCACTCGAAGCAACGTTCGAACATCTTGGATTTCAACGATTGGGCGCCGATTCAGTATCGAGCTTTCTCCATGGAGCGGTGCCGCTGTGGCAAGACCGTTGGAGCCGCTGATTCAAACGCAAGAGGCAGAACGCTCATCAAGTTCTTCCAACCCCGATGAATTGGTGGTGCTGCCCTGCGCTTTCGCTGGATGCCCGCCTCTGTCAAGTCAGCTGATACCACACGATTCTAAAAAATCGTGTTTTATCGATTTATATTCAGCGAAATTAACAGCTTTTAACCGCTAAAGCACAAAATCTTTCACTGCCTCGAGTTTCCTCTGCGGCTGCTTGTCTGATGTTTAGCGGGCTGATCTTATCTTCACAACAGGCTGGACAGATAGGAATGCCGACTTGAATGCATCTATCACGTTCCCCAGCATCATCTTTGCTGTTGAGATCGGGCTGAAGCCCCTGGCGATTTGCTTGACTTCAGCATCGACTGTATTGCCGTCGCAGAGCTGATTGCGTCAGTTCTTAGGTTGCAAAGTGAAAAAGAGGACGTTAATCGATCAACTTTATGGAGCACCTAAAGCTAACGATTAACGCCCCTCCGAAGAAGCTGTGCGGCAGGCGTGCGGGTCCCAACCATCCGCACGCCCGCCTTTCACAGACTCAAAAAGTTTTCCCAAAATTAGGATTTAGCGACTGTTACAGCAGAACTCACTGAATCTGTCTGTCGGCTCAAGAACCACCAAAGGCCGCCGCCTAGCACTGCAACGGCTGTGCCCCAAGACAACCAAAGATTTCCATTAGTAAACCCAGATACCAAATAACCAGCACCAGCAGCGAAAGCAGTCAGTAGTGCATACGGCAGCTGGGTTGCTGCATGTTCCATCACCGGACAGCCTGAACTGGCGGCCGAAAGCACTGAAGTATCTGAGATGGGCGAAGAGTGATCGCCAAAGACTGAACCGGCCAGCACCGCACCCAACACAACAAAGACCATTGAAGGATCCACAGCATATGCAATCGGCACCAAAATCGGAACGAGGATGCCGAAAGTCGCCCAGGAAGCACCGGTTGCAAAAGAAAGCACGCAGGCTGCCGCAAAACAGATGAAGGGGAAGAGCTGCATCACATCGCCGCCAAAACTTGTAACCAGCCCTTCAACGTACTGCGCTGACATTAATAGATCACGGCATATCCCCGAGAGCGTCCACGCCAGCACCAGGATGATGTTGGCCGGCAGCATCAGCTTCATGCCGTTCACGGCGCCGTCCATGCACTTGGTAAATGAAAGTACGCGGCGCGGCACGTAGAGCAATATGGTCGCAGCGAGCGTGCCAAACCCAGCCCAGCAGAGCGCCGAAGAAGATGACGATGCGCCGATCGCCGCGCCGAATTGATACTTTGTCGGGCCATCTGACCAAAAACCGCCCGAATATAAAAGCGAAGCGAAGGAAAAGATGAGAAGCAGCGCAATCGGGAAAATCATTTCCAGAAGCCCGCCGTTTCCAGTCGACTCGGTCTGCTCTTCATCCTGCGTGAGGTTCTCCGCTTTCTCTGCCTCAGCTTCAGCGGTCAGCATGGGACCGAAATCTCTGCCCCGCCAAATCAGAAATACCACAAGCGCAATGGTGAGAATCGCATAGAAGTTCCATGGGATAGCCGCCATAAACGCAGCCATGGACTGATCCTCGAGCGGCGTGCTTTTCAACGAAGCCGCTACCGCAGCTGCCCATGAGGACACCGGCGCAATGATGCAAACGGGAGCTGCCGTTGAGTCAACGATCCATGCCAGCTTGGCACGAGCTACTCGACAGCGGTCGGTCAGAGGCTTCATCACAGTGCCGACAAATAAGCAGCTGAAGTAGTCGTCAATAAACACAAGACAGCCAAGCCCGCAAGCCGAAAGCAAGGACTTCCGCTTCGTCTTCATTCGCCGCCCGGCCCATTCTCCATAGGCTTTAGAACCGCCCGAGAGAGAGACCAAATAAACCACCGCACCTAAGAGCGACGTGAATATGAGGATTTTGAATTCAAGCGTCGACACCATCATCGAAAAAACAGCATCCAGACTGCCGATGATGACGCCTCCCCCTGTAGAGCTTGTGTAGATAACCGCTCCTGTAAAAATGCCGACAAGCAAAGCAGAAATAACTTCCCTGCTGATCAACGCAGCCACAATCGCAGCCGCGGGAGGCAGCAATGACAACCAACCCGCATTAAAAGGCTCCATTACGCGAAGCTCCTAAAAAAAAGGCCAGCACATTTCACCACCAGACATTTACAACATCAGAGAGTGCTCGGGTTGATGTTTTTCATAGTGGTAAAAAGTGCTGGCCCATCCACACAAAAGGAGAGACACACACATATTACAAGTCATCACAACAAGAAAATATCAAGGTTAACGCTCAATAAAAATATATTTATATCTAAATAAGCATCAATGAAAATATAATCATCATGGAAAACATGATTTTTTTCACAAAACCCACTATCCCCCGCCCTTCATTTTGCAGCAAACAGTCCAGCAGCAGTATTGATATTTATATATTATTACTTATATATCAATATGTTTATATGTTTAACTCCTACATCTGCTCATTTCTTCGACTTTCCCATAGAACGTATAAAGCCCTCCTCTCCTTCGTTTAAATCAACTAAAGAAAATTAAACAGCTATATATCAACATCTTGATTTTTATGAATTAATTCGTAAATAAGAAATTCCTCAGAAATTACACTAATGATTATTTCCTGAGCCACGCATAGGATTCTCCTCAAGCATTAAGCGGCTAAGCGGCACATTCAATCCCGTTCTCCAAACACTTGACGCTGCCAGCCGCAAAAATACTTAAAAGGCTTAACAAGTTTTTCTAAAACCTTTAGAAAAACATTTATTAAAGAGGATCATTCCATGCGAAAACTCTACGTTGCCGCAACCGAAGCCTGTCGTTCAGCTTTTGAATGTGAACGTGAAGTCATTGATTTCGACAATGCCAACTTCACTGAGGTTTCCATCGCCGTCATGACAGCTGAAGAAGCGAAGGCCGGCAAGCTTGAGCGAGTTGAGTCGACCGCCTTTGGCATTCCCATCGTCATCCTGAACGAATGCGGTGAGGTTGATCCGACGCTCATCGGTCGTGCTGACAGCATCATTGACTGCAAAGCCGATGACGCCAAGCTTTACGGTCGTCAAATCGATACGCTTGCGCTGAAGTATGAGAAAAAGGTCCTCCCGCCGTTCTTCGGCAGTCTCGAAGAGTATGTCGGTAATGGTTATGCCCAGTTTGACTGCCCGGGTCATCAGGGCGGTGCTTTCTTCCGCCGTCATCCTGCCGGCCGCGAATTTGCAGAGTTCTTTGGGGAAAACATTTTCCGCTCAGACTTGTGCAACGCCGACGTTTCGATGGGCGATCTGCTGATTCATGAAGGTGCGCCGTGCGTTGCCCAACAGGAAGCCGCCCGCATCTACAACGCGGACAAAACGTACTTTGTGCTCAACGGCACGTCAGCCTCCAACAAGGTTGTCCTTAATGCACTCCTCGCTCCGGGCGATCTGGTTCTTTTCGACCGCAACAATCACAAATCCAATCACCACGGTGCCCTGCTGCAGGCCGGCGCCACCCCCATTTATCTTGAAACGGCCCGCAATGCATACGGCTTCATCGGCGGCATTGATGAGCACTGCTTTGACGAACCTTACTTGCGCGACATGATTCGTGAAGTTCGTCCGGAAAAGGCTGACGCAAAGCGTCCCTTCCGTCTGGCCATTATTCAGCTCGGCACTTATGACGGCACAATCTACAACGCCCGTCAGGTCGTGGACCGCATTGGTCACCTCTGCGACTACATCCTCTTTGACTCTGCCTGGGTGGGCTACGAACAGTTCATCCCGATGATGAAGGACTGCTCGCCGCTGCTTCTCGATCTCGGACCTGAAGATCCGGGCATCTTCGTCACGCAGTCCGTGCATAAGCAGCAGGCCGGTTTCTCGCAGACCTCGCAGATCCATAAGAAGGACAGCCACATCAAGGGACAGAGCCGCTACTGCCCGCATAAGCGCCTCAACAACGCTTTCATGATGCACGCATCCACCTCTCCCTTCTACCCGCTCTTTGCGGCGCTTGACGTCAACGCGAAGATGCACGAAGGCCAGAGCGGTCAGCGCCTTTGGGCGGACTGCGTCCGTGTGGGCATTGAAGCCCGCAAGCTGCTGATGAAAACCTGCAAGTACATCAAACCGTTCGTGCCGGCTCAGATTGACGGCAAGTCGTGGGGTGATTATCCCACCGATGAAATTGCACAAAACCTGCGCTTCTTCGAATTCGAACCTACAGCGAAATGGCACAACTTCGAAGGCTACGGTGAACATCAGTATTTCGTGGATCCCTGCAAGTTCCTTCTCACGACGCCTGGTATTGATGCCGAAACGGGGAACTATGCCGACTTCGGCGTACCCGCCACGATTCTCGCCAACTTCCTGCGCGAAAACGCCATCGTTCCGGAAAAGTGCGACTTGAATTCGATCCTCTTCCTGATGACGCCGGCAGAGGATACGGCCAAGATGGAACACCTTATTACGCAGATCAAGCGTTTTGAAGAGTTCCTTGATGCAGATGCTCCGCTCGCTGACGTACTGCCTTCCATCTACTACGCCAACGAAGAACGCTACAAGGGCTACACGATCCGTCGTCTCTGCCAGGAAATGCATGACTTCTACAAGTCCCGCAACGTCAAACAGCTGCAGAAAGAGATGTTCCGTCGCGCGCACTTCCCGCATCGTGCACTCGATCCGCAGCAGGCTCACTTCGAGTTCATCCGCGGCAATGCCGAACTCGTTCCGCTCGAAAAGGCCGCTGGCCGCATCGCTGTGGAAGGTGCTCTGCCCTACCCGCCGGGAGTGCTTTGCTGCGTGCCGGGTGAAGTCTGGGGTGATTCCGTCCTTAAGTACTTCCTTGCACTTGAAGAAGGCATCAACCGCTGCCCGGGCTTCGCACCCGAACTGCAGGGTGTCTACATCCAAAAGGATGCTGACGGCCGCAAGCGCGCCTACGGCTACGTGCTGACCAAGGAACGTACTGCTGAACTCGGCATTAAAGGCTAATCACTAACCCATCCACCTTCGGGCAGTCGTCGTAATGGCTGCCCGAAGCTGATCCCAACAAATACAGAGGTGACAACTTATGTCCGGTTCCTCGAGCAAAATGAGCGTAACGCAGCTTACGCTCCTAACTGCCCTCAACATGATGGGCTCCGGCATCATCATGCTCCCGACTAAACTTGCTGAAGTCGGTACTTTCTCAATTGTTTCCTGGTTGGTCACGGCCGGCGGTTCCACTGCTCTGGCCTACGCTTTTGCAAAATGCGGCATGCTTTCGCGTAATCGCGGCGGCATGGGCGGATATGCTGAATATGCTTTTGGCAAATCGGGATCATTCCTTGCCAACTACGCCTATTGCGTATCACTCCTGATTGCGAACATCGCTATTGCTATTTCGGCGGTCGGTTATGCCGTTGCACTCTTCGGTCTCAAAACGACTCCGTTTGAAACCTGCTTGCTGACGATCCTCGTTCTTTGGATCTGCACGGTCCTCAACTTCAAGGGCGCCAAGATCACTGGTCTCATCTCCAATTTCACGGCTTGGGGCGTCATCATCCCTGTCGCCGGTATTTCTGTAATTGGCTGGTTCTGGTTTAATCCTGAAACGTATATTTCCGCTTGGAATCCCCACGATCTGCCGACCTTTGACGCTATCAGCGCCTCCATTTCAATGACTTTGTGGTCCTTCCTCGGTCTGGAATCTGCTTGCGCAAACTCCGAATCCGTCGACAATCCTGAAAAGAATGTTCCGAAGGCTGTGCTTGGCGCCACGATCGGTGTCGCCGTGATCTACATCCTTTCGACCAATGTCGCTGCCGGCATCGTTGACAACGCTGAACTTGTGAAGTCGACCGCTCCCTTCGGCCTTGTTTTCGCGACCATGTTCAACGGCACCGTTGGCCAGATCGTTATGGGTCTGATGATCATGTCCTGCTCCGGCTCGCTCCTGTCCTGGCAGTTTACGATCGCCCGCGTCTTCAAGTCCTCGGCCGACGAAGGCTACTTCCCGAAGTGGTTCTCCAAGGTCACGAAGGATGATGCTCCGGTTCTGGGCATGACGATCATCGTCTCGATCCAGACACTCATGTCCTTCATGACGATCAGCCCGTCTCTCTATCGTCAGTTCAATACGCTCGTTGACCTTGCTGTGGTCACTAACGTTATGCCGTATCTCCTCTCGATGGCTGCCGTGTTCGTGATGCTCAAAGCCGAAGGCGTCAGTGGCCATCAGGCGAAAGTGGTCAAGCTCATGGCCTTCATCGGCACGGTGTACAGCCTCTATGCACTCTATGCTGCCGGCTACGAAGCCATGATGTACGGTGCACTCGCAACCTTTGCCGGCTGGTTCTTCTATGGCCTGGCTGCCGAAAAGCTCTTCAAGCGTAATCCTCAGTCGAATGTCGCTCTGGGCGTCACCGGTGACGATTAACTCCTAAACCTCAGCCGAAGCATCTGAATTCAATGCTTCTCTCGCATAGGCTGCCGCCCCCGATATTTCGTGGGTGGCAGTCTCCAATTAACTGCCCCCCAATGATTTTCATTCGCCTGCCAGGGGCGCGCCAATCCCGTTTATTCAATAAACGTAATCTTATATTTATTATGCGTTAACAATATATACAGATAGAAGCGCCCATCTTTGATATGGTTTTACGGATGATGGCTTCGGCATGTTTTAAGTACTGCCGATTTCTAGACATTAAGAGGCGTATATGCCAAGAAGAAAAATGAGCGTGACACAGCTCACGCTTCTAACTTCCCTAAGCATGATGGCGGCAGGCATCATCATGCTCCCGGCAAAATTTGCCGAGATCGGCGCCATTTCAATGCTTTCATGGATTGTCACTGCCCTCGCCTCGGGAGCAGTGGCGTACGTTTTCGCTCAATGCGGCATGCTGTCAAAAAGAATGGGAGGATTGGGCGGCTTTGCAGAGTATGCGTTTGGCGAACCCGGCGCTTTTCTCGTCAACTATTCTTATGCAATCTCGCTCGTCTTCGGCAACATTGCCATCTCTCTGGCTGCAGTGAGCTACGGTCTGAGTTGGTTCCATCTGCCATTTTCTTCAGTATTTGCCTGTATCGGCTGCGTACTCCTTTTATGGATCGCATCGCTTCTCACTTTCCGCTCGCCTTACATCACGGGCCGCATTACCGGTATCTTCGTCTGGGCTCTCCTACTGCCCTTGATTACGCTTGTTATTGTCGGCGGCTTTTGGTTTGATCCTGCGCTCTATGCGGCCAATTGGAATCCACATCAAATTCCGACGGTTGATGCGGTATCGTCAGGCATTTCAATGACCTTTTGGGCATTTCTGGGTTTGGAATCGGCCTGTGCCAATGCCGAATCGGTGGAAAATCCAGAAAAAAATGTGCCTAAGGCCGTTATCTGCGCAACACTTCTAACGGCCTTCATCTATATCGCAACGACTAACCTAACCGCAGGGTTAGTTCCCAACGTAGCCCTCCTTCAGTCCGATGCGCCATTTGCTGTGGTTTACGCCTCGCTTTTCGGCGGAACATCAGGTGCAGTCGTCTCATTTCTGCTGTGGCTAGGATGTGCCGGCTCCCTTGTTTCCTGGCAGTTCACTATGGCTCGCGTTTTCGCGTCATCCGCACATGCCGGGTTCTTTCCTCCAATCTTTGGCCAAATGAACAAGCATGACGCTGCCGTGAAAGGACTAGTCATCCTCACTGGCGTGCAGAGTCTTCTCTGTCTGCCGATTTTGAGCCCATCGACCTTTACGATCTATGAACAATTTACCGATCTTGCCGTCTTCATCACCCTTTTTGCCTTCGTACTCTGCATGAGCGGGAGCTTCGCGCTTGCTAAAGCCGAATGCACATCGCTCGAACGGCGAGAAACCATCAATAGTGTTGCTATCGTGGCGATAGCGATGCTGCTTGGTTCGCTCTATTGCCTGAACTTTGGCACCATGAAAATTGGCACCGTACTGCTGTGCTTAGGCTGGGTCTATTACGGCATGCTCAAAGGTCTACCGCTTTCCAATCAATAAGGGTATTTTTTGAAGCCTAGTTCAACTTCATCCAAAAGGAAAGAGCGCGCAAAATCTATGAATTTTGAACGCTTCTTTCCTGACTTACGCTGCCCTGCTACTGCTGCTTCAGATGCTTCAGCCGCAATATCAGAGGTATCTGCCGAAATATCCGAATCCTGCGCCAACTCCTCTTCCTGTGCACAGCGGAGAAGCTCAGCTCCAGCTACAAGCTGATAACCGCGTTTAGGCACTGTCGCGATATATTCCGGCGCCTCTTGACGGCCGCGTCCATCGCGCAGCGCTTTGCGCAGTTCGAAAATGTTCTGCGTGACGGTTTGATCCGTTACTACAGAACGGTTCCAGAGATGCGCAACCAATTCCGTTCGCGAAATCACATGATCGGGATGCCGAGCAAAGAAAATTAAAGCGTCCATCAGACGCGGCGGGACTTTCACCTCCGACCCGTCGCGACGAAGGGTATTCTCAGCCGGAAATACCGACCAATCTCCAATTTTCCAAATTTCGCCCAACATGGCTGCTCCCTCTGCAGGCTCTATCAGCTAAGTGAAACTATCTAGTTTACTCATAATCACCGACTTTAATCGGCGTGTTTCCCAGCTGAAAAATCCTGTATTTGCAGATGCCTGTCTCTCTTTATTGCTTCAAGAACAAGCTGTTATACATAATAACAGCCATTCTATCTCAGCTCTTTCGCCCGGCATAGTCAGGGAAATAACGCAATCGCCGTTTTCGATGTATCTTGAGTGACTTGCGGTGCCCGTAGTTTCCCTTAATGAAGGCTCAATATCTACTGCCCTCCGCATCACCATGCTCATAAACAGCTGATGCAAATAAATTCTTGGATTGATAGACCCCATAAGTAAAAAAACGGCACGTCGGTTTATGTCATCCAACATGCCGTGAGGACCTCTCGGCGGCGTCTGCCTGAATACCGCCGCCGCTCGGTTTGGTATTGCTAAAAGCCCTTCAGACAGCCAGACGCTCCATTGCGAGTTCCACCCAAATGGCTGCGCCGGTCGGCAGAACACGGTCGTCGAAGTCAAAGGACGGATTATGCAGATTGGTCGCGCCGTGCGGAGCCTGACCACCCAAGAAGCAGTAGGCGCCCGGCACCTTTTCGAGCATAAAGGAGAAATCCTCACTTCCCATCTGCGGATTCGCGGCCCACTGAGTCTTGGCTTCACCAACAACTGCAGCAGCAGCCTTCTTCATGGCTTCGGCCAACTGAGGGACATTATCCAAAACCGCATAGATGGACTCAAACTCCACCTCCGCCTTAACGCCGCAGGCGGCAGCGGTCGATACAGCCACTTCTTCAATCCGGCGGCGAAGCATTGCGCCGGTTTTGCTCGAAAAGAACCGAGTGCAGCCGCCGAGTTCAGCTTCCTGCGGAATGATGTTGAAGGCTGATCCCGTATGGATCTTGGTGACCGACACCACCGCCGAGTCAAGCGGCGCAACATTACGCGCAACGATCTGCTGCAAGGCCACAGTGACGAGAGATGCCGCCAAAGCCGCATCTGCCGAAAGCTGCGGAGCGGAACCATGCGCCCCTTTGCCGTGAAGCTTGATCGTGAAAAAGTCCGACCCTGCCATAGCAACGCCGCTCTTCACGGAGAAAGTACCGGGCTCAACATCCGTCCAGTTGTGCATCCCATAGATCTCATCCATGGGGAAGCGTTCAAAAAGACCGTCTTTAATCATGGCCAAGGCGCCGCCCGTGCCTTCTTCGGCCGGCTGGAACACCAGTACGACGCGGCCGCGAAAGTTCCGATGCTGCGAAAGGTAACGCGCGGCAGCCAAAAGCATCGTCGTGTGGCCGTCATGACCGCAGGCATGCATTTTGCCCTTGACGGTCGACTTCCAAGACTGCGACGAACACTCCGTAATGGGAAGCGCATCCATATCGCAGCGCAGACCGATCGAACGTCCCGGCCCCAGATCGCCATTAATCACGCCGACGACCCCCGTTACGCCGACGTGTTCAGTCACTTCAATACCCCAGGAGCGAAGCTTTTGCGCCACGATCCCGGCCGTTCGCGTTTCTTCAAGACCGAGCTCGGGATGCATATGGAAATCATGCCGCCAATCGGCAAGCTCTTCACGCTCAGCTTCGAGCGTCTCCAAAATCTTGTTCATGGTTAAACGCCTCAGGAAAAAGAAAAATCAGAAAAGATGCGCAGTACGGCCGAACGGGTAGTTCGTACCCGGTGCAGCAGCGATAAGAGACTTGGTGTATTCGTGCTGCGGGTGGAAAAAGACATCCTGCACATGACCCGATTCCACGCATTCGCCGCGGCGAATGACAATCACATCGTCACAAATCTGACTCGCTACACGCAGATCGTGTGTGACGAAGAGGATGCCGATGCCAAGCTTCACCTGAATTTCTTCCAAGAGCTTCAGGATGTCGGCCTGCACAGAAACGTCCAGCGCGGAAACGGCTTCGTCGCAAATCAGAATTTCAGGCTCACAGGCGAGTGCGCGGGCGATCGAAATGCGCTGACGCTGACCGCCGGAGAATTGATTCGGATAACGATTGAGTGCGTCGGGCGACAGGCGAACAATCTTCATAAATTCCTGCGCGCGCTTCCAAGCTTCTTCCTTGGGAACCCCAAAGTTGACGGGACCTTCCACAATGGATTCACCCACCGTCATACGGGGATCGAGCGAACGGTACGGATCCTGAAAGACCACCTGCAGCCGACGGCGAAGCCCGTGGAGCTTGCGCTTGGGAGCCGCGGCCACATTCTCCCCGTTCACCCACACTTCACCCGAAGTCGGATCAATCAAACGAGCAATTGAACGGGCAAAAGTCGATTTGCCCGAGCCCGACTCGCCGACAATGCCGATGGTTTCACCCCGGCGAAGACGGGCCGAGACGCCCTTTAGTGCGCGCACCTTGACCCGCCCGGTAAAAAAGCCTCCGAGCGTATAGGTCTTCACCACATTCTTCGCTTCCAGAAGGGTCGGATTGCCGTCAACCGGCGGGCGGTGGCGGGGTTTTAATTCCGGCACCGCATTGATAAGCTTCTGGGTATACGGCTCTTTCGGATGCTGCAGAACCGATTTGGCAGGTCCCGTTTCGATCTGTTTGCCGAGTTCGAGCACCACAACCTGATCAGCAATTTCACTCACTACGCCAAAGTCGTGCGTAATGAAAAGGACCGCCGTGCCGTTCTTCTTTTGAAGTTCCAGAATGAGCTTCAAAATGCTCGCCTGCGTCGTCACATCGAGCGCGGTGGTGGGTTCGTCGCAGATCAGCAGATCGGGCTTAAGCAAGAGGGCCATTGCAATCACAATGCGCTGACGCTGTCCGCCCGAAAGCTGATGCGGATATGAGCGGAAAATTCTCGGCGGATCCGGAAGCCGCACCTCCTCGAAGAGGTCAAGAATACGGATGCGGCGTTCATATGGTCCCATCGGGACGTGTGCTCTGAGGAGTTCATCCATTTGATCGCCGCAGGTCATCACCGGATTCAGAGCGGTCATCGGTTCCTGAAAAACCATCGCCATCTTGGCGCCCCGCAGCCGGCGTATTTCGTCCGGTGTTCGGCGAAAGAGATCCATCCCGAGGAGCTTCACCGAACCGTCGGCCGGTGCGAGTCCCTTCGGCAACAGTCCCATAACCGTTGAAGCGATAACAGATTTTCCAGACCCCGACTCGCCGATCAGACACGTCACCTCACCCTCATTGACCGTGAAGGAGACGTGCTCAACGGCATTCGGACGATCGCCGCCCGGCGGCAGACTTACGGCAAGGTTTTCGACCTCAAGCACTGGGAGCTTTTGAGCCCTGAGAGAAGATTCCGTCATTTGTCGCTCCGCTTCGAGAACTTCGGGTCCAGTGAATCGCGCAGACCGTCACCGAGAATATTGACTGAAAGGATCGTGAGAACGAGGAATATGCCGGGCAACAGCACCATGTGCGGATACGCATTGAACTGGCTGCGCCCTTCGGCCATGATGTTCCCCCAAGTCGCTGCCTCAACCGGCATGCCGACCCCCAGGAAGGACAGAATGGCTTCGACCAGAATGGCTTCGGCACAAACATAGGTGCCCTGCACGATGAGCGGCGCAGTGGCGTTGGGGAGGATGTGACGCAGGAGAATCTTCCACACCGGCGTATCCAAGGCAATGGCCGCTTCAACGTAGGGTTCCTCTCGCACCGACAGCACAACGGAGCGCACCAGTCGGGCAATGCGCGGAATACTCGGAATAGCGATGGCGGTCACCACGATGACCAAAGCGTTGCCGAACATAGCAATCAAACTGATTGCGAAAAGGATGGCCGGGATAGACATAAAGCCATCCATCACGCGCATCATCACGGCATCCACCCAGCGGAAATAGCCCGAAAGCAACCCGGCAACCGTACCGAAGAAAACAGCGAGGAGCGCCACTGAAATGCCGAGCGTGATGGAAACGCGGCCGCCGTAGAGCGTGCGGCTCCAGATATCTCGGCCAAGCGAGTCTGATCCCATCAGGAAGAAGTGCTCGAACTCGTCGCCGTCGAGCGTCATAAAGACATTCGTTGTGCCGGGCAGCAGGTTCTGACTGCCCGGATCGAGCATCGTCGGATCGATTGTTCCGAGCCAAGGCGCAAAAATCGACATCAAAATCAAAAGGAGCAGCACGCCACCACCGAGACGGACGGAACCGTTGGCGAAGACTTTGCGCAGAGCGTTCTTAAACATTCCCAGTCTCCTCACTCGCGGATCCGCGGATCAAAAAGCGTGTAGCTCAAATCGATCAGCAGGTTGATGAACATGTAGAGCATCGAGAAAAAGAGCGTGACGCCCTGAATGAGCGGATAGTCGCGCGACATCACCGCATCGATCGTGAGACTGCCGAGCCCGGGGATGGCGAAAACAATCTCCGTCACCACAACGCCGCCGATCAGAATCGCGATGCCGACGCCTACGACCGTGACAATGGGAACGGCAGCATTGCGAAGCGCATGGCCGAGCAACACCTGCATTTCAGTGATGCCCTTGGCGCGAGCTGTACGGATGAAGTCTTCCGTAAGCATCTCCGCCACCGATGCGCGCGTAACGCGCGCGATGAGCGCCACATAGATGCAGCAGAGCGTGAGAGACGGCAGAATCAGGTGCGAGATCCACCCCTCAATGCTTTCGTCATAGCGGACGTAGCCCTGCGACGGCAGCAAATTGAGCTTTAACCCAAAAAGCCATACGAAGCAGTAGCCCAGCACGAAGGACGGAATGGAAAAACCCAGGACAGAAAAACCCATCAAGGCACGGTCAACCCAGCCGCCTTGGCGGTAAGCCGCCCAAGCGCCGAGCGGAACGGCAATGAGAACGGTGAGAACGATCGTGAAGCCCGCCAGTGACAATGTCGGACCAACGCGGTCGGCGATCAGATCCGCCACCGGCCGGTTGAGAAAGTAGGAGCGGCCGAGGTCGCCCTGAATGAGTTCCATGCACCAGCGTACAAACTGTTCGGGCAGCGGATCGTCCAGTCCCAGCTCGGCGCGGATGCGGGCAATGTCGGCAGCCGTGGCGGAATCGCCCGCGATAGCCGCTACCGGGTCGCCCGGCGACAAATGGAGCATCAGGAAAACAATCAGCGCGACGATCAGTGCGACTGGAATGAAGGCCAGGAACCTTCGAAGAATGAACATGTCTGGTCTCCTATTCTCTTTTAGAGCGGGAGTCTGCAGAAAACGAGGGGTCTCTTTTTCGATAAAGGCAGAATCGAACACAAAGCGTTTCGGCCGGAGGCGCAGAATGTCTCCGACCGAAAAGCCGTGTGTGCGTTTGAGGCGCTTAGTCCTTCTTCAGACCCCAGAAGACGCTGATCGGAGCCTCAACCAGCCCGGAAATATTCTTTCTGAGCGCAATGATGGGCTTGGCTTCACCGAGCATGCCGTAGACGCCAGAATCCATGACGCGCAGCTGAATGCCTTCGGCAAGCTCTTTGCGTTTGGCCAGGTCCGAAGTTCCCACAAACTCATCCTTTAGCGCTTCAAGCTTCGGATCGTCCGTCCAGCCGAACCACCCCTTCAGACCGCTGCCGGTGAGCGGCGCAAAGAAGAGCGGGTTGAACGTATCGGCCTGATTCCAGAAGGTGATGAAGCCGTTCCAGCCGCCCTCAGATACGGGGGAGCTCTTCGTACGGCGCGTGACCAAAGTGGCCCAGTCCATCGACTGAAGATCGACCTTGAAGCCTGCGCGGCGCAGCAGTTCAGCCATCACCGGCGGATATTTATTCAAGCTCGGCATATCGGCCGGCAGCATCAGGACAACGGGCGTGCCGTCATAGCCGGCTTCCTTCAAAAGCTCCTGAGCACGCTTGAACTGAGGCTTGCCGGTGAAATAGTCGGTCTTGTCGGACGCATAAAGCGAGCCGCACGGGTAAATCGACGTGCAGGTGTTCCAGAGCTCCTTATGCACGATCTGTGCGCGCTGCAGCGCCGCCTGATTAATCGCCATGAGCGCGGCCTGCGCAATCTTCGGATTATTAAAGGGCGGAATGGCATGGTTCAGATGCAGCATCGCCGACTGCTTGCCCGTCTGGTTAAGGAGCTGAATGTCGGGGTTCTTTTTGAGCACCGAATACTGTTCATTGGGCACCATTTCAACCACGTCGACTTCGCCTTTTTCAATGGCATTGGCGACCGTCTGCGCATCGCGCAGGATCACCCAGTCGAGCTCATCGACGTAGACGTGCTTGCCGCCGGCCGTGCCGTCAGCGGGCTCGTTGCGCGGCACATAGTACGGGTTCTTAAGGTAGACCACCTTTTCGCCCGGACGATAGCGGTCTGCCGCAAACATGTAGGGGCCTGAGCCCGTCATATCGGTAATCTGCTTGAAGGGGTCGGTCTGAGCGACCTTCTCGGGCATCACAAAAAGCGGAATGGACGACGGTTTGGAAAAAGCATCGAGCACCATGCCGAAGGGCTTTTTAAAGTCGAGCGTAAAGGTACGGTCGTCCTTGGCTTCGAGCTTCTCGGCAGCCGCAAGCAGCTTCGCACCGAGATTGTCACGCGCACCCCAGCGCTTAATGGATGCAATGACGTCTTTGGTCGTGAGCGGCGTGCCGTCAGAGAATTTCAGCCCTTCGCGCAGCGTGAAGCTGTAATGCAGATTGTCGGGCGACGCCGTGTAGGTATCAACGAGCTGCGGTTTGATTTCGCCCTTTTGCGTGAGGCCAAAGAGCGTGTCGTAGATCATGTAGCCGTGGTGACGCGTTACGAACGCGGTCGTCCACACCGGATCCAGTACCTTCAGGTCAGCGTGCGGCACAACCTTCAAAACCGTTTCTGCCCAGGTCGGAGCAGCGAGCATCAGCGCGGCAGTGAGAGCCGCGAGCGTTTTCTTGCAGCAAAGCGCCATTTTTTTCTTCCTTCAGAAATCGAACGGTTCGAATGACAGCTCGCGCGCTCAATGCGGTATGCCGCGAAGGTTTGAGCGCACCGAGTCATTCGTCCGTGCGGCGTGCGAGTGGATGTGTTTCTGCCGGATGCTTCCATCCGAGAAGACTGCTGCGATCCGTTTCCGAAGCGGACCCAGAATTTCTTCTTCCCATTTGTTGACCGTCTATATCGCGGCCTCAGTTTCACTCTACAGCGCTGATTTCGTCTTAACGGCCGCGTAAGCTTTTCGCCGCAGGAATCCTGCCGTTTGATGACAGCCGCCAAAGAGATACCGTCGAATGTCCTAAGCGGTATGTCGGATTACGGCACGCCGCATCCTCAAAATCCACCCGGTACTGCACCGTTTCTGTATGAAGGAAAATGGGATCGACCACCTTCAGAAACAAGTCGAACTTAAGCGAAAGTAAGAACGGCTGCATAGATAAGTGTCTAAGGGGCATCGCTAGCAGAAAACTGGTATGGCGACCTCCCTTGCTTTGCTCATCTGGCCATATACCTCCGTCTAATAATTGATTCCGGCTGCTGTTTTTTCTATTAACTATGCCCTTGCAAGGATCGCCCATCACATCAATGCTGCTAAGGGAAAGCCGTTTCTGCCTCCCGTATGAATGAAGTTCACGCCGAGGCGCTGCGCCGTAAGTCCGTCCGTATCTGGGTTATCTCCAAGAAATACCACCTCACGACGATTTGCTCCCAACATCCGCAAAGCTTCTTCCGCCAGCAGTGTTTCTGGTTTCCCCACTAATACAGGCGAGCATGCCGTTTCCAATTGACAGCTCACCGCACTCCAAATAGCGCCTGTTTCCATCCGTACATTTTCACCCTCAGGATGCGTGAAGTCTGGATTCGCAAGAATGACCTCTGCGCCGCAGCGAACCGCATTTACGATTCGCTCGAGATGCTCCATCGTGAGTGTGCGGTCGCGGCAGATGAGAATGCCCGCGGCCTCACCCACAAACCTTGCCTCATTGAGCATCTTTTCGGCCAGTTCGCCTATTTCATCACTTGCAAGCCACAGCATGGGAGCGCTTCCGAAACGCTTGAGCGCAATGCCGACCGCATATTCTCCAGCAAGAAAAATACGCTCTTGCGAGATATAGGCTCCTCCATCGGCAAACCGCTTGGCGATCGTTTTGGCGGTCAGGGTTGAATTATTGGACACCAGTGCGCAGGGGCGGCTAGCGAAGAGCTTGGCAGCTCCCACAACCGGGCACCCCGTCGGGTCAAAGAGAACGCCGTCAATATCGCTGATGACAAATCGGGCTTGAGCAAGAACTGCCTTGGCTGATGTGAGCCCATGACTTTGATAAATGGCACTTCGCATGATCAGGCTTAGAAAAAAAAACGAAAAGCAGTCTGAAGATCCAGTGTTGTGAGATCTCCGGACCGCCTTTCAAGTTGTATGGTCAGCCCCCGAATAGGAACCGAATGCCTTTCGGGTGTTTATGGCCTGACTTACTTCACGAGTTTCGAAACTTCGTCAGCAGCAGCCTTGATGCCTTCGTCTGCCGTGACGCGTTTATTGACGATCGCCTGCAGATCGTCCTTGATGACGTCAATGATTTTGAGCGTATTCGTGCCTGGGAAGGAGTACCACCGCACGATAGTCGGGATTTGTGCCAGTGAGGTTTTGAAGTTGGGATTGGCGTTATAGAAATCCTTGAGCGCTTCGGTTCCTTTTTCATGCATCGGCATGTAACCGGACCCCTGAACTTGAATTGCCGTACCGACCGGACCTGCCGCGAACATAGCGTACTCATAAGCAGCGCGGGCTTTTTTCGGATCCTTGGTAATAATCATGGCGCCGTTGCCGCCGTTGGGCAAAATGCGCTTGCCCGTCGTTCCAACCGGGAAGAGGCTCGTTTTCATTGCAAAGCCTGAGGTCTTATCCTGCACGCCTTTCAACCACGAAGTCGAAGCCGCATAAAAACCCACGCGGCCCGAAATAAAGGCCTGCTCGCCCTGCAGACGAGTCCAGTCCTTCATCACGCCTTGATCGACAAAGCTTCGCAAAATACGCGCTGCGCGCAAACCCGGTTCATCGGCAAAAGTGACCCGCGTTTCCTTTTCGTCCATCATCGTGCCGCCCTCGCAGAAAAGCAGGGCCTGCCACATCCAGTTGCCTGTCGCTTGATAATCATAGAAAAGACCGGAATACTCCGGACCAAGCGCCTGAACTTTCTTCGCCGCTTCGATAAGAGCAGGCCAAGTTTCAAAACCCTTCGAAGTATCGATGCCTGCTTTTTTAAGCAGCGTTTCGTTGAAGTAGACAATCGGCGTCGAGATAGCAAACGGCACCGCGTACTGCTTGCCGTTGAAATTGCCGAGTTTCATCATCGTGGGATAGTAGCCGCTGCCGTCCTTCCAGCGCGGATCGTTTTTGACGAACTCCGAAAGATCGTAGGCCGCACCCATTTCAATATATTGGCGAATCTGATTGATGCCCTGGAAGGAGAGCACCGGGGCATTGCCCTGAGCGATGCCGGCCAAAGTGCGCTGCGTGAGCTCTTCATAATCAGGGAACGGCGTCTCAAGCCGCACTTTGACGTTGGGATGAATCTTATTGAACTCCTTAATGATCTTCTGGTGAATCGGGCGGAAGATCTTGCCGTACGGATGGGCGACAGTGATTTCGACGATATCCTCTGCGGCAAAAACATTAGGAGCGGAACCGGTGGCCGCAACGGCGGCCACGGCTAGAGCGAGGCGAAGGAAATGCTTGCGGGAAAGCGAATTCATGGTACTTAATCCTTTCTGAGTGACATATGGTCGTTAGCAGGTGAAAGCACCTTCCGAGCTTGCTCTTCAACTCTGGCTCGAAGGGGAATAAAAGGAATGGGGAACACCGGCTGCGCCGAGATTTCGACAAACTCACAAACGAGCGAATCTTTGGTTAACGTGCCTCGCAGCCACCCTGGCGGGGCGGCTGCCGCACGGACTGCTCCGCTGCGTTCAAAAGCGGCGAGCGAATGAGCGACCGAAGGTACTGTCCAGCAAGGCAAGCCCTCAACGAGGGATGCCATCGGCCGATGGAGGTGTCCGCAAAAAATGCCTGCCGTCACTTCAGATCCCTTTTGTGACGGTGTTTTGCCCGTAGGGCTGACATTGCCGAATGCGGCGAGAAATTCTCTTCGGTTCTCTAGTGCGCAAGCATCCATGCCGATATAGCCCGACCGAAAGGGCGGGTGATGCAGGAAAACCAGCAGCGCCCGCTGGGAGCAGATCGCCTTACGTCTCATATGCCGTATCTGCTGCAAAGCATCTGGAGAAACTCTCCCGGCAGCTGTGTTTGGGATGGTTGTAGCGAGAAATAAGAGAATCGCTTCGTCGGTTTCCACGGCATCCGTGAAGTAAGCGCCCGGTGAAAAAACGCTGACGGCTGGGGCTGCGGGAAAAATCTGCCGCATTTGTACGGGATCGTCATGATTGCCCGGAAGGACATATACAGGCCGCGAGAGTGATTCAAGCCGCTCCTTGATCAGCCGATAGGAGCCTAAATCAGCGCAGTCTGCGAGATCACCCGTAACCACCACTAAATCCGGAGCCTCGCGGTCTATATCCGACAAAACATCGTCGAGCCGTTTTTGTGTGTCCAGGCCATAGAGCAGCCCGTCAATGCGCACATGGAGATCGGAAATCACAGCAAATCGCATGACACCCGCCTATTTAAGTCCTGACATCGTTACGCCTTGAATGAACCAGCGGCGAGCAAAAAGGAATATCAAAAGGAGCGGCAGCACGATCATCGTTGCTGAGGCCATCATCGGTCCTACGTCGTTGCCGCCTTCGTCAGAAGCAAAAATGGAAACACCCAAAGGCGGCGTAGCCAGAGACATATCGTTCACCACGAGCAATGGCCAGAGGAAATCGTTCCAATGACTGACGATCGAGAAGACCGCAAAAGCAGCAATGGCGGGTTTGACCTGAGGAACGAGGATTGTCCAAAGTATCGTTGTTTCATTGGCACCGTCAACGCGGGCTGCATCGATCAAATCCTGCGGAACAGCCTTCAGAGACTGCCGGATGAGAAAGATCCCCAGAGCGCTCGTCATAAATGGAATGATGAGTGCGGTGTAGGTATTTAAAAGACCCAGCCTGCCGATCATCAGTACGAGCGGAATGACCACCACCTGAGGAGGCACAATGAGACCCGTCAAAACCAAGCCAAAAGCCAGCCCCTCCAGCCGGAAGCGTTTTCGGGCCAGTACGTAAGCGCAAGGGATCACGGTGAGGAGCTGAATGCACAGAATGGCGCCTGTCACAATGATGCCGTTGCGGATGAAAGTTCCGACTTCGCCAAACTCGAACGCCTCCGCATAATTCGCCCAATCCCATGCATGCGGCAGAAAGTGAATGGTTGGGGTGTATATCTCATTCTCAGGCTTCACAGAAAGCGAGAGCATCCAAACAAAAGGGAGGAGCACGACAACAGCACCCAGCGCCAGCAGCACGTTAAGGGCGATTGACCTCCACAGCTTATTCGAAGCCATAGTGAACCCTCCGGCCGATCACGGCATTGTTGGCCCAAGTCAGCAGCAGCATGACAGCGAGATAAATAGCCGCCACTGCCGCAGCTGTTCCCATACGGAAGAACGAAAACCCTTCTTGATACATCGTGTACAAGAGAATTTCACTTGCCTTCTCGGGACCGCCGCGTGTGAGTACCTTGACAATATCAAATACTTGGAACGTCTTGATAATCGTGAGAATGAGGACAAAAAATGACGTTGCACTGAGAAGCGGCCAAGTGATGTTGGCAAAGAGTGACCAAGTACTTTTTGCCCCGTCGACTCTCGCCGCTTCATAGAGATCCTGAGGAATCTGTACGAGTCCGGTCAGAAAGATCACCATGAAGTAGCCCGTCATTTGCCAAACGGTGATGAAGGACAGTGTCCAAAGCACAAAGCGGGCGTCATTTAAGAAATTCACCTTCTGCGTGATGCCGAAATAAGGCAGCACCGCAGCCACAATGCCCACTTCGGGATGCAGAATCCACTGCCAGACCACTGCCATGGCTACGAGCGAAGCGGTTACCGGCAGGAAATAGATGCTTTGCCAAAACTGCGCCAAACGGCCGCTTGCATGAACAGCAAGTGCGAGGAGAAGGGAAAGCACGAAAGAGGTCGGAACAACCAACATCGTCATGAAAAGCGTATTCCCCACGCTTTTTCGAAAGTCATCACTCTCCCAGAGACCGATATAGTTGTCCCAGCCAATGAAGTGAACCGAGTTCGTTCCGCCCAATTCCCAATCCGTAAAGCTCACCACGACGGTAGCGATCATCGGGAAAATGAAGAAAATCAGGAGGCATCCCATCGCCGGAGAGAGCATCAACGGATTGGCGACCCACGCTTCGCCGGAAAAGAAACTAAGCCAAGCTTTCTTCATAAAGGAGCCTCTTGCAGCAGTGCCGAGAGTGATGACAGGCGTATCCGCCGGCCGTTTTCATCAAAAATAAAAGCCCGGCTCCAGTCTGGCCGCAATGCTTGAATGGCTGTGAAATCCCGTGCATGTTCGCGTGAGAGTCGAACGGCGATCTGCCGATGGGTCTCTCTTTCGCCAGCCCAGAACCACGCAATTGACTCTGCTCCCATTTCTTCGATGAAGTCGGGCTCAACGGGAATCGCCTCCGGATCTTCCGCTGCGGCGGGATGCAGCGCCTCGGGACGCAAGGCTGCCGTAAAATGTCCCGCCCCCAAAAGCGGCATTGCCTTCAGCAGCAAAGCCGATTGGCTTAGCTGGCCGAGGAGCCGAGCTTTTGAATCCGATACTTCCAAAGGAAGCTGATTAATGGTCGGGGTGCCGATGAAAGAAGCGGTGAAAAGATTATCCGGATCGTCATAAAGGGTGAGCGGAGCTCCGACCTGCTCCACCCTGCCCCCATTCAAGAGGACAATCCGACCCGCCATTGTCATCGCTTCAGTCTGATCATGCGTGACATAAATAAAGGTGCGCTTCGTGACCTTGTGGAGTTCCACAATTTCTCGCCGTGTATCCGTTCGGAGTTTTGCATCGAGATTTGAGAGCGGTTCGTCCATCAAAAATAACGACGGATCTCGTACGAGAGCGCGGGCAAGCGCAACACGCTGCTTTTGACCGCCAGAGAGTTCCGAGGGGCGACGTGCGAGAAGTTTTTGAAGCCCGACCATTGCAGCGGCTTGCGGCACTTGTCTGCTCAGTTCTGCGGTCAGTTTCTTGCCGGCGGGCAGAAAGCGTCCGAGAAACGGAATTTTCGTCGAGGCGGGGGCCCGCATTCGCAAAGGAAAGGCGATGTTTTCCCAAACCGTCTTATGCGGATAGAGTGCGTACGACTGGAAAACCATCGCAATATTGCGCTCAGACGGGCTGAGCGCTGTCACCTTATGTCCTCGGATCACGATGTCTCCGTCGGAAGGATCAAGAAGCCCTGCAATGATTCTGAGCAAAGTGGTTTTCCCGCAGCCCGAGGGGCCCAACAGGCAGATGAATTCTCCTTCCTCCACGGTGAGATTGATTTTCTGAAGTACCTGCACCGTATCGTAGGATTTTGTTATGCCTTGGAGTTCAAGCGCTGCAGTCATGCCGCGACCTCCCGCAGTGAGCTGGCAAACCAGAGGGGACGGCGGCTTGTCGCAACAGCCTGAGCTCCGGCTTTAAGAACTTCGTGAATTTCAGCTTCGGTTTTAACCAGTCCGGCGCAAAGCACAGGCAAAGGCAGCTGACTGGAAACCTCCCGGATAATGTGCGGAATCGCGCCGGGCATGATCTCTACGGCGTCGCAGTCGAGCCTGCGGGCGGTCTGAATACCCGTCTCGAAGGCTTGGGTATCGATCATGAAGATTTGGAAAATGGTGATCAAACCGCAGGCGCGAGCCTTCTGCAAAATCTGCTTTTTCGTTGAAACAATCGCGGTGGGACAAGCGTATCCGCAGAGAAAATCAATCGCTGCAGGATCCCGGCCAAGGCCGGCAATAAGTTCGGGATATAGCAGCACGCTTTTGCGAGCGGCACGAACTCGGTCGATCAATGCCGGGAGCGAAGCAAGGTCGCCGGATCGTATTTCGATAGCAGACACTCGGCTCGTGAGCGCCTCGGCAAGCTCCTCCGCGCTACGGACAACCGCTATTACGGGATTCGCAAGCACTTCCGCAAGCTCTTTGTGTACGACTGGGGGCTCTGTCGTACGCGGAGACAATGTTCCAGCTTGGGCACAATGAGTCATTTAAAAGTTCCTTTTGAGCTGATGGACTCGGACTCCGGAGAAAAGCGCTTCTTCGAGCGCTCCGCTCTTAACTTGTCCAGAACCCACGCTCGGAGCTCTCTCTATGACTCTCTTCCGGCGCGTTGATTGGTAGTGTAGGTTGGAAAGATTTCACGACAGCGATATTTTCATGACGTTCATATGACGTAATGGATGTGCTCGCTGCCGTTCAAAAGCCCTGCCTTCTTGTTGGCCGTGCGGTCCGCAGGCGCGTTTCTTCCGGACTGTCTCCAAAACAGTCATGAAAACGTTTTAGTGATCACTTTCCGGCCTGAAGGCCGGAGCTTCTTGATTTGCAGATCCTCGCGGCGTCTGCTTCCTGATTCAAAACCGCCACGATTCCGAAGGAAGGGGACTCCTGCGGCGGTCCTGTTGATGCCTTCCTCCAAATCACCCGAGAAGATGCGGTCTTTGTCAACAAACAGCATCTGATGATGGTCTTTATTAAGACTGAAGCCTGCAGTGAGATCGTAAATTTCAACGCCTTGACGGGCATGCAGGAATCCGTGCGCCTCAGGCGCGATGATGACCGCTTCGCCGTTAACGGCAGGATAGGCGGAAGCAAACATGACGGCAAAACCAGCGGTGACTGCAAGAGCATTAAGACGCATTTTGAGATTGTCCGATTGATCCTAACCGCTGCTCGAGGCAATCAAATCAGTCCGCAGGGTGAATCTGTCTCGATCGAGATGAAATTTAATTCTTAACAAAACCGACTGTACGGTTTTTTATTGTCACTCCGCTGAGAGTGGTAATAACACTTATATTCTATTTATCTATATATTTTTATTGAATTTTAATTCGTACCGATCTTCATTCATTAGGGATACCTATAATGACTAAATCTTCAAAAAACAAACCATATGGTTTGTTTTGCATATAATGCCCCGCAGCTTATTCCCTCAATCCTACATAGCAGGTACAGGATCTATTTCATCATGCAGTTCCAAAAAACCTTGATCACGATTGCTGCCGCCCTTGCTTTTGGCGCCGCTTCGACTACTCTTTTCGCAACCCCTATCACCACTGAAGGCGTCGGCGTGGGCAAACACGGCGACATCCGAGTTGCTGTGACTTTTGACAACGGCAAGATCCAGAAAATTGACATTCTGAAGAATGCCGAAAACCCTGTTCTCTCCAAAAAAGTTTTCACGGATTTAAAGGATCAGGTCGCTGCCGCCAGCTCCGTGCAGGTCGACATCGTCTCGGGCGCAACTTTCACGTCGAAAGGTATGCTCGACGCCATTGAAGATGCCGCCAAGAAGGCCGGTGTAACGCTCGGCAAGGCCGATAAAAATACTTTAAACGTGATAGTCAAGGATCTGCCGAAGAATGCTTCCTATGACGTCGTTGTGATTGGTGCGGGCGGCGCAGGATTCTCTGCTGCCATTGAAGCCAAGAACGCCGGCGCCAATGTGGTGCTGCTCGAAAAGATGCCTCAGGTGGGCGGCAACTCCCTCATTTCCGGCGCGGAAATGAATGTTGCCAGAAACTGGGTGCAGCCTAAGCTCGGCATTACAGACGACTCGCCTGAGCTCCATGCCAAGGATACGTATCTGGGCGGCGATAAAAAGGGCGACATGAATGTTATCAATGTAATGACCCGCAACGCTTTGGCCGGCGCGGAATGGTGCCGCAACTATCTGGGCATTCGTTTTGAACCGGACAATCTCTTTTTCTTCGGCGGTCACAGCCGCAAGCGCGCCCTGATCCCGGTCGGCCACACCGGTACGGAATTCATCACGAAATTTCTGGCGAAGGCCGATGAACTCGGGATTCCCGTCATCACCAACATGAAGGCTGAGGAACTCCTCAAAGATAAGACCGGCCGCGTTGTGGGCGTCAAGGCGACGATGAACGGCACCGAATACACGTTCAATGCCAAGGGCGGCGTGGTGCTGGCTACGGGCGGCTTTGGCGCGAACCCCGCGATGGTGAAAAAGTACAACCCGAAGATTGACGAACGCTTTAAGACCACAGACGCTCCGGGTACAACCGGTGAAGTGCTTTACATGGCTCAACGCGCGGGTGCTGAACTCGTCAACATGCAGTACATCCAGACCTATCCGATCTGCGACCCGATCTCGGGCGTGATTGAACTGATCGCGGATGCCCGCTTTGACGGCGCCATCATGCTGAATCAGGAAGGCAAGCGCTTCGTTGAAGAGCTCGGCCGCCGCGACGTGCTCTCCGAAGCCATTCTCGATCAGACTGGCGGCTACTGCTGGGTGCTTTGGAACGATAAGATCGGCGCAGTATCGAATACTGTCAAAGAACACCCGACGGAATACGATGCCTTCACCAAGCAGGGCATCATGACGACCTGCCCGGATCTGAAGTGCATTGCCGACTTCACGAAGATCCCCTACGACAGTCTGAAAGGCACGGTTGACCGCGTCACTTCGATGGCCGGCAAGGGCAACGACAAAGACTTCCACCACCGTGCGGGTCTCGTCGACATGAGTCAAGGTCAGTACTACGTCATCAAGGCGGTGCCGAGCGTGCACCACACGATGGGCGGCGTGCGCATCAATGAAAAAGCGCAGGCGCTGACGGCTGACGGCAAGGTGATTCCGGGGCTCTGGGCTGCGGGGGAAGTGACAGGCGTCACGCACGGCACAAACCGTCTGGGCGGCAATGCCTACACGGACATCATTGTGTTCGGCCGAATCGCCGGCAAGGCTGCAGCTGAAGCTGCGAAGTAATGGCCCAATCTGCATCGATTCTATCGATGCAGATAAAAATCACTCCGTTCACGACGGCCTGCGACCTTTACTAAGTCGCGGGCCGTCAGCGTTATCCGATACACTCGACAGTCCTACAATGGCTCATTCTATGGATTCCCCTCTGTGCTTTCTTCCCCAAATGGCCAGTGACAAAGCAATAAAAACCAGACAGTCCATCCTCGATGCAGCGAAAGCCATCATCATTGAGGAAGGTATTGGTGCGCTCACAATGGAGCGTGCGGCAACTAAAGCCGGCATCAGCAAAGGTGCCTGCATGTACCACTTTAAGAGCAAGCGGGCACTGCAAGCAGCACTGGTCGAAGAGTACGCGGCACATCTTTCCTCAGAACTCGCTCGGCACGAAGCGCTTTTTGACGGACCTCCCGAGGAAACGCTCGTTCCCGGCTTCATCGAATGGTTCCGCAGTTTTGATCATGACAACCACGGCTGGTCAACAGTCGGCCTCGCCATCCATTCCAATTTCGTGCACGACGAAGAACTCATGCGTCCTGTAAAACTCTGGTACGAGAGACTGCATGCTCGAATTGCGGCCTTACCCGAAGATGTTCGAACACCAGCGCTCGTGGCCATCATGGCTATCGAGGGCTTCTTTTATTCGCATAAATTCGAAGTTGATCTCGTTTCACCTAAGCTGAAAATTCAGGCCTGGCATTTCATACTCGAAAATCTCGTTCACAACCACGCAGCTGCTCAAACCAAACATTGATTGGAATGGGTATTTTTCAGCAAGCTGTATGAGCAGCGCCTTTTTCTTCACCGTCGTGACACAACCAAAAGAATAAGGAAGTACCCTGCGCCGATAATCGACGCCAACGTACCTGCTGGGATCTGTGCGGGAGCAATCAGCACCTGACCGAGCCAATCAGCCCAGGAAACGAGTGCAGCCCCTAAAAGCGCTGCCGTGCAGAGTTCCGTTTTTACCGTTCGTGCACCAATCATGACGGCCATGTGCGGCGCCACAAGTCCCACAAAGGCTACAGGCCCCATGGCAGCAGTAGCTGAGGCACAAAGGAGTGCACAAAGCGTGAGCAGCCCCAGCGCAGAACGCGTGAGCGACAGCCCGCGGGACTGCGCAAAGTCTCGGCTGATGGAGAGCAGCGTCATGCTTCTTGAAGCGGCAAAAGCAATGCTGATAAGTACGAGAACGGCCCCCAAGAGCATTGCGGCGGCAAGAGGGGTAGTGCGGTAGGTTGAGCCTGAAAGCCACTGGAGAATAAAGTAGTTTTCCATGGTTCCGCGCGAAAGCGCGAGCGTGACGGCGGAATCCAGGAAAGCCGAGATCGCAATACCCATCAGGACGACGACATCAGGCGAAAAACGAGACGATTTTGAGAGGCCAAGCAGCACCAAGAGCACCACAAAGCTGCCCCCGGCAGCCGTCAGCGACCCCAGAGATCCCACGGCGCCGCCAAAATAAAGGGCACTCACGACCATCGCGAAAGCTGCGCCGGACGACACTCCAAGAATGTCCGGACTGGCGAGCGGATTGCGAATCAGACGCTGCAAAATGACACCCGCGGCCGCTAAGCCGGCACCGGCTGCAGCGGCAGTAATAAACCGAGGAATACGCAGAAGCAGTTCAAACTTATCTGCCAGTGCAAATGTCCATATGCCCTCTCGATTAATGAACGTAAAGTTGAGGACGATGAGAAGCAGCATTGCTGCGGCAAGCATGATGAGCCCAGGAATGGACAGTTTCTTAAGCGACGACCGCACCATGCCGGATGCCTGACCGGGCTGCGCACCGCCGCGCGCAAGCGCAGAGAGGCTTCTGCGGGCAATCCAGATGAAGATCGGTGTTCCGATAATGGCTGACACGACGCCGGTGGGCACGATGTTGCCGGTAAGCGAGGTGAGTCCCTGAGCCGCTGCGTCGGTGGCGCAGAGGAGCGCCGCCCCAATCAGCATGCTTACACAGAGCTGAGTGCGCGGATTGACAAACCCGACTCTTCTCGCAATATTGGGTGCAATGAGTCCCGTGAAATTGATGACGCCGGCCGCTGCAATAAAGGCCGATGAGAGCCAGATGCCCAGTGCCGCCAACACACCGAAGACGGGCACGATAGGCAAGCCTCGAGCCCGAGCACCTTCGTCTCCGAGCGAAATGAGTGCGAGTGCGCGCGGCGCAAAAATCAATAAAAGAATCACAACCGGAAGCGTCTGCGGCAAAAGCGCAGTGATGCCGCCCCAGCCGTTTTGCGCGAGGTCGCCAGCCCCCCAAAGGAAGACATTTTCAACAAACTGAGCACGAAGCAGCACAACCGCCGTCGCAATGGCCCCAAAAAGAAGGTTTACAACCATGCCGGCGATAATCAGCGCGACCCCCGTCATGCCGCGCGGACCGGCAATAAGCAGGATGAGTCCGAAGGCAGCGAGCGCCCCAGCAAAAGCCCCCAATGAAAGCCATGCGCCGGCCGCCGCGGGAAAGAAGGCGGAAATCAATACAACTGCAAGCCAGCCGCCCGATGACGTGCCCAGCGTCAAGGGAGAAGTCATGGGATTTTGCGTAAGCTGCTGCAGGAGGCTCCCCACCAAACCGAGCAGTGCGCCGCCAATGGCCGCAGCGGCAAATCGCGGAAGCGTCCCTAAAGCAAAGTAGTAAGCGTCAAAACTCTCTGCTGACGCCGGATCGAAAATGAGATTGACACGGTCAGTCCAGGAAAGCGCATTGTCTAACGTAAAGGTACAGAGAATGGAAATACCCAGCGCAGCCGCCGCAGCAATGAGTGCACCTATGGAGAAAGTCTTCATTTTGAAGTTCCCTCCTGCTCCGTTCTGCCGGCATAAGAAGGAGCCAGCGTCAAAAGTGCTTCGGTAATGCGTTTTGCAGTTGTCAGAATCGAGGGCGCTCCGCCATGGCTCCAGTAGGGTTCCGCAGGTGCCACATGATGTTTGCGGGCAAATGGTGTGGCACACCATAGGATGGAATTCATCACCTTGGCTTCTTGAGCGAAAGGACGGATGTAGATGACATAGGCATCCGTTAAGTTTTTGAGGTCGCGAATCCTCACCTGCGTGAGGCCATAGGCGCTTGCCGGCCGAGTGAGCGGCTGCGCCATTCCCATGCGCCGAACAACCCAGTCCGCAATAGAGTTAGGCGTATAAACAAAAAGCGTTGTGAGACTAGAAAAGCGGATAACTTGAATTTGAGGAACAAAACCAAAAGCTTTGCGGATGGCGTCGCCATAAGCGTCAATTTGCGCAAACCATTGAGCAATTTCAGCTTCAGCAGCGGCTTCGCGCTGAAAGAGTTTTGCTAATTCCCGGAACTGCTTGAGAGCCGTCTCAGCTTCATTTTCAGGCGCATCGGCGCGGTAGTTGCTAAAGAGCAGCACCGGCGCAATGGTGGCAAGCACCGGCATCAGATCGAGCTGAGTGGGACCGATGAGAATAACGTCGGGTTTAAGTTTGGCAATGCGTTCAAGATTAGGTTCAGCTCGGGTACCGAGATCCTCAATGCCGGCAGGCAGCGCGGGCTCACGCACCCAGGTGTCCCAGCTGGAGATGTCGCAGGCGCCCGCGGGTTTGACGCCAAGACCAACCAAGTTTTCCAACAGATCCCATTGAAGCACGGCAGGACGCTGCGGGATGGTTTGAAAGACGTGCTCGCCCAAGTCATCGCGAATGGTGATGCCCGAGACTGCAACCAACTTTTCATTCGAAGCAAAGTTCGGTAGCGACGCAGCGCCGAGCGAACCGGCCGCGAAGTGCTTCAGCACCTCTCGGCGGCTTAAGCGTATGGAGAATGGAGGAAGAAGGTTCATTCGCACACCACGGCCACATCAAGCGGAAGCTGCTTTTTGCCGCCGGTATAGGCTGCCGGCGGATCCGGATGCAGCATGAGTTTGACCGGCGCCTCAAAAAGTGTTCTGAGATTTTCTTCACTGTGAAGGAGTTCAGCTCCGCCTGAGAAGAGAACCCTCCCCTCCTTCAATGCCACGATATGTGTAGCAAACCGCAGTGCCAGATTGATGTCGTGAATGATCGCAATAACGCCGCGTCCCGTTTCACGATTAAGGCGCTCCAGAAGCGCCAGTGTCCCGTATTGGTGACGAACGTCCAGCGCGGAAGTCGGTTCATCGAGAATCATTACGGGCGAAGCTTGCGCGAGAAGCATCGATATCCACACGCGCTGCCGTTCGCCCCCGGAAAGATCATCAACGTAGCTTTGTGCATACTGCGCCGTGCCGGTAGCCGCGAGTGCCTCGTCAACAGCTGCCTCATCTTCAGCACGCCATCGGCCAAAAAGCCCGCGCCAAGGGAAGCGCCCCAGACGCACGAGTTCACGGCAAGTCAGGCCTTCCGATGCCGGAAGTTTTTGCGGCAGAAAAGCTGCTCTCTGAGCGCGTTCACGTTCTGAAAGCGTAAAGAGGTCGCACCCTTCGAGTTTCGTCGTCCCGGCATCGGGCTTAACCAATCCGGAAATGATCGAAGCTAAGGTCGATTTCCCCGAACCGTTGTGACCCAAAATGAGTGTGAGCTCATGTGTCGGAATTTCGAGATGGTCGATCGAAAGAATCGCTCGATCATTGCGAACCATGCGGATACCGTTTAATTCGTACATTCTGGATGACGCTCTAGAAATGGGAGTGCCGTCCGAACACCCAAAACAATTTCGGTGCGTCACGGACGGCTCAAGAAACGTACGATGCTGCATCCTTTGTATGAAAAGATGCAGCTCGAACCACAATGATTACCAGGAGTAAGTCACGGTTGCCTTCATCAGACGGCCTTCGCCATAGTAAGCAATATTGCCGTATGCACCGCTGATAAATACTTTGTCAGTGATGTTGGAGATCGTGCCGTTCAACTTCCAGTGGTTATCAATTTTCCAAGAAGCCGCGGCATCCCAAAGAAGCACATCGTCTACCTTATCCTTCGTTGCCGTATTGATGGATGTACCACGGTAGCGCACACCAGTCCCAAGCGTCAGGCCTGTAACACCAAGGCTCGTAAAGTCATAGTTCACCCATGCCGTGGCAATGTTGTGCGGCATGTAGTCTGCACGTGTATTTTGGTCGCCGTATGTTGCTGACATGTAGGTATAAGTCAGATCCGTGGAAAGCGACTTCGTGAGTGTTGCGTGAGCTTCAATCTCAACCCCGCGCGTTTCCTTCTCCGGCGTTACGGCAGTGGCAAGCGTACCGCCTACCATTGTCTGCGACAGCGCATTTTTCTGCTTCAAATCGAAATAGGCAAGATTGATATAGCCGTCAAGCCATTCGGGCGTGAATTTCACACCCGCTTCCCATTGCTTGGACTCAATTGGATCCGACAAAATCAACTTCCAATCACTTGTATTGGCAAGCGAAGCCGCAGCATAGAACGATTCAGAATAATTCACATAGGGCGACACACCGATCGGCGACAAATACATCAGCCCCGCATTCCACGAGAAGTTCCCCTTGTCGAGCGACTGATGCGGGCTGACAGCATTGGTGTACTCCGTATCGTTTTCAATCTTCATGCGATCATAACGCCCACCAATCTTGGCAACGATGGTTTCGTTCCAAGTGGTCTGTGCCTGAGCGTAGATGCCAAGCTGCTTTTGCGAAAGGTTATTATTGAAAAGCGTCAGTCCTGAATCGTCTGGCAAACCACCATATGTGGGATTAAAGATGTCAATGAGACCACCGACTGACTGTCCACTGCTTGGTGTGCCAACAAAATCATTTTTGCTTTGGTTGTAATCAAAGCCTAGCTGAACAATGTTGGCGAAGTCACCCGTCTCAAACTGACCGGTCAGGTTGTTGTCGAAGCTGAAACTAATCGTCTTCCCATCATTAAGAATGGAGTAACGCTGCAGCTTATCCGTGAGTAGAACACTCCCTTCCCACGCATTGTATGCCGCTGTATTGCGCATATAGAAATCCTGATGCATGAACGTGAAAGAATTCTTGTACGTCCAGGCATCATTGAATTTGTGCGAAAAGTCCCAGCCCAGCGTGAACTGGCTCGTATCCTGCTTGTCATGCTCCGGGTCGCCGTAGTTTGTATGGCGCGAAACATATTTCCCGTTGACCGGAATGAGTGTGCCATAAGTCGAGAAAAAGGCCGAATTGTTGACGCGGCGATCCTTCAAATAGCTTGCGGTTAGCGTGAGAGACGTGTTGGGACTGATGTCAATCGTGTAGCTCGGTGCAATGTATGCTCGCCAGCCATCCACACCATCAAGCACACCATCCGAACGGCTGCCCATCGCAACTACGCGGTAACGGTGGGAACCGTCTTCGTTGATTTTGTCAGAGATATCAATGCCGCCCTGAACATAATCATTGCTGCCGCCAGAAACGGATACCTGATGAAGCGGTGTTTTGGTGGGTTTCTTTGTCACCATGTTGATGACGCCGCCAGGCTGCGAATTGCCATATAACGCAGACGATGGTCCCTGAACAACTTCAATAGATTCCAAAGCGAAGGGTTCAACAATCGTTGCAAAATAGCCGTCTTTGTACTGGCGCTTGCCATCAACGAGCACAGACGAATCAAAACCTCGAATGGTGATCCAATTGGTATCAAAGTCCGGGCCGAACGAATTCCAAAAGCCTGGCGTATAGCGAAGCGAATCGTCAATCTTGGTAGCAACCGTGTTGTCGAGATGTTCGCGGGTGACGATGTTGACGCTTTGCGGCGTATCCTGAAGCGAGACATCAATCTTCAGCGCCTGAGCCGTCACGCCGACACCGTCAATCGTTTGATAGTCATCTGCGGCAGCTGCGGTCTGAGACAGCGCGAGCGTTCCCAAGCCGGAAAACACCAGAGACAGTGCAATGGCTAAGCGCTTGCGTGCGAGGCGCTTTGTGGAAATGCAAGAGAGTGGTTTGCGAGTATTCATTGCGAATCTTATTGCAAATGCAACTAAAAATGAGAATAGTTCGCAGTATAAGTACTAGTAAAACCACCTAAAATGTATACTTAGATATGCAGGCGTATTTGTTGTTTTTTAGTCAAAAACTCGACAGACAAGTCCTCAAAGCAGCGTACTGACGGACGCCTCTGGACTTCATAATCGTTTGTCAAATCAGGAAAACGCTCGCATGCCCATAGGATTATGAGACATCAGAGCCGCCTAATAGGGTCCTCAGGATAACCATGCTTGGACCGCGGGAGACACACAAAGCATTGCATACCTCCCCACAGGCCTGTCATGTGACAGACAAACGGAAGCCGCTCACTGATTTCAAGCGCCGGACTTCAGATGCAGCGCCCAAGCTGATGACGCTCAGCAGGTTTTGCTGTTGATGCTGCCCAAGCGTGCAGTCGTGAACACGGCTAACCATGCATCTTTGATGACGGGCGTATTCCGACCTGCAAAAGGACCTGCGGAACCGCCCATTCGTTTTTGTTCAATGGTGCTCCGTTCGCCTTGCGGCAAACTGCAGGCGCTTTAGCGCACGATGCGAGGCGGCTTAGCGAGCTTAGCCATGGACGATCCGTCGCTGTAGGGGTCCGCCGACTCCCCGTCGGCAGCCTCATAAGGCGTATCGTCATCGTCGTCCTCCGAAACGATCTTGTCGGCAAGCCGCAGGAATGGCGGCACGAGCGAAGCGGAACCATCGTCCTCCATGCTTTCAAGCTCGGCCTCTGAGGGTTCATGAACATCCAAAACCTTGACGGCAAACTGTAGTCCGACGCCGGCGAGCGGATGATTGGCTTCCAGAACGGCCATGCCGTCGGCCATATCCGTCACGCGCCAGGAGCGGCCGTCGGGCGCTTCGCCGGGCACTTCGTCCACGAGCTCTCCCACTTCCAGACGTTCGGGATGCGCAAAGTTCTCCACGGGTATGCACCGAATCGCATCGGCATCGTATTCGCCAAAAGCTTCTTCAGGTTCGAGATGAATGGTGAAGCCTTCGCCGGCGAAATGTCCTTCGAGCGCTTTTTCCAGACGCGGAAAAATATCGCCTTCGCCATGAAGATAAACCATGCCTTCGGGCGGGGTCTCTTCAAGCGTTCGGCCCGTCATATCAGCCATCACGAGGGAGATCGTTACCAGCATGCCCTTGCGGATTGCATCAGCCATTGCGTTTGTCTCTCAAATAGAAAATATCTAGTGCAGTGCGCTATTTTGCCGCACCTGCCTTCATTGGGGTGGTTATTCGTTCCGGCAGACCGTTTGATGCGTGCCGTGAAAAAGTTCGGCCGCATCATCGGCCCTGGGCCATGCCAGGCCCTCTGGGCGCCCCGGCAGGCAGAGGCATGCAAGCAGAAAGAGGATATTGACCCCGGCTGCAGAGAGCAGCAGTGCCCAGGCGCCCGAAAGCCCAAAATCGTGCGCTCTTCTTGCACAAAGCACGGTTACACCGATGCTCCACAAGCCCGCTGCCCAGCCGTAGGTCTTGGCAATCACCAAAATCGCACTGTCGGAAATCCATGCCGCGTCAGCGATCGGATCCATCAAGGCATAAGCGGCAGCGGCCGCAAGCAGCCAGCCGACAAGCCCAATTGCGAATCCCCTGCGGTCAATCCGCACCTGCGGATTAAAGAGCGTCAGAACGACGCTGCCGAGCAATGCCAAGAGGCGCAGCCCCATGCCTGCAGAAGGATCATTCCATGCCGCATTATTCGAGCAATTCGGCTGAATAGACTCTGTCGACATGAGTGCAATTCCCCGAAGCGCCTGATGCGTTAAAGCATCATGATGCGGCGCTTCCAAACTTCAAACTCCTCTTGGGTGAGAAGCGAGCGCTCAACCATCTTTTGGAGTTTGGCGACGGTCTGAGCCTTGACCTGTACCTGCAGAGACACCGGCATCACTGCAAGATCTTCAGCAGTACGGCGGTAAAGCACGCCGGCGGGCGAATGATCAAGAGCCGCCGGCGCATTCGGAACCTCCGGCGCTGTCGGCTGAGCGCCGCTCTCGAGTGCACCTTTTCGGCGTGCTGCAGCCAGTTCGGCCTCCGTATGGAGACCGACGGCATTGAGGCACTTAACGAAAAAGTTCATCTCGAAACCGAATCAGCGAAGCTGCTCCGCCAACAGGCTGAGAATGTTCGGCGCAACGCCGGTCTTGTCTTCGCCGCCCTCGGCATCCTGAACCGTGAGGCGGGTCTTGGCGCCTTCATCACCCAAGTGCAGACGATAGGTGGGCGCTTCAATCGCTTCGTCAGAACCGAAGACATTGGCAAAGAAGCCGCGGGATTCCTTCACCTTAGCTTCATAGGCAGGATCCAGATAACGGACGAGATACCAGCCAGCCGTGCGATCACGGTCGACGAGCTCAAAGCCCATGCGGTCGATCACCAGACCGAGGCGGCGCCAAGCCTGATCAAACCCTTCGTCGAGCACCACTGCGGCAGCCTTGCCGTCGCTGCCGTTTTCAATGGCTGCCTTAGGCGCAACAGGTTTTATTTCCAGATCCTTGGCGATCTGCTGCGCGTTAGCTTCCTGCTCTTGACCGGAGGCCTCGGGGTTAAATTCGGCATCAATGCGAAGCGCAAGGCGCTGGAGCATTTCTGCTTCCATCGTCGGGTCCGTAGGACCAGGCTGCCAGACGCTGCTCTCATTGTCGCGGCCGGTCATGACCTCAACCATCGAACGGTGCGAGATATAGATATCGGTCGTATCGTCGTCGTTGCGCTCCAGGCGAACGCGGTACTGATCCTGCTCACCCGTGGAGTATGCAAAGTCAATAATCTTGCCGACCGTGCGGCGAATAATGTCCTGCGGAAGCTTGGCGCGGTTCTCCGCCCATTCCGTTTCCATATAGCCCGTCTTCGGATTCTGCTCGCGCACGACGAGACCGACGGAAGGCCAGAAATCCTGCACAACCGGCCAGAGTTTTTCCGGCGCTGCGTTGACGCGCAGCCAGCGATCCTGACCGTCCTTCATTACCTTAGCCGACACCGTCAGCGGCACAATTCGGCTCGATGCAGCCGAAGGATCCTGACCTGACGCAGCCTGAGCACGCTGAGCTTCGGCATTGGCGCTCACCACACCGTTGCGCGACGGCACGGCAAAGCGATTGTCATTTTGGATCGGCGTCAGATCCGGCGGAACCTCAAGGTTCGCGCGCGAGTTGGAGGACTCGTACTGAACCTTCTCGTCATTGAAATCGATTCCGAGGAAGGTGCAGCCGGAAAGGGAGGCAATCGCCGCGCAGGCGGCAGCGAGTCGAAACGCGCGCAAGGACATTTACTCTATGTTTCCGCAAAGTGAATCGGACCCGACAAGGTGTTGCCTCAGGCGCCCGTCACAATCGGGCGCCGTCGGAAGCTGCTGACGTGTTGAAATCAGACGGCTTCGCCTGCGGGTTGAAAAAAGATCTGCTGATTCTATCAAAGGCCAGCCCGCGCAAACGCTTGCCAAGCATTTGAATGAGTTGACAGCGCCAACGGCATGCTCTCGAAATGTTTCAGACGATTCACCGCGCGCCGAGCCGCAGGGCCAGCACTTCAGCATCTCCGGGCTTGAGCCAAACAATACGCTCCAGTCCAAGTTCATCGGCGTTGAGTCCTTCCTCATAGGCGCAAATGCGGGCTTCCGGGGGCGCAAGGCGCAGGAGCTCACCGGGCTGCAGGACGTGCTCAGGACTGCGCGGGCGTCCCCAAATGGCAGTATTCACGGTCGTGAAGGTTTCCATGAGGAATAAGCCGCCCGACTTGAGCGAGCGCCAGTAATGGGGAAAATGCGCTCGATAAAGATAGTTGGTCACAATAATGGCGTCGAACGCTTCCTCGGCATAGGGCCAGGGCTCAGCTTCCAAATCTCTGCATTCCAGAGTGAGGCCGGGCGTGCCGACGAGCGGTTCGAGATGCGAAACATCTACGTCCACCGCGGTGACGTCAAAACCGCGCAGAAGGCAGAGACTCGTATGCCGACCTTCTCCGCAGGCCACGTCGAGCACTTTTGCATGGGGCGGCAGTTCATCAATAAACCGAAGCACCCATGCCGAGGGCAGCGCCATACAGTTTTTAGGATTTTGACAGATCGTCATTTTCAACGTGCCCCCACAAAAAATCACAAAACCAAGTTAATGATCCATTGGCCGAACATCAGGAAAGGACGCACGAAAAACGACAGACCTCCGCCCACCATCAGCACCAGAAGAATCATGAAGCCGTAGGGTTCAATCTTGTCGAAGGCCATTCCAGCCTGACGCGGCAGCAGCCCCCGCACAATTCGGCCGCCGTCCAAAGGCGGAATCGGGATGAGGTTGAAGGCCATCAGCATCAGATTCACGGAAATGCCCGCGGCACAAACGGAAATCACGAATTTGTCGTAAAACCCTACGGCAGCGAGCACCTTGAGCAAGAGCGCCCAGAAAATCATCTGCAAGAGATTGGAGAGCGGTCCGGCCGCTGCCGTGATCGTCATGGCCTTGAGCGGATTGCGGAAATACCGCGGATTAATCGGCACGGGCTTTGCCCAGCCAAAAAGCAGTCCGCCGCCCCCTGTAAGCGCGCTCATGAGCAGGAGCGCGCCGGGCACCGCAATGGTGCCGATGGGATCAATGTGCGGAATCGGATTGATCGTCACGCGGCCGAGCATCGTGGCGGTCGGATCCCCCAGCCGTCCTGCCGCCCAGCCATGAGCGGATTCATGAAGCGTGATCGCAAAGATCAGCGGAATGGCGTAGACGCAGATGGTCTGAATGGCGTGGTAGAACGAATCCATGGTGTCCTGAGAGAATAATTTTTCAGATCAGCATCTTAGAGCACGTGTTCAGACATGCTTCTCTAATCAAACAATTTGATGCGATCAAAACGCATCGTTGACGCATTTCGCCGCGGCCGCCTCCCCTTCATCGAGCTTCGGCACGACACCCGCTGACGCAGCTTCCCCATCGGCCAAAGCATCAATAGCCTGCATGCGCGCTCCCATACGGCGGCTTTTAACCGACATTTGTTCGAGGGAACTCTGTGCTTCGCGGAATTTCTTTTCAACCGTTTCAAACTGCCGAGAAAAGACCGCAAAGTCTGTCTTCACTTCCGCGAGGATCTTCCAGACCTCACTCGAGCGCTTTTCCATGGCAAGTGTCATGAATCCCATTAAGAGACTGTTGAGCAGTGCGGCAATCACCGTGGGACCTGCGGGCGTAATGCGGAATTCCCGCTGCAGACGTTCAAACAGCCCGGGCGTACGAAGCACTTCGGCGTAAAGCCCTTCGGACGGCAAAAACATCACCGCAAATTCTGTCGTAACCGGCGGCCGCACATATTTCTCGCGAATCGACTTGGCCTGCTTAAGCACCGCTCTTTCAAGCCCCTTACGGGCCTCTGCGGCAGCTGAAGCATTCCCTTCGCGCTCGGCATTTTCCAAAAGCTCCCAATCTTCCAGCGGGAATTTGGAATCGATCGGCAGCCAGCAGGGTGCATCATCCGCACGTCCGGGCAGCCGCACAGCAAAGTCAACCGCTTCGGCGGATTTGGGATCGAGCCGCGCCTGAGCAGCGTATTGAGCGGGCGTCAGGATTTCCGAAAGGATGGCCGCAAGGCGCACCTCGCCGAAGGTGCCTCGCGTCTTCACGTTGGCGAGCACATTCTGCAGGCGCGAAACGCTCTGAGCCATGCGGCGCATTTCACCGAGCCCCGACTGTACAAGGCCGAGCTTTTCATCCACCATGCGAAAACTCGCCGAGAGCCGTTCTGAGAGGGTACGGTCCAGCTTTTCTTCCACGGTTGCGCGCATGGCTTCAAGCTTCTGTGCATTTTCTGCGCGCACCTTTTCAAGCGAGGCATCCACCGTGCCCCGCACTTCAGCGAGCGCAGCCGAAAGCTTCGCCCCGAGCGCCTCCTGAGCTCCCGCATTGGTCTGGAGCACCTTGGCAAAACGCTCGTCCACCATGCTTTGCAGCGCAAGAAATTCTTTGGCCAAAGTTTCATTCATGCGCGCCAAATCTCCGCGCGCTGACGCCGCAAACCGCTCAACGGACTCTGACGACCGTTTCTGTTCGGTCGTTGAGTAGGTAATCAAACTCGACAGCCCGGCAGAAAGTCTGGCATCGGTCTTTGCCACGGTCCCTTCAATTTCCCGCTTAGCACCCGCCACGCCTTCGAGGAGCGCATCGCACAGGTCGTCACCTTCTGCGCCGCGGCGGTGTCGATCTGAAAGGACCAGATAAATCAGCAGAGCGAGCAGACCGACGGTAAGCGCAAGCAGACCAAAGAGTGCGAGCAAAAGCGTGTGTTCCGTGGGCATGAAAAAGTCACTCAAACAACGAAAGCGGAAAAACCGAGCTATCAGCCTTCAGCGGGCTGAAAATCCAAACCAAGTAAATGAGATCTTTGCAGACTTTCTCAAGCTTTGGGCGGCGTTTGCGCTGTCTTCTCTGCCGTTTCAGGCTTTGCCTCATCCGCGGGCTCAGCATTGCCCGAGTGATCGCTGCCGCGTTTTCTCCAAAAGAAGACGGACGCAGCCCGCCTGCCCCAGCCGCGCGCGGCTTCACGCAGTGTTTTTTGGGCCGGTGTTTGCCGCTTGGCTTCCGACATTGCTTCGTCAGCCACTGTCACGGCAGCGGCCTGCAGTTTGTCGCTCTGAGATTCGGCCGCATCCGATGCGCCCCCAGTGCGAACGGCTGCGACGGTACGCATGTATTCCTCATTGATAATTTCGCGCACCGTCTTGCGGTTGGCTTCCTCTTCGGCTTCGCTCTCCTCACGCTGGAAAAGTTCCTCAATAGCGGTGGCGGCCACCGTGAGCGAAGTGACCAGCGGTTCGCAGAGTATCTTCAGGTTCTTATCCGTCTGATCAAAGAACACGCCGTCGTCAATAGTTTTTGTCAGCACAACGATGGGCAGCGTTTTATTGAGTTTGCGGGCAGCATCCACCACATCCTTCGCTTCTGCCGCAGTTCCTGAAGGAATAACAAGCACGCCCGCGCTGAGCACATGCGCCTGAACGAGCACCATCGGATCGGACGGAGATCCGAAAAGTACGCCGATACCGGCCTCCCGCAGACGATCAACGGGCGCAGAACCGCCGCAGATCACAATCGTGCGGCGTTTGGCTTTAAGGAGTGAATCAAAAAAGGCCTGAGCACCGTCCTCCGGGAGGCCGACAACAATCATCTGACCATCCAGAATCTCCCGCGGCGCATTTTCCGGCAGCTGCGAGAAAGGCGCAGGACGCATGGCCGCACGTCTTGCCCATGCATAGCGCGAGGTGAAGATGCGCATCAGTTTGGGAGCAGCCTCAAAGAGCACCGGATTAAAGGCAATCGTAATGATCGAGGCTGCCACAATGATGCTCATCATCGAGCTGTCGACGAGATGGAGGGCAATGCCCTGAGCTGCAAGGATGTAGCTGAACTCACCGATCTGACCGTTGCAGGCCCCAACCGTAAAAGCCGTTTCCAGCGGCCAGCGGGCGATGGTGACGAAAGTGGTTGCAAAAGTCATCTTGCAGATGATGATGATGAGCACCACCAACGTGATTTCAATCGGATGCTGCAGGAACACGTGCCAATCCAGCATCATCCCAACGGACACGAAAAAGAGGACGGAAAAGGCGTCCTGCAGCGGCAGAGAATCCGTTGCTGCCCGATGTGCATAGCGGCTTTCCTGCATCACCATGCCGGCAAAGAACGCCCCCAGAGCGAAACTCACATTGAAAATGGCCCCGGCGCCGTAAGCAATGACGATGGCACACCCCAGCACCGACAGCGTGAAGAGTTCGTTGGACCCCGTCAGCGCCACTTCCCGCAAAAGGCGAGGCATCACCTTGCGGCCGGCCACGAGCATCAGCACGACGAAAACTGCCGCCCAAATCAGCGTGGTCGCCACTTTCCAGGCCACGGCACTCAGAGAGACATCCGCCCCCTGTACAGCCTGTGCGAAGGGCGGCAGGCAAACAAGCAGCACCACGCTCATGAGGTCTTCCATCACGAGCCAGCCGATGGCCACCTGACCATTGATTTCATTGGTCATGCGGCGAAGTTCCAGAGCCTTCGTCACCACCACCGTTGAAGCGCACGAAATGGTGAGCCCAAAGAGCACTGCCGCACCAAACGACCAGTGCCAAAAACCCATGGCGACGCAGGCGCCCAGAATAGCCGTCACCATCATCTGAACAGCCGCCCAAGGCACAACGGCTGTGCGCACGTTCAGAAGATCCCTAACGGAAAAGTGCAGACCTACGCCAAACATCAGCAGCATCACGCCGATTTCTGCGAGCTGCTCAATCATGGCTTCGTTCACAGGCGGCAGCCCCGGAATAATGCCTACTGCCACGCCTGCCAGAATGTAGCCCACCAGCGCGGGTGACCGAAGGAAACGTTCGGCGAGATAACCGAAGGGAAGCGCAAGGCCGAAGCCGGTTACGAGACTCGTGATAAGGGAATAGTTCTGCACGGCCCGTCCTTTTTCTTAAGTTGTGCGCGGCGCGTCAAAATTTATGCTGGTCCAAAGCTTTTGCGAAACACCGTCGGCATGCAGGCGAAACGCATCAAGCAGAAAAATTTTACGCTTGGCCCTCATTCGGCGAAGCATTGCTGACACTTTCGGAACAATTTTTCACGCTTGCGAGGCGTATAGCGCCCATAACCTCTTATTCCCAAAAAGCAAAGACATCAGATGACTGAGTTGCAGGAGTGCACGCACAAGTCTCTATTTTTCCCTAAATTTTTAGAGAACCTTGTGCTGCTTTGCACGCCCACCCTGCTCTTATGAACCATCGTCATGCTGATTTCCCGCCGCACGCTTTTGCTCGCAGTTTTCTGCCTTGCCAATCTCTTTGCCGGTTCGCTCTACTCCTGGAGCGTCTTCTCTGAACCTCTGGCTCAAAAACTTTCTGCGAGCGCCGCTGATCTTGCATTTATCTTCAGCGTTGCAGCAGGCATCAATCCTTTCGCCATGATTTCGGGCGGCTGGTCCAATGACCGCTTCGGGCCTAAATATGTGCTGACCGTCGGCGGATTGATGATTGGAGCGGGACTTGCGCTGGCGTCATGTGCCGAAAGCCTGCTCATGCTTTCAGTGGTTTACGGACTTTGCTTTGGCTTCGGCGTGGGCCTTACATACGTGAGCACGCTTGGCACCGCCATGAAGCTATTCCCGGACCGCAAGGGACTTGCGGGCGGACTCGTCACTATGTCCTACGGTCTGAGCTCCATGTGTGTGCCGATTGCGGCATCAAACCTCATTGAACATTTCGGCATTACCTTCGCGCTCCTCATCTTCGGTCTTGTCTGCGGCAGCGTTATTGCTGCAGCGGGAATCCTTTCGGGCGCAGCGACGTCCGCGGGCGTTTCGCATGAAATTACCCAGGCTCTCGCCGCACTCCGAAATCGCCCGCTTGCCGCTTCGCACTCGACTCTGCCGGTGCAGGATAAAAATTGGAAGGAAATGTTGGCCTCTCCCGTCTTTTACGCCATGCTCGTGCTCTTTATCTGCGGCAGTACCGGCGCATTAATGCTTATTCCGTCTGCGGTCATGATCTCTATGCAGCAAATCGGGCTCACGGCTCAGGCCGCAGCTGGCTGTGTCTCCGCTCTTGCCGTGGCGAACACTTTGGGACGCGTCTCGGGAGGTTTAATTTCAGACCGCATTGGCCGTCTGCCGACTCTGGGAGTGTCTCTTTTTGCTGCCATGAGCGGCCTTATGCTGCTCCTTTGCTCAGGCACTGATGATGTAACGACTTTTCTGGCGGGACTCATTCTGACCACTGTTTGCTACGGCAGTTTTGTCGGTGTTTTTCCGAGTCTCACGGTTGAAACTTTCGGCCTCAAATACAACAGTGTCAATTACGGCATCATGGCCGCAGGCTTCTCGTCAGCCGGCATTCTCGGCCCCGTGCTTCTCAAGCTCTTCTCCGGCGCATCGGATTTTTCGCAGGCCTATATAGCCGCGGAAATCGTTTGCCTTGCAGGCCTCGGATCCCTTTGGATTTGCCGTCAGCTCAAGACTGGCGCCGGAGCCTCTGCTGCCCTGCCAATCCGACCGACGGCATAACATCAGTTGAAAACGAAGTGACAACGCTCGGTGATCGTCGTGAGGTAGCGCAGTTCTACAGCGCGGTCGTTCACCGCATAGGAGACACGATGAAGACGAATCGCCGGATAGGGCATCGAAACGCCAGCCGCGGCGGCTTGTTCCGGGTTCACAAGCGCCGCTTTAGCCATATCCTCCACACGCGTCACTGTCACGCCGCATCGCCTTTGATAGAACCCGTAGAGCGAGCGAATGTCCTCTGAGAACATATCTGCTGAAAGTGTGGGGAAAATATCCTTGGGAAGAAAAAGCTCGTCAAATCCGTCGACCAACTCCTTCGTCTCTCTGACCGCACCGACCGCGAATGTCATCAGTTCGCGACGAATATGAATCACCGGTGAATTCGGCGCAATGCCAAGCAGTCTTGCTGTCTTCTGACTTGCCGCGGTCTCTTCAAACAAAACCAAGCGGGAGCGGCAGCGCCAGACACCATCAGCATCGGGCCGCACCCGGACGAACTGCTTATCTGTGAAGGCACGGTTATGCCCGTAGTCATTCACAAAGGTGCCTTTGCCTTGACGTCGTATCAAGAGCCCTGCCTCAACCAATTCGTGAAGTGCGCGCCGTACAGTGCCTTGACTCACCTGAAAAAGTTTAGCCAGCTCAATCTCATTGGGAATCATGGTGCCTGCGCCCCACATCCCTTGGTGAATGCGGCGTGTAATTTCGTCTTTGACGCCTTCGTATAGCGCCCTGCGCTGAACGGTGGGGAAAAACTGATTGAGAGACATGAGGGGAGCTCCTTTTATTCTCTGCATCCTACCGCAGCGGTTACGCTCTTATCCTTCACTGCTACCTGAAGTGATGCCTGCATGAATTGAGTCACATCAAGCCCTTCAGGCGAATGAAGTCGTCTGAGTTATCGATCCCATCGGGCGACATGCGAGCGGTTCATCCGAAGCGCACGGCATTCAGCAAAACACAAAGCGGCCAGGAACTCCCGGCCGCTCGTCATGTTTTGGAATGGGCTTCAGATCGGCATCGGATCAAACCGGCTTTGACATACCGTTGAGATCCTTCAGAATGAGCGTTTGGACCGTGAAGCCCACCGGCATGCTTTTCACATCGTCCGGGTCAAAGTCCGCACGATGATTGCCTGTGTGATTTGCTCCGTAATAAAAATGGGCTGCATGACCGCCGTGCTGCTGAACGCGCGCCATCAGAATGGTTGCATCCTCGCTGCCGTTTTTTTCACTGTAATGAGAAACGTGCTCGGGCCCCACCACCTCTGCGGCATGCTTTTCAATAATGGCGGCAAGCTCGGGCGATGGATTCATGGTCCATGCTTCGCCTACTTTGACGATTTTGTATTTAACGTCGAAAGCTTCAGCGCAGGACTTGACGGCACGTTCGACCTGCCCGAATACATATTGGCAGAGTTCATTCGATGCGCCTCTCACTTCCATCTGCATGGAGGCATGAACCGGAATGACATTTCTCATTTCACCCGCGACGATTTTGCCGCAGCTCACAGTCGTGAGCCCATCGCCATGCCGCGGAAGACTGCCGATCATCACAGCCGTATGGCAAGCTGCCATCAGAGCATTGCGCCCATCCTGAGGATTTGCCACCGAGTGCGCCGGCAATCCTTCAAAGTGAACGTCAAACTTAATCGTTGCGTTGTAGCCCGGATCAGTCACCGTAACTTCACCGAGTCTGGGCGTGCAGGCAATGTGCGAAGCAATCAGGTTATCAACGTCATCGAGGACCCCCGTCTGAGCCATGGCCATAGCGCCACGCGTGCCTTCCTCCGCCGGCTGGAAAAGAAGCTTAATCGTTCCGCACAGCTCATCGGAATGATCCGCGATCCAATGCGCAATCGCCAGACCTACACCCGTGTGACAATCATGTCCGCAGGCATGCATCTGCCCAGGATGCTTTGAGGCGAATCCGCATTTGTTTGGAATGTGGTTGGGATCCTTCGTTTCCGGAACGAAGAGCGCATCGATATCAAACCGCAGCGCCGACACCGGTCCGGGCCGCCCAGTGCGCCAAATGCCGATCGCCCCCGTATAGCCCTGCATCGCATCAAGATCGGCCTCTGACACACCTTCTTCAAGGGCACGCTTTTTGGCCGCTTTGACCTCTTCGGGATAGCGTCCCATAACGAAGTCCGGGTTGACCGCTTGAAGGCCTTCAAGGACTTCGAATCCCAGTTCTTTCAAACGTTTGACGATGATCGAAGTCGTACGGAATTCCGTCCATCCCGTCTCGGGATGTTCGTGAATAGAACGGCGGAAAGCCACCATTTCATCGGTATAGCGATTGTCGACATTCATCATTTCATGCCTCTGTTGAATAAAACATAAACAAAGAAAAATTCACTCTGTTGTCTAGCATTATGCGAACATCTAACGCCAAATACCTCTACGATATTTCTCCAATACAAAAGACAGTTAACTGATTTATAAAACCCTCATAACTTACTTCAACTTGATGATTTTCATAAAATATCAAAATAAGTCATATACCCATTACAGAGTAATCATTAGACTTTTATAAAATAAATAAATAGGATCTTTGCATATTTTCTTTTCTAGATCTCCTCGATATATTTTTATCAAAAAAGCAGACGAAGTTTTCCTCAACCTTTGTTTAGCAAGAAACTCAGCCCTACTAGGAGATCCAAATGGCCACGTCCAACACTCCCGCGTACACGCACATTACCCTCGCTTCCGCGCTCTTGGTGCTCTGCGGCGTTCTCCCGCAAAGTGTTTCGGCCGCACAAACAGAGGTGTATGGAAAGCTCGAGACATCCATTCGCTACTTGCATGTCAACGGCAGCGACAGCGGCAACAAGCTTGAAATGCTTAACGAAGGTTCCCGATGGGGTCTTAAGATCAAAGAGGATCTCAGCAGTGAACTTTCCGTACGCGGCTACCTTGAGAGTGGTTTTAACTCCGATGACGGTGCCCTCTCGACAACCAATACACTTTTCGACCGCCGTTCTATTCTTGCTCTGAACAGCAAAACCTTCGGCGAAATCGGTTTTGGACGCATGGGAAGCGTTCGCTCAACGATGTCTCCCTATTCTCTGGGTCTTGCCTGGATGGATCCGTTTGAAACGGGCTACGGCACTGACAGTTCGATTTCTACGATTTTCGGCAACGATCCGCGTTCGAGCAATATGGTGACTTGGGTCAGTCCGAAACTATCCGGATTCCGCGCGGGGCTCACCTATTCATTCAATACCGCGGGTCAGGAAAACACCTCCGAACGACTCAACAATCGCCTGTTGTCCGGAGCGCTCGCCTATCAGGGCGACCGTCTCTTCGTCTCTGTCGGCGCTACGCAGCAGTGGACACCACGTTCGAGCACCACACTCACGAATGCCGCCAAGGAAACCCTCACGCTCAAGGGAGCACCAGAAGACGCTCAGGCCTACACCATCGGCGCGTCCTATCAAGCAACAGACGAATGGAAGCTTTTCGCCGCGCTTCAGTACCAAAAAGGCTGGCGCTCCGTTGCCGGCTGGAGCGCCAACAGCACGGTTTATACGCAGAATGGCTTCAGCGGGAAGCTCATTCAGGAAGAAGGTGTCAAGGGGTTGAGTGCGCTTGCCGGCTTCCAGTGGCAAATATCTTCCTCACTTCGCCTGCTCGGCACCTACATGTACTTTGACGGCGAGCAGCAAGTGGCGACCTCTGATTCAACCTCAAAGAAACTAGAGGGATCCCGCCATGTCGGGTCAGCCGGTCTGGAATACAAACTGAGCAAAGTCACTCGCGTCTTCACGGTTTGGTCTTACTCCAAAGCCGAAGACGACATGAAGTCGATGAGCGACTCAACTGGCGGCCTTACGCGCACGATGCTGCGCACCGGTTTGCAGCATTGGTTCTGAAACTGCCGCAGCTCAGCATACATGTGCTGAGCGTTTCACTTTTGCGTCACTTAATCCAGAGTCCAACATGGAAACATTCACCTTTTGGACGGCGATTATCGTCGTCATACTCACGGTCATTGCACTCGTAAAGCGAATCGAAACGCGGCTTGTTCTGCTCACTGCCGGGTTCTTTCTCTGCTGCATATCGCTCGATCCTATGGCGGGGCTAAATCAATTCGCCAAGAGCATGACCAATTCAGGCCTCATCCAGTCAATCTGCTCGTCGATGGGTTTTGCTTTCCTCGTAGCCTATACCAAGGTTGATATGCACCTTGTGCAGCTCCTCACACGTCCCATGAAGGCGCTCGGCATTTTCCTCATTCCCGCCTGCACCCTCGTCACTGCCGTCATCAATGCGGCCATTCCGTCTGCGGCAGGATGTGCCGCAGCAGTCGCGACGACACTGCTTCCGGTCATGATCCGAGCAGGCATCAGTCCCGCTGGTGCCGGTGCCGCCATCCTAGCAGGTACGTTTGGTTCAAGCTTTAATCCGGGTAATCCTCACGCCGTGATGATTTCGGGGATGGCAGGTATGGAACCGATGGGCTTCATCATTTCCCATTCTGTGATGTACAGCGCCATGGTTTTGCTCGGTGCAGTACTTGTCACGATCATTGAAGTGATGTTTCTCAAGGATCATAAGAGCGGTGGCGGTACCGCTGAGTTTGAAGGCATGGGCGAAGAAATCAAAAATCTCAATCTGCTCTGGGCTGCAGCACCGCTTGTTCCGTTGGTCCTGCTTCTTCTCGGCAACACTTGCGTGCCAACGCTTAGAATGGGCGTAGCTCATGCCATGCTGATCGGCGCCATTTACACAATGGCAGTGACGCTTTGCAATCCGCAAAAGGCCGTGACGGAATTCTTCAACGGCGCCGGCAAAGGCTACGGCAATGTGCTCGGCATCATCATTGCCGCAGGCGTCTTCGCCGGTGGTTTACGAGAAGCCGGTCTCGTTGATGCACTAATCGACGGGCTTAAAACAGTAGGAGAGTACGCACGAATCGGCGGCGGTACCGGCGTATTTTTGATGGCAATTCTCACGGGCTCCGGAGACGCAGCCACCTTTGCCTTTAATGAAGCCGTAACGCCCCATGCAGCAGAGCTCGGCATGAACATCAGCAACCTCGGCAATACGGCACTCATCTCCGCTCAGCTCGGCCGAACGATGAGTCCCGTGGCAGGCGTGGTGATTCTGCTCTCAGGCATGTGCAAAGTGAGCCCGCTCGAACTTGTCAAACGCACCGCAGTTCCGATGCTTGCCTGTTTTACCTGCGTGATGCTGTTTTTCTAAAAGAAGAAATTTCGACATCCGAGCATCACATCCTGACGCCGAAATACAACTATGAGTTAACAGCTCAGGTTTAATGGATTAATGGTTGCACGTCCAAGCCGTTAACTCAACCTATCCTTACCGATAGGTTTGAGTTAACGGTTTCCTGCAGGATGGTTAACCTCCTGTTTTCGCCGATCAAGATATAAGCGCCACGATCGAAACGATCAATTAACGCCATAGCAGGCCGCGCTTGTCAACCCGCTGAGCACTTTTGAAGCTGCACTTGAGTCTTACGGAAGGGTAAAAAAATCCGGCTGAACGAATCCAGCCGGAGATGAATTTTCTAAACGTCAGCGCGAAAGCACTAAGCCTTCGCTCTGCCGTATCAATTCATTGTCGGAACTTTGCCCACGACCCCTTTGACGAGCCAGTTCATATTGAGGAGCACATCGTCGGGAGCCGTCTTGCCAGCCTCAACCACGGTCTGGCCTTCGTTCGTCACGATCGGCCCCGTGAAGGGGGAAAATTCGCGGGCAGCCATCTTGTTGTAAGCCGCCTGAATATCGTCCTGCACCGACTGAGGAGCATCCGAGCGGATGTCCACCAGATTCACCATATGTTCGGGGATGCCGCCCCAGATCGACTGGGACTTCCAAGTGCCGTCCATCGCAGCATTGATTCGGCCGGTATAGAACTCCTCCCAGCTCTGAACCACGCCGCCCAAAAGCATTGTCGGAGCAATGCGCTTCATAGACGTGTTGTAGGAGATCACCGGGACCTTCATATCTTCACCGGCAGCCACAACGGCCGGCGAATCGGTGTGATGTGTCAGCACGTCGGCCTTCTGACCGACGAGCGTCTTGGCGGCATCGGATTCCTTGCCCGGATCGTACCAAGCCGAAGTCCAGACTACGCGAACTTCAACATTGGGATTGACGCTCTGAGCGCCAAGCGTATAGGCATTGATGCCTTGGAGGACTTCGGGAATCGGAACGGCAGCGACGTAGCCCAAAACGTTCGTCTTCGTCATCGCACCGGCGAGTTTGCCGGCAAGATAACGCGCTTCATAAAAGCGGGCCGAATAGTTGGCCACGTTGGGCGCAGTCTTATAACCCGTAGCATGCTCGAACTTAACGTCCGGGAACTCCTTGGCAACCTTAAGAACCGAGTTCATGTAGCCGAACGAGGTCGCAAAGATGAGCTTGTTGCCCTGCTGCGCGAGGTCGCGCAGCACGCGTTCGCTGTCAGCGCCGGCGGGAATGTTCTCTACCGTCGTGAACTTTACTTTGTCGCCATAAACCTTTTCGAGCGCGATACGGGCGAGGTCGTGCTGACGCGACCAGCCTTCCTCACTCGCCGGACTCACATAGACGAAAGCCACTTTGTAGGGGCCTGCAGCTTTATCGGCGGGAGCGGCAGCGGCCTTTTCCGGTGCGGCAGCCTCTTTGGGGGCTTCGGTTTTGTCGCCGCAGCCCGCGAGCATCGCCGCAGCGGCGCCGGCCAGGACCAACTTCAAAGCAGTACGCTTCTGCATCATTGGAGAACTCCAAAAACAATAATTCGAACAATGAATTGGGACCGATATCTGAGCACTCGGCTGAAAAGCCGAACCTGCATCACAATATGCGGTCCCAACGATGAACGTCAATGAATATTAGCTTCCGCTCGGAAGTTTGCCGGCCACGCCTTTGGCAAGCCAGTTCATCGTGAGCAGATCGGCGTCGGTCGCCTTCTGTCCTTCTGCCAAGACCTGACGGCCAGTGTTGTCAAAAACCGGACCGGTGAACGGATGGAACTCGCGGGCTGCCATCTTGTCGTATGCAGCCTTAATGTCGGCCTTGACGGCGTCCGTCGCCTTAATGTCCACGAGGTCGATCATGTGTTCAGGCGCACCGCCCCAGATGGACTGAGGCTGCCAGGTTCCGTCCATGACGGCCTGAATGCGACCGGCATAGAACTCATCCCAAATATGAATAACGCCGCCGATCAGCATCGTGGGCGCAGCGCGCTTCATCGAAGTGTTGTAGGAAATCACCGGGATCTTCGCTTCTTCGCAGGCCGAAGCAACCGCTGAAGAATTGGTGTGATGCGTAATAACGTCGGCACCCTGACCAATCAGCGACTTGGCAGCATCGGACTCCTTGCCCGGGTCATACCAAGCGGAGGTCCAGACAACGCGGACCTCAATGTTGGGATTGACGCTCTGAGCGCCGAGCGTATAGGCATTGATGCCCTGAAGCACTTCCGGAATCGGCAGCGCGGCAACATAGCCGAGGATATTGGACTTGGTGGTTGCACCCGCGAGCTTGCCCGCAAGATAACGGGCTTCATAAAAGCGCGCGGAATAATTGGCCACATTGGGCGCAGTCTTATAGCCCGTAGCGTGCTCAAACTTCACATCCGGGAATTCCTTGGCGACCTTGAGAACCGAGTTCATGTAGCCAAACGAAGTGGCGAAGATGAGCTTATTGCCCTGCTGAGCCAAATCACGCAGCACGCGCTCGGCATCCGCATTTTCGGGAATATTCTCAACGGTTGTCACCTTGATCTTATCGCCGAACTTCGCTTCAACCGCGCGGCGGGCAATGTCATGCTGAGTAGACCAGCCTTCTTCATTGGCTGGGCTCACATACATGAAAGCGACTTTCAGAGGCTCCTTCGCAGCTGCCGGAGCGGCAGCGGTCTTAGCGGGCTCAGCCGCCTTCGGCGGTTCAGTCTTCTCACCGCAGGCCGTGAGCGCCAAGGCGGCGGCACCAGCGAATGCGAGCTTGAAAGCAAAGCGCTTGTTCATCTTCGTTGACTCCTTTTGAGAACAATGAAATTAAGAAAAACTGTTGCCCGAAAAAACTGAACTCTTGGCAGCGCGTCAGCCCGCTGAAGGTTCTCAGCCTTTAGGCGAAAAAGGTTTGCCGAGCGACGCAGGAACGTTGAGGCGAATCCAAGCGGGGTTCCGGGAAATCAGCACAAGCACGAGAATCGTCGCGAGATAAGGCGTCATGGCCATGAACTGCGGCGAAATGGAAATGCCCATCCCCTGGAAGGCGAACTGCAGCATCGTCACGCCGCCGAAAAGGTAAGCGCCGACAACCACGCGCAGCGGCCGCCAGGTTGCAAAAGTCACCAGTGCCAATGCAATCCACCCGCGGCCGGCCGTCATGCCTTCTACCCAGAGCGGCGTATAAACCAACGACAAATAAGCACCCGCCACACCCGAGCAAAGCGCGCCGAAGAGCACCGCAAAGAGTCGGATGCGCAGTACCGGGTAGCCCAGCGCAAAAGCGGACTGCGGCGACTCGCCGACAGCGCGAAGCACCAGACCCGCACGCGTTCTGAAAAGGAAGTACCAAACCGCAGCGATCAGCACCCAGGCGCCGTACACCAAGATGTGCTGCGAAAAGAAAGCTTCACCAAAGAATGGAATATTTTCGAGCCCGGGGATCCCCGACACACTGCGCTCCGCGAGCGCCTGTCCCTGGAGCGGTTTGCCGATAAAGGCCGAGAGTCCCGCGCCGAAAAGCGACAATGCAAGGCCAGCGGCATATTGGTTGGCATGCATACCGAGCGTAAAAAACGCAAAGAGGAGTCCGAGCAGAATGCCGACGCCCGCGCCGGCGAGGAACCCGAGCGCAAAGGAACCCGTAGAAAGCGTGACGGTAAAACCCGTGACCGCACCCATGAGCATGATGCCCTCAATGCCGAGATTGAGAACACCCGACTTCTCATGAATCACGATGCCTGCCGCCGCGATAAGGAGCGGCGTGCCGGCATTTAAAGTCGAGGCAATGATGGAGGCAGCAATCGACATTTATCGAACCTCCTTGCCCGCGTCAGCCGAAAGGCCTCGCCAGGAGAGACGGTAAAAAATCATCGTGTCGCAAGCGAGAATGAAAAAGAGAAGGAGTCCCTGATACACGCCCGTGATCGAACTCGGCAGCCCCAGACGGCTCTGCGCCAATTCGCCGCCAAGATAAAAGAGTGCCATGACAAAAGCTGCGGGAATACAGCCAAGCGGCGAGAGACGCCCGACGAAGGCCACAATGATGGCCGCAAATCCATACCCCGGAGAAATGGTCGGTGTGAGCTGACCGAGAGGACCGGAGGCTTCAATGCCGCCGGCCAGCCCCGCAAGCGCCCCGCAAATGAGCATGGATGCCCAGATGAGTTTGCCCGGATGGTAGCCCGCATAGCGCGCAGCAAAGGGCGCCATGCCGGAGACCTTGAACTGAAAGCCGAGCGCCATTCGATCCATCAGGAGCCATACGCCCACCGCCGAAAAGAGCGCCAGCAGCGCACCGGCATGAAGACGAGTTCCCTCGAGCACCGGCAGCATCGCCCCTGCTTCAAAAAGCTTCGTCTGAGGGAAACCAAATCCCATGGGATCGCGCATTGGCCCCTGTACGCACCAAGCGAGCAGAAACTGCGCGACATACACCAGCATCAGAGAAACGAGAATTTCGTTCGCATGAAATCTGTGACGCAAAAGCGCCGTGAATCCGCCCCAGACCGCACCGCCCACGGCTGATGCGAGCATCACAAGAACGACATACCAACGGCCCCAAGACGGATCACAGGCGAGCGCCACCACGCCGCCCGTAATGGCGCCGGCAATCAGCTGGCCTTCGGCGCCGATATTCCAAACGTTGGCCTTGAAGCAGACCACAAGACCCGCCGCGCAGAGCAGCAGCGGCGTCATCTTGACAGCAATTTCAGTCCATCCGCGCAGCGAATCGAGCGGCGCGATAAAAAAGACGCCCAGCGCCTTTACGGGATCCTGACCCAATGCGGCAAAAAGGCAAAAGCCCGTAAAAACCGTGAGCGCAAAGGCAATCACGGGAGAAAGCCAAGCCAGTGCACGAGCGGGCTCGGTGCGCGGCGTCATGGCAATCGGAAACTGAAGCATGATCAGTGCGCCTCCGAGGTTTTCTGCGTGAAGGGAGAGTCTGGCCAGAGACCGGACATCCAGCGGCCGACTTCCTCAATGGAAATCGTGGTCTTTGGCACCGCCGGAGACAGCGCTCCGCGGTACATCACGGCAATACGGTCGGAGATCTCAAAGAGTTCGTCGATTTCTTCACTGACAACGATGATCGCAGCGCCGTCGTCGCGCAGTCGGATAAGGCTGTTGCGGATAACGGCAGCAGCACCGACGTCGACACCCCAAGTCGGCTGATGAACCAAGAGAACCCGAGGACGATTGAGAATCTCACGTCCCATAATAAATTTCTGAAGATTGCCGCCCGACAGACTGCCGGCAGCTTTTTCAGCATTGGGCGTCTTCACGTGAAAGCGTTCAATGACGAGATTGGCAAAACTTCTTGCGCGGTCGCGGAGAATAAAGCCGCTGCGCACCAGCGAGTCGCCGGTGAGATAGGTATTGGCCGTTAGCGACAATTCCGGCACAGCCGCATGACCGAGACGCTGCTCGGGCACATAGCGCAGTCCGGAAATACGGCGGGCATGCGTATCGAGCTCTCCTACGGGCGAATTAAAGAGCAAAACGCGATCGGCCTCGCAGAGATACTCCCCTGAGGCTGCAGCCATAAAGCGAGCCTGACCGTTGCCCGAGATGCCGGCAATACCAACAATTTCACCCGCACGCACGGCAAGCGATACATCTTCAATACCGCAGACGCGCGTCGATCCGGGCGCACTGACATGACGCATCTCAAAAACCACTTCGCCAGCCTTGCCCGTGCCTTCGCGTACCGTCGGCGGATCATTACCGATCATAAGGCGGGCGAGATTTTCCTCGCTTTCAGCCTTCGGATCAACGCTCGCCACAACCTTGCCCGCACGAAGCACAACGCAGCGGTCTGCAAGCTCACGAATTTCATCGAGCTTATGTGAAATAAAGAGAATGGAGACACCCTCGCTCGAAAGCTGATGCAGTGTCTTAAAGAGCTTGCGCACTGCCTGCGGCGTGAGAACGGAAGTCGGTTCATCCAAAATGAGGAGCTTCGGCTTAGTCATCAATGCGCGAAGAATCTCGACGCGCTGACGCTCACCCATCGAGAGTTCCATCACAACCGAGGCGGGATCCACCTCCAAACCGTACTTTTCACCGAGCAAGCGAATTTCACGTTCGATCTCTGCAGCCGAAATACCGGTCGAAAGACCAAGCGCTACATTTTCCGTAACCGAAAGCGTATCGAAAAGCGCGAAATGCTGGTGCACCATTGCAATGCCAAGTTCACGCGCCTGTGCCGGGGTTTCAACGCCGAGCGGATGCCCGTCAAAAGAAATTTCGCCCTCGTCTGGACGGGCGGCACCGTAGATGATTTTCATCAAGGTGGACTTGCCCGCGCCGTTCTCGCCGAGGATGGCGAGCACCTCACCGGGCGCAATATCAAGCGATACATGATCGTTTGCTGTAATGCCCGGATAGCGCTTCGTAATGTTGCGAAGGCTTAATCGTGGAGTCATGCCGATGTGGTCGGGCGCTTCAAAGGCGGCCGAATGGGATGAGAGTTGAACCGATGCGCCCATAGTCTCCGTCATCTTTCGGAAAGGGAAAGTGCGCCCGATTGAAGCCCATTATTTTACTTGCTGCGAGGCGCGTCTTCATCAAGTTATTTCTTTTTCAACCTGTGTTTTCACCTTATTGGGTCATCACGCAAATATGGCATATACCATTAAAACACTTGCACTTTCCCTAAAACGAATGCACAATTCCCCTTCTCAGTGCGCCAGTAGCTCAGTTGGATAGAGTATCTGGCTACGAACCAGAGGGTCGTGGGTTCGAATCCTGCCTGGCGCACCACAGATTACATGCCTCTGCGCATCCAGAACAATGATGCGGAGAAGTGGCAGAGAGGTCGAATGCACACCCCTGCTAAGGGTGCAGGTCCAAAATGCGGGCCTCGAGGGTTCGAATCCCTCCTTCTCCGCCATTGTTTCTTATGCGTGAGGCAGATGAAAGCTCTTCCAATCTTGATTGGCGGAGCTTTTTTCTTATGTCTGCCGCAAAACTCAAACGACATATACAGACAAACAAGCGGCAAAAAGCGTAGCAGGCCTTCCATGCTTTAAGGCAGAGGCTTCTGTTCCAGACCTCCCAGGCGCTATCACAATGGGCAGCAGCCTCTAAGAACTCGAAAGCCCGTTAAAGAAGAAGCCGCAGAGGGATGGCTGGGATCCATGCATGACTTGGATTCCATCTCACTCTTCCTTTGAGCACCACTTTGCCGATCCGGATTACACAGAAGTTTTCCGGGTGCTCATAGATTTACCGAGAGAGCGGTTCACCACCCAAACTCCGCAACGCCAAATTCTTTCACTTGCTGCAAAGCATCTGCAAAAGCTCTGCAACATGCTCACGCGCAGCGACGCCTCTCATCACTTTGAGAAACCGTCCGTTCTCATCGATCAACAGCGTTGATCGATTGATGCGGATGCGCGTTTTTCCATCTTTCACCTGTTCGGACATCAGTGCGCAGTCATTCGAAAGCGTGCGGTCCACATCGCAGAGCAGCGGGAAATTCAGGCCGTGATGATCACGGAACCCGCAGTGCGCCGCCACATCGTCGTTAGAGACGCCGACCACCTGCCATCCGGCTCGCGCAAAGTCTTCAAGGTGATCACGAAATCCCTGAGCCTCGATGGTGCATCCAGGCGTTTCATCTTCCGGATAAAAATAAAGAATCAGTTTCCTGCCTTGGAAATCCTTCAGCGTGCGCACGCAGCCGTGGTCATCCTTCAACGCAAAATCCGGTGCGGGCTCCCCGACTTTTAATACCTCTTCGGTCATCCAAAACTCCTCATCGCAATCCTCGGTCTGCACACTGCATACCGCCGTCATGACATTCATGGTGCAAAGAACCTACACCTCTTTGACTGCGCTTGGCAGGGGCTAATTGTGAAAGAGCGAAACCGCTCAGCGTCATCAAATCGTCATCATTGCTTCATTAAAACTTGATGCATGCTTTATAGACTCGCAAGCTCATAGGGTTAGAAATTCTTTCCTTTTCAAATCCTTCCGCCAATATGGCGGTTGGAAAACTGGAAACAGAACATGAGTATTGCGCTTCGCGGCATCACGAAGTCCTTCCAAGGCGTAACAGTGATTCCGCCGCTCACCATTGAATTCAGCAGCCGTGCATTTACTACGCTCCTGGGTCCCTCGGGGTGCGGCAAGACTACGCTCCTGCGAATGATTGCAGGATTGGAAACGCCTGATGCCGGTGAGATTCTCTTTGACGGCAATCCCGTCTTCAGCGCAGATTTGGGTCTCAATCTGCCCCCTGAGAAACGCAATATCGGGTTCGTATTCCAAGATTTCGCGCTCTGGCCGCATCTGACGGTTTTCGAAAACGTTGCATTTCCTCTGCGTGCACGCAAAGATCTCAGCGACTTGAAATCCAAAGTGACAGACGCGCTTTCGCTTGTCGGTCTGGCCGACTTTGCCGGCCGGCGCGTTTCGGAACTCTCAGGCGGACAGCAGCAGCGGGTCGGTTTTGCCCGAGCAATTGTTTCCCGCCCCAACATTGTTCTCTTTGACGAACCGCTCTCTGCGCTTGACGCTCAGCTGCGTGAAACCATGCGCGGCGAAATTAAACGAATCACCAGTGCCCTGGCCATGACCTCAATATTTGTGACGCATGACCAGGAAGAAGCGATGAGCATGAGCGACCGCATCCTCGTGCTGAATCACGGCGCTCTAGAACAAGCCGGGTCGCCTATCGACATTTACACCCATCCAGCCACTCGCTTCGCAGCTGAGTTTGTCGGGCAATCCAACTTCATTGATGATCAACGCATGTTTCGTCCGGAGTTCGCAGAAATCATTGATTTAAAAGCGAATTCATCGTCCAACCATTCTCTCATTTTCTCCGCTCGCGTCGAACAAACGGAATACATCGGGGGCCGCTGGCTAATTGATGTGAGTGTCGGTGACAAACACTGGCGGCTTGCCCACAGCGCGCTGCAAACCATTGGTTCTCAGATTCACATTGCCGTTAATCCTGCCGGGATTGTCACCGTCGGCGGCTGACTTCAAACGCATTCATCTTTCAGGAAGGTACTGAATATGTCCAAAAATCTTTTAGCCGCAGCCGTTTCTGCAGCCGTTCTTTTCGCGAGTCCCTTTTCGGCAGCTCAGGCCGATGAAGGCGTCGTTACCGTCTACATGCCTTCGCCCACTGGACTCAATGCCAAGTATGTTGCTCAATTTGAAAAACAGACCGGCATCAAGGTAAAGCTTTTTGAAGGCACCACGGGCAAGATTCTCGCCCGTCTGGAGGCAGAAAAAAGCAATCCCGTTGCCGACGTCGTCGTGCTCGCCTCTTGGTCTGATGGCCTAGCCGTCAAGCAATCCGGCATTCTCGCTTCGTACCCGAACGCCAAAAACGCTGAAAAACTGCGCGCCGACTTCATTGACGCAGACCGCACGCTCTTTGGCACTTCAGCCTCCGCAATGGGCGTCATCTGGAATAAGACGCTTATTCCGAATCTCAATGCCGACTGGAAGGAACTGGCCGATCCCAAGTTCAAAGGCCAAATAGCCATTCCCGATCCGGAAAAATCCGGCTCATGCAAAGACTTCCTCGCAGGCTATCTATATGCCACGAAGGGCGATTGGGCCACCTGGGAAGGCATGGCGAAAAACGGACTGGCTGTCGCGGGCGCCAATAAGGCAGCGCTTGAATCCGTCCTGACGGGGGCCAAAGCCATTCTGGTTGCCGGCGTTGACTACAACGCCTACTCGCAGATTAAGAAGGGTGAACCCATCGGCATTTATTACCCGGCCTCCGGAACCGTTGTTAACCCGCGCCCGGCGATGATTCTGAAGTCGACGAAGAACGAAGCGGCTGCACGCGCCTTCATTGATTACCTGCTCTCAGATGATGCGCAAAAACTGGTGGCTCAGGCCTTCCTTCTGCCGGGCCGTACGGACGTCAAAGCCAGCGGCCGTCTGGGGCTCGATGACATCCGTACTTTCAGCAATCTCGACTGGAACACGATGATGCAGCAGTCTGATGATGCGGCAGCCAAACTTCTGCAGATGACCAAAGGCAATCGTTAAACCTCACCCGCGAAACCAGCAAATTTCAGCCGCCGGAGCATCCCGGCGGCTGAGGCATCTTTCAAATTATCGAGGTACGCATGCATCCAAGCGCATCTGCCGGCGTCCGGCTCTCCGCTATTGTTGCGCTTGCCGCACTCGTCATTTTTATCGTCTGTCCTCTGGGAAGCATTTTCATCACGTCCTTCACCGGCAGCGAGAATGAATCCCTGCTTGTGCAGCATGCACTGGATGCGGCGCTAGCATCAGAGAACGTCGAAACGGTCGTCAATTCGATCGTGCTTGCCGGCTTGGTCGTTGTGCTCACAACGGTGATGGCCACTCCTCTGGCACTGCTTCTTTCCCGCACATCCTGGGGGCAAAGCCATTGGCTCGATATCGCGCTTTTGATCCCCTTCATGACGCCGCCCTACATCGGCGCGATGGGCTGGATTCTTTTCATGCAAAAGCGCGGACTGCTCGAACAGCTTCTGCCGCCCGCAGGCGCAGTTACGCCGGCATTTTTCAGTTTGGGCGGGCTCGTTTTCGTAATGAGTCTGCACGCGCTTCCCTTCATGACAACGATCATGAAGAATGCGCTGATCCGTGTGCCCGGCAATCTTGAGGAAGCCGCGGCGGTCTCCGGTGCGGGTTTCAGCAAACGCTTAAAGCAAGTCCTTTTGCCGCTTGTGACCGGCAATTATGCAATTGCGATGCTCCTCGTCTTTGTTAAGACGCTTGCAGAGTACGGCACGCCGTCGACATTGGGCCGCCGCATCGGCTTTGATGTCTTCACTACGAAGATCCATGCCTATGCCACAACTGCTCCGGTCAATTTCGGAGCTGCAGCAACACTCTCGCTCATTCTCATTACGATCTGCATGGCGATGTGGATGCTTCAGAGCTGGATCACTGCCAACCGCTCCTTTCGGCTGGTCGGCGCCAAGGGAGCACGTCCGGCCTTCTGGAAACTCTCTGGCTGGCCGCGCCGCGCTGCCGCTTTATACATTGGCATCGTGCTGCTCCTTGCCGTCGGCGTGCCATGGTTTTCCGTGATCGCCACCTCGCTTATTAAGATTCGAGGATATGGGCTGGCGCTCGGCAACTTCACGCTGATGCACTACGTTGAGCTCTTTACCGAAAACCCAAAGGGGCTCGACGCCTTCGTCACTTCCTTGATGCTTGCGCTTTCAGTCGGCCTCATTGCGAGTTTCCTCGGCACAGTCATCGTCTGGCTCATCCGTCATTCAGGACGGATGGGACGCCTTCTGGAAGGCATCGGACTGCTCCCAGAAATGCTCCCCAGCATTGTCATGGCAATCGGTCTGATGCTCTTTTGGAACCAGATCTACACCTGGATACCGCTCTACAACACCATGGGCTTTATGGTGCTGGTATACGTCATCCTCTTTCTGCCCTACGCCATCCAGTACACAACGTCTGCCTGGATGCAGGTGAGCCCGTCACTCAGAGAAGCCGGCAGCGTCTGCGGCGGATCACCCTTTTTCGTCTTAACGCGCATCACGCTGCCCCTCATTGCCGTCGGCATCGTACAGGGCTTCATCATGATTTTCATCATCGTGCTGCGCGAACTTGTTGCGGCAAGTCTCATTTCGCCGCCTGATGTTCTGGTGATTTCAACCTTTATTGTCAACGAGTTCGAACAAGGCTCGGCCTCGGTTGCAATGGCGATGGCGCTCATCTGCGTTTTAGTCTCTGCGATCATGCTGTTTGCACTGCGAATGCTGATCAGCCGCATGAAGCACATCTCGGCGGTGTGAACACACTTCATCCGCCTCGCGCATTCTGGCCGACGGCAAACACTGCCGACGGCCAGAGTTCTTGGGCAGAAAAGAACGGCCGAACGTCCTTTAAGGTTCAAGTCCGTTCCGTTCAAACCATGCTTTGAGCCAAAAAATGCCCGAAATAGTTTTCACATCCGTAATGCGTCCGTCAACAGCCATCTCCCAAGCCTCGCCAAACGGCACACGGTAGACCTCCAGGAACTCGCCTTCGTCGAGCTTTTGCTCAACTTCAGTGAGACCTCTGGCCAGATAGATGGCGATGTGCTCATTGCTGTAGCCGATCGCATTGTTGATAACGCCGAGTTTGGTCCATTCCTGCGCTTTAACGCCGCACTCTTCAATCAACTCACGCTTAGCGCAGGCAATTTCTTCTTCATTGGGGTCTATCTTGCCCGCGGGCAGTTCCCAGAAGCTGCGCTTGAGCGGATGACGCCACTGGCGTTCGAGCAGAATGGTGCCGTCGTCGCCGAGCGCAACCATGGCGCAGGCCCCGCCGTGAGTCAGGTAGAGACGCTTGGAAAGTCCCCCGTCAGGCAGCTTGATATCGTCTCTCACCATCTTTACGAAACTGCTGTTGAAAAGCACCTCCTCTTTGAAAGTCTTCTCTTCAAGCGGATCATTGGGGCGCTCTGCGCGGGGCGCAGGCAATTGAATAAGCGGAATGCGGCTCATGATGGAACTCGGGTGTTCGTGCGAACGGACAGAATATTTGATGTTGATATTGTGCCTTCACGGGCGCTTTTCGGTGCGCCTTGATCCGTCTGATTGATCCGCCTTTAGAATGACGGCACTGTTGAAAAATTGAGAGCTGCGCACAGCATCTGCGCTGCATACCAGTGAAATCCGCTCTCATACATCGAAAGGACCCAAGATGAGTCGAACCATCATGAACCTTGAAGAGTCGCGTGAACTCGAAGCCCGCTGCGCCGTGCGCATGGGCCTAGACACTTTGATGCGCCGTGCGGGCACCTTCGCCGCAAAGTGGCTCGACGAACGTCTGCCGTGTCCGCACGTCACAGTGCTTGCCGGCCCAGGCAATAACGGCGGCGACGCCATTGTCTGCGCCTGTGAGCTCAAGCGCCTCGGTCACACGGTGCAGCTCGTCATGCCGGGCGGAGAACCCAAGACTGAGCTCGCCCGCGAAATGCTTGCCGACTGGATCGCCCTCGGCGGCACCGTGATCTCCGACCCATACATGACAGAAAAGGCCGATGCCGTTGTGGACGGTCTCTTCGGCACAGGCCTCAAGCGCCCGATCACCGGCGACTATCTGGACGCCATACTCTGGTTTAACGAACGCCAATGCTTCAGACTGGCTCTGGATGTGCCCTCTGGACTTCACAGCGAAACCGGTCACTGGGTCGGCACGATGCCCGGCGTAACCGCTGATGCCACTGTTACATTCCTCTCGGCCAAATCTGGGCTCTACATGAATGAAGGCGTCGACGCGGCCGGTGCAGTGGTTGTGAGCGAACTCGACGTTTCCGTTCCGCTCACGCGTCTCGGCCTCATCGAGTATTCCGACTTTGACCACATTTGCCAGCCTCGTCCGAAGTTCTCCCACAAGGGCACCTTCGGGCACGTTGCCGTCGTGGGCGGTGCGGAAGGCCACATCGGCGCGGCGCTCCTTTCAGCCCGTGCGGCGCTGCGCATGGGGGCAGGGACCGTAACGGTTGAGCTGCTCACGCCCAACGCCATGATGGTGGATCCGGTCGCGCCGGAACTGATGTTCTCGAGCACCCCGCTTGACTTCAGCCGCTTCACCGCTGCCGTTATTGGTCCTGGACTCGGACAGAGCGCCGCTGCCAAGGCTCGGCTTGAAGCCGCTCTGGCCTCGAATATCCCGCTCGTACTTGATGCCGATGCCCTCAACCTCATTGCCGGGGACAAAGCGCTCCTTACCACACTGCTGCACCGCACGGTAGCTACCGTCCTAACGCCGCATGAAGCTGAAGGCGCCCGACTGCTGAAAGTGACGCCTCAGATCATTCAGAGCGACCGCGTCAATGCCGTTCGTGATATTGCCCTGCAGACTGGCGCCATCACCGTTCTGAAAGGACCGGGCACGCTGATTGCCATGCGAAGCTCTCGCACATGGCTCAGTCCCTACGCTACGGCTTCGCTCGCCACTGCGGGCAGCGGCGACGTGCTTTCAGGCATGATTGCAAGCTTCCTGGGGCAGCGCTACGACACAGTGGAATCAGTGCTTGGCGCCGTCATGCTGCACGGTTACGCAGGCAAGGAACGTGTTGCAGGTCTTACGGCCAGTGAAATTGCTTCTATTGCTGTGGAGCCGCTTGAAACCTATCGACGCACCAATGCAAGACCATATTGGTAAGGCAATATCTTTAATGCAATTCGAATGAACTGCCTAAAAGGCCTAGTGCCGCAGACCATTCATGATTTGTTGCAGCCTTCACCAATTAGAAATCCCTATGGCAGGCTTATCGGGTTATAGTTTTCTCACGATGAAAGCGACGAGAGAGACGATTTCATCGTGTTTCTCCTGACTTTAGGTTGAGAAAATTGAGGGTTGAACCTCGCGGGCGACGGGAAAACGCCTGCGAGGTTTTTTTTGCTGTTCAAAAGGCCTTTGGAAGCCGGTAACTCGGCACCTGCCGGCAGCGCTGCAGTCTTTGGCAGCAAACAGGCGCCGGCCATCATTCCCCGCTGTCATCAGCATGTCGAAACTTGCGTCACCTTTTGTTGCACCCCTTGAACATTCTGTAAAGCCTGCAGAGGTGTTTTCTAGATATAGTTTTCTCACAGCGGAATTCTGGTGAGAGAACAGATTTCCACTGTAATTTCTCCTGACTTTAGGTTGAGAAAATTGAGGGTTGAGCCTCGCGGGCGACGGGAAAACGCCTGCGAGGCTTTTTTTGTCTGCGTATTAGTGAATACTGGCTCCGACGAGATTGCGAGCCATTCCTGCAAACACCCCCAAACTCTCCGGCTGCCGCCCCCCTAGCGTCGTCATTCACCCTCGCCGCCGTTGACGCACAGGCAGTTTCACAATTCGCAAATCCCTTTTTTCAATCTATATGATGATGCGGGGAGATTCCCGCAATTTCAGGTATTTCGTACACTTAGCACTACCCAAAGTGGCTGCGGCGTTCTTATACTCCTTCTCGCTTAGTTCTTAAGCGTCGCTCTGTACTCCTTTAAAGAGTCGCTCTGTGATGCTTTTGCGCCGGTCGGCCCGCGAACCTTTCACTCGGAAACGCACGGGTCTTGAATCGACACACTGAATTCGAACCGTACAGAACTTTGTACATAAAGGAATAGGACACATCACCATGCTTCGCCGCACTTTCATCGCTTCTGCCGTTCTGTTTGCGACTGCCGCCGCCGCTCCTGCCGCCTTCGCCTTTACGGAAGGCAAGGACGCGGACTACATCACCCTTGAAAAGCCCCTTCCTGGCGGTGAAGGCAAGCTCGTGAAGGTTTGGTCCTACGACTGCCCGTTCTGCTTCAAGTTCGACGTGGGCGTTGACCCGAAGATGGTTCCGCTTGCTGAAAAGGCCACCGGCCTTAAGTTCGACATGGTGCACATCGAAACGAAGGGCAAGTACGGCCGTGCCGGTTCTGAACTCTTCGCCTGGTGCCAGCTGCGCGACAAAGCTGCCGGCATCACCGACTGGGAAGATCCCAAGTCGATCTTCAAGAAAGCCAAGGATGCGATCTACAAGGCTTACCACCGTCAGGGCGAACGCTGGGCCTCTGGTGAAGCGGCCTTCCTCAAGACCGGTCTTGATGCGATCGGCGCCACCGCTGAAGAATTCGAAGCCGCCCGCAAGACGCCTGAAGTTCAGCAGCTCGCTGACAGCTGGAAGCCCAGCTACGACGTCGCCAAGATTCAGGGCATTCCGGCCTATGTCGTCAACGGCAAGTACCTCATCATGACGAAGTCCATCCGCTCCGTTCAGGGTCTCGTCGACCTCATCACGGAACTTTCCAAGAAGTAATCCCTCAGGATCTGAGAAATGAATACGCTTCTTGACCGCATCGGTCTGTTCTCCCAGACGCGTTGGCCTTGGCTCGTGATCGCCATTCTGAGTGCTGGTCTCGTGCTGATCGCCCACAACGTGTTTCAGGTGTGGCTCTACATGAAGCCGTGCGAACAGTGCGTGTACATCCGCTTTGCGTTCTTGTGCATGACGTTCGGCTGCCTCTTCACGCTCGCCTGGCCGAAGGCTCTCATCATGCGCATCATCGCCTATGTGTGCGGCGTTTACGGCTGCATCTACGGCATCATGTGCTCGGTGAAGCTTTCCTCGATTCACCACGCCATTCACTCTGAAGACCTTGATGCCCTCTTTGGCATGCAGGGCTGCTCGCTCGAACCGCACTATCCGTTCGGTCTGCCGCTTGAAAAGTGGGCTCCGGACTGGTTCCTGCCGACCGGCGACTGCGGCTATGACAATTCCGATGTCCCCCTCGGAACCGTGCTCTCTCCGCTGCAGGAATCCATCATCCAGATGTATTCCGATGCGGGTGGCTGGTATCTCATCCCGTCCATGAAGTTCATGTCCATGGCTCAGTGCTGCCTGCTCGGCTTCGCTGTTGCGCTCCTTATCTACGTGATTCTCTTCGTGGGCGATATGAAGCATACGTTCGGCAAGCCCGCAGCTTAATGCGAGCCCCGACCGCAAATCTTTAACTCTCTCTTTCCTCCTGTCTCAGGCCGCAGCCGCTCAAGGTTGCGGCCTTTTTTTATCTGCGGCCGAATGAAAGAAAAGGAGACATCCGAAAAAATCGAACATCTCCTTTGGAAGGAACACGTGCTGTCAGACCTTTAGCGGCTTAGCGCTGCTCCGAAAGCGGCACCCCTGAAACGATGGCCCGCAGGCCTTCCGCATCAAAAATACGAACGTGCTTTTGGTTGACCTCAATGAGCCCGTCGTGCGAGAAGCGCGACAGAACGCGGCTCACGGTCTCGAGCTTCAAGCCCAAATAAGAGCCGATTTCCGCTCGTGTCATGCGAAGCACAAATTCACTGCGCGAGTAGCCGCGCTGTTCAAAGCGCTGAGAAAGCGAAAGCAGGAACGCCGCCAAACGCTCTTCTGCATGCATCGAGCCCAAAAGCAGCATCACCCCGTGCTGACGCACGATTTCGCGCGAGAGCATCTTGAGCACATGAGCGCCCATGGAGCGCATGGAGGTTGCAGCCTCTTCAAACTTGTCGTAATTGATGACGCAGACTTCCGTATCTTCAAGCGCGGTGACGTCACAGGAATGCACGCCGCTCGAGATGCCGTCAAAGCCGATCATCTCACCGGCCATAAAGAAGTTGGTCACCTGCTCGCGGCCGTCGCTGCTCATCACCGTGCTCTTCAAAAATCCAAGACGGACGGCGTAGAGCGTGTCAAAACGGTCACCGGCACGAAAGAGCGACTCTCCGCGCTTGATGCGCCGGCGATTGCCGGTCACCAGTTCTTCAAGCCGCTCGATCTCCTTCAGGGTCAGTCCCGTCGGGAGGCAGGATTCACGCAGGTTGCAGTTCGAGCACGTTGACCGCAGGAGCATTGCCGGATTATTAAGTGCCACCACTTCTTCCTCATCTTGGTGTGTCGTCCGGTCCTGAGGGGTCATGGGCCGGCAGCTGTTCATAGTTCCGAAGCAGAGGACGAGAATGCAGCAGTCGTAGGCTAAGAAGCCTCACCGCAGACGTATCGTCTGACGGCAGCGCTTTATTGGCGACAATCCACATACAGGGAGCGGAGCTTCGAAAAGCTAATTTTTGAATAATCTTGACTGCCTAGAATCAAGGCGTTGGCTCTCATAAAGATGAATTCGCAGGGAAAATCCCTTCGATCCAATCGACCTTGATCCTCACGTTGATAATCATCAAGAAAGACACTCAAGCTTCCAAAATAATAGCAGGAAGTTTAACCCAAGTCATAATTAAACATAGGCCCCCACAAAATGACGAATTCGGAAACCAGCGGCGTCGAGCTGCCTGACATGGACCTCCTCAAGAAGTTCGACGTGCCTGCTCCGCGCTACACCTCGTATCCGACAGCAGACCGGTTCAATGCCGAATTCACTGCCGAAGACTATGCCCGCGCTTTAGCGGGCCGCGGCACAGCCAAAGAACCGGCTCCGCTTTCACTTTATGTGCATGTGCCGTTCTGCAACGATGTGTGCTTTTACTGCGGCTGCAACAAGATTGTGACGCGCGACCATAGCCGCAGCGCGGCATACATCGATTTAATCGGTCAGGAAGCTGATCTGGTGAAGGCGCATCTGACGGGGTCGCAGGAGCTCGAACAGCTGCACTTCGGCGGCGGTACCCCCACGTTCCTCACCGAGGATGAGCTCGAACTCATGATGGACACGCTCACGAAGCGCTTCCCGCTCGCTAAAACCGGCGGCGAATTCTCCATTGAGGTGGATCCGCGTACCTGCGGTCCCTCGAAGGTGAAAAAGCTCCGTGAAATTGGTTTGAACCGCATGTCGCTGGGCGTCCAAGACTTCAATCCCGATGTGCAGAAGGCGGTCAACCGCATTCAGCCTTTTGAAATGACGAAGGAAACGATGGATGCAGCCCGCGCCGAGGGGTTCCACTCCATCAACATGGATCTGATCTACGGTCTGCCGAAGCAGACCCGCGAAACCTTTGCGCAGACGATCGACCAGGTGCTTGAACTCTCGCCCGACCGCATTGCGCTCTACCACTACGCGCATCTGCCCAACCACTTCAAGCCCCAGCGCCGAATTCTGCCCGCCGATCTGCCCGATACAGTGACGAAGGTGCACATCATGTTTGATGCCATCAAGCGCCTCACCGCCAACGGCTACCGCTACATCGGCATGGATCACTTCGCCAAGATCGACGATGAGCTCTCGCGTGCGCAGATCGAAGGTACGCTGCAGCGCAACTTCCAAGGCTACTCGACCAAAGCAGAATGCGACATGGTCGCTTTGGGCGTCTCCTCCATCTCGAAGATCGGCAGCGCCTATGCCTGCAATCCCCGCGAACTCGACGATTGGGCCGCCGCCATTAAAGAAGGACGGCTGGCCACGAACCGCGGCTATCACCTCAACGAAGACGATGAGCTGCGCCGTTATGTGATCATGAAGATCATGTGCAACTTCGAGCTGAAGAAGAAGGATGTGGAAGACAAATTCGGCATCCATTTTGACGAAGTTTTCGCCTACGAGCTTGGAAAGATGAAGCCCTACGTTCATCACGATCTGGTTGAGCTTTACCCCGACCGCCTGGTGGTGCTCCCCAAGGGCAAGATCTTCGTTCGTGCCGTCGCTATGCAGTTTGACCGCTACCTGCGCGAATCCAATCGCGCCGGCGGCTATTCGCGCATTGCCTGATACACCGTTCGAAAACGTCTGATATGAATCATTGGGCGTTCGGCATCAAGCCGAACGCCCAATCTTTTACGCACAGACCCGTCCGGAGAAAGATTCTGTCGGGCCAATAGGTCTAAAATTATTAGTTTCGGATCCATCATCCCTGCCGGAGAGCGGCGGATGACGCATCTCTCCATTTATCCGCGCCGGCGGCAGAGCAGACCCTTTGGTACACGCACCGACGCAGCAGATCAACTAAAACCGATTTCCAATGAAAGTCGCAGACATTCGACGGACCTTTCTAAAGTTCTACGAAAGCAAAGGTCACACCATTGTGGCGTCCAGCCCCGTCGTTCCCGGCAACGACCCGACGCTTCTCTTTACCAATGCCGGCATGAATCAGTTCAAGGACGTCTACCTCGGATTCGATCATCGCCCCTATAAGCGCGCCACAACGTCGCAGAAGTGCATCCGCGCCGGCGGCAAGCACAATGACCTCGACAACGTCGGCTACACCGCCCGTCATCACACCTTCTTCGAAATGCTCGGGAACTTCTCGTTCGGCGACTATTTCAAGAAGGATGCCATTCATTTCGCCTGGGAGCTCCTCACCGAACACTTCCACCTGCCGCCGGAAAAGCTCTGGGTGACGGTCTACGCCGAAGACCAGGAGGCCTATGACATCTGGCATAAAGAAGTGGGTATCCCCGCCGACCGCATCGTGCGCATCGGTGACAACAAGGGCGCCCGCTACATGTCAGACAATTTCTGGATGATGGGCGATACAGGCCCCTGCGGCCCGTGCTCAGAAATCTTCTATGACCACGGTCCTTCCGTCCAGGGCGGCCCTCCGGGGAGCCCCGAGGAAGACGGCGACCGCTACATGGAGATTTGGAACCTCGTCTTCATGCAGTTCTATCGTGACGAAAAGGGCGAAATGCATAAGCTGCCGCGCCCCTCTATCGACACGGGCATGGGTCTCGAACGTATTGCTACGGTGCTTCAGGGCGTCCACAGCAACTACGACATTGACCTTTTTAAGAACCTGCTCGCTGCCGCCAAGGCCGCGGTCGAAAGCGTGTCGACGGTTCCTGCCGACATCAACTCGCCGTCCCTCAAGGTCATCGCCGACCACATCCGCGCCTGCGCCTTCTGCGTCGCTGACGGTGTGGTGCCGGGCAACGAAGGCCGCGCCTACGTGCTGCGCCGCATCTGCCGCCGCGCTCTGCGCCACGGCTACAAACTGGGCGCCCGCGGCCCCTTCTTCTATAAGCTCGTCGACGCCGTCCGCAAGGAAATGGGCGAAGCCTATCCCGAACTCATGAACCATGAGATCGAAAAGGTGATTGAGGCCGAAGAACGCCGCTTCCTGCAGACGCTCAGCAAGGGCATGGATATTCTCGATGCCGCTATTGCCGAAAACAAAACGGGCGTCCTGCCGGGCGATGTGGTCTTCAAGCTGCACGACACCTATGGCTTCCCGGCTGACCTGACGGCCGACGTCTGCCGTGAACGCGGTATTTCGGTCAACACGGCTGAATTTGACGCCGCGATGGAACGCCAGCGCGCCGCCGCTCGCGCATCGGCCAAGTTCAAGATGGCTCAGGGCCTGGATTACACCGGCGCCGACACGGTCTTCACGGGCTACGAAACCCTCACCGAAAAAGACGCTGAAGTTGTGGCGCTCTACGCCAACGGCGAGCCGGTTGACCGGGTTGAAGCCGGCAGCGAATGCGTAGTGGTCTTCAACCGCACGCCGTTCTATGCGGAATCTGGCGGTCAGGTGGGTGATCAGGGCGAAGCCAAGAACGCCACGGCTATTCTGAAGGTGCTCGACACCTTCCGCGTGAAGGCCGCCGTGACAGGCCTGCAGTGCCACGTTGCTGAAGGTCATGTCGCCGTGGGCGACAAGTTCGACCTGGCGGTCGACGAAGCCCGCCGCGAAGCCACTGCCCGCAACCACTCCGTGACGCACCTCATGCACTTTGCACTGCGCACGGTGCTCGGCGACAAAGTTGCCCAGAAGGGTTCGCTGGTGACGCCCGAATCCACGCGGTTTGACTTCTCTTACGGCAAACCCGTGACAGCCGAACAGATCGCCGAGGTCGAACGCATCGTCAATGCGCAGATCCTCAAGAACACACCGGTTCAGACGCGCGTGCTTCCGATTGAAGAAGCCAAAAAGACTGGTGCAGTGATGCTCTTTGGCGAACGCTACGGTGAAGTCGTGCGCGTGCTCGATCTCGGCAAGTCCACCGAATTCTGCGGCGGCACGCATGTCAAGGCCACTGGCGACATCGGGTTCTTCAAAGTGGTGTCTGAATCGGGCATCGCCGCCGGCGTGCGCCGCATCGAGGCCGTCACCGGCATGAATGCACTCAGCTGGGTGCAGAACACCGAAAGCCTCCTTGCTGCAACTGCCCGCGAATTCAAGGCCCCGGTGAGCGAAGTCCCCGTCAAGGCTGCCGATGCTATCGCGACGATCCGCACGCTCGAAAAGGGCATTGATCAGCTCAAGAGCCAGATGGCCGCCAAGGCCGGTGATGCGCTCATCGCTGAGGCCCGCGACGTCAAGGGCGTGAAAGTTCTGCTGGCTCGTCTTGACGGCGCAGACGCCAAAGCGCTTCGCGAAACGATGGACAAAGTCAAGGACAAGCTCGGCAGCGCCGTAGCGATTCTCGCCTCTGTCACCGGTGAAGACCGCGTCCAGCTCGCCGCCGGCGTTACCAAGGATCTCACTGGCCGCGTGAAGGCCGGCGAGCTTGCCGGCTTCGTAGCCGGTCTCCTCGGCGGCAAGGGTGGCGGCAAGCCTGACCTCGCCATGGCCGGCGGTTCTGACGTCAAGAAGCTCCCGGAAGCGCTCGAAGCAGCCCGCGCCTGGATCGAAGGAAAGCTCTGATGACGAACGTGCACAACGAACCTCAAAGCGTGGAGACGCTGCGGCTTCCCGGCCTTTCGTGCCCGATGCCTGTTCTCCGTGCCAAAAAGGCTCTTGCAAAGATGACGCCTGGGGCTGTGCTGGCGGTTTGGAGTACCGATCCGCACAGCACGCCTGACCTTTCCGATTTCTGCCGACAGACCGGTCACGGTCTTCTTAAGCAGGAAGAAGTGGATGATGACGGCCGTCATTGGTTCGTAAGCGAGATTCAGTGCCGTGCGGATTGATCTGTGATCGCTTCCGCCCAAACGTGAATCTTCCTTCAAAATGCCCGGACAGTTCAGACTGCCCGGGCATTTTCGTTTCCTCAGCAGCAGCCGCTTCGTTTGCGGCGGTATACCTGCATTCGATCAGGGAATATTTTCTCGCAACTCTTGCTTTTTCACTTTCGAGTATGTATAGTTCTCCTTCTGCGAAATTTGTGCGCCAGTAGCTCAGTTGGATAGAGTATCTGGCTACGAACCAGAGGGTCGTGGGTTCGAATCCTGCCTGGCGCACCATATTTCTCAGATCCGTCTTTGATGAGCAAAATTTTCAAAGACACGCAAATGCGAAGCACGTGCGCCAGTAGCTCAGTTGGATAGAGTATCTGGCTACGAACCAGAGGGTCGTGGGTTCGAATCCTGCCTGGCGCACCATTCGTTTTTGAGGCGGATAAGTTAGGAGCGGTTGAAGAAATTCAACGGCTCTTTTTTGTTGTCTGTTGATTGTGAATTCGCCAATAAACCTTTTTATATCAAATAGATGAGTAATTTACAGATGCTTAATTTTTAAGCATCTCCTTAAGCATCTGATTTTGAGGGGAAGGCGAATCTTCTCCCCCGAACGTTCTTAACTTATGCACAGAATCTGTGGACAAAAACCCCATTGCCCCTGTGGAAAAGTTTGAGCATCGAAGACTTATGCGGGTCGAAGAGCCGTGCGCCGCCGCCAACGGCGGCCGGTCACAATGACTCAGCAAAAAGCCCGGAAACGCATTTGCACTGCCGGGCTCGCTGTGGACATCTTTTTTGAGAAGGCGTTAAGCGCCTGAACGTTTCGTCCAGCACTCAAAATCCACCCGCCAAGGACGCTTCGCAGAGGGCAAGAGCGTACGGAAACATTCCCCTCTGAATCGTCCGCGAGGAATGGTCGGGAAATAGGTATCCCCCTCAAAGTCGTGATCGATCTTGGTGAGCCACACTCGATCGGCAATGGCGATCGTCCGGCGGTAGATTTCACCGCCGCCGATCACAAAAACACGCCCTGTACGAGAGCGCGCCTGAGCGAGCGAGAGTGCTTCATTGAGCGACTTCACGACTACGACGTTCTTCGCCGAGATGTCCGCAGGCTGCAGGCGTCGCGACACAATCACGTTGAGCCGCCCAGGGAGCGCCCGTCCGATTGAAGCCCAAGTACGGCTTCCCATCACCACGGGCGAACCCATCGTTGTCTTTTTGAAGAAGGCAAAATCCTCTGGGATGCGCCAGAGCAGCTTGTTTTCGGCGCCGATGACACCGGTGCGCGCAGCAGCGGCAATAAGTTCAATCATGGTTGAAGGTTCCGCGAGAAACTTGGGGGTTAATCGGATTTAAACAGCTACCGGCGCCTTGATGCCCGGCCATGGATCGTAGCCCTCGAATTCAAAGTCCTCATACTCATATTCAAAAAGAGACGCCGGACGACGCTTGATCACGAGCTTCGGGTAGGGACGCGGTTCGCGGGAGAGCTGCAGCGCCGTCTGCTCAAGGTGATTGTCGTAAATATGGCAGTCGCCGCCCGCCCAGACGAAATCGCCCGGTTCAAGATCACACTGCTGCGCGACCATATGCGTTAAAAGCGCATAGCTTGCAATATTGAACGGCACGCCGAGAAACATGTCGCAGCTGCGCTGATAAAGCTGGCAGGAAAGCCGCCCGTCGGCGACATAAAACTGAAAGAGGCAGTGACAAGGCGGCAGCGCCATCTTGTCCACTTCAGCCGGATTCCAGGCCGTTACCAACAGACGCCGAGAATCGGGGTTCTTCTTGATGCGCTCGAGCACCTCTGAGATCTGGTCAATCGTGCGGCCGTCCGAAGCGGGCCAAGCACGCCACTGCCGGCCGTAGACCGGCCCGAGTTCGCCGTTTTCGTCGGCCCACTCGTCCCAAATCGTCACCTTGTGGTCATGGAGGTACTTGATGTTCGTTGAGCCCGAGAGGAACCAGAGCAGTTCGTAAATAATCGAACGCAGATGGAGCTTCTTGGTGGTCACAAGCGGAAAGCCGTCAGCCAGCGGAAAGCGCATCTGGCAGCCAAAGAGCGAGCGCGTGCCCGTGCCGGTACGGTCCGATTTGTGCGCTCCCCGTTCATAAATATCCTTGAGGAGTGTTTCGTATTGATTGCTGGACATGATGCTCCCGTGGGCCTCCTCAAAAGAAAAAACTGAACGCTTTCTGCCGCTAAAGGCAGGTCTGAAGGCCGGATTATAGGCGGGCATTGCAGCAAGCATCGCAGCGTACATCGTCTACGATACAGGTCATTCCAACATGAGAAAAGCACTCGGCAGCGCAAACCGCACGAGTGCTTGAAGAGAGTCCGGATTGTCGGAGCCGACGGTTTTTAATGGCGACCGTGCGGCTCCAGCAATCCTTGCCGAGAGTTATTCCTCGACGATGGTCTTCACTTCCACGCCGTACTTATCCTTGACGGTGGTGTGGATATTGAGAAGCACCATCCAGCGGCGAAGGACGCCCACGATCACGAAGAGCATGAGGCACATCACGAGCGCCGAGAGGAAGGCCAGCAGATACTGACCAGACGGCAGATACTGATTAATGATCAGCCAAATACCGGCCCAGAAAGTGATGAAAGTCATCAGAATGCCGGGCGCACCAGTCGTCCACGCATACTTGACATGATTCATGCGGATGATGACGGTCGTACCGATCAGAAGCGTCACAGAGGCAAGCAGCTGATTGCAGATACCGAAGAGCGGCCAGATCGAACCGATGTCTCCCGAGTAGACGAGGTAGCCCCATGCGCCGGTAAAGACCGCAGAGGTGATGATGATGCCGGGCCACCAATCCTTATCGGCGAAGCGCGGCCAAACCTTGCCCACCATTTCCTGCAGGAAGAAGCGGCCCACACGGGTGCCGGCATCCACTGCAGTCAGAATGAACACGGCTTCAAACATGATGGCGAAGTGATACCAATAGGCCATCAGGCTTTCCATGGCCGGGATCTTCGAGAAGATGTGAGCCATGCCGACGGCGAGCGACACAGAGCCGCCCGGACGGTGCATCAGGTTTTCCTGAACCTCTGCTTCAAGCGTCGGGAGTTCAACAACATCCATGCCGAGCTTGGCAAACTTTTCTGCCGGAGCATTGATGGCAAAGTAGTCAGCCGGAACGAGCACGCAGGCAGCAACGAGCGCCATGACGGCCACGAAGCCCTCCATCAGCATTGCGCCGTACCCGACAAACAGAACATCCTTTTCATTGTTGATCATCTTCGGCGTCGTGCCCGTGCCGATAGTGGCATGGAAGCCCGAAAGCGCACCGCAGGCGATGGTAATGAAGAGGAACGGAATAACCGGACCGCCGATGATCGGGCCGCCGCCGTGGATGAATTCCGTAATGGCCGGCATGTGGAACGTAGGCATCACGAAGGCGATGCCGATGGCCAGCGCGCCGATCGTGCCGATCTTCAGGAAGGTGGAGAGGTAATCGCGCGGAAGGAGCAGGAGCCACACCGGCAGAACCGAAGCGAGGAAACCGTAAGCCGGGATGATGAGACTCATCTCAGGCTTATCGATGTCGAGCCATCCGAAGTACTCGGGGTGCGAGGCAACCCACGGGCCCGAAAGAATGCAGAGGAAGAGCAGTACGACGCCCATGATGGTCGCGCCGCGCACGTCGCCCTTACGCCAAACCTGCATGTAAAGCCCCATCAAAACGGCGATAGGAATCGTGCAGAAGACGGTGTAGGTCGACCAGAGCGAATTGTGCATCGCGTTCACGACAGCAATCGAAAGACCTGCCAGCGTTAGCAGCAAAATGGCCAGCACAGCCCACGCAGCAACGCGGCCCGTAGTGGTGTCAATTTCCTGCGAAGCGATGTAGGCCAGAGACTTCCCGCGGTGGCGAACCGAGCAGAAAAGCACGACCATGTCGTGCACGCCGCCGGCCAGCACGCAGCCAATCAAGATCCAAAGCAGACCAGGCAGATAGCCGAACTGCGCTGCCAGCACCGGACCGAGCAGCGGACCGGCAGCCGCAATGGCGGCAAAGTGATGCCCGAAGAGCACGTATTTATTGGTGGGGACGTAGTCTTTGCCGTCCTCAAAGCGGTTTGCAGGGGTTTCGCGCGCCGCATTGATGTTGAGCACCTTTTGCGCCACCCACAAACCGTAGAAACGGTATGCGATGGCAAAGATGCACAGCGCCGCAAATACGATGGTGATTGCATTCACCCCGTTTAGCGATTCCATGACGATCTTCCTTAAGTGGGTTGATGATGCGTTGGAATTGCCTTGGATCTTGATGTCCCTTAAAACCTAAGTCGAGCCATCCTTTGCGGGTGTTCGTGCCTCTGCTTACTCAGAGCTTGAGCTTGATTGTGTTTGCTCAGGTCTTCGGTGATTTCCAACTTCTAACGAGTGTATCCATAGAACCCGGCATAGGGAAACCGACTTTTACAAAGTCAACATCAACATTTGATCAGACGCTGATATCTAAGGGTTATCGAGCATTTAGGATAAATGATTAGTTCATTTGACCTAAATTTCTACTCAGAAGGTGGGCCTATAAGGCGCGGAGAGCTCCAAAGCCTTACGGGAACCCGAGAAGACGCCGGACCAGGCGATCATCAGCGTGATGTATTCCGCCGGACTCATCTTTGTGCCGCTGCGCGCGAGTTCCTCCTGCTGCTCAGTGAGCAGTTTGAGCGATGTGAGATACGCATCCAACGTACGGCGCACCACCGTTTCATCATCGGCGCTCTCGAAAACGTCATGTCCGGCATAGGCACAAACCGCTTCTCGAAGATTTTTCGTCAGTGCGCTCCCTGCCCAGCCGTTCGGCGCAACACGATCATCGCTCCCGTGTCCGAGGAAAAGGTTTGCGATGTCGTCGAAAAACTCTTCAGCCTGCTCGGCCGCATCTTTGCAGTCATCCGACTCCGGCGCATTGGCTTCGAGCCAATCACGCTGCATGGAGGCGATGCCGAGTTCTTCGAGCATCAGAAAGACGGTGCTTTGGTCGGTCAAATCAGCGGGACCATGCGGTTGGGTTTCTTTGGCAGCGGGAAATTGTTCCATCGCACAGCTCTCTAAGATTTATTGACGGACTTTTTGGGATATCGAACCGACTTCCAGCCTTTCGTCCTGCAAGGCTTTTCCTGGAAGAGGCGAGGCAAGATTTTAGCCTCGAGCCGTTTGCAAAGACCTTAAGAAAAGGCTTTCTCTCCTCAATTCATCGGTTCAAACCAATCTTTTGGAAGCGCCAGCACGTCAATGCCTTCGGCACGCGGTTCCGCTTCCTCTCGCGGCGTGCATTTCCCGCGTACGGATTCGCAGGCTGCAGCTCCCCTCGCCATTGCACGCACCGTTTCCGGAAAATCCTCGCCGACATCGCGGGCCTTCATGGCGGTATGACGCAGTGCCGTCAGCAGTTCAGAGAGGGACGCACCGGGAGCCGCGGCTTGGGAAGAAGCGGAAGCTTCTGCGGCTCTCACTGCAGGCGCACTCGGCATTCTCGAGAGAACCAATGAGCCGCAGACCGGACATGCGCTTGGACCGGCATCCTCTTCCGAACGCAGCCATGCCTCAAACACGTGATGGTTTTCACAGCGATAATCAAAGATCTTCAATGACATGCTGATCAGCTCCGAAAACACAAGGCGGAAAAAATGCAACTTTCGCCGTCTTTTTTATTCAGTTACTCGTGACAAACCTTTCGTTCTTTGGTATATTCCTGCTTCTCGGTTTCGGGCGCTAGCCCAACCTGCAGAAAAGCCTTCACCACGGCGCTGCAGCTCACAGCCGAGCACATCATGGAAGGATGGCAGAGTGGTTGATTGTACCGCCCTGGAAAGGCGGCATACGGAAATTCCGTATCGAGGGTTCGAATCCCTCTCCTTCCGCCAAGATTTCTTGTACCGCAGACGTTTCAAAGCTGCTGTGCGACGCGGCCATAAGCTAGGCCATCAGAAGCCAAAAATGCCCCCGATCTGGATAGTTCTGGTTCGGGGTTTTTTGTCAATTCGAAATTTGCAAATGTGCGCCAGTCTCTGGCGACCTCGCGCTGCGTTTCGCTCGCAGCGTCAGCCTATGCGAGCGGGCTTCGGCCAAAAGTCTTGATTGCCCCAAGACGTGCATATTTCGCGTGAGATTTGGAACCTAGTCACCCGCTTCTTCTCTCCTGCCGGCCGCCAATCCCAGGTTTACCAAAACGAGCCGTAAAGCCCCGTCATTCATGACGGGGATATAAGGCGACGCGCGCAAGTGCAAACGGACTCAA
>OKVI01000044.1_pt1 | contig 156284 bp, 149 predicted proteins | sample 1607001 | NCBI WGS metagenome assembly OKVI01 (sample SAMN03281018, study PRJEB24777) | human gut metagenome | isolation source: fecal sample PR128 from 1 month old male Malay infant, vaginal delivered...
GAGAGTCCATCTCTGGACCTGTCCATCAATGTCAAGACCTGGTAAGGTTCTTCGCGTTGCGTCGAATTAAACCACATACTCCACCGCTTGTGCGGGCCCCCGTCAATTCCTTTGAGTTTCAGCCTTGCGGTCGTACTCCCCAGGCGGGGTACTTATTGCGTTAACTCCGGCACAGAAGGGGTCGATACCTCCTACACCTAGTACCCATCGTTTACGGCCAGGACTACCGGGGTATCTAATCCCGTTCGCTCCCCTGGCTTTCGCGCCTCAGCGTCAGTTTTCGTCCAGAAAGTCGCCTTCGCCACTGGTGTTCTTCCTAATATCTACGCATTTCACCGCTACACTAGGAATTCCACTTTCCTCTCCGATACTCTAGATTGGCAGTTTCCATCCCATCACGGGGTTAAGCCCCGAACTTTTAAGACAGACTGACCAATCCGCCTGCGCGCGCTTTACGCCCAATAATTCCGGACAACGCTTGCCACCTACGTATTACCGCGGCTGCTGGCACGTAGTTAGCCGTGGCTTTCTCTTACGGTACCGTCAGGGATAACGGGTATTGACCGCTATCCTGTTCGTCCCATATAACAGAACTTTACAACCCGAAGGCCGTCATCGTTCACGCGGCGTTGCTCCGTCAGACTTTCGTCCATTGCGGAAGATTCCCCACTGCTGCCTCCCGTAGGAGTCTGGGCCGTGTCTCAGTCCCAATGTGGCCGTTCATCCTCTCAGACCGGCTACTGATCGTCGCCTTGGTGGGCCGTTACCCCTCCAACTAGCTAATCAGACGCAAGCCCCTCCTCCAGCGAAAGCCCGAAGGCCTCCCTTTCTTCATCCCGTCATGCGGCGGAAAGAACGTATTCGGTATTAGCAGCCGTTTCCAGCTGTTGTCCCCATCTGAAGGGCAGGTTGCTTACGCGTTACTCACCCGTTTGCCACTCGAATTGATAAGAAGCAAGCTTCTCATCTCTTCTCGTTCGACTTGCATGTGTTAAGCACGCCGCCAGCGTTCGTCCTGAGCCAGGATCAAACTCTCCATGATAGTATGGAAGAGCTTACTAGCTCAACTTATTGTTTTTGGTGTCCGGCTTACGCCGGACGTTTGAATTGATTCGGTTATTTTCTTACGAAAATGACCTGCACTCCCGAGTAAAACTCGGTATAAACAAATCCAAAGATTTATTTACTGGCGTTCATTCAATCATTGTTCAGTTTTCAAAGGTCATCTGCCATCGCCGTAGCGACGACTTTTTTATCTTACCAAACTCCGAGGAGCTTGTCAAGCGGTTTTTGAAAGTTCTTTCAAAACCTGCTTTCGCGGCTGTTGTCTCAGCCGGGCCGTCTGAGGTGTTCCCCCTGACAGCTTGTTTAGTATACTCCCGTGTAAAGGAATTGTCAAGACTATATGTAGAAAAGATATATACAAAAAAAGACCCGCCTCCATGAGGCGGGTCCCGGCAGATACGAAGCGATTAGAATTCAGCTTTCCAAATGCCGTGCAGATTACAGGATTCATATACGACACCAGAGTCGACAGCTGCGAAAACGGCTTTCGGAGCTTCACCCGGTTTCAGGAATTTAACTTCCAGTTTGTCGTCCGTTGCCAGAGCGATCCATTCGATGTGATGTTCTTCGAGCATCGGATGTTCTACGGAACCAACGGTAACTTCAATGGTATCACCAACGCGTTTTACGTCAGGGATATGTTTTTCTTTGGCTGCGTCGACAGAACCGACGGCGATCGGCGTTGCGCCTTCTACGATACCGCTAAGCAATGCAACTACATTTTTACCTTCAAGCTGATAGAATTTTACGTCTTTCATGATAACTCCTCCTCTGTGAATGGTTCAAATATATGATTAATAATAGGGTAAGCATAGTTAGGTATTGATCAACAAAGCTTTATGTTTGTTTTATTCTACCTTATGAAGTCGGCCTTGTCAACCGATGCATGCGTAAAGAGCATGTATATAAAAAGCAAGAAAATAAAGGCCCTGACCGTATTTTGTCAGAGCCTTTATATGTGAAAACTATCCGAAAATCAACTTATTCCGCTTCTAAAGCATTCCAAGCTTCATCGGCACGTTCGACGAACATGTGGCGGATTGCGTCGTTTTCACCGAGGCCGTGGATATAGGTTTTGACCGTAATACCATTTTTTTCGAGGATGCTCTTATGGGAATCTTCTTCAGCGCCGGCCATATCGTTGTTGGCATGGTCGCCAGCAACCATCATCATCGGCATGAGGGTAACCGTTTTAATCCCCTTAGCTTTTAACATCGGGATGACCGTATCTAAATGGGGCCAGCCTTCGACGGAATAGATGAAGACGTTGCCGAGTTTTGCCGAATCGAGGCGGTTCTGAACGACGGAGTAGTACGCATTAGCCGGGTGCGGTGTGCCGTGAGCCATGACCAGGACGGCTTCTTTTTCACCGATTTTCGGGAACTGCGTCGAGAATGCCTGAACGAATTCTTCAACGTCGTCGCGCTGATCTTCCTGTCCCATCCAATACATGATCGGCGTACCGAGGGTCATTTTCTTGAAGTCATTCTTGTAGAGGTCAAAAATAGCCGAGTCATAGGCGTATTCCATGCCCGGAATGACGTCGAGAGAGGTGATGGCCACACGGGTATAGCCGTCTTCTTTCAACTGTTCCAAAGCTTTTTCCGGCGTCGGGATATCGAGGCCTTCTTTGGCTTTAATGCGGTCGACAATGATATGCGACGTAAAGGCTACGACGACTTTCTGATTCGGATGAGCAGCCTTGATATCGGAAACGGTCTTGTCGATCGTCTTTTCGCGGCTGTCTTTATACGTCGTACCGAAGCTGAGTACTAAAATAGCGTCTTTGTTGGCAGCGTTCTGCATGGCCGGGTTATTGTAAGTGCGGACACCGATTTCAGCAGCCTGTTTTAAAGCCGGCGTAGCATCTTTTACTTCCGGATTCAAGGTGTATCCGGCCGCAAAGGAGGTCGCACCAAAGGCACCAATGGACGTAATAGCCAGGGACAGAATCAAGGCGGTTTTCAATTTTTTGTGAAGCATATCAATCTCTCCTTTAAATAAGAAAATAAAATATATACATAAGCGCTCACCATCGATGATTCCCATAAAAAAAGAGAGTCTCGCATAGATGTTTCTGACATTATGCGAGACTCTTCCTAGTCTATATCGTCGTAAGTTCTGACTATCAATCGCCATCCCCATCGCTCGCAGGTCAATCGGTGATTTTTAACCAGGCAGTTCTTCTGGCTCAGAATCACAACCTTGCTGCGCCTTCCCATACGAATCCGTACAGTGGCATCATAGCAGCCAGGCTCCTCCTTACAGCGGCGGGACCGCGCCGGTCTTTCACCGGACTTCTCTATTAAGCTTACGCACCTGATATACGCTATGTAGTTGTAAAGAAAGAGTAGTCGACCGATGCCTTATCTTATAAGACTAAGGTCGGAGCTACATAGGTACGAGCCAATAATTCCTGGTTGAGGGAATAGAGGCCCTTCGGATCTTTACCGAACAATTCGTATTTCTTAAGCAGGTCGTCGGCGTTCTTTTCTTCTTCGCCCTGTTCTTTGACGAACCAGTCGAAGCACTGCATCGTGCGGTAGTCATGGACGCTGTCGGCAGCATGGTAAATTTTATTGATTAAGGAAGTTACATACTGTTCATGAGCCAAGCCTTCTTTGAGGACGGCTTCAGCGCTTGCAAAGTCGTTCTGCGGCTGTTTAACGGCATCAAAAATAACTCGTTCGCCATTGTTGTGGAGATAGGTCCGCATCAGCAGAGCGTGATCATGTTCTTCCTGAGCCTGGATATCGTACCAGTTGGCAAAGCCATCGAGGCCATTGTCATAGAAGTAGTTGGCAAAGGACAAATACAAATATTCAGAGAAAAATTCTTCATTAATCTGAGCATTAATTAATTCTTTTACTTTTGCATCAAGCATAGTAATACCTCCTTGATTCCTTTCTCAAAACTCGCATAAAACGGGCTTTTTATTTAAGCAACTTTATTATAACACATTTTGCATGGACTGGAATATAGTTTTATCTATTTTCTAAAGAAAATAATTATTAATTAGTTGGAACCGGGTCCCTTATGGTGACTATGGCTGCCATCCTTATAATCGACATGGATGGTCCCCATATGCACTTTGCCGTCGACGATGGACAGGGCATTCGTCGAAACGTCACCGAAAAACATGGACACGACGACATCCTGGAAGTGAAGGTTCTTCCCATCCTGAGCAAAGGATCCGGAAATACCGCGGAAAGGCAGACCATGATAGCGGCCGGGACCGGCTTGAAAATCACCATAAATGGCTTTCGTACCGGCCGTACGGTTTTCTTCCATATGAAGGTTGAGATCGACATCACTGCGCAAAAATAAGTCATGGGCGGCAATACTGCCTTGGAGCCCCGTTCCAACAATGTCTGCCGTGTAGGATTTATTATCTAAATTGACGTGCCCCTGTCCCTTCATGGAGCCGCCGAATACACCGGCCGTGACATCGCTGATATCGAGGATTCCTTTTTCATAGTGGACCTGACCTTTGACATCGGTAAAGACCAGGGTCGTAATATCAAGTTTATCCATCGTCAAAATGCCGTCGATGACAGGCTTATCCAAGGGGCCTTTTATGTCAGCCGAAATCGTAGCCGGATCGTCAATATCAAGACCGGCGCCAAGGGATTTTGGATTGCATTCCGTAAGCAGGAGAAAGAGATCATACTGCGGCGTCTCCGGTGCAAAGTCGATACTCCCTCTTATGCGCAGGGATTTTGCCGCCACGGTACCTGAAAAAGGACCGGCTTGTAAATTGATATCCGTCTTACCCTTGGTATGGATATCGGCGACTAAGTCGACGTCTTCCATGGTAAAGTGCCGGTACGGTGATTCGGCCTCAATGACGCTGTGGTGCAGCTCAATATGGCTGTCAAAGGGACGATTGCCCTTAGGCCCGGTAATTTCAATGACCTTCTTCCCACTTTTCTCGCCATCGCCGGGATGGGACTTAATGTGTTGGAGTTCCATCTTGTCGTTAAAAATCAAGTGGAGATAGGCGTTATTCAAGGTTACCGTTTCCAGGGTCTGAGTCCCGATGCGCCCGGTGAGGATATCACGAATTTTGACGGTAAACTCGCCTTCCGGCACCTGTACTAACTTATGTCCATCCTCATCGACCCACAGTAAATTTTCAAAGGACACGGTCCCGCCCGGTGTCGCCGTCAATCGCTCTACCGTAACCGTTCCCGGGAAGAGCTGTCGCTCAGCAACGGTCTTGTTAAAAATATCGGCAGCCTTGTAGCTCATATAAAAGCAGATGCCGTAGAGGGCGGCGGCTAAGACAAGGATGACAATGAGGCCTCGTTTGATCTTTTTCTTATGACGCTGAACCCAATTTCGCACGATAGCCTCCTTGCTTCCATACCGCATTTCTTCCTGAATTCAAAAGATAATAAACAGCCTGTCAGGGACAAGCCCTTATTTACAAGTTTACAAATTTCGTAAACGGTGGATAATACATAAGCCTACGATCCGCATATCTGCTGGAATACATCTATTATAAACCAAAGTAAATTCGTTTCAAACTCATCCATAAAAAGATTTTCATCTGAGTCTTTCGCCAGCCTCGATCGTTATAAAAAATGCTGCCCCCGGAGAGACAGCATTCCATATAGCAAATTCAATACCATTCGTTGATCCAGTTTTTTTCAGTTGGGAAGAGTTTCTGCAAGACATCGAATCCCTGATCTGAACCTTGAAGTTTTTCGTTGAACACCAAATCGTTTACGTCCATGGCACCAAAGACCAACAGGGCCAGGGTACCGATAGGCATGGTAACATCGGCAGTTTTTGACATTTCTCGTGTGACAATTCCCCGGCCATTGGTTACGGTCAAGGTAAAAGTACCACAGTTCCAATCGGCCAGGGGATCTTCCGTATGGAAGGTGATAGTCCCATCAGCACGGTAAGGCTGCTGCTCTAAAGCACCTTTGACGTCGACGATACGGCCGGTCATGAAAGGCATCGTTTCGTGCCCCGATTTACCATCGGGATAGAAGCGATAAGACTGGTCGTGAATGCCTTCGTTCCACTGAAAGGCTTCCCCTTGAGAACGATGGTTGTACATATAGCCGAGAAGGCCGGCCTTGCCTTTGCGGCAGGTATAGACGAATTCACCGCTGACGATGGTCGGCTGCCCCAGTTGATAAAAGGCGTAGCCGATAGGCCTATCGCCATCGAAGCAGACGGCGATATTACCTTCGCCCAGTTGGGCATCGATGTGACTCCGCCAGCTTTTTTCATCACGCAGAGCGTATCCTGACAGGCCTTTCGTGTAGCCCTCGTAAATGGCTGCCAAGTAGGGCCACTGGTCGCTGCTGTTAACGAAAGCATAGCGGACGGTGCGATCCGTCAAGGGTCGCAAGGCTTCAAGTGGTAACGTTTCTTTCCACTGATGGCAATAAAGTTCATAGCCATAAGGCTGATAGAAACCAGCCTTGCTGGGCATGAGGATATTGACGTAATGGCCGCGTCGTTTCATTTCAACTAAGGCCGCCGTGAGCAGTTTGCCGCCGATGCCGCCGCGCCGTGCTGCCGGGTGCGTCGCCAGTCCTACGATATAAGACGTGTCGATGGCTTTGCCCCGCAATGACAGGGTATAGGGATTGAGGTGCGTCAAACAGGCCATCTCATCGTCTTGGAAGCCGATGAGGACATTTTCCGGCTGATAAAAATGATTGAAGTACCACTGGAAGAAGGGATCTTCCCGATGTTCAAAGCAATAATCCCAAAGGCTTTCGACGAGGCCCCGGTCTTCTTTAGAAGCTAAGCGGAAATCCATAAAAAGGCCCCCTTATTTCTGACGCAGTGTGACATCGTACTTTTCTACGAAATGGTCCGGATTATACGATTCCTTGGAATGGCGCAGGCCGGGAATCCCCATGTCTTCTTCACGGTTGATATAGGTCGTATGGCCCCAGGCGTGAACGACGAATTCATGGTTAATGGCCTGGTACAAGCCGCGGATCGTCGGATCACTCTTTTCAAAGTGGATGATGGCCGTATCGTCATTGAGCATTTCACCGATAGAAAAGGCGACGATTTTATTGTACATGCGGATGGCACCGCCTGTCGGCTGCAGGACGGACCAGTTATTGAATACCGTTTCGATGGCATGGCGTTCACCTAAGAGTTCATTGTCGTCATCGCCGTCTTCGTGCTGATTATACCAAGTCTTTTCGGCTTCCAGACATTCATCAAAGATATCTTCCGTAATGGGCACATATTCCCAGTTACCGATATATTGATTGCGGAAGTGATTGAGATTATTTTTCTTCTGACGGAATTTTTTACCGGATAAGTTGATCAGGCTCTGGGTCAAGTATACGTATTCGTAGTTATCCCGGTCAGGCGTGAAGTCATAACAGTCTTCACAAAGAGCCTTGATTCGTTCGACAGCTGCCGGCGTAACGCCCTTCATGAGAAAGGGATGGTTGTGTTCTTCGAACCACTCATGCATGCGCAGGACGCCTTTTACAAAGCTGCCGTCTTTACGGGCAAAAGGCGGGATCCAGAACTGTTTATTGCCGCGTCCGGAACGTACATAGAGAACGTTGTCTTCTTCGGCCCACTGGATTTCATAAGGCTTTTGCCAGGCAAACAAGGTCATAAAGGTCGCATCAGCCTGTTCATACCGCTTTTCATTAAAATAGGCATCGATGAGCGGTTTATCTTCTAATCTAAATTCTCTGAATTGAATAATAGTAATCTCCCCCTAAAAGTTACAGCACCTTAGATACATAAGGATTGTCATTAATATAAAAACGCCAGGGAAAATGTTTTCCATACGTCGCGTAATCGATATTAATGCGCGTCGTCTGCACGATATCCACGGCAGACACAGTGTCACTATGAGCGATGTAGAGGCAGGCCCCCGTTAAATCAAGCTCATTCTGTTCTCTGGTAATTCCAAAGGCCTGACAGAGCTTCCCCGGCCCGTTTGTCAGGTTCTTGCCGAGTTTCTTCGCCTTACGGCGCCCGGCCATCAAATCCATTCCAATAACCGGTTCGACAGCACGAACGAGGACAGCCTGTCCCTGTCCGGACGGACCGGTAACGACATTGAAACAAGAATACATTCCATAAATCAAGTAAACGTAGCTAATTCCTCCACTATGAAACATGGGGGCTGTACGGCTCGTCAAGCCTCGAAAGCTATGAGAACCGTCGTCAGCTACGCCGCCATAAGTACAGCCGTAAGCCTCGGTTTCCACAATCCGTCCGGCACAGAGGCCGTCTGGCGTCTGATGAACGAGGTATTGTCCCAAAAGCTTCGGCGCAACGGCCACGGCATCGGATAAAAATTCTTTAGGCGTCCAAGCAGAGCCTATCATGATTTTTTCCGATACCCTAGGGAATGTGAAATTTCATAAGCAAATTGACTGGCTTTAAACAGCATCTTTTGACGAATAGAGTCATAAAAACGCATGGACGGACCGGCAATCGTCAAGGAAGCAATGACCTGTCCTTCGAAGTTAAAAATAGGAACGGCCAGGGCAAACAAGCCATGTTCGCTTTCATCCTGCGTAATGGCATAGCCATTATGACGGATGGAAGCAAACTCTTCTTCGGACATGTTGCCGTATTTATCAATGTAGCCTTGGCGTTCGTCATCATGAGCCCAAGCTAAAAGCACCTTGCCGGCAGCGCCCTTGTAAAGGGGCAGGGACTCCCCTATGGGAATGACCCGTCGCAGCGAGTGGGTACTTTCTACGTGGTCAAGACAGATGCGAAATTCACCTTCTGCAATGTAAATACTGACCGTTTCATTAAACAACTGTTGTAAACGTCGTAAATAAGGTTTAGCCAAGGTGACCACATTCTCCGTCCAGTGCGATGAGTATCCAAGAGCCAGCGCCTTAGGTCCCAGGCGGTATTTCTTGGAGGCATCACTGCGGGTCAGGTATTGACGGCGTTCCAGCGTGTTTACAATGCGGAATGCCGTCGACGTGTTCAGGCCCGTATGCTCGGCGATTTCCTTTAAGGTCATCCCCGTATTGCACTCGACGAACAAATCGAGGACATCGAGGCTTTTTTCCAGAGATTTCAATAAACTGCTCTGATGTTCATCTTTGCCCACTGGCCTCACCCTCCCTTGAAATTATGACTTTACACTCATCCCGATTTCCAGCGAATCAGGTGGATCGGAAACGACAATATCGCCTTCTTGAAGACCGTCCAAAATGACGACGCGGCCATCCGATTCATCGCCGGTCAAGACGGAACGGGCGTCGGCCAAACCGCTGCTGTTAACGATATAAACGAAATCACCGCTGTCCTTGGTGCGTACAGCCGTCTTAGGAACGGTAATCTGTGAAACTTCCTGCGGCGTTGCAATGCGGACGTGGTAAAACTCACCGGGAACAAAGAGGTTCTTGGCGTTATTAAAGGTGACTTTTGCCATATAGGAACCGGTTGACGGATCTTTTTCCGTCGCTAAGTAGGTCAGTTCCCCCGTTTCCGTTTCGCCCGAAGGCGCAATGATGGAAATTTGCAGACTGCCCGTATTCTTAGCATCGGACAAAGCCTTGACATACATTTCCGGTACGGCAAAGGTGGCGACCAACGGGGACATCTGTTGGATCGTCGCCAAGATACTTCCGGCAACAGCGATAGACGGATTGTCGGATACAGCCGTTACTCTCCCTTCGATAGGCGAATAAATCGTCGCATTCCCCAGCATGTCGCGAGCCGTCTGAATGGCCTGCTGGAGCTGGGCAATCCGTTCCTGATTGACCGGTGCGGCTTCCGGAACCTGAACGGTCTGAGATCCGCCGCCTGAATCGGCCATCATCTGATTGTATTCAACCTTGGATAAGGCCCCCATATTATACCAGGCTTTGAGTTCTGCCCGGCGGCCGCCATTATCACTGCTGCCGCTGTCCGGAACGGTAACCGTCCGATACGTCGGAGCCGCTGCGGCAGACGCCGTTACCAATTCGGCTTCAGCCTGGCTTACACTCTGCTGATACGGTGTCGCGTCGACTTGGGCGACGACGTCACCGGCTTTTACCTGCTGACCGACAGCCAGGGGCGTCGATACGAGTTTACCCGAGATTTTTGGAACGATGTTGGTCACATTCAAAGCTGTAATATTAGCGTCCAGGGTCAGTGCTACGGGATGGTTCGATTTAGAAACCGTCTCCGTCTCCGTAGACACGCTGTTGCCGCAGCCCGTCAGGATTGAAACCGCTAAGGCCGCAGTACAGGCCAGGACAGCCCATTTCTTTAATTTCACGATATCCCTTCTTCGCATACGTTAAAAAAACGTGTAATACAACGTAACCAGCACGACGCCGGGCAGGCCAAACAGGCCGATGATCAAGCCTGTTGCCAGGGTAATCGGAACGTGCTGAAAACCAAAAAGATAGCCAAAATGATTGACGCCATATAATACGATAAGGCCAATGATGACATTGACCAAGAGATGGCGCATGGGTGTCAAAATCACCTTATGCACCAAATATAAGATACCGACGCCGATGGCTATCGAAATAAACTCCATACCTTCCTCACATTTCCTGCCGATTGGCAACGGCACCGGCCAGTGTCGCTTCGTCGGCATATTCGATATCGCCGCCCATCGGAAGTCCACGGGCAATGCGGGTTACGCGAATGCCGGCCGTCTTGATGAGGCGCGACAAATATAAGGCCGTTGCTTCACCTTCAACGTCAGGGTCGGTGGCCAGGATGACTTCCTTTACATCGGTATTGCCCAGACGCTGCAGCAATTCACGAATGCGCAGGTCCTCGACATTGACCCCGTCCAAGGGAGAAAGGGCTCCGTGAAGGACGTGGTATAAGCCGTGGTAATCACCGCTGCGCTCGATAGCTTGAACGTCCTGCGGGGTTTCGACGACACAGATCGTCGAATGGTCGCGGCTGGTATCACTGCAAATCGGGCAGGGATCCTGGGACGACAAGTTGAAGCAGACCGAGCAAAAATGCATATTTTCCTTGGCATCGCGAATGGCGTTAATAAATTCATCGACGCGGCCCGCCGGCTGTTGAACGATGTAATAGGCCAGCTTCCGAGCCGTTTTAACGCCAATCCCCGGCAGGCAGCGAAACTGCTCGGTAAGCTTGTCTAACGGCGTATCCATTAGAACATTCCCGGCAGGTTCATCCCGCCTGTAATCTTGCTCATTTCCTGAGCCATCATGTCATCAACCTTCTTGCTGGCTTCATTGACAGCGGCTACCATGAGGTCTTCCAGCATTTCGGCATCTTCCGGGTCGATGATGCTCGGATCGATGTGAACGCTTTCGACATTTTTTTCACCGTTCATGACGATGGTCAGGACGCCGCCGCCAACCGTCGCTTCTACAGTGCGTTTTTTCAAATCTTCCTGCAGTTTCTTCATTTCCTTCTGCATCTTCTGTACTTTTTTCATCATGCCTTGCATATTTCCACCAAACATTTGATATCCTCCTGTTTCTTTCAAGCTTATTTTTTATTTTCTATATATATATTACAATCTCCCACCGTTTTAATCAATGGGCCGAGAGCGGCCCTTTCATCGGCACTCATGTCGTCGACCGAGGCCGGCTGCCACGCATCTTCATCAGATTCGGGAAGGTCGGCAGGAGCTGGAATATCGGTTTCAGGTATTTCCGGCGGCGGTACCGGTTCTGGTTCAGGCACCGGTTCAGGGTTCGATACAAGTTCCGGTTCAGGATCCGGAGGCTGAACGACTTCCGGAGCAGCCGGAGTTATCGAGGTCGCCGGGGCTGGCGTTACGGCTTTATGCTTTTTTTTTTCGTAAGCCTTCAGTTCGTCGTCGCCTTCGAGGAAGCCCTGCATGTGATAGGCTCCGCCGAGAACCGAAGACAAGGCCGCGTCAGTCAGTTTAAAGTAATCTTCACGATTGGCCCGTTTAACCATAAAGGCCGTCTTAAAGGCGACGATGACCTGTCCTTCGCCGATGTAAACGACGCGTCCATTGCGGATACAGGATAGGACAGCTTTCTTTTTTTCCTTGTCGAGAATGGCGCACATCTTAGCCCAAACATTCTGATAATCGGCCGATACGACAGGAGATGCCTCTGATGCCGCAGGCTGCTGAGCTGCCGCCTTTGATTCCGGCACAGTCTGCTGAACCGGCGGGGCCTGCTGATGATCTACCGAAGGAACCGGCTTTTGACCGGTCGTCATGGCAGTAACAGCAGGGGGAGCTTCGCTTCCAGTCTGCCTGTTAGCAGACGGCACTGCCCTTTGCGGAGTCGATGTAAACTCTTCATCGGGGAAGGGAACGACTTCTTCAGGCGCACCAAAAGACTGATAATCATCTTCTTCCGGCACAGGAATCGCCTCGTGGTACTGTTTTTTAGGCGCTGCCTTCGGAATCGGTGCTCGTGCGTCAGGTACGGCGTTTACAGGCTGGGTCAATTTACGAGCCGCCATGAGCAGTCCCATTTCAACGGCAATGCGCGGAACCGGCGAGGTTTTCGCCATCAACAAAGCCTGCTGCAAAACGTCGACGACTTGAAAAATAGCTTCCGGCGCTGCCGACTGAGCTTGTTTACGGAGTTCATCCATGCTGTCGCTGTACGCAGACAGTGTATCCGATTCAGGCGCGGCCTGACAGAGCATGAGGGCCCGCAAATGGGCTAAGACCTCAGTCAGGATCACTCGCGGTTCTTTACCCAGTTGAATGATATCATCGACGCCCTTGATGATGACATCACTTCGCCCGTCAAAAATGGCCTGTGCCAAGGAAAAGAGCCAGTCTTTCCCGATGAGTCCCAGTAAATCACGGACGAGTTTTTCATCGACGGCACCGGACGTGTTGCTGACGCATTGGTCGAACATACTCAGGGCATCGCGCATACCGCCGTCGGCTTGGACGGCCAAAATATGGGCGGCACCCTTGGTCAATTCAATCTGTTCCTGTTCCGCCACGTAGAGCAGGCGTTTGGCAATATCGTTACTGGTAATACGGCGAAATTCATAGCGTTGACAGCGCGACAAAATCGTCAGCGGGATCCGTTCCGGTTCGGTCGTAGCCAGGATAAAGATGACGTGAGCCGGCGGTTCTTCCAATGTCTTCAGCAAGGCATTAAAAGCTTCTGTCGTCAGCATATGGACTTCGTCAATAATATAAATTTTCTTATGCCCTTCGACAGGCATAAATTTTATCGTTTCCCGCAAGGTGCGGATATCTTCAATACTGCGGTTGGAGGCGGCATCGATTTCGACGACATCTAAGGATTCGCCGCTCATGATATGGAGACAGGCTTCACAGGCATTGCAGGGATGGGCCGTCGGTCCGTGAACGCAGTTCATGGCCCGGGCAAAAATCTTGGCCGTACTCGTTTTCCCGGTCCCGCGAGGGCCCGAAAAGAGATAGGCATGCGCTACCTTGTCCGTCTCTATCGCTTTTTGCAATGTCTCCGTAATATGGGACTGGCCGACGACATCTTCAAATCCCTTAGGCCGCCATTTACGGTATAGTGCAATGTATGCCATCGATACCTTTCCTTCCGTATATGAAAAAAAGCAGCTAACCGCTGCTTTTACCAACTGAAAAGTACTCGTGTATGGTAACCCGCCAGGTTTCCTCGTGGCACATGGAAAGATCTACTTATTGCTGCTTCCTCTCGGACCTGACAAGGTTCATAGGTTCCCATTGCACAAGCCCCAACGGATTACCACGCACCAGTACTCTTATTAAGTTAGCTACATTATTATATCGTGAAAAATCGATTTTGGCAAGAAAATTTCTAAAAAAATCAAGAATTTCTTTCAATGACGCCTCCGTCAGTCCTTTCTCTGTATATAAAAACTCGCATGGCAGCTGCCATGCGAGTTTTATGTACGGCTTCAAAACGATGAAGCTGAATCTTAGTAGTGATGCCAAATATCGACGCGGCGATTATCAGCACGACCTTCTTCAGTATCGTTGGTGCTGGCCGGATCGGTCTTGCCCTTGTAATCGAGGACCATCTGCGATGCCGGAACGCCCTGGCTTTCTGCGTAAGCTGCGACGTTGTCTACGCGGCGTTTCGAGAGGTCATCGTTGTAAGCGTTGCTGCCTTTAGCATCGGTATTACCGACGAGTTTAAAGGTATCGTTCGGGTTTGCTTTAGCAACCTGGACGAAGTGATCCATCTTTGCTTTTTCAGAGGCCAACGGCTGGTCTTCGTCAAATCCGAAGTGAACGCTTTCGAGGTAGTAGTCGTTAGCCGGAGCTTTGGTCGGAGCCGGAGTGTAAACCGGTTCTTGTGCCGGAGCTGGGGTGTAAACCGGAGCTGCCGGTTCCGGAGCTTCTTCCTTAGGACCACCGCCAAAGCGATAGGAAACGCCAGCGATGAAGCCTTTATAAGAGATGTTAGCATCGTCATTTAAATAGAACGGAGACGAGTTCTTATCACCGAGTTTCGTATTTAAATAGCGGTAACCGGCGTTGATATCAAGGTCCGGCGTGACGTGGTAACCGAGACCGGCTTCCCACATAGTCGTGTTCTGCGTGCCCAAAGCACCTTTAGCGTAAACGTCGAGTTTATCAGCAAGCGGTGCTTTTGCAATCAAACCGATCTGAGCGATATTGTTGGTATCGGAGGCAGAATAACCGTCGCCGCTAAATTTATTTTCGATGCGGCTCCAGCCGGCATAGGCTGCAAAGTTCTTATTGATGGAGTAAACGGCGTTGATTTCATGCTGAGCACCATCAGTGCCAGCCGTTTCGCGGTTGCCGTCGGTTTTCAGGCCGTAGTAGTTGTACTGCAAGCCCCATTTATCCGTAAGGCCGTAGGTTACGCCGCCCTGGAAGTTCCAGTTGGTATCGGTGCTGATAGTACCACCTAAACCATCGACTTTATCGCCATCAGCGGATGCCTTCGTATTCCAGGCGCCCAAATCAACCTGCCACTGTCCTTGTTCCCACTGCGTCTGCGGCGCAGCAAAAGCTAAGGATGCAGAGCATGCTGCCATCACAGCAGCCAAGACTAAAGATTTTTTGTTCATCATCAATCCCTGCTTTCTTGTTTGAATTTAATAGTGCCGCTTACGACATTATTATTGCATAGTATACCATATTTGTTTTACAATCACGTCACATTTTGCAATGCATTTTCATCATTAATTAAGAATATTGATACTTCTTAGGAATCTATATTTCCTATATATGACAAAATAGCATCCAAAACGGCCGGCAGTTTTTCCGATACACTCTCGATATTGACCCGTTCTGTCCGTTCATGAAGGTCTTTTCCCCAGGGTCCTAAGAGCATAAAGGGAATTTGCAGCTTCTTTAAACTGCCCAAATCAAAGGGATAGGCCTTGCCCCATAAGAGCAGGTTCTTTTCAATCATCTTTTCATTGAAGTTCGGGTCGACACAGCAGTAACTGCAATCGGAAACACCGTTAAAATAACGATTAAACTGGATCTGTTCCATAGCCGACAATTTTTCCAAGAGGCCCGTGAATTCAGGATTGGGAGCCGCCAGACTGTCCGCAGCCGGATAGTACGGCGGGGCAAAGGCGACGACGGCCATGGGTGTCGTAATACCGGTAAAATCGAGAATCTGCTCTAAGAGGCGAATCGTTTCTTCAACATAGGTGCTCTTACCGTCTTGAAGGGCTACAAAAGAGGCTTGTTTAGCCGACTGGTAGAAAACATCGAAGCCCGGATAAGCCATGGCCTGCTGCAGTAGTTCTTCAGCACTGAGGACATCCATATTCAGGTCGCGTTTCATATTCTGAGCCAAATCATGGACGGCACGCCGCGTTTCTTCCAATAGGACGTACATGACATCTTCCGGCGTCTTATGGTAAGTAAGGAGATTGAGTGCCGCTGCCACCCGCTGGGGCAGGGTAACGTCGTACCGTTCCTTTCGATCGCGAAGGTAGACCCAGGCCGGAGGCGGTGTCTGCTCGCCGTCGCAAACGTCGGTCAGTTCTTTATTGCCCTCCGTATTGGCAATGAGCTGGGACAAGACGCCCAGCGGATTGATGCCCGTATCATAGAGGCCGATGTGAACGGGTTTACCTTGAACGAAGACAACAGGCTGTATCTTGCCGACTGTTCCGGTAAACGAAACGAGCTCGCCCTTTACTTTTCGGTTAGGCTCACTATCGATGAGGATGTCGTAGGTCAAGTGATAGGAATTGCGCAGTTCATTGAGCAGTGTGATCGCCGTCCGCATCCCGGCCGAATACGTTTCTTCATCAGGCAGGGAGAGATAGAGTAAACTGGCGTTTCCCGGCTTTTCAGCATAGTCTTCAAAGACGGCCAACTGTGCTGCCGCCCCGCCTTTCATATCACAGGACCCGCGGCCAAAGAGCCATTCTCCGCTTTCAAGGTCACGGCGAACGTCTTCACTCATGTCTTTATGGGCCAGTGCTTTTTGCAGTTCTTCCGGATCAAAAGCCTGATCCCGCAAATTTCCGTAAGCTTCGATATCGACGACGTCGTGATGATTCATAAAAATGACCGTGCGATTGGTCTTCCCCCGGATGAGGCCGTAAACAACGGATCGTTCACACCGGTCATTGGGTACATGGATGAGGCCGCTGATCACGTCCATTCCAGAAAAGAACTGCTGTAAATACAATTCAATCTGCCGTTCTTTCGGCGTATTCGTCTCGCTGTCGATATGAATCATTTCCTGCAAAATTTCCATAATTCTTGCTGCCTGTGCCATAAAGACACCCCCTTTTATTTAAAAATCCATTTTTTGCGCGATACGTAATTCCAAACGGTAACGATGGCGCTGGCCATGATTTTTGAAATCATGGGATTTAAGCCCAAAAATGACGGTGATGTAAACAGCCACATGAGCAACAGGTTCCAGCCAAGGCCCATAGCGCTGACGATAAAGACCAGGGATACTTCGGTTCCTCGCTGATAGCGGCTACCGCTGTCAAAGACGAAGCGGTTACAAAGAATATAATGATACAGCGTCGATAAGGCAAAGGCCATGGTCGTTGCCGTTAAGACGATCTGCGTCTGTACAGAAAAGACGGCCGCCGATGACAGTAAGCGGAAAAAAATATAAAACATGGCCCATTCCAGTAAAGCCGCCGAGCCGCCTACCAAGAGGTACATAAAGAGCTTCATGTATTCATTATCCGTGTAGTCAAAGCCGAATATTTTCTTTTGTTTCATAGGTTTCCTCAGTGTCCCTTCCTCATACGCTTGATTTTCTTGTTAACCTCAATTATACGGCAGGATAGGCAGAATTTCTATATCCTGGCAGTTTTTCTTTCATTTCAAGAAAAAATTGATAGCTATATATACTGAAATATGATAAAATATATAGTAATTAGTAATACGAAATATTTCCAGAAAGAAGGAAGATATCCTGTGGATTACACGAGATGTATTAACTTTTTACTAACTATTTCACAGCATGAAGTGTTCCTAATCTTTTCCGAACACCTGGCAGAATTCGGCATTACTCCTGGCCAATACGGCGTTCTGGCCTGTCTTTGGAAGAATGAAACCCTGACGCCAAAGGAAATTGCCACCATCCTCCGCGTCGAAAACTCAACTATTTCCGGCGTTCTCGACCGGATGCAGAAACGGGGCCTTATCGACCGCATCCTGGATCCGAAAAATCGCCGCAGTATCCGCGTCAAACCGACAGAAGCCGGCATGGCCATCCGAGAACCGGTACAGCAGAAAATCGAAGAGCTGAATGACATGGTCTTCAAAGATTTTACCCCCAAGGAGCGGGAAGATGCGTTGAACCTCCTGACACGAATCGGAAGAGTATGTTCAGCAGACCTGAAAGGATAATCAAAAAAAAGCACTGTCGTACCTACGTCAGTGCTTTTTTTTCACTAAGTTTCTATAAACTGTCAGCGAATCGGTAGCAAAAGGCTTCAAAGAAAGCATCGCCTCAGCAGAAAACAGATTATAAAAGTGTCCCGCCGTGACCCAAAAATTCCTAAGGCCAACAACATCACAGAGAGTGTCCATACATTCACAAATAAAAAAGAGCTTACTGCCTAGACAATCAGTCAAAAGCAGTAAGCTCTTTTCAGACTATTCTTTATACTTCGGCAATTACTTCGATTTCACAGAGGAAATGGGCCGGGAGCTCCTTTACAGCTACGCAGCTGCGGGCTGGTTTACTGATAAAGGCTTTTTCATAAATCCCGTTGAATACGGAAAAATCAGCCATATCCTGTAAGAAACAGGTCGTCTTGACTACCTTCGAAAAATCCGTACCGGCAGCTTTTAAAATAGCCTCAATATTTTTAATGGCCTGTTCGGTCTGCTGTTCAATGCCTTCTAAAAGCTTACCTGTTTCAGGATCGACACCGGCTGAACCCGAAATGTAGACCATTCCATTAGAAACGACAGCTTGAGAATACGGGCCAATGGCCTTCGGTGCATCTTGACTTACAATGATTTTCATATTAAAAATCCCCTTTCTTTAAATCCTTCTTATGTCTGCGGCCTTTGATTAAGCCGGTGACTGTGCTTTGTTCTTATTCATCATGATATGGAGTACTTCACAATCGGTCTGCTGCATGCCATTCGAAGCGAGTTTACCGATATTTTGAATGCACTCATCGGCAGAGTCAGAAACTAAGCCGTCGGTGCCTTCAACACGAATACCAGCTAAGGCCATCATGACTGATCGATAAGCAATTTCGACAGCCGACGCTACTTTCATAGAACAACTGTCAGCCGCTCCATCACAGACCATGCCGACAATCCCGCCATTCATCGAGGCAATGGCCCTGCAAATCGTCTGATAGGGAGTTTTAGTATCCAACAACCAGGCCATACCGGCAGCAGCACCCATGGCAGCCGTTACGACGGCACAAAAAGCCGATAATTTCGGAAGGTAACCGTGAGCATAAATAGCCACCATATTCGATAAAGCCAGAGCTCTTATCCGTCGCTCTTCCGACACCTGTAAATGATCGGCGACAACCGTCACCGGCTCGGAAGCCGTAATCCCCTGATTACCGGACCCAGAATTAGTCATGGCCGGATAGGGAGCACCACCCATGCGGGCATCCGATGCAGCGGCCGTACGAAGTTGAATATCCCGCGATAAATCCGTCGATAACACGCCCTGTTCAATTCCGGCTTTCATCGTACAGCCAATTTTCAGCCCATAATCTCCACGAAGGCCTTCTTTTGACAAGACATCGTTCAACAGCTCTGCTTCCCGGATAAATCGGATATCTTCAAGGGGTACGCCTTCGGCAAAATCTAAGATATCTTTCAGGCTCAATGTCTGAAGGAAAGCCGTCTTATCCGTCTCGCCTAAAGTCGAAGTGCTTTCTTTTTCAAATAAAGTATCGCCGTCTTTCTCAATAAGGACGACATGAGTGTGATTATCGACGATAACGACTTTCACCCAATGGTTCGTTCCGTGTACTTCAGCTTCTGCATATAGAACGTGTTCTGTATCCTTTTTGATATCAACGGATACGCGGCCTGCTTCGATCATGGCTTTGCTTTCAGCCAAAGCTTTCGGTGACAGAGATTTTAAAACCTGCAGTCCTGCCTCTGCATCGCCGCCTAAAGCACCGACTGCTGCGGCAATCATTAAACCAGGCATTCCGGTACCGGGAACCATAACTCCCATGCCGTTTTTCATCAAATTAGCTGAAACCAAGGCTTTTATCGATTGAACAGGCTCTCCCAGTTCCTTTGCTGCCATCGCGGCCGCAAAAGCCAGAGAAATAGGTTCGGTACATCCCGTAGCCGGTTTGACTTCCTGACGAATTACATCGATCATCTGATTCCATAAATAAGTTGATTCCATAGTCCTCACTCCGATTGTTATAGTATAGGTTTAGTTTACATTCCAAATTCCCGCGTTTACGAAAAAGCCAAGAAGGGCGATATAATCAATAAAATACCTGTTGCGATGATTAAATAAAGGGAGATACCTTTTAATTCATGCAGCATCGGTACTTTATAAACCAGATAGGCCGGAATCAGGCAGCCGATGAGGCCAAATACGGGACTGCAAATGGAGGTAAAGCTTAACACAGGAGCATTTAAAATAATGGCGCCCCACGAAACGAGAACAGCAAAAATTAAAATTCCGATCGATACAGCCCGGACGTTGATATTATCTTCCGGCATCAATCGTTTTAAACAGTTCATGGCAATGCCGCGGCAGGCTTCGCGGAATCCTAAGAATACGCCGAAGAAAGCCGTAACGACGGCAAAAATATTTAAAATCAGGCTCATGATTTTAATAGAATTACCGGGAATCCCCTGGGCTGCCAAGGCTAAGGCCGAGATATTATTGGCATAGGCGATGACGGCCTGATCGTGTCCCATGGCCAAATTAAAGGAAATGGCATAGAAGAATACGGTAACGAACAAGACGCCAAAAGCAATATTCATCGCCCGAATCGACTTATACCTAGCCACTTCAATCGACTTATTATGGGAGCGATAAGAAATAACCATCGGACTCAAGCTCTGTAAAAATAAAATCGAGGTCAGGGTAAACGGAAGCATGATGATCGTTTGCTTAATGAGATAGCCAAAATCGGGGAAGGCCCCAATGTTAGCTAGATTCCAGTGCTGAATCATGATAATGCCTAAGACGGCGACGACACAAAGCTTCGTCAGAACCATGAGTGTCGAAATTTTAAACAAGACTTTCTCACCGCGGGACGCCAAAGCAACCAAAGCGCAGATAATGCCCAATCCATAGAGCGGATTTTTAGCTAATGATTCACTAGTTACGCCAAAGGTGACTAAGAAAGATGCGCTGTCATTATTGATAGCCGTAGAATAAACGAAGACCCAGATGATAAGCATCAAGAAGTACAGCAGACCTAAAAAGAGCCCCCAGTTTTTGCCTAAGTAGTTGCCAATGACACTGGGGTAGTCTTCGCATCGTTCCGATTTAGCCAGGGTGTTGATAAAAAGCCGCTGGAACAAGTACATAGCCGGATAGCCGATGATAGATGACAATAAGTAGATCCAAATCCCAGCTAAGCCTACCTGTACCGGTAAAAATACGATACCAGCGCCGATAGCCATGCCGATACTCATAATGACCCAGCCCCAGTCCGTGCTGTCAAACTTGACGGCTGTCAGCCATTGTTCCCGGCTCATGCCGGCTTTTTCCCAGTGAGTTTTCTTCTTCTTTACGAGTTCCCGCTCTTCACCTGAAGACGGGGTAAGTACTTTTTCCATATTTTCCATTCTCCTTTTCCGATAGCATATGTACAAATCAGTGATCCCCTTATCAGCCATTTGTACGTCATGATTTACTAGTCCCCCTCTTTGTAATAAAATATTATCATAGTAATAATTATTTTTCAATAAAATAAATTCATTTAAACTTGCTTTTTACGAATGGACATTAATCGTTTAATCTAAAATAAGTATAGTTTTTTCTCTAATAAAAAAACGTCCTTTTATAAAGGACGTTTTGTCTAATGACTATCAGGATTATTCTTTTTAACACGATTCAAATATCGATATACAGTGGGCTCAGATACTTCAAGCGCTTTTGCCAAGGCATACACACTTCCCTTGAGCACAAACAAACCATTCTTATATAACTCTTCAACAATGGAAATTCTTTCCTCTGGAGAAAGACGGCCTGCTTCAGCTTCAAAAGGTTCCAGCGCCCGTTGAATCAGGTTTTGTATGACATCGTCTACGGTAGGATACATACTCTCCGATATCTCTACCTTATGAAGGTGGGTATCATCGGATACGATAGCGCCTTGCATGCCATCAATCCGTTTAGCCGGATCCATCAAAATAAGCTGATCCAACTGCTTGCGGACTTCTACATAGTGCTGAACGTCATAATTTAAACAGAGGGCACCGATGCTTTCGCCCTGTTCATCATGGATAAAATACGTCGATGAGCGCAGTGTATGTCCATTAAAACTTTTCCCATAATAGTTTGTAACCGATTGCTGATGCTGTTTCTTATCCATTTGAAGCAGCTTTAAAATAAAATCCGTCGCCGGTGCGCCCACATGACGGCCACTGATATTTCCATTGGCAATAGCAATAACAGAATGACCAGGCTCTCTAAAATCATGCAGCACGACTTCACAGTCTTTCCCCAAGGCTTCTCCTAAGAAGGGAACCAAGCCTTTATAGATGTCCAGGATATTCATGAGATATGTCCCGCCTTTTTTATTATGTTAATAAAATATTATCACGACAATTTTGAAATTGCAAATGAAATAAAAAAGCTGTGAAATAACACCTTTTGAATGTGAGCCAGAAAATAGCCTTTTCCTAACATGAAAAAAAGCGCAGTTCTATAGAGCTGCGCTTTTACTTATTGGTTGTAAACGTTTACCGACGCCTGAATCCGGCTTCGTGCCGGGCTTATTTCAAGCGGGCAGCGACGTCCTTGGTAATATCCTGACCCTGACCGACAACGACGGAGCCGTTCAATACGACGTAGTCCAAGCCTTTTTCTTTCTGGACAGCCTGGGTTTTAGCGAGGATATCCTGTTCCAGCGGCTGGAATAAAGCGATACGCTGCTGGTTTAATTTATTGTTATATTTTTCAACTAAGGCCTGCTGAGCTTTCTGATCGTTGGTCTTTTTCAAGTCACGCTGGAAATCGTCCTGAGCCGATTTTACATCTGCCTGCCAGGTAGCCATAGTCTTAGCATACTTCGGATGATTCTGCAAGAGAGCGGCAGCGTCAATCGTACCCAAACCTGCTGCGAAAGAAGCACCGGCAGCACCAACAGTCAACATAGCCGCAGCCACAGCTGCCATAATCGTTTTGCGTAATTTCATAGTAGATTCCTCCTTATTATTCATCCACTCCGGTCAATTCCCGGCATTCTTTGCGAACGCCGTCTTCACAGGAGCGCATAGCCAAAATAGTTTTTTCAAACAGTTCTGCCAAGTCCCAGCCCAATACGTCGGCACCCTTGCGGATGACGTCGCGGGAACAGCCGGCAGCAAAACTCTTATCTTTGAATTTTTTCTTTACACTCTTTACTTCCATGTCCTGCGTGCTCTTCGAAGGACGCATCTTGGCAGCAGCCCAAATGAGGCCCGTCAATTCATCGGCAGCATAGAGTACTTTTTCCATCATATGTTCCGGTGCCACGTCGACGCAGATGCCATAACCATGGCAGACGACGGCATGGACTAATTTATCATCAGCACCGATTTCTACTAAGAGTTCTGGTGCTTTTTTACAATGTTCTTCGGGATACTGTTCAAAATCGACGTCGTGCAGAAGTCCTACGAGTCCCCAAAAATCGACGTCATCGCCGTACCCTAATTCTTGAGCATACCAGCGCATAACGCCTTCAACCGTCAGGGCATGCATGATATGAAAAGGTTCTTTATTATATTTTTGCAGTAAAGCTAATGCCTGCGAGCGTTCCATGGCGCCTCGCCCCCTCTAAATCCTTGATTTATTTCACATTATACCATAAACCCGCATAAAAAACAGGGTGTTCATCATTTTTACGCCTATAATTTACATTTTATATCTTATTTTGCAGTCGATTCATACGAAAGTCTTCGACAATTTGGATAAAGGCACGATCGTGAATGGGGTTATCGGTAAAGCCAAAGAGGTGAGACGGACAATGGCAGTCCGTACAGCCAAAGCCGTCGATACGCCACTGGGAAGCCGCGTCGACAGCCTTAGCCAGTTCATGTTCTAAGTCCTGAGACGTACGGATGGGAAGGGCGGCAATGACGTCCGCTTCCTGCCGCAGATAATCGATATGCCAGTGGAGATTTTTACGCTTGCGGCTGTGACGGGCCAGGCGGGCTGCTAAATTCTTTTTAGCCGAGCCGGTATAGACGTAGTATCCCTTGGGAAAATGCATCAGTCCCTTAGAGCCGATGACGATATCGGCATCTTCTGAAAGTTGGGTTATGAAGAGATAATCGCCGCTGTCATGGTTTTCAGCCGTTAAAATGGTTTCCGGATATTGCAGGAGTCGGACCGGTTCCGGTCGTTTAAAGGAAGTGTCCCAACGCAGGGCCAGGGCTTTCCAATCGAGACGAGGCGCCGCTTCATAGAAGGCTTCGGCAAAATTGGGATCTGTATGGTAATCGGGAAGGAACCACCGGGCCCGATCCCAATGAACGAGGAACAAGACACCGGTATGGATTCCCTTATCGCTCATAGAAGCCAATTCTAAGATATGCTTTCGCCCCCGTTCGGTAACGGCGTCGGGAAACATAGCCCCATTTTTGCTGAATAAGGTGCAGGACTTTACTTCGACGAAAAAGCGCTCTTCGCCGTTTCCCAGAAGGAGATCAAAGCGGCTGTCGCCGACGGTCACTTCGCGGCGAATGAGGTCCCATTTCTCCCAGCCGGGAACGAGATGGTTTTCGACGAGCCAAGCGGCTGTATCGTTATTGTACTGTGTATCGAGTAAAATCGGCGTCCCGTCACGTTCGATGCCGACGACGTCATAAGGGGTCTTCCGCTTGGGATTTTCTGCCGGCCGCACATAAACTGTCGTTCCCTGAAAGAGGAGTTCCCACATACGTCCGGGATTGGGCATATGGCAGGTAACGACCTGACCGTTAAGATCGACATGGGCAATAAAGCGATTGGGCCGGTCGAGGAATATCGCCTTTTGAATCTGTTTCATTTCCATAAAATACCTCGTATATGGTAAAAAGAGGCCGCCACATTGACAGCCTCTTTTATTATATACAGTTATAGATTAATCTTCCAGCCATTCGCCGGTAAAGGTAACGGCGGCAGGACCAGTCATGTAGACGTTGCCGTCTTTTTCATCGTATTCGATATGAAGGGTACCGAGGTAAAGCTGAACGTCGACGCTGCGTCCCGTAAAGCCGTTCATAAAGGAGCCGACAGCGCAGGCGCAGGAACCGGTCCCGCAGGCCAGGGTAGCACCAGCACCGCGTTCCCAGGTGTGAACCTTAATCGTATGGTCGTCGATGACCTGGACAAAGTTCATATTCGTCTTACGCGGGAAAGCCTTATGGGTTTCAAATTTAGGACCTAATTCGTGAAGGGGTACGGCATCGACGTCTTTGACATAGATCATCGTATGGGGTACACCCATGAGCAGGCTGGTAATCTTATAGGTCTTGCCGTCGACTTCAAGGGGTTCGTCGACGACCGGACCTTCCGGGCCTTCCATGGGAATCTGAGAACGGTTCGTGAACGGTTTGCCCATGTTGATCGTAACCAGGCTGACCTTGCCGTCCTCGCCGAGGATAACCTTCGGCTTCATAATACCGGCCAGTGTTTCAACGGTAAATTCTTTTTTATCGATGATCTTATGGTCATAGACGTATTTTGCAAAGCAACGGATGCCGTTGCCGCACATTTCAGCTTCACTGCCGTCGGCATTGATGATTCGCATGCGAACGTCGGCCTTATCACTGGGAACGATGACGATGATACCATCGGCACCGACACCGGTATGAGGTGCACAAAGTTTAACCGCTAACTGGGAAAAATCCTTATCGGCACCCTGTTTGTCTTCAAAAAAGACGAAGTCATTGCCTAAACCGTGCATTTTGACAAATTTCATAGTTTGTACCCTCCATAAAAATTCTATACTCACAAATGATAGATTAGTAACTGTCTTGAATCCTTACAGCATCTATTATACAATAGCTGAAAGTGAAAAGTATATGAAAATAATGTTCTATACATTGCAAATTATGCGATTTCAAATATCCTTCCCTTCTCTTAGGAGAAAAATCTATAAAGGAGCAACTGCGATGGCACAAAAGACAGGTTATTTATCGGGCAATTTAAAACTCTTCCACCTCGTCGATAAAAGGCGGTGGATCTGCCCGTACCACTACCATGACTTTGATAAGATCACCTTATTGTTTCAAGGCCACGTATCCTATGATGTGGAAGGAACGGCCTACGATTTAAAGCCCTACGACATCGTCGTCATTCCAGCCGGGAAAATTCATCGCCCGACAATCATGGACGATGCCCCTTACGAGCGGATCATCGCTTATATTTCACCGGCGTACTTAAAGACCTACCGCCAGCGCGGCTGTCCCGTCGAGCAGATTTTTTCGGCGTCCCGCTCTCCTATCCTCCGCCAGCCCCAGGAAGCGGACAGCCTGTATAACGTATCCTGCCGCCTCCGGCGTGCCTGGTCGTATCCGGGACCGGAAGGGACGCTCCTTCAGGAAACCTTGTTTTCCGAGTTTCTCCTCCACCTGTGGATGGATGTAAAGGCACAAAAAATAGGTTTTGTAAATAAAAAACCGCAGCATAAAAAAATTACGGCCATCGTCGACTATATCGAAGCCCATCTCACCGATGATCTATCAATTCCGGCTTTGGCCCGGATGTTCTACATGAGCCCTGACTATTTGATGCACCTCTTCAAAAGTGAAACGGGAATGACGGCGGGAAGTTACATTACGGCCAAGCGCCTGCAAAAAGCCCGTCGCCTCATGCAGGAGGGACGGGCTTTGACAGCAATCTGCTACGAGTGCGGATTCACCAATTATTCAACATTTTATCGGGCCTGGAAAAACCGCTACCATTCCTCACCAAAGGAGGGACTCATCGAAAAGGACGATCTCTTCGATGAATGACGATTATCGGCTGCGGTTGTAGTTAATCAGGCTGCCGGCCTTGACGATTTTCTTTTCATCGTCGGTCATGGGAGCGATGTAGAGGGACAGTTCCTTCATGCCCTTGGTGACGACATAGGCTTTAATGTCCTTCATGTCGCCGTCGAGGGCTTTTTTGACGTTGGGAACATAGATATAGTCACCGATTTCAAAATCCGGTTCCCCTTCCATTTGGAAGGGCAGCATGCCCCAGTTGATGACATTGGAACGATAGCGCTTAGTGGCATATTCCTGGCAGATATTAGCCAGGCCGCCGAGGACGCGCTGGCAGCTGGCAGCCTGTTCACGAGCTGAGCCGTCGCCAGGTTTGACGCAGTAAATCATGCTGCCGATTTCGACTTCTTTCATGGAAACGCCGTCAAACTGCTTATTCAAGGCTTCAAAGACGGCTTTTAATTCCGGATCGACACCAGCCGGGCATTCTCCGGCAAGGCGGGCCTGTTCCACTTTATTGACGTCCTTGGCCCGTCCGACGTATTCCGGATCGCGGCGGGACAGGGTAAATTCAGCAAGGCCCAAAGGATTGGAGCGGTAAGAAGACGTTTCTCCCGACGGAATCAGTTCGTCCGTCGTCGTGACCGGGTCCATGATTTTCGAGCAGACTTTCAACAGGACTGAATCAGCCAAGGGTTCCATATCCGGCCAATCTTTGATGTTCGGACCATAAACCAGCGAATCTTCATCTTCGCCCTGTTTAAAGCCCTGATAAACCAAGGTTGCATAGGGTTTATCGTCGTATTCGTAAGGCTTTTCGACATAGTCGTCCATATAGCCTTCAGACGATGTCAGAACGCCGCCGTTGATGGCCGTTACCGCAATGGAACGGGCATCCATCAGGGCGACAGATGCAAACTGGCCCTTACCCGGCTTTGAACCTTCGCGGTTCGGGAAGTTACGCGTCGTATGGCGGATACTGAAGGCATTGTTGGCCGGCGTATCTCCGGCGCCGAAGCAGGGGCCGCAGAAGGCCGTCTTAAAGATGGCACCGGCTTCAAGTAAGGTCGAAACGGTACCGTTACGGACGAGGTCCAGGTAAACCGGCTGCGACGAAGGATAGACGTCGAGGGAGAAGTCATGACTATTGCTGGAACCTTGTTTTAAAATGTGAGCGGCGGCCATGACGTTGCTGTAGTTACCGCCGGAACAGCCGGCAATAACCCCTTGCTGGACGATGAGTTTGCCGTCTTTAATCTTATCGGTAAGGGTGTATTTCAAATCCTTATTGCTCATCCGTTTATTGATGGCTTCTTCCGTTTCATGAAGGATGTCTTCTAAGTTGGCATTGAGTTCATCGATGGTGAAAGCATTGCTCGGATGCATGGGCATAGCAATCATCGGTTTGATCGTGCTGAGGTCGATATAGATGAAGCCGTCATAGTAGGCAACGTAGGCCGGATTCAATTCTTTATAGGCATCGCCGCGACCATGCTGCGTAAGGTAGGCTTTCGTATCTTCATCGGTCCGCCATACCGAAGACAAGCACGTCGTTTCCGTCGTCATGACGTCGACGCTGTTGCGATAGTCCGTCGACATGGAAGCGATGCCGGGGCCGACAAATTCCATGACTTTATTTTTAACGTAACCGTTTTTAAAGACGGCACCGACGATGGCGATGGCAATATCATGAGGACCGACGGCCGGATTCGGTTTACCGGTCAGATAGACGCCGACGACACCGGGATAGGCAATGTCATAGGTATCTTCGAGAAGCTGTTTAACCAGTTCCCCGCCGCCTTCGCCAACAGCCATCGTCCCCAGGGCACCATAACGGGTATGGCTGTCGGAGCCGATGATCATATTGCCGCAGCCGGCCATTTTTTCACGCATATATTGGTGAATGACGGCAACGTGAGGAGGAACAAAAATACCACCGTATTTTTTAGCTGCCGATAAGCCGAATACATGGTCATCTTCATTGATGGTCCCACCGACGGCACAGAGCGAGTTATGACAGTTAGTCAAGACGTAGGGCAGGGGAAAATGATCCATGCCCGAAGCCTTCGCCGTCTGAATAATGCCGACGTAGGTAATGTCATGAGACGCCATGGAATCGAATTTAATCTTCAAATTATCCATCGAACCTGACGTATTATGATTTTTTAAAATAGAATAGGCAATGGTTCCCTTCTTGGCGTCTTCTTTGGAAACGTCTTTTCCCGTAAGCTGCTTGACCTTAGCGATTTCCTTTTCCGGTACGATTTCCGTTCCATGAACTAAATAGACACCACCATCGTATAACTTAATCATACATAACCCCTCCTTTGTCATCGCCAAAGCGACGGCTTTTCACAATATGAAATTTAGTAAAATAATTTTCACAATATAAAATTTATCCCATTTCAGTAAATATTATATCATAACAAAAAAGGCCTTGACTACCCTTTAAACGTTACATACTTTGCATGATTTTTATTTTACTTTGTCCATTAATATGCTATAATAACTTATACTTTACAGGAATATTCTAAAAAATATTCCCTAGAAAAAAAATATGAATATTCCTGAATAACCGATAATTTATAAGTTATTCCTCTATATTCATACTTGAAGGAAAGAGAGGAATCAAATTGGATAAAAATATTTATTTAGCCCAATTTTACGGCAAGTCACAGAACTACACGCAGATTCCCCGCGAATGGTTTTCCAAGTACGGTGTAAAGCGTGGCTTGCGTAATGAAGATCACACAGGCGTCCTCGTCGGTTTGACCCGCATCGCCGATGTCGTCGGTTACCGCCGCGGTGAAAACGACCAAAAAATCGACTGTGACGGCATCTTGTACTACCGCGGCATCGACATTCGCGAGCTGGTTAAAGAAACGAATTATAAAGGTTATTTATACGAAGAAGCAAGCTTCCTGCTCCTCTTCGGATACTTGCCGACAGAAGACGAATTGAAGGCCTTCTGTAAGGTACTGCAAAACGGCTACGATCTGCCCGATGACTTTTTGGAAATGAACCTCCTCCGCCTGCCGGGCAAAAATCTGATGAACAAGCTGCAGCACGCCCTCCTGACATTGTACAACTACGATCCAGATCCTGACAATACCGATGTCTATCAAACCCTGCGCAAGGGCCTCAATATCATGAGCAAGCTGCCGTCCATTGCCGTTTATGCCTACATGTCCAAGATTCACTATTACAATCGTAAGAGTCTGGTCATCCACTATCCCCGAAAAGACTATTCCACGGCTGAAAATATTTTATCCATGCTGCGTCCGGACAGTAAGTTCTCCCCAAAAGAAGCGCAGCTCCTCGATCTCTTGCTCTTCCTCCATGCCGATCACGGCGGCGGTACTAACTCGACCTTCACTAACATCGTCGTTTCTTCTACCGACACCGATATTTACTCCAGTATGGCCAGCTCCGTCGGCGCCCTGAAAGGGCCGCGCCACGGCGGTGCCAACATCCGTGTATCCTTGATGATGGAACAGATCATCGATGCCATCGGCATTAAGGCGACGGACGACCAAATCGTCGAAGTCATCCATCAAATCCTCAACAAAACCTTCAAGGGCAGCGATAAGGGTCTGGTCTACGGCTTCGGTCACGCCGTCTATACCCTGTCCGACCCGCGGGCCGAAATCATGCGCCATTACTGCGGCATCTTAGCCAAAGAAAAGGGCATGAACGACGTATTCCGCTTCTATAATCGTTTCGAGCGACTGGCCATGGATACGCTGACCAAGGAAAAGGGCGTCACCATGTGCAGCAACGTCGACTTCTACAGCGGCTTTGCCTACAATATGCTGGGCATCCCCCGCGACCTGTATACGCCGCTGTTCGTCATCAGCCGTATGGTCGGCTGGCTGGCTCACAACATCGAACACAAGCTCTATGACAACCGCATCGTCCGTCCGGCCGCAAAATACGTCGGCGACCTCATGGATTACATTCCCAGAAAGGACAGATAAACGATGAAGACAATTACCGTATTTAAAGGCGACGGCATCGGTCCCGAAATCACGGATGCCGTCCTGGCCATCCTCGACGCCGCCAAAGCGCCTCTTACTTATGAAATTTTCAATGTCGGCGCTGCCGAATATGAAAAGAACGGCGCCCTCATTCCCGATGCTGCCTTTGCCTCCTTTGAAAAGACCCGCATCCTCTTAAAATCGCCGATTACGACGCCGATTGGCAAGGGTTTTCGTTCCTTAAACGTCACCCTGCGCAATAAATACGATCTCTATGCCAATATCCGTCCGGCAAAATCGAATGCGGCCGTACCGACGCCCTTCCCGAACGTCGACGTCGTCACCTTCCGTGAAAATACAGAAGATTTATATATCGGCGTCGAATATAAGATGAATGAAGATACGGTTCACGCCATCAAACTCATCACGAAAAAAGCCAGTGAACGCATTATCCGCTCGGCCTTTGAATACGCCATCGCCCATGGACGAAAAAAAGTCACCTGTGTCCATAAGGCCAACATCCTCAAGATGAGCGACGGATTATTCCTCGATACCTTCCGCGCCGTAGCTGCCGACTATCCTCAAATCGAAAGTGACGACAAAATTGTCGACAATACGTGTATGCAGCTGGTCATGCGGCCGGAACAATTCGACGTCATCGTCATGCCGAACCTCTACGGCGACATCATTTCCGACCTTACGAGCGGCCTCATCGGCGGCCTGGGCCTCCTGCCTTCGATGAATGTCGGCGACGATTACGCTATGTTTGAAGCTGTCCACGGCAGTGCTCCCGATATTGCCGGCAAGCACATCGCCAATCCGACGGCCCTCCTTTGGTCAGCCTGCATGCTCCTGGAACATATCGGCGAAACGGCTATTGCCGCCAATATCCGAAAAGCCGTCGATGCCGTCCTTGCCGAAAAGAAGGCCCTCACACCGGACCTTGGCGGAACGGCGACGACAGAAGCTTATCGCGACGCCGTCATCGCTCACTTATAAGTCATGAAAAAATCGGACCTCTTCAGAGAGATCCGATTTTTTTATGAGATAAAGGAGGTTTTATTTGGCGAGAGATTTAGCGAAATCACGACCGAAGTCACGGCAGAGGTTCTGCGATTCCATATCGGGGTTCCACTGGCAGCGGAGGCCGTCATTGATCAGTCCGAAGCCGGCTTCTTTTAAGAGGCCCGTAATCTGTTTGACCGATTCACCGCTCCAGCCGTAACTGCCAAAGGCAGCGGCCTTCTTATTTTTAAACTTCAGGCCGCGAATCATTTCCATGATGCCGCCGATGGAGTAGAGGAAGCCGTAATTGATGGTCGGCGAGCCGACCAAGATGGCCTTTGATTTGAAAACTTCGGTGACGATGTCGTTCTTATCGTCGACGGCGGAGTTGTACAGTTTGACCGTCAGCGTCGGGTCGGCTTCGAGAAGGCCTTGGGCAATGCATTCAGCCATGCGGCGCGTCGCATTCCACATCGTATCATAAATGATGGTGATCTGGTTTTCCTGATATTCCTTGGCCCATTTCTGATACGTTTCGACGATCTGCAGGGGATTGTCCCGCCAGATGACGCCGTGGCTGGGGCAAATCATATTGACCGGAACGTTCATCTTTAAGATTTCATCGATTTTGCGGGTAACCATGGGGCTGTAGAGGTTCAAGATATTGGCATAGTACTTCATGGCTTCATGATAGAGTTCTGCCTGATCGACACAGTCATTGTACATCCATTCGCTGGCAAAATGCTGACCGAAGCCGTCGTTACTGAAGAGGATGTTTTCGCCGGTCATATAGGTAAACATCGTGTCCGGCCAGTGGAGCATGGCCGCTTCAATGAATACCAGTTTGCTGTCGCCAAGGTCTAAGGTATCGCCGGTCTTGACGTTGACGTAATTCCAATCCTGGTGGTAGAGACCGCGAAGGATGGCTTCCCCTTTTTGCGTGCAGTAAATCGGGACGTCAGGGATTTCCCGCATCAAGGCCGGAAGGGCCCCGCTGTGGTCATTTTCATTGTGATTCATGACGATGTAATCTATGTCTTTCAGGTCGATTTCCTGTTTTAAGTAATCGACAAATTCTTCATCAAAGGGTTTCCATACCGTATCGATCAAGGCGACCTTTTTGTCGCGGATTAAATAGGAATTATAAGACGAGCCTTTTTCCGTAGAATATTCGTGACCATGAAACTTATTGAGTTCCCAATCGATTTTACCGACCCAAGTAACTTTTTCTGTAATTTTCTTTCCCATACTTCATTCTCCTTTCAAGTCAGCCTATCTGCTGACCAAAGCTAACGAATCAAGAGGGCTCATTACCGCCCTTTCTGAGTTCATTATACCGATACGAAAGACAGATATCCATTGTAAATACAACAGAACTCATCGTAATTTCAAAAAAAGTATAGCTTATTGTAAGGAGAGAAAGACAGGCCTAATTTTCCTAAACTGTCTGAAGGGATTAATCCATGTTATAATTTAATTACAAAAAATTATTCTGAGGGGAGAACATGCTATGAACATCACCGTCTTAGGCTGCGGCCGCTGGGGCAGTTTCCACGCCTGGTATGCCGATCACATCGGTCATACCGTGACCTTATGGGGACGACCGGGGTCTCAAAACCTGAGCCGCCTAAAAGAAACACGAAAAAATGACTATCTTACCTTGCCGGACGCAATTAGCCTGACCGATGACTTGAAAGAGGCCCTTACCGGTGCCGACATCTGCATCATTTCCATCAGCGCCCAGCAGCTTCGCTCCTTTACCAAAAACCTGCGTGAGGCCGGATACGACGCCGACCTTCCCTTCGTACTGGCCATGAAAGGCTTAGAAGCTGGCAGCGGCAAACGGCTGACGACGGTCATGGAAGAAGAACTGGGTAAGGCCGTGCGGACGGCTGTCTGGGTCGGCCCGGGCCATGTTCAGGACTTTATCAGCGGTATGCCCAATTGCATGGTCATCGCCTCAGCCGACGATAGGCTTACCCATTTTTTAGTCGACACCTTCACCAGCCCCTTGATTCGCTTTTATTACGGCCAGGATCTTCTCGGCATTGAAATCGGAGCTGCCGCCAAGAATGTCGTCGGCATCGCAGCCGGCATGCTCGACGGTGCCCACATGACAGCCCTAAAGGGTGCCCTCATGGCCCGCGGTGCCCATGAGCTCTCGGTCTTAGTCTCCGCCATGGGCGGACAAGCCATGACTGTCTACGGCCTCAGTCATTTAGGCGACTATGAAGCGACCCTCTTTTCACCGCACAGCAATAATCGCCGCTTCGGCCAGGATTATATCGAAGGAAGACCTTTTTCAAAATTGGCCGAAGGCGTCGGCACGACGGAAGCCCTGTTAGATTTATCGGCTCACTACGGTGTAGAGCTTCCCATTACGTCGGCTGTCCATTCCATCATTCAAGAAAAGAAAGACCCTCATGACGTCTTAAAAAATCTCTTTCTCCGCTCGACAAAAAGTGAATAGAAACGACTGCCATCACGAAAAAAGGAACTGGCCCTAAAGGCCAGTTCCTTTTATTGTGCATTTATTTTTCTTCTTCTTCGTCTTCTGAGTAATCTGGATTTCGGGTGACGAGGATTTTATCGACGCGGAGATTATCCATATCGACGACTTCAAAGGTAAAGTCTTTCCACACGTACGTATCGGTTTCCCGTGGAATCCGGCCGACGCCATAGGTAATGAGGCCGGCCAGCGTTTTATACAAGTCTTCTTCTTCGTCAGGCAGCTCGTCTTCGATTTTAAAGAAATCTTTAAATTCTTCAATGGTGAGCAGCCCTTCGATGAGCCAGTCGTTCGGGCCCCGTTGGATGATGCGGTTGGCTTCTTCCTTCTTTTCTTCTTCCCCGGCAGGCATGATGCCGACTAATTCTTCGAGGATGTCGTGAAGGGTCAGGATGCCGCTGAAGTTGCCGTATTCATCGAGGACGGCGACTTCATGGACGCTGTGTTCCCGGAAGACGTGGACGACTTTCATGATGTCCATCGATTCGGGAATGTAAATCGGCTTATGGACACAGTCTTCTACGATAGCCGGCAGGGACGCCGGTTTCTGACAGCGAATATTTTCATAATATTTCTGAAAGATTTCACTGACTGAAACCATGCCGATGAAGTCATCCAAAGAGCCTCGTCCGACAGGCAGGTTATTGTGATTGAAGGCTACCAGTTCCTGCATCATCGTCGCTTCCGGATCTTCCACGTCGAGCCAGTCTACCTGGGTCCGGTTGGTCATGATATCGCCGACGTCCATATCGGCCAGGCGAAAGACGCGGGTTACCAGTTCCGGTTCTTCTTTTTCAAAAGCTCCGAGTTCGACGCCTTGTTCGAGAAGCAGTTTAATTTCATCTTCCGTTACGGGAAGGACTTCAGGCTTCTTGACGCCCATCATCTTGGTAACGGCAGTCGTCGACCACGACAAGATCCAGACGACAGGCGTACAGATCGTCGAAAAGTAGAGCATGGGACGAGCCAGCAGGCAGGCTACTTTTTCCGGATTGTCGATGGCAATCCGCTTCGGAACGATTTCACCGAGGATGATCGTCAAATAGGTAATCACCGCGACGATGCTGGTCAGACTGACCGTGTAGGCATAGGGTTCGAGACCGGGAATCTTGGCGACGTATACCGATAAAGGTCCGGCCATTTCCGTACCGCCGTAGACACCGGTCAACAGGCTGATCAGGGTGATGCCGAACTGGACCGTAGAAAACATCTTATTCGGATTTTCACGCAGCTTCAGGACGATAGCCGCCGACTTGCTGCCTTCATCGGCAATCGCTTCCAAGCGCGATTGATGGCTGCTGACGATGGCCATTTCCAATAAAGAAAAAATGCCGTTGCCAAAGATAAGTAAAATGATGACCAGTAACTGTTTTCCTAGGGAAAACTCCACAGTAGATCCACTCTCCTTTTAGATTACCACCAAGGTCCGACACCGATGCCGATTCCGCCGCCATGATGCCATCCGCTGCCCCAGCCGATGCCGATGCCGACACCGACAGTCGGATTATTGCGGGATCTTGATTCCGTACGTTTGTCGGCTTCATCGATGACGGTAATTTCTTTGGTCACCGTACGGACGGCATCGCCGATTTTCACATCGACGACGAGATCGACTTTCCCGGCTTCCAGCGGTCGGATATTCATATGGTCCGTAATATCGGCAATTTTCGTATTCAAGCTGGTCGCCTTAATATCATAAGGAATCATGCCGGGCACGTGGACACGGATGATGCCGTAACTGCCGATCGGAATTTTGGGCGGATAGACGACGACTTCTACCTTGTCCATCAGTTTTTCGGCACTGCCGTAAATAAGGGAGGCCTGCTGGTTGCTTTGAAGCTTCCAAGCGCTGCTCTCATCTTTAGCCACAAAGTAGTTCCCCAGTAAGACGTGAGAGTCCGTATCGTAGGCTTTGACGTGATAGAAATAGTCGCCGACGATCTGCTTGTCCACGCGGAAATAATAAGAGCCTGTAAGGCCTGTCGTCTGCGGCGGCAAAGCCGTTAAGAGACCGGTTACCTTATCATAGGTACGACCTTCCATGATAAAAAAATCATTTAAATTCTTCATATTCACCGTCGGATCGGTGAGAACCACGGCCGATTCTTTTTTCGGCTGGGTGCTTTCAGAAACATCGTCGGCCATGGCGGTCATCGTACCAGCCGTCAAGCAAAGGGCGACGAGAAGTAGCTGCCATTTTTTCATGTACAATCCCTCCTTATGATAAGGTAACGAAACAAATTATTTTTTCAGTTTATGGATGCCTTCCAAACGATGCATGGCTTCTTTTAACGTTTCATCGCGGACGGCAAACTGTAATCTTGCCAAATGATGGACCGGTTCTTTAAAAAAGGTTGATGCCGGAACGAGGGCCACGCCGATTTTTTCGGCTAAATCCCGGCAAAAGGCTTCATCGTCATCATAGCCGTAGGCCCCGATATCGAGAAGCATATAGAAAGCGCCTTGGGGGACATTGTGCGTAATCCCAATGGCATCGAGGCTGTCGATGACGAAATCTCGTTTCTTTCGATAGAGTTCCCGCAGGCCTTGATAGTAATCGAGGCCAAAGTGAAGGCCGGTCACGGCCGCTTCCTGAAGGGGGCTGGGAGCGCTGATGGTCAGATAGACGTGAAGCTTTTTAATGGCATCAGTCACCACCGGCGGTGCAAAGATATATCCTAACCGCCAGCCCGTAATCGAGTAGGTCTTCGAGAGGGAACCGCAGGAAATCGTCCGTTCATACATTCCGGGAAGGGTCGAAAAATAGGTATACTCCGTCGGTTCATAGACGATGTGTTCATAGACTTCATCGATGACGGCAAAGGTATCGTACTTTTCGACGAGGGATGCGATAGTAAGCAGTTCGTCTTTCGAAAAAACCTTGCCGCAGGGATTCGACGGGTTGCAGATAAAGATGGCCTTCGGCCGCTGTTTAAAAGCCGCTTCCAATTCATCGGCATCAAAGGTGTAGTCGTCGCCGGTAAGGGACACATAAATCGGTTCGGCACCGCAAAGGAGGGCATCCGTGGCATAGGCTTCATAGAAGGGCGAAAAGAGGATGACTTTATCGCCGGGATCGACGATAGCCATCATAGCCGTCATGAGCGCTTCCGTACCGCCGCAGGTAACGACGATTTCCGTTTCCGGATCCAAGGTTTGCCCGGTAAAAAGTTTTCGATAGTCGGCCAGGGCCCGGCGCAGATTTTCTGCACCATTATCGAGGCTGTACTGGTGAGGACCGGCGGCGGCCACTTCAGCCAGACGGTCGAGCATGGCCTTGGGCGGCGGAAAATCCGGAAAGCCTTCCGACAGGTTGATGGCGCCGCAGGCTTCAGCCACCTTTGACATGCGGGCAATGGCCGAATCGGTAAATAAGTTTATCTTTTGAGAAATAGTCGGCATAGGGTCTCCTGATTATAAGTCGAGGTTACGGACCTTCTTAGCATTGTCTTCAATGAATTTACGCCGCGGTTCGACCTTATCGCCCATGAGGACCGAGAAAATACGGTCGGCTTCCACAGCATCTTCCAGATGGACTTGGAGCATGGTCCGGTTTTCCGGATCCATCGTCGTTTCCCAGAGCTGTTCCGGATTCATTTCACCAAGGCCCTTATAACGCTGGACGACGACGGAATTATTGTCGCGTCCTAATTCATCGAGCTTGCTCTGCATCGATTCATCGGTATAGAAATACCATACCTGTTTGCCCTTGCGTACCTGATAGAGGGGCGGCTGAGCAATGAATACGTGACCTTCCGTAATGAGAGGCTTCATGAACCGGTAGAAGAAGGTCAGCAGCAGCGTCCGGATATGGGCGCCGTCGACGTCGGCATCGGTCATGATGATAATTTTATCGTAGCGGCGTTTGCTGATGTCGAATTCCTGGCCGATACCGGTACCGAAGGCGGTGATCATGGAACGAATTTCTTCGTTGGCCAAAATCTTATCGAGGCGGGCTTTTTCGACGTTGATGATTTTGCCGCGTAGGGGCAGGATAGCCTGGAATCTACGGTCACGGCCCTGTTTAGCACTGCCGCCAGCCGAGTCACCTTCGACTAAGTAGATTTCCGTCTGATCAGGATTCTTTTCCGAGCAGTCCGCCAATTTACCGGGAAGGCTGCTGATTTCCAGGGCATTTTTCCGGCGCGTCAATTCGCGGGCACGGCGGGCAGCCTGACGGGCACGCGATGCCGAAATGGTCTTGTTGATGACGGCTTTGGCTTCGGCCGGGTGTTCTTCAAAGAATTCTTTCAGTCCGTCGGAAATGATGTTGTCGACAATGCCTTTTACTTCCCCGTTGCCAAGCTTGGTTTTCGTCTGACCTTCAAACTGAGGTTCCCGGACTTTGACGCTGATGACGGCCGTCAAGCCTTCGCGGACGTCTTCACCGGACAGGTTGTCTTCATTGTCCTTTAAAATACCGGCGCTGCGGCCATAATCATTGATGGTACGGGTCAAACCGGAGCGGAAGCCGCTGAGGTGCGTGCCCCCTTCTTCGGTAAAGATATCGTTGACGAAGGTCAGGATATTTTCACTGTAGCCGTCGTTATACTGCATAGCGATATCGACGATGACCTGATTTTTTTCACCATCGATGCTGACGACGGTCGGATTGACGGCCTGATGTTTTTCATTCAGGAAGGAGACGAAAGAAACGAGGCCGCCTTCATAGCAGTATACTTCTTGTTTGCCTTCGCCTCGTTTATCCGTAAGGGTGATGTTCAAACCTTTATTCAGAAAAGCAAGTTCGCGCAGGCGCGTCTTTAACGTATTGAAATCATAGACCGTATCAGGGAAGATTTCATGATCCGGTTTGAAAGAAACACGGGTTCCCGTTTCTTCACTGGCTTCCAGGGGACGGACTTTTTTCAGCGGCGATTCCGTTAACCCGCGGGCAAAAGAAATATCCCATAAATAGCCGTCGCGCTTTACTTCGACCTTCGTCCAGGCACTCAAAGCATTGACGACAGAGATACCGACGCCGTGAAGACCGCCGGAAATCGGATAGCCGTCGCCGCCGAATTTGCCACCGGCATGAAGGACGGTCAGTACGACTTCAACAGCCGGCTTGCCGATTTTATGCATGGCAACGGGGATGCCGCGGCCATTATCGACGACGGTAATGCTGTTGTCTTCCTGAATCGTGACTTCGATATGCGTACAATACCCGGCCAACGCTTCGTCGATACTATTGTCGACGACTTCATATACCAGATGGTGCAGCCCCCGTTCAGACGTACTGCCGATGTACATCCCCGGCCGTTTACGAACGGCTTCCAGGCCTTCTAATACTTGAATCTGTTCGGCACCATATCGCGCTTTGTCTTTCGACATATAAATTCTCAACTCCTGTTTCTTGCAATTTTTAATGATAAACTAGGCAACTAACACTTTATTATACCGTAAAATCCACATTTTTTAAATACATCCCGCCCTTAGGCCTTGTCGCCAGGCGCTAACAGCTGCAGGCATTTCTGATACCGGCGAAGCATGGTATCTCCCGTGACCGGCAGTGAATAGACGCAATCTTCTGTAATGACCAGAGAGCGCCAATCGGCTTCCGAGGAAGTACCGACGGATTGCACGGGAAGCCCAAAGGACTGCAGCAGAGCCGCCCCCTTTCGCTTCGGATACGGTAAGATAGCTACGATATCCCGTATGGGAATAATCGTGTCAGGGCTCAGATGGAGATACATGATGGTCTGGTTTCCTCCGATATTTTGCAACGAGATTTTCAATGAATTTAGGCTCTATATCGCCGGGAACGCGGCGCGTAATGAGCAGGGCCAGGATGAGGTCATCGGCCTCCGTATCGTACTCATAGTATACTTTTTCAATATAGGTATAGATGAGATTTCTCCGGACATCGTTATAGGCCTGCTCAGCCCCTTTATCCTGAACCGAAACATCTAATTGCCCGGCCATTTTCTCCCAGCTCAGCCAGGGCATGTCTTCTAAAATAGAACGCACCTTCATTTTCAGGGCATGGCGGGCAGCACTTCGGCAAAAGATGCAGATCTTTTCGCCTTTAGCCATCCAGCGACCGCAGGAAGGACAGGGGATAAAGCCGCTCACGGCATAGGCTTTGATGCGTTTAGCCTGGGCAAAACGCAGCTGTACCAACTTTTCCCGCAAGCCGTCGGGAAGTTTTTCCGTTTCACGGCGAATGTTGGCTACCGTCGCGTCATCGAGAATGATTTGACGAATATTCCCTTCAGGAAGGACATCTTGTGTTTCTCCTTCTAAGGTTTCATAGACCGTCTGAACGGGTTTTTTCCCCTTTTTGACAAAACGGACATCGGCAATAGCCTGATGCCCAACATAGGAATTAAATTCCTCAATTATCTTGTTTTTATACATAAATAAATAATTCATGTAAACGGGATTCATGACGGCAACGATCATCAAATTATTCTTAAAATCTAATATATATGAATATTTGGCAATTTGCTCGCCGACGATTTTTTTCCAGTCCCGCTTGGCCTGGTACATCCGGTACGGAAGGAGCAGGCGGTGTTTGGCCAAGACATCGGGGATAGCAAGTCCGGCTTTTTCGAGTTTAAGATTTCGCTTCTCCATGGGAAACCACCCTCCCTTGTTCGATACAGATGGGATGACAGCCCTCCATACCGGCGAAAATATCGGGCTCGGTCGTCGTAATAAAGGTTTGAATGCGGTTGCGGACAAAGTCAAGCAATGCTTGACGCCGGCTCTGATCGAGCTCACTCATGACGTCATCCAATAAGAGGACGGGGTATTCTCCGGTCTCCGACTTAATAAATTCAAGCTCCGATAATTTCAGGGCCAGAACGGCCGTCCGCTGTTGTCCCTGGGACCCGTATTTTTTTAAATCCCCCTGACCGACCGAAAATAAGAGGTCGTCGCGATGAGGCCCGACCGAGGTCGACTGACGACGGATATCTTCCGGAAGATGCTGCTGTAAGAGGTCGTAGTACCATTTCGGATCGATCTGATGGCTGCCGTCTCCCTTTCCATAAGGCTGGACATAGGTCAGGTGAAGCATTTCTTTGCCGCGGCTGAGCCGTTTATGCAGGACGCCGGCCAAAAAGGATAATTTCTGAAGGGCTTCTAAACGTTTAGCTACAATGGACGCTGCAAAGCCGGCAATCTGCCGATCCCATTCATCCAGGGATTGGCTGCCGCTGTATTTCATCTTTTTCAATAAGAGGTTGCGCTGTGATATGGCTCTATTATACTGCAGCAAATCGCGGTAATAGGATCGGCTGACCTGAGAGATCTCCATATCGATAAAACGGCGCCGCAAAGAGGGACTGCCCTTAATGAGCTGAAGGTCATCGGGGGAAAAGAGGACCTCATTCAAGGTGCCGATCAGTTCTTTCTGCGATACCTTCGTTTCGTTGACCCATAATTCTTTTTTCTCGAGCTTGGACAGGATCACTTTGATCTGCTGCGTCGTATCATTCCGGTTAAAATCGATGATGACACTGGCCTTGTCCTGATCCCAGGAAATGAGATCGGAATCGGCGATGCCCCGATAGGACTTGCCGATTCCGCCTAAATATAACGATTCCAGAAGATTGGTCTTACCTTGCCCGTTTTGCCCATATAAGAGGATCGTCGCCTTGGGAAAGGAGATTTTCTGATCCTCATAGTTTCGGAACCGGTGCAGTCGAACCGACTCAATCATCATAATTATTCACCTTTAATCAAATATGTACCGACATCCTTAATCTCTACCGTATCGCCCGGATAGAGTTTTTTTCGCTTGGCTTTGCATAAAATTCCGTTTACTAAAATTTTATCTTCGTCCAATAAAAAGCGGATTTCGCCGCCGCTTTGTAAAATGCTGGCCCATTTCAAAAACTGGTCCAGTTGGATCATCGGCGTTTCAATTTTTATAGTTTCCATTATCGTGTCCTCATAGGGGTTACAACAAATACGCAAGAATCGTCATCCTTGTCCTGAACGAGCATCGGGCTGTTTTCTTTCGATTTCAAGATGACTTCGCTGTTCTGGCAATGTTTCAGGATGTCGAGGATAAATTTTCCATTGAAGGATATATCCAAATCTTCACCGTCCAGGTCGCAGGAGACGTAGTCTTCAACGGTACCGTAATCGGGATGCTGACTCATCAATTTAATTTGACCGTCGCCGATCAAGAAATTAATGACATTATATTGGGCATCTTTGGCGACGATGGAAGCGCGTTCGACGGCGCCGGTGAATTCAGCCCGATTGACCTTGGCAATACATTTGAAATCCGTCGGGATGACGCGGCGGTAATTCGGGAAGTCGCCTTCGATAAGGCGCGTACGGATATAGACGTTGCCGAACTGGACAGCCAGGTAGTTGCGGACAGCCGTGATTTCCACGGTTTCCGGAATATCGGTCGGCAGCTGGCGGGAAATTTCAGACAAGAGACGACTGGGGATAACGGCCTGCAGCGGATTATCCACCGGTTGATCGAGGGTTGTCTTTTTCAGGGCCAGGCGATGCGTATCGGTAGCCACCATGGTCATCTGGTCGCCTTGGACATCGAGGAAGGTGCCCATGAAAATCGGACGAGCTACGTCGGTAGCACAAGCATACGACGTATTATCGATTAAATCTTTTAAGACAACGCTGGTCGTTTTGAAGCTGGCATAGCCGTTTTCGACGATTTCGACTTCATTGAAGTCATCGGGATTGATGGTCAGGCATTCAAATTTCAGTTTGTCACCTTTAATGAGCAGCTGCGTATCCGTATCGGCTTTGATGATTTCAATTTCATCGCTGGGAATCCGTCGGGTCAAATCCATTAAATACGGATTGGCAATAAAGGCTTCGCCTTTTTCTTCGATGATACCGGGAACGGTGATCTTGATGCCCATGTCATAGTCATTGGCCTGAAATTCGATAATGCCGTGAAGGGCTTTGATCAGAAGGCCGTTTTCAGAAGACATATTGTTGTTTTTGTTCTGAGCTACTTTCTGGACGGCTTGTAAGCCTTTGTTCAGATCTTCTTTTTTTAGTTTCAGTCTCAATGGAGTATCCCCTTTTCTGCGCTGAGTAAATTAATTAAATGCAAGTTAAAAAACAGTAGTCTTAGTAGTAGGGCCTGTGAATTTGTGGATAAGTGATTGATAAGAGCTATTTTCAGCTATCCACAGGTGTGGATAGAATGTGGATAACGGGTAATTTTTTGTCCACATTTCCACTGTGGATTTCTTTTTTTTTCTTATCCACAATCTATCGATATTTTTATCAACCTAGTTATCCACACCACGGATTTCATTCATCATCTTTTCGATGTGTTCCTTAAAGTGACGGTCTTCTTTGGCCTTTTCCATGATCTTGGTACAAGCATGCATAACCGTCGTATGGTCACGGCCATTGAAGGCCGTTCCGATATGGGGATAGGTGTTCCCGGTCAGTTCACGGCACATGTACATGGCAATCTGACGGGGAAGAGCGATATCCTTAGTTTTTTTCTTGCCCATTAATTCTTTATAATTGATATTGTAGTGCTGACAGATATAGGTCGTAATTTCATCGATGGTGATGTACTTCTTTTCGTCTTGCGCATCGGTAATGTAGCTGATTGCATGTTTAACCAACGGCAATGTGACGTTGCTCTTGGTCTGCATCGATTCCAAGAGGACCCGGATGAAAGCGCCGTGCAGCTTTCGAATGTTTTCACTGACGTTGGCTGCAATATAATTTAAGGCATCTAAATCGTAGACGATATTTTCTTTTTCCGACCAGGTCCGGAGGATTGCCGTTCGGGTTTCCAGATCGGGAGGCTCGATTTGGGTGACCATCCCGTTTTCAAAGCGGGAACGCAGGCGTTCTTCCAGCTTTTTGATGTCGCGGGGCGGACGGTCGCTGGTGAATACCATCTGTTTTTTATCCTGATAGAGCTTATTAAAGGTATGGAAGAATTCTTCCTTGGAGCTCTCCTTTTCGCCGCGGCCGAGGAACTGGATGTCGTCGACGAAGAGGACGTCGACGTTGCGGTACCGGCGGCGGAAGCTTTCCGTATTCTGGTCCTGGATGCACTGGATGAATTCATTGACGAAGTCTTCGCTGGTAATGCACAGGAGGCGCATATTGGGAAAGTTTTTTAAGAGCTCATGGCCGATGGCATGCATTAAATGGGTCTTTCCGAGACCGCTGTCGCCATAGATATAAAAAGGATTCCATTTTTGGGCCGGAGCTGCGGCAATGGACTTGGCGACGGCCGTTGCCACGCGGTTGCTGTTGCCGACGATAAAGTTGTCAAAGGTATAATCTTTATTTAAATTATTATTATAAGGACTGGATTCTGTGGTCAGTGATAAAGAAGCAGCATCCTTGATAGCCGGCATGGCATCGGTGATGGGAAGTTCTGGCTGGACCCATTCGGTTTGGACGACTGGAGCCGGTTTTGCGGCTTTGGGGGCGGTCACGGCCTCTACGGGAGGCGTACTTTGTTTGGGCGGCAGGGTAATCGTTTCGGCAACGGCTTCGGTTTTGTCGTGATCCGGCGTTTTTTCCTGACTGGTAATGAGCTGAACCCTTGTTTTATGGCCAATGACTTCTTCGGCGATGGTTTCCAGGACGTCGGTGTATTTTTTACTGACGTAATCGCGAAGGAAATTGGTCATCGTATCGAGGATGAGCAAATTTTCTTCTTCCGAATAAGAGTAGGGAATGATGTTGCCTTCAAACCAATTGGTGAAAATTTCTTTGGGCAAGACTTGTTTCAAATTGGCTAACATTTTTTCCCATAAACTGAGCAGATCCATAGTAATCCTTCCTGTCTGTACGAAAAATTTAGGTGTGTATATTGGGCGTTCATATGTGTACAACTTCATTGTGGACAACGTGAACAAATGAAATGTAAAAAGCCGGAAAGCCGATGTACATCGAGTTTCCGATTCTTTCCACTTATCCACAAAATGTGGATGGATTGTTGACAACTATATTTATCTATCCACATTCTACAACAAAACCCAGGTTATGGGAAGAAATTTTTGTTGGAATACTTATACATCGGGTATTCTCAAATGGAATAAGTGCCTAAAAATAAGGCTTGACAGGCTGACCATCGCTTACTATAATTAACCTGTTATGGTGTAAATCAATTACTGTCAATGATGGAAAAGGAGGTGTCTAGCTTGAAACAGACATATCAGCCGAATACATTGTGGAGAAAAAGAACTCATGGTTTTCGTGAAAGAATGAAGACTAAGGGCGGCCGCATGGTTTTAAAAAGAAGACGCATGAAAGGCAGAAAAAAACTCTCTGCTTAATTATTACGAGATAAACAGAAAAGTTCCGGCATGTGGAATTTTTCTGTTTTTCTAGCATTACTAGGACAATTATGTATGTATGAACTAACGAAAGAGCAACGGCTGTGTAAAAATCGCGAGTACCAGCTCGTATATCGCCGCGGAAAGTCGTATGTCAATCGCCGCGTCGTTTTATACGTTCTGCCGCGATCGCCAAAGCAACCGACCCGCATCGGTTTTGTGACGGGGAAAAAAATCGGTTGTGCCGTTGAGCGCAACCGCTGCCGCCGCCTGATGAAGGAAGTATACCGTCTCCATCAGTTTGATCTGAAGGACGGCTTCGATTTAGTCCTCATTGGCCGCAGCAGTCTGAAATATGCCGGATATGCAGAAGCTGAACAGTCCATTTTGCAGTTATTCCGGCATGCCAGGGTATTGAAAAAGAAGTGATGATGCATGAAATGGTGTTTCATAGCCCTGATTCGGGGCTACCAGTTATTTATATCGCCGCTTCACCGGCCATGCTGCCGGTTTTATCCCACTTGTTCTGCCTATGCTCTTGAAGCATTGCAGAAATACGGTGCGTTAAAAGGGAGTTACTTGGCAATAAGGCGCATTTTAAAATGCCATCCCTTTCATAAAGGTGGATATGATCCCGTACCGTAAATCCTTATTTTTACAACTGAACAGGAGTTGAGCACATTGGGCTTTTTCAGTGGAATAATGGATGTCCTCAGTGGTATTATGACGACATTTATGAATTACTGTTATGCATTCACCCAGAATATGGGCTATCCGAGCTATGGCATTGCCATTATCTTGCTCACCTTGATTATTAAATTGGTGCTGTCGCCCCTTACGGCGAAACAGATCCGCTCCATGGAAGGCATGCAGCTTTTGCAGCCTAAGATTAAAGAAATTCAGAAGAAATATAAAGGAAACCAGAAGAAGATGCAGGAAGAAATGTCTAAACTGTATCGCGAAATGGGTGTCAACCCCTTGTCGGGCTGCCTCCCCATTCTCATTCAGATGCCTTTCCTTATTTCTATATTCTATGCTTTAAGAGAGTATCCTTATGACCCGGCCTTTGAAAGCTTTTTATGGCTTCCGAGCCTCGGTCAGCCCGATCCGATTTATGTCATGCCGATCTTGTCGGCTATTTCGACGTACTTTATTCAGAACCAGATGTCCGGCGCACAGGTAGCGGCATCGGATGCCCAGGCCAAACAGCAGAAAATCATGAAAGTCGTCATGCCGCTGTTCATCGGCTGGATCAGTCTCAACTTCCCGAGTGGTCTGGTCATTTACTGGGTTGTTTCCAACCTCTTCCAGTGGGGCCAGCAGATGGTTATGGCTCACCTCAAGAATAAAGGAGCACAAGCATGAGTACTATCGAAGCAACAGGAAAAACGATCGAAGATGCCGTGCGCTCCGGTCTGGTGCGTCTCGGCAGAATGAAAGAAGAAGTTGACATCGAGATCTTAGAAGAACCGAAAAGCGGTTTCTTTGGGTTTGGCAGCAAACCGGCTCGTGTCCGTATTACCGAAAAAGCTGATGTAACGCCGGTACCGTCTGAAGTCATTCAGGCCGAACCGGAAACGGAAGTATCCGCTGCTGAACCGAAAGCAGCTGACGTCGTGAAAGCTGTCGAAGTCGCTGAACCGGATATGATGGAAGATGAACCGTCTGAACCGGCTGTACAAGAACCGGAAGAAGAAGCTTTTTCCGCAGAAGAAGCAGCCGCTAAAGGCAAGGCCTTCCTGCAGGAAGTGTTGAAGAACATGGGCATCGATGTGGTCATTGAAAAGATGATCAAGTCCGATAAAATCCTTCTTCATCTCCACGGCAAGAACTTAGGCATTCTCATCGGCAAGCATGGCCAAACCTTGGATGCCCTCCAATATTTGACCAACCTGACGACCAATCAGGGCGAAAATGCACGGTATTTCATCATGCTCGATGTTGAAAACTACCGTCATCGCCGGGAAGAAACGCTGAAGCAGTTGGCTCATCGCCTGGCGAACCGGGTCAAGCAAAACGGCGAGTCCGTTACCCTGGAGCCGATGAATGGTTATGAACGAAAAATCATTCACGTAGCCCTGCAAAATGACTCGGAAGTACGGACGGAAAGCGAAGGCAAAGATCCGTACCGTCACGTCGTCATTTATTATCAAGGATAAAGTATAAAGATAGATATGAAAAAGGAGTTGTCGCTGACAACTCCTTTTAGACTATGGAAGGAGTCCTATATGATGTATGATACGGCCGATACGATTGCGGCCATTGCAACGCCCCTCGGTGAGAGCGGCATCGGCGTCATTCGTATCAGCGGCAGTAAGGCTTATGCTGTCGGCGATGCCGTTTTTAAGAGTTCCTCTGAGGTTCCTTTAGCCGATCGGCGAGACCGTTCGATCCAGCACGGTATGATCGTGTCCGATGACGGGCGGCCTATTGATGAAGTGTTACTGCTCATTATGAAAGGGCCTCATTCATATACAGCGGAAGATGTCTTGGAAATCCAGTGCCATGGTGGCTATAAGGCCTTAGAAGAGATATTGGCGCTGGTCCTTTCTCACGGCGCCCGACTGGCCAATCCCGGCGAATTTACGCAGCGGGCCTTCGTAAACGGGCGCATCGACCTTGCCCAGGCCGAAGCCGTCATGGATGTTATCCAGGCCAAAAGCGATCAGGGCCTTACCAGTGCCGTAAGCCAGTTGGAAGGCCGCCTGTCCAAGGCGGTCGGTGCCATGCGCAAGGAACTGACCGATTTTATTACGCGCCTGGAAGTCATGATCGATTATCCCGAAGAAGACTTAGAAGAGATTACCGTCCCTGACGTTGCCGGTGCCATTAGGACGCAATTAAAAGCCCTCGATGAGATGCTGGCCGCTTCGCGGGAAGGGCGGATGATTCGCGACGGCGTCATGGCCGCCATTGCCGGCACGCCGAACGCCGGCAAGTCGAGTCTTCTCAACTGCCTGCTTCAAAGCGACCGGGCTATCGTCACCGATGTGCCGGGAACGACGCGGGATGTCCTCGAAGAGTGGATTTCTTTAAAAGGCGTTCCCGTCTGCCTGGTCGATACGGCAGGGATTCGCGAGACCGAGGATCGGGTCGAACAGATCGGCGTGACCAAGGCCAGGTCCTATATGGATAAAGCCGATATCACCGTCGTCGTCATCGACCGTTCCCGTCCCCTTTCCGAGGAAGACAAGGGGATTTTAGCGTCTACGACTGATAAGAATGCCCTCATCGTCCTCAATAAACTCGATTTACCGGCTGTCGTCAGCGAAGGCGACCTCAGGGACTATCACCATCCGGTCTTGTCCATTTCGGCCAGTACCGGCGAGGGCCTTGAGGCGTTAAAAGACCAACTTTTGGAACAGGCCCTGCCCCGGACCAATCAATCGGGCAGTGCCCTGTTAACCAATACGCGTCATATTGAACTGGTCCGCCAGAGCCGGGAAGCGTTGAACCGGGCCTTGACGACCATGGAAGACGGCATGCCTGTCGACTTTGCCGTCGTCGATTTACGGGAAGCCTGGAGTCTGTTGGGCTCTATTACCGGGGATACCGTTCATGACGATATCGTTGAAGAAATCTTCAGCCGATTCTGTTTGGGAAAATAAAGAGGTGTAACTATGTTTACCGTCGATACATACGATGTCATCGTCGTCGGTGCCGGCCATGCCGGCTGTGAAGCGGCTCTTGCCAGTGCCCGCTTAGGTGCCAAGACGCTGATTGCTACTTTAAATTTAGATAATATTGCCCTCATGCCGTGTAATCCGGCCGTAGGCGGTCCCGGAAAGAGCCATTTGGTCCGGGAAATCGATGCCTTAGGCGGCGAAATGGGGCTTAATACCGATGAAACGTGCCTGCAAATGCGGATGCTCAATACGGGCAAGGGGCCGGCTGTCTATTCGCTGCGGGCTCAGTCCGATAAGAAGCTCTATCAGATGTCCATGACCAAGACCCTGGAAAACCAGGAAAATCTCGATGTCAAACAGCTCATGATTACCGATTTGCTGCTGGAAGACGGCGTCGTTTCCGGCGTGCGGACGGAACTGGATGAAGTCTATAAGGCTCCCTGCGTCATCTTGGCCACGGGAACCTATTTAAAGGGAAAAATCATCATTGGCGACTGCACCTATTCCGGTGGACCCATCGGCCAGCGCTCGGCAGAAGATTTGTCGGGATCCCTTTTAAAAGCCGGTCTCAAGCTCATGCGCTTTAAAACCGGTACGCCGGCCCGCGTCGATCGCCGTACCCTTCGGACCGACGAAATGACCAAGCAGGAAGGCGATAAAGACGGCCATGCATTTTCCTTCTTGTCGGAACGGAAGAACCGTAATAAGGCCTGCTGCTGGCTGACCTTTACCAATGAAGAAACGCATAAAATCATTCGCGACAACCTCGACCGGGCGCCGATGTGCAACGGCGTCATCGAAGGCATCGGCCCTCGCTACTGCCCGTCGATTGAATCGAAAATCGTCCGCTTTGCCGATAAGAAGCGGCATCAGCTCTTTGTCGAACCGGAAGGGGAATCGACGGAAGAAATGTACGTCCAGGGCATGAGTACCAGTATGCCTGCCGATGTTCAGTATGCCTTCTTGCGGACCATTCCAGGTCTTGAAGACGTGAAAATCATGCGGCCTGGCTACGCCATTGAATACGACTGCCTCGATCCGACGCAGCTCACGCCGTGGTTGGAAACGAAAAAGATTCCCGGCCTCTTTTCAGCTGGTCAGGCCAACGGTACCAGCGGCTATGAAGAAGCGGCTGCTCAAGGGCTGATTGCCGGCATCAATGCCGCTTTAAAAGTACAGCATAAAGAGCCCTTCGTCCTGACCCGTTCGGAAGCTTACATCGGCGTCCTCATCGACGATTTGGTAACGAAAGGGACGAATGAACCGTACCGCATCATGACCAGCCGCAGTGAGTACCGCCTCATCTTGCGGCAGGACAATGCCGATTTGCGCCTGACCCAGAAAGGCTACGACATCGGCTTGGTCACGGAGGAACGATATCAGGCCTTCACGGCCAAGAAACAGGCCATAGAAGCCGGGATTGCAGCCTTGAAGGAGATTTCGGTTACGCCGTCTAAAGAAAATCTGGCAAAACTTGAACAACTCGGTACGGCACCTATCCATACGGCGCTTACGGCCTATGATCTGCTGCGTCGTGACGATGTGACCTATGCGTCGTTGCAGACCGTCTTTGACCTGCCGGACTTACAAGAAGACGTCGAAGAAGAAATCGAAATCACGATCAAGTACGAAGGTTATATCAGCCGCCAGATGGAACAGGTCGACAAGATGAACCGCCTGGAAAAGAAGAAAATGCCCGAAGGCATCGTCTATGCCGACATCGATACCTTGTCGGCCGAAGCGCGGCAGAAACTCGATGAAATTCGACCCTTGTCCTTAGGTCAGGCCAGCCGTATCTCCGGTGTTTCACCGGCCGATATTACGGCCCTGCTCATCCTCTTGGAACAACACAACCGGGGGGATAAGTAATATGTTTCGCAGCGAATTACAATCGGCCCTGACGGCTATGGGGCTTTCGATTACAGAGGACCAGCTCCGCCAATTCGACGTCTTTCAGGAAGCCTTGATCGAAACCAACAAGGTCATGAACCTGACGGCCATTACCGAGCCGAAAGAAGTCGCCATTAAGCACATGGCCGACAGCCTGTCCTGCTATGAGGAAGACTGCTTTACGGCCGGGGCGTCCGTCCTCGATTTGGGGACCGGCGCCGGCTTTCCCGGCCTGCCGCTCCTCATCTATCGTCCCGATTTGAAGGTCACCTTCTTTGACTCCCTGCAAAAACGCCTTACTTTTTTGCAGAAACTGGTCGATCAATTGGGACTTTCGGCTGAGTTTCTTCACGGGCGTGCCGAAGATGCGGCCCATCAGCCCGTCTATCGCAGTGCCTTTGATGTCGTGACCAGCCGGGCTGTCGCCCGTTTGAACGTCTTGGCCGAATGGGCCCTGCCGTATGTGAAACAGGGCGGTTATTTCATTTCCTTGAAGGGCGCCCAGTATGAGGACGAACTGAAAGAAGCTGAAAATGCCCTGAAAATGTTAGGCGGCAAGGTAGCTCGCGTCAAAGCCGTCGAGATTCCGGGACTCGATGAGGTGCGGGCCGTCATCTATATTCAAAAGGTGGGCGAAAGTCCTAAAAAATATCCGCGCAAGCCGAAAATGGCTGTAAAAAATCCTTTATAAAGGGAGAGGTGCAATTATGTCTTTAAAAAGAATGCTATGTCTCGCCGCTGTTGCTTGTCTTACCCTGGCAGCTCCGGTCTTTGCCGATGAAATCCAAAAGCCTGATATCGAAGCTCATGCAGCCTATGTCATGGATGCCGATACGGGCGATGAACTCTATTCCAAAAATGCCGATGACCTGGCCTATCCCGGCAGTACGACGAAAATCATGACGGCTATCCTTGGGATTGAGCTCGGCAAGGAGCAAGCTATGATGGATAAGCCCCTTCATATCACCGATGATATCTATGACATCGACAGTGATGCCTCGGTCCTCGGAATCAAGCCCGGCGATCAAATCACCCTCAGTAATGGCCTGACCGGCATGATGCTCGTATCGGGCTGTGATGCGGCTGTGGCTGTCGCCGAAACGGTAACGCCGACGGAAGCCGATTTTGTCGCTAAGATGAATGAAAAAGCTGCTGCCTTAGGTGCCACGCATACTCATTTTGCCAATCCTCACGGCCTTCCCGACAGCAACCACTACTCGACGGCCCGCGACATGGCTGTCATCGCCGCTTATGGCATGAAGCTTCCTGAATTTCAGAGTATGGTCAGCCGCAGCGAATTCGACATGCCCTACATGGACGGCGGATTTAAACACTGCGTATCGACCAATGAATTTTTGACCAGCGGTTTTGAAGGTGCCAACGGAATCAAGACCGGTACGACCAATGCCGGCGGTCCCTGCCTGGTCGTTTCGGCAACGAGAGACGGCCGGACGGTCATCGCGTCGATCATGAATTCGAGCGACCGTTATGGCGATGCACAGAAACTGATGACCTATGCTTTTTCGGCCCTGAAACCGACGGAAAACGTTTACATCGTGCGCCATGCACCGGCAGGACAGACCTTGTCCGATATTCAGGAAAAGCAGCAGCAGGCTGCTGAATTAGCATCGCAGCAGACGACGGAACAGACCTCCGATGCCTCACAGACTGAAAATACGCCATCTCAGGCTGTGGACAAGGACTACGTTCCCTTTACGCCTGCCGCTTAAAAATGGATATTGACAAAATAAATCAATATTCGTATAATAACATCAGCAGATTCGTACAGGACTGACGGAATCAAGTGGAGCAACCACGTGAACTGTACGAAGTCATTTCATGCCGACCGTCTGGGCAAGTGTATGCTACTAACATATTCTTGGGCCCGGGGGTCGGCATATTTTTTTGACCTCCAGGCTCCCTACCTGGAAGGAGATAATGGATCATGAAAAGAAATCGCTGGCTCATCGCCTTATCGGCCATCGGCCTCCACATCTGTATCGGCAGTGTCTACGCTTGGAGCGTCTTGACCAAGCCGATCATGGAAGCCATGGGCTTCAGCCTGCAGGAAACGACATGGACTTTTTCGTTAGCTATTTTATTCCTCGGTTTATCGGCAGGTTTCTTAGGAAGCTTCGTTCAGAAGATCGGTCCCCGCAAATCGGGTCTCTTATCGATGTCTTTCTTTGTATTGGCGATGTTCGGCACGGCAGCGGCTCTTTATGTACACAGCCTGCCCATGCTCTACCTGTTCTATGGCGTCATTGGCGGTATCGGCCTGGGAACGGGATATATTACGCCGGTATCGACGCTGGTCAAGTGGTTCCCTGAAAATCGCGGCTTCGCAACGGGCCTGGCCATCATGGGTTTTGGCTTTGCCAGCCTGATTGCCGGTCCTGCCATGCAGATTCTGGTTCAGTCCTTTGGCCTGGTCGCCAATTTCATCATTCTCGGTATCGTCTACATGGTCATCATGACAGCGTCTTCCCTTTACTTAGCTCCTCCGGAAGAAGATGCGGCTGCTGAAGCTAAAAAGAAATCGACCGTTGAATACGCCGATGCCCAGCCTCAGTTTACCGTTCGCGGTGCGATGAAGACCTGGCAGTTCTATGCCATCTGGTGGCTCTTCTTTACCAATATTACCTGCGGCATCGCCCTCCTGGCTGTCGCCTCTCCCATGGCTCAGGACGTCGTCGGCATGTCTCCCATGGCCGCCGCTTCCATGGTCGGTCTCATCGGCCTTTTGAACGGTGCCGGCCGCATCGCCTGGGCGACCGTTTCTGACTATATCGGCCGTTCGTCGACGTATGTCTTATTCTTCGCCATTGAAATCCTCGCTTTCTGGCAGTTGGCTAATGTAAGCAGTGCTTTCAGCTTCCAGATTTTACTCTTGCTCATCATTACCTGCTACGGCGGCGGTTTCTCCTGCATGCCGGCTTACCTCAGCGATCTCTTCGGAACCAAGTACCTCAGTGCCATTCACGGCCGGGTACTGACGGCCTGGGGCGCTGCCGGCGTCGCCGGTCCGGTCCTGGTATCGATCATCAAGGAAACGACCAACAGCTACGCTGCGACGCTGTACTTCTTCGTCGGAGCCTTCGTCGTCGCCTTGGTCCTGATGGCTTTCTTGAAATATCAGACCCGTCACGGCATTGAAACGGCAGGACAGCCGTCTCGGAGTGCCGGTATGTAAGTGCTTTCCTAAACCTGAACATTTTTCGAATCGATTGATCCGTTTTCTATGGAAGGAAATTGTCTCTTTAGTGACAGTTTCCTTCTTTCTTTTTAAGGTTATGTGAATAAAATCACTTGAATGAGTTGAGCACATAAATGAAGGAATTTGATTGCTTTTTGATTATAATGGCTGTATTTGATTGAAAATGAACGAAAATAACGATATAATATGGCAAGAGGAGGCTGGAAAAGGAAGTGATGCGATGCTGACTGAAGAAAGACATGAAAAAATAATGCGACTCGTCAATACGAGCGGAGCCGTATCTGTTCAGGATTTAGTTGGTTTTTTAAACATCTCGGAATCGACAGTCCGCCGGGATTTACTGACCCTTGATCGGGAAGGCCGCCTGCGCCGTGTCCATGGCGGAGCGACGACGCTCCGTGACGATTCTTTATATGAAGCGGATATGGAAAATCTGCAGGATAAATATTCCATTCACATGAGTGAAAAGCGGCGTATTGCCCAGTATGCAGCCCGACTGATCCATAAAGAAGACTTCGTCTATCTGGACGCCGGTTCGACGACGGAACAGCTCGTCGATTTTCTGGCCGGTTCAGAAGCGTCGTTCGTGACCAATAGTATTCCCTTGGCCCAGAAATTGGGCCGCATCGGCGGCAGGGTGTACATCGTGCCCGGCCGTGTGAAGGGCGATACTGAAGCTATCGTCGGCAGTGAAATGAGAGATATGATTGGCCGATACCATTTTACCAAGGGCTTTTTTGGCGCCAATGGCGTTGCTGTCCATTCCGGCTGTACGACGCCCGATGAAGAAGAGGCTGTCTGTAAGAGAGCCGCTATGGGGCAGTGCTTGGATCGTTTTGTCTTGGCCGATTCCAGTAAGTTCGGCTTATCTTCACATATTACATTTGCAGAATTATCAATGGTTACGCTGATTACGGCGCGGGACGATGAAAGCCTCGATTACAAACCGTATCAGCAAATGACGGAGGTGCATATCCTGTGATTTATACAGTTACGTTCAACCCATCCTTAGATTATGTCGTCCACATGAAGAAGTTTACAGCCGGCGATATCAATCGGGCAGAGCAAGAAATGATTTATCCCGGCGGCAAGGGCATTAACGTGTCCCTCGTTCTCGGCAATCTTCATATCCCGTCGAAGATGCTGGGCTTTGTGGCCGGCTTTACGGGTAAGGAAATCGAACGGCTGGCAAAAGCCAACGGCGGAGATACGGATTTTATCCTCCTCGATGAAGGCTGCTCGCGTATTAACCTCAAGGTCAGCGCTGACGATGAAACGGCTGTCAACGGCATGGGCCCGAATATCCCGGAAGATAAACTGAATGCCCTCTTGGCCCAGATCGACGCCCTTTCCGACGGCGATACCTTGGTCTTGGCCGGCAGTATCCCCAGCGATATTCCCGACGATATCTATGAACAGATTTTGAAACGCCTCCAAAAGCGGGATATCCGCGTCGTCGTCGATGCTACGGGTGATTTATTGAAAAACGTCATTAAATATAAACCGTTCCTCATTAAACCGAATAATTTTGAATTAGGTGAACTGTTCAGCGTCGACCTCAAGACCGATGACGAAATCATCGTCTGCGCCAAACAGCTGCAGGCCATGGGTGCCCGCAACGTCCTCGTTTCCCTCGGCGGCGACGGGGCTCTTCTTCTCGGCGAAGACGGAAAGGTATACCGCCGTCCGTCGCCGAAGGGGACGCTGGTCAACTCTGTCGGTGCCGGTGACAGCATGGTAGCCGGATTCCTGGCAGGTTTCGAATCGTCTAAGGGCGACCTCAATGAAGCGTTGAAGATGGGCATCAGTGCCGGCAGTGCTTCGGCCTTTAATGAATGGCTGGCCACGGAATCCCAGATTCGGGACATTTATTCCCAGTTATAAGTCAGGCTGTATTTTTCATATTAGAGAATTGAATTGTATAGAGAAAATTAAAGAGAGAAGGAGAGATGTAGATGCGTATTGTAGATTTACTCAAGAAGCAGAGCATTGACCTTAACGCCGCTGTTGCCGATAAGACAGCGGCCATTGGCCACTTAGTCGACCTCATGGAAGCCGGCGGCAATTTGAATAACAAAGAATTGTACAAAGAACGCGTTTTGGCTCGTGAAGCTGAAGGCAGCACGGGGATTGGCGAAGGCATTGCCATTCCTCACGCTAAGACCGAAGCCGTAAACGAACCGGGCCTGGCATCGATGATCGTCCGTGACGGTGTCGATTACGAAAGCCTCGACGACGAACCGGCTCATCTGTTTTTCATGATTGCGGCACCGGCCGGCGGTGCCGACGTCCACTTGGAAGTGTTGAGCCGCCTGAGCCGCATGCTGATGGATGATGATTTTCGTGATGCCTTGATGCAGGCTAAGACGCCGGAAGAATACCTTTCGACGATCGATAAAGCCGAAGCCGAACAGATCAAAGCCGAAGCTGAAGAAGCTGCGGCGGAAGCGGCTGCTGAAGAAACACCGGCTGAAGAAGCGGCTCCGTCTGAACGCCCCTTCGTCATCGGTGTTACGGCATGCCCGACGGGGATTGCCCATACCTACATGGCTGCTGAAGCTTTGGAAAACAAGGCAGCTGCCATGGGCGTCGACATCAAAGTCGAAACCAACGGTTCCGGCGGGGTCAAAAATCACTTGACTGAAGCCGATATCAAACGGGCTGTCGGCGTTATCGTCGCCGTCGATAAAGACGTACCGGTCCAGCGTTTTGCCGGCAAAAAGGTTATCTTCACCAAAGTTGCCAATGGCATTAAGATTCCGGAAGAATTGATTCAGACGATCCTCGACGGCAAGGCCCCTGTTTATCAGGGCGCGGAATCGTCTTCTGAAGCGGTAGCTGTTGAAAGCGCCGAAAAAGAAGGCGTCGGCCGTCAGATCTATAAGCACTTGATGAACGGCGTATCCCACATGCTGCCCTTCGTTATCGGCGGCGGGATTCTCATCGCCTTGGCCTTCCTCTTTGATATGGATAATGCCGGGGCCGCCAACTTCGGCAGCGGGACACCGGTGGCAGCCTTATTGAAAAACATCGGCGGCCTGTCCTTCAGCATGATGATGCCGATCCTGGCCGGTTACATTGCTATGAGTATCGGCGAACGGCCGGCTCTCATGCCCGGTATCGTCGGCGGTTTCCTGGCGACAACGGGCGGATCCGGTTTCTTCGGAGCCCTCTTTGCAGGCTTCATTGCCGGTTACCTGGTCCTTTTATTGAAAAAAGTGTTGTCGGTCCTGCCGGAATCCCTGGAAGGCACCAAGCCCATCCTGTTTTACCCGGTTTTCGGTCTGATTCTCATCGGCCTCATCATGACCTTTGTCATCAATCCTCCGACGGCTATCTTCAATACCTGGTTGTTTGACAGCCTCAACAGCATGACGACGTCGAGCCGTATCGTCCTCGGCTTCGTCCTCGGCGGCATGATGTCTATCGACTTTGGCGGTCCGATCAACAAAGCGGCTTACGTCTTTGGGACGGCATCGCTCATGAGCGCCACCGGTCAGGCTGTCAGCTCGGGCATCATGGCATCGGTCATGGCCGGCGGCATGGTTCCCCCCCTGGCTATCGCCTTGGCGATGTTGATCTTTAGAAATAAGTTTACGCCGAAAGAACGGCAGTCGACGATTACCAACTTTATCATGGGCCTGTCCTTCATTACGGAAGGCGCCATTCCTTTCGCGGCTTCTGACCCGCTTCGCGTCATTCCGGCCTGCGCTATCGGTTCTGCTGTCGCCGGCTCGCTGTCGATGCTCTTTGGCTGCGCTCTTCCGGCACCTCATGGCGGTATTTTCGTATTCGGTGTCATCACCAATTGGCCCATGTATATCGTCTCGTTAATCGCCGGTGTCATCGTGGCAGCTATCTTACTTGGTATTTTCCGCAAAAAACGTCCTCAAGAGTAATTGCGTAATTTCCATAAATCAAGTACACTATATAATAGAGTTTTATCTCAACTATTCCAAACACGTATTTCCTGAAGGAGGAATTTTCATGAAAGAATTTGAATTCGTTGTAACCGATCCCCAGGGTATCCATGCTCGTCCGGCTGGCCTCTTGGTTAAAGAAGCTAAAAAATTTGAATCCAACATCAGTGTCTTCAAAGGCGCTCGTAAAGGTGATTTGAAAAAAATCTTCACCGTCATGGCTTTAGGGGTAAAGCAGGGTGAAGCCATTAAAGTACAGGTAGAAGGCGCTGACGAAGAACAGGCAGCAAGTGCTGTAGAAGCCTTCTTGAAGGAAAACTTCTAAGATTTTTGAGGGGGAAAGCAGATGCTGACGTTAAAAGGTAAGAGTGTCTTTTCCGGTATCAGTATCGGACCGCTGGCACTGTTTCATCGCAATACCATTTCTACTGCCGTTCGACCGATTGAAAGTGTCGATGTAGAATTGGCGCGTTTCCAAAAAGCGCGTGAAGAAGCGATGAGCCAGCTGAAAGACTTATATGTTAAAGCTGTAGACAAAGTCGGTGAAGAACAAGCGGCTGTCTTTGAAGTTCATCAGATGATGCTTGATGACGATGACTATGTTGAAGGTATTGAAACAAGAATCCGCGAGGAAAAAATGAATGCTGAAGCAGCTGTTGATCAGACTGCTCAAGAACTGGCTGAGATGTTCCGCTCCATGGACGATGCCTATATGCAGGCCCGTGCAGCCGACGTTCTCGATATTTCCCGTCGTGTAGAGCAGCAGCTCAGCGGCGGCCCGGGGATTGATTTCAGTAACTATGATCAGGTTATCATTGCTGCTGACGACTTGGCACCGAGCGAAACGTTACAGCTCGATACGGACAAGATCCTTGGCTTTGTTACGTCAGCAGGCAGCACCAACTCGCATACGGCTATCTTAGCCCGTACCTTGGGCATTGCCGCTGTCGTCAGCACAGGGACTCAGCTCCACAATGACGTTGACGGCATGATGGCCGTCATTGACGGCACGACAGGGGACGTGTACATCAATCCTGATGAAGAAACGTTGGCCCTGATGAAGAAAAAACAGAAGGAAGAAGAACTGCGCCTGACGGCTCTGGAACAAGTCCGAGGCGTCCCGACGGTTACCAAAGACGGCAAGAAGATCAATCTCTTTGCCAATATCGGCAACCCGGGCAACCTGCCCCAGGTCTTGGCCAATGATGCCGAAGGCATCGGCCTCTTCCGCAGCGAATTCCTTTATTTGGAAAGCAGCGATTATCCGACGGAAGATCAGCAGTTCGAAGCCTATAAACAGGCTGCCGAAGCCCTTCAGGGCAAGACGGTCGTCATCCGTACTCTCGATATCGGTGCCGATAAAAAGGTCGATTATTTCGACCTCGACCCGGAAGAAAATCCGGCTATGGGCATGCGTGCCATCCGTATCTGCCTGAGTCGCGTCGATTTGTTCAAGACACAGCTTCGCGCCTTGCTGCGTGCCTCGGCATTCGGTAAGATTGCTATCATGTTCCCGATGATTATTTCCGTCTGGGAAGTACAGCAGTGCAAAAAGATCTTGGATGAAGTCCGCCAGGAATTGGATGCCAAAGGCATTGCCTACGATAAGGATATGGAAGTCGGCATCATGGTTGAAACGCCGGCGGCTGCCGTCATGAGTGAAGAACTGGCACACGAAGTCGACTTCTTCAGTATTGGTTCTAACGACTTGACCCAGTACACCCTGGCTATCGACCGTCAGCAGACGAAGCTCGATACCTTCTTTGATCCCCATCATCCGGCTGTCCTGAAATTGATTCAGATGACCATTGAAAATGGCCATAAAGCCGGCATTTGGGTTGGTATCTGCGGCGAACTCGGTGCCGATCTGACCTTGACGGAAACCTTCCTGCGCATGGGCGTAGATGAACTGTCGGTCAGCCCTCCGGCTGTACTGCCGCTTCGTGAAAAAGTCCGTTCTTTGGATCTCAGTAAATAATATATCAAAGCGTTGCTCCTTTGGGGGCAGCGCTTTTTTGTTATTTTAGCCAAATACCCCTTTACTTTTCTGTATAAAATGGTATAATAATAAAAACAAATTTAATTTTTATTCATTTTAAATGGAGGAATTGGCATGGATATGAAAAAAATGGGTACTGCATTACTGACAGGTGTTTTGGCGGCGTCACTCTTGGCAGGCTGCGGCAGCAGTCAAAAAGATGCGGGAGATGCCAATAAGCCCCTTCGTGTCGCTACCAATGCGACCTTCGTTCCTTTTGAATTTAAAGACAGCGATCAGTCGGCCGAATACAAAGGTTTTGAAATGGATTTGATCCGTGCCGTAGCCAAAGAAATGAATCGCGACGTCGAATTTAATAATATTGCTTTTTCGGGCATCATCCCCATCATCCAGCAGGGCGATATGGATATTGCCGCCACGGGGATGACGGTTACGCCGGAGCGGGCCCAGAAAGTTGCCTTTGCAGCCCCCTTCTATGAATCGAAATTGGTCATCTTAACGCCGAAGAACAGCGGAATCCATTCTGCCGCCGACCTTCAGGGGAAACAGATTGCCGTCCAAATCGGGACGACAGGGGCTAAATACGCTGAAGAACAGGGCTACAATGTCAAGCAGTTCGATAATAACTCGGAAGCCATCATGGAACTCCAGGTCGGTGGTTCTCCGGCAGCGATCATCGATAAACCAGTTGCTGATTATTTCCTGACCCAGGACGGGAAGGATAAATTCGACGTCATCGATATCAGCAATACGAAACCGGAATACCTGGCCTTTGCCCTCAATAAGGACAACAAGGAACTCTTGCAGCAAGTAAACGAAGCTATGGAAAAATTGAAGAAGAGCGGCGAATTCCAGCAGATCTATAAAAAATGGTTTAACACCGATATGCCGGATCTCCCGACCAGTGCCGATGCTGTCCTTAAATAAGGTGCCGTAAACGACAGTCATCTTCTTGTTTACAATCGTTCAGATATAAAAAATAAGCAGTCCTGTAAAGGGCTGCTTATTTTTTGTAATACCGGTATTTTTAAAATTTGTGTTAGCTTAGGCGACGGTATAGATTTTTACTTCCGGATCTTCGGTCCAAAGGGGCTGAAGGCCGACGAAGACGTCGTTTTTGAAGAGGTCGCTGGAAAGATAAGCCTGGGCGTGTTCGGCACTGTCAAAACCGTGGAGTACCTGTACGTCTTCATCGCGAATGAGGAGATCCTTGGTCAAGGCGCCTTCGATGGTGGTCAAGAAAGGCTGGCGGTAATCGGTATACACTTTAGCGGCTGCCGGACGATTGGCGGCGTCGATTTTCATGGTAATTTCTAAATAAGCTTTTACGTTCATGGTATGTTCCTCCCTTTCGGTTTTCTGTGAGCTCTTCTTCATTATAGTATCCATACTCGGGGAAGAGAAGATATAAGCAAATTTATAAGTCACTATTCATTTTCATAGTAACTTGAAGGGATAAAAGAGAGCTACTATAATAAAATCAGAATAGAGAAAGGTGGCGTGAACCTTGTATAAGCCTAAATTAGAGAAGGATATCCGATGTCCTCTGGAATATGGCCTGTCTGTCTTTGGCGGCAAATGGAAGTCAAGGGTCCTCTGTGTGCTGGCCGAAAAGGGACGGCTGCGCTACAGTTCGGTCCGCCGTGAGATGGCCAATATTACCGATGCTGTCCTGGCGGCGACGCTGAAAGAATTGATGAACGATGACATGATTGAGCGTAAACAGTTTGATGAAATTCCGCCGCGGGTTGAATACGGTCTGACTGAAAAAGGACGCTCGGTCGTACCCATCCTTCAAACGATCTGTGAGTGGTCCGGCGCGTACCATAAAACGGATAATGAAAATACGATGAGCCAATGCCAAACATGTGATTATAATCGACAGTTCGATTGATGAAGCGGAAGTGTCTTACAGATTGGGCCTTCTTTATCGGGTAAATAAAAGGGAAGCATCCGTAGCGGGATGCTTCCCTTTTGTCGTTATTATTTTAAATGCTTTCCGGCAGACTTGGGATTTACGGAGGTTATTTTAATTCCGGCATTTTAATCGGCGTCTTATCGACGAGACGGACGATCAGTAAGGTGACGATGCAGATGACCCATTCAAAGTAGATGACGTGTGGGAACAGGCGGACGGCCGGGCATAACTGCCAGAGTATGAGGCCGGCGATGCCGACCAGGGTCGTCCAGAAGGCCGTGTTTTTCCGGCACAGGGACGGGGCAAAGAGGGTGCATAAAAAGACCAGGGTGAAGGCTGTCGTCAGGCTCAGACCGATGAGCATGACCTTTACGATGCCGACGGCATAGAAGGCCATGAGGAGGGTTACAGCGCCGATGATGACGATGATCAGGCGGTTGGCTTTGACGTAGGTCATATCGGACATATTGGGCTTGATAAAGCGTTTAAAGACGTCTTGTGAGATGAGGGTACCGGCGCCGAGGAGGATGGTGCAGGCCGTCGATACGTCGGCTGCCCAAAGGGCCGCTAAGGTCATGCCCGAAGAGAAGGGATCGAGGCTCATGATGATTTGCGGCAGGGCCAGGGTCGGATTGATATCCGGGAACTGGGCTTTGGCTGCCAGGCCTAAGATAGCTGACAAGAAGCCGATGGGGAAGATGAGCAGGCCGCCTAAGATAAAGCCTTTACGGGCCTCTTTGGCGCTTTTGGCGCCGCAGGCGATCTGTACCGGCCCCTGGGCGGTGATAGCCTGGGTGGTCATGACGATGATCCAGCCCATGAGGACGGCAAAGGACAGGCCGCCCATGGGCGAGAACCAGCTGAAGTCCGCTGCTGGCAAGGCGGCGTTGATGCCGCTGATGCCGCCGTCGCGGAGGAGGATGCGGATAAGGGAATAGAGGATGCCAAGGTAAATGACGGTGACGCTGAGGATGTTGGACAGGCCCGACGACCACAGGCCGCCGATGGCCGTGATGCCGACGAAGACGATGGCGCTGGTAATCATGCCGCCCTGCATGGAGAAGATATCCGGCATGAGGGTATGCAGAATGGAACCGCCGGCGACGTACTGCAGGGAGGTGATGCAGAGCATGATGAGGGCCAGGCCGATGACGCTGATGATACGGGCTTTTTTATCGTAACTCCGTTCAAAGAGTTCGGGAATGGTCGTACAGTTCAAGGACCGGTATTTGCCGGCAGCGACGAAACCCATGACGATGGCCCCAATGGCCCAGGCGGCATTGTACCAGCCGGCTGCCAGGCCGATTTTTACGGCACTTTCAGCGACGCCGACGGTAGAAGCAGCGCCGACGGCCATGCCGGTAATGCTGACGGCGACCAGACCCGTCGAAAATTTACGGCCGGCGAAGAGATATTCCGTCGGATTTTGGCTGGCCCGATGTTTGACATACATGGAGATGGCAAATAGTAAGATGATGTATAAGATGACAATAGCAAGTTGAATCGACATTTTCCTTGTATCTCCTTTTTAAAGTTATTTTGCAACACTAGTTCCTCACAAGGGAACAACGTGTGACAAGAATTGGTAATATTATAAGATAGAATGATGAAAAATACAAGGATTTTATCGATGAATCGCCCCCTTTTTCGGATTTCGCAGGGACCATTGCATGAGACGCATAAATATGGTATGATACGGCCGAGGCAAAAGATAGCATCACGCAATGTGAGTTATACTTTTTTTATGTCTACTTATCGATTCATTATCTGCTTGGATCTGATTCAGACCGAGACAGGAAGGATTGCTCATCATGGTATGGCGGCACGGCAATAGGCGTGTTTTTTTACGATATATGTCGGCCCTACGTGACGTTTGCAGATACGCACACCTTTCAGTCCGCGCTGAAGGGTGTTTTTTTATGTCCTTTTGCCCCAAAATTAAGACAGGAGGTATAGATTTATTGAAAAAGTGTTGTGATTTTCTGGTCAGCAACATGGCCGTCTTCGTCGTCCTCATCGGCGTCGTCGGAGCTATCTGGCCCTGGACGCTGCAGTGGGCAGCACCCTATGTCGGCTGGCTCTTGGGGATCGTCATGTTCGGCATGGGCATGACCTTGACCGTAGCCGACTTTAAGACCGTTTTTAAACGGCCGTGGGAGGTCCTCATCGGCGTCTTTGCTCAGTTCTTGATCATGCCTTTGGTGGCCTGGGGACTGGTCCGGATTTTTGCCCTGCCGCCGGAACTGGCCATTGGTGTCATCCTGGTAGGCACCTGCCCGGGCGGAACGGCATCAAACGTCATTTCCTATTTAGCTAAGGGCGATGTCGCCTTGTCGGTATCGATGACCATGGCGACGACGTTATTGGCTCCCATCGTCACGCCGGCCCTGACCTGGTTCTTGGCTGGCGCCTGGATTCATGTTTCTTTCTTGTCGATGATGATTTCTATCGTGCAAATGGTCCTGGTCCCGGTCATGCTGGGCTTAGGGGTTCACCATTTCTTTGCCCGCGGCGTCGAACGGGTGCTGCCGGCCATGCCCGTCGTGTCTGTCGTCACCATCGTCATCCTCGTTGGCTGCGTCGTCTCCCTCAGTGCGTCCCGCCTCTTTGATGTCGGCCTCTTGATGGCGGCTATCGTCATCCTGCACAATGGCTTCGGTCTGGCTCTCGGCTATCTCATGGCCAAACTGTTTCGCCTCGATTCGCGAAAATCCCGGACCGTGGCGATCGAAGTGGGGATGCAAAATTCCGGGATGGCGGCATCCCTGGCCGTCATGTACTTCAATCCGGCAGCGGCCATTCCCGGTGCTATTTTCAGCGTCTGGCACAATATTTCAGGGTCCCTCATCGCCAATTACTTCTCTCGCCGCGATGAAAAGGGTGAAGGGACAAGTGTAAAAGAATCGACTGCCCATGCGGCATAATCTCATTTTATGAAGGAGTTTTATTATCATGAAAATTTTCCGTACTGTCAAAGAAATGCAGGCTTTTTCCCGTGAACAAAAGAAGGCCGGTAAGGTCATCGGTTTGGTCCCGACCATGGGGGCCCTCCATGAAGGTCATCTGACGCTCATGCGGACGGCAAAAGCGGCTTGTGACGTCGTCATCGCTTCGGTCTTTGTCAATCCGACTCAGTTTGGTCCTAATGAAGATTACGATGCCTATCCGCGCCGTTTCGAAGAAGACTGCCGGAAACTCGAAAGCGTCGGCGTCGATGCCGTCTTCCATCCGGAACCGTCGGAAATGTATCCTAAGGGCTACTGCACCTATGTCAACGTCGAAGGCGACATTACGCATAAGCTCTGCGGCGCTCAGCGGCCGATTCACTTCCGCGGCGTAGCCACCGTCGTCACCAAATTGATTAATATTACTGGTGCCGATGAAGCCTTCTTCGGTCAAAAAGACGCTCAGCAGGTCGTCGTCGTCCGCCGTTTTGTCAGCGACCTCAACCTGCCCGTCCATATCAACATGGTCCCCATCGTCCGTGAAGAAAGTGGTCTTGCTCGCAGTTCGCGCAACGCCTATATGTCCGATTCCGAAAAAGAAGCGGCCCTGGTCCTCTCCCGGAGCCTGAAAAAGGCCCAGACTGCCTATGACGGCGGCGAAAAAGATGTAGAAAAACTGAAAGTCATCGTCACGGCTGAAATTGAAGCGGAACCGATGGCCTCCATCGATTATGTCGACCTCTTCTCCTTCCCCGACCTCGAACCGATTGAAACTGTTTCCGGCGAAAGTCTGTTGGCCATTGCCGTTCGCATCGGTAAGACCCGCCTCATCGACAACATCATCTTGAAATAAAAATCTTTATATTTTCTTGACATTTCCTCCATAGATTTTTCGCACCTTTTTGGTATACTCTAACCATAGAAATGATGATGATTTTCTTTAGGAGGTTATATCTATGAAAAAGAAGGTATTGCTCGTCGTAGCTGCAATTTCCGTTATGGCAGGTTTCTCCGCCTTTGCGGCCAATTCAAATTCTTCAGACCAGTATGATTCTTCTTATTACAACAATGGTTATTACTGTCACGGCAATGGCTATTATAGTGACAATGGCGATGGCTACAACGATGGCTACTGCCATGGCCCGTACATGGGCCATCATGGTTATCAGAGATAATCGTTTGTTTTAAAAGGGGGAAGTAAATATGGTAATGACTCATTACATGGAGCTCTTGTCGCTTCATTCACCGTGGTTTTTGATTCTCTTCATGCTGGTACCGATGGTATTGGCGGAAACGATTTTGGCCTCCGGCGCCTTTTCCTTGCTGTATAAAGATCATCGCAGCGAAAAATGGGACAGCCTGAGCCACATCTGCGGTATTATTCTCGGCGTATTCTTCATCATTGCGACGGTATACATCGTCACGTCCTACGTACCGACCATTCAGTGGCGCGGTCCCATCGACTACGTTTCCATTTGGGCTTACGTCCTGGGCGTCATCCCTGCTGTTTTGATTCTCTTACAGGAATTGGGGATTATCTTCAAGAACCAGGATTCTACGGCTAAGATCAAGAATCATATCGTGCTCATGATTCTCTTCGTCCTGTTCACCCACTTGGCTATGGTATTCGGCATGGCCAATCCGACGCTTGCCGGCTACGTTCCGACTCAGCAGGATATGCAGATGCAGCATGGCAACATGGATATGAACATGCCTATGGATCACAGCCAGATGAATCATGACCAGATGAGCAATGGTCAGATGAACCATGATCAGATGAATCACGACCAGATGAGCCACGGTCAGATGAGCAGCGATCAGATGAACAACAACCAAATGAACCACGACCAGATGAATCACGATCAGATGGATTCCAACAAATAAGGCTCCGTGTATAGTCATTAAGAAAGGGCTGTCGCTTTTGCGGCAGTCCTTTTTTTGATGGGGTCGCTCCGGTAGGGGTCATATGGTACAATAGAAACAAAGAAATTTTTGGAGGTGAGCCTTTTTGCGTACCAATTCCATTCTTATCGTAGATGACGATGAAAAGCTTTGTACCCTGCTCCAATCCTATTTTGAGCAGGAGCAATTTATCGTTTACGTCGCCCATGACGGCCTGGCGGCCTTGAATATACTGCGGAACCAGAAGCCGCAGATCATGCTGCTTGACCTTATGATGCCCGGCATAGACGGCTTTGAGGTCTGCCGTCGGACGCGGCAGTTCAGTGATATTCCCATTATTTTCCTATCGGCGAAAGATGATGAAACGGATCGTTTGGTAGGGCTCAATATCGGCGGTGACGACTATGTGACCAAACCTTTTCATGTAAAGGAAATCATCGCCCGCGTTTACAGCTTGCTGCGCCGTACGCGCGGCGAAGTCCTGCAGCAGACGACGTCTTATATGATCCGCGACCTGGTCATTGACAAGGAGAAGTTCACCGTCCTGCGAAACGGGCAGCCCATCGTGCTGACGCCGACGGAATTTAATCTCTTGGAAGTCTTGTCGGCTTCGCCGGACCGCGTCTTCAGCCGCATGCAGCTCATGGATAAGATACAGGGCGGCTACAGCTTTGAAGGCTATGAGCGAACCATTGATACGCATATTCGCAATCTGCGCAAGAAGCTCGAACCCAATCCGGCACAGCCTACGTATATCCTGACGGTGTACGGCATCGGCTATAAATTTGTAGGAGGCGGCCATGAAGCGGTCTGACAGTATCGTTATCCGCCTGACGGCGTTGGTGTTTATCCTGTTGTTTTTGACGATTGCTATCTTGCTTATTTTAGTCAATAATCAGATGAACAACCATTTTTCCCAGTACCTCACGAATATGTCGCATATGATGGGAAATTCCCAGATGGGCATGGGAATGGGCAGTATGCACGGATCGATGCACGGTCCGGCCGAGAGTACCTATATTTCGGCCGTCCACCAGTCACTATTGTGGGTCGGCATTGGCATGATCGGCGTCAGTGTCGTCGTCAGTTACTTTGTCGTCCGGGAAATCATGAGGCCCTTGTCGACCTTGACCGGTGCCGTCCAAAAAGTCCGGACCGGTAACTACGGCCAAACCGTATCGGTTGAGCGGCACGATGAAGTCGGCGTCCTGACCGAGTCCTTCAATGAGATGTCAGAAGAACTGGCACGAAATGACAAGATGCGGCGCCAATTGTTTGCCAACATTGCCCATGAACTGCGGACGCCTCTGGCCATCCTTCAGGGCAATTTAGAGGGTATGATCGACGATATCATCCCGACGGATAAAAAGATTCTCTTATCCATGGCCGACGAAACGGTGCGCATGGGACGCCTCATTCAGGATCTCCGTGACTTGTCTCTGGCGGAAATCGATGAATTGACCCTTCATAAAGAAAAGGCCGATATCAATGTGATGCTGGAACGGGCGGTCAGCATGCTCCAGCCCTTATGTGACGAAAAATCACTGACGGTCCGGCAACATTTGAGTCCCGACCTGCCGTCTCTTTTTATCGACGTCGACCGCATCAATCAGGTCATCTATAATTTACTGAATAACGCCATTCGCTATATCGATGAGGGCTGTTCTATCACCGTATCGACCATGGGGGTTACCGTAGAGGGCAAGCCCTATGCCCAGGTACAGATTGCCGATACGGGAAAGGGCATTGCTCCCGATGATTTGGACCATATTTTTCAATACTTCTATCGCAGCGAACAGTCGCGCAACCGTAAGAGCGGCGGCAGCGGCATCGGCCTTGCCCTGGCTCAGCAGTTTATCCGCAGTCACGGCGGCAATATCTGGGTCGACAGTACCGTTGGTAAGGGGACGACCTTTACCTTTATTCTCCCCTTTTCGCAAGACGATCCCCGGTGAGATTTTTAGGCAGAAAAAGGCCTCATCCGATTTTTCGGATGAGGCCTTTGGCGTATCGTTTATTTTACTAATTCATAACCTGCGTCGGCAATGACCTTGGCAAAGTCGTCCATGGGGATGTCTTTGCTGAGGGTGACGTCAGCTTTTTTACCTTCTAAGTCGACGGTAACGGCCGTGACACCGTCCATTGCGGACAAAGCTTCATGTACGTGATTCTGGCAGTGCTGGCACATCATGCCTTCGATTTTCAGTGTTTTTTCCATCGTTTCATCATTTCCTTTCTGAGGTTCATTCGAAACCGTTGTTTTATTTTCAGCAGTATGATCTGCGGAAACGGAAGTTGTAGCTGCGACGGCCGCTTTCGGTTCTGCGGTGGTAACAGCGGGCTGGGATGTATTGATACGTGTTTCACGTGAAACACGGGAACTGTGCGTCGTTTGGAAGAAACGCAGGCGCAGGGCGTTCATGCAGACGGTAAAGCTCGACAGGCTCATGGCAGCGGCGCCAATCATCGGGCTGAGGCGGATGCCGAAAGCCGGGTAGAGAAGACCTGCTGCTAAGGGAATGCAGATGACGTTGTAGAAGAAGGCCCAGAACAGGTTTTCCTTAATGTTCTTGATGACGGCCTTACTGAGGCGGATGGCGCTGACGGCGTCGAGAAGGTCGCTGCGCATGAGGACTGCGTCAGCGCTTTCGATGGCGACGTCGGTACCGGCCCCGATGGCCATGCCTAAATCGGCTTTGGCAAGAGCCGGGGCATCGTTGATGCCGTCGCCGATCATGGCGACTTTATGGCCTTCTGCCTGAAGGGCAGCGATGTGTTTTTCCTTATCTTGCGGCAGGACGCCGGCAATGACCTGAGGGATGTGGAGGCGCTGGCGGATGGCTTCAGCTGTACGCTGGTTGTCGCCGGTCAGCATGACGACGTTGATGCCCATTTTGGCAAAGTCGGCAATGGCTTCGGCACTCGTTTCTTTTTCGACGTCGGCGACGGCGATGATGCCGATGATTTCTTTTTCATTGGCAAAGAGGAGCGGTGTCTTGCCGTCGTCGGCCAAGGTGTTGAGGTTGGCCGTAATGGCAGCCGTATCGATGTGGACTTCGTCCATGAGGCGGGTGTTGCCGGCATAATAGGTCTTTCCATCGATGACGGCCTGGACGCCGCGGCCAAAGAGGGCTTTGAAGTCACTGGCTGTCTTGCCCGTGAGGTTGTGATCGGCGGCATAGGTCGTAATGGCTTCGGCCAAGGGGTGTTCGCTGCCTTTTTCAAGAGCGGCAGCTAAGGTGACTAACTCTTCGTCACTGCCGGTAAGGGCGATGATATCGGTGACTTTCGGGCGGCCTTCGGTAATGGTACCGGTCTTGTCCATGACGACGGTGTCGATGGCGTGAGCCGTTTCCAAGGCTTCACCGGACTTGATGAGGATGCCGTTTTCAGCACCTTTCCCGGTCCCGACCATGATGGCAACCGGTGTTGCCAGGCCCAAGGCGCAGGGGCAGGAGATGACCAAGACGGCGATAGCCGTCGAGAAGGCGAATTCGGCGCTGTAGCCGAAGACGAAGTACCATACGATACCCGTGATTAAGGCGATGGCGATGACGGCCGGTACGAAGTAGCCGGAGATGGTGTCGGCCATCTTGGCGATAGGCGCCTTGCTGGCGCTGGCTTCGTCGACGAGCTTGATGATCTGGCTGATGGTCGTATCGGAGCCGACGCGCTGGGCTTTGATGTGGATGAAGCCCGTTTTATTGATCGTAGCCGACGTGACCTTGTCGCCAGCCTGTTTTTCGACAGGAATACTTTCACCGGTAATGGCCGATTCGTCGACGCTGGTTGAACCTTCGGAAATGATACCGTCGGCCGGGATGCTTTCGCCCGGACGGATGACGATTTCATCGCCGACGACCAATTCTTCGACGGGGATGACCGTTTCGATACCGTTGCGAAGGACCGTAGCCTGTTTCGGTGCCAGATCCATCAGTTTTTCGATGGCTGTGCTGGTCTTGCCTTTGGCGCGGGCTTCGAGGTATTTGCCGATGTCGATGAGGGTGACGATCATACCGGCTGATTCAAAGTACAGGTTCATGCTGTACTGCGAAACCAGGGCCCAATCGCCGTGGCCCATGCCCCAGCTCATGCGGAAGATGGCAAAGACACCGTAGACGGCGGCCGCCATGGAGCCTAAACCTACCAGGCTGTCCATGTTCGGCGCCCCTTCAAAGAGGTTGCGGAAACCGTTGATATAGTACTTGCGGTTCAAGTACATGATAGGAAGAATCAATAAGAACTGGGTGAAGGCGAAGGTAATGGCATTTTCCGGACCATGGAACACATAGTGGATGACGTTCGGAATCGGCAGGCCGAACCATTCATTGAACATGTGGTACATGGCGATGTACATGACCGGAATCAAGAAGATGATGGATCCGATAAGGCGATGTTTCATCGATTTCATTTCTTCTTTTGCCAAGTCAGAAGCGCTCTTTTGCGGAGCTCCTCCAGAAGCGGCGGCATTTCCCGTATCTGCCGGGCTGGCACCATAGCCGGCGTCGACGACGGCTTTGATGATATCTTGCTGGCTGACGACGTTTTCGTCGTAGTCGGCCTGCATGCTGTTAGTCAATAAGTTGACGCTGGCTTTATCGATGCCGTCCAGCTTATTGACTGCTTTTTCAACACGAGTTGAGCAGGCAGAGCAGCTCATGCCGGTAATGGTAAATTTTTCGTGTTTCACTAGGCTCACTCCTTTATTTCATGAGTTTTTGCAAGGCACCGACGAGTTCATCGACGACTTCGTCTTTGCCATCGCGAATATCATCGACGACGCAGCCTTTGATATGCTGACCTAAGAGCTCCTTATTGAAGGCGTTCAATGCCGACTGGATGGCACTGACCTGGGTCAGGATATCGATGCAGTAGCGGTCGTCTTCCAACATGTTTCTCACGCCGCGGACCTGACCTTCGATACGGTTCAGCCGTGATACGAGAGACTTATATTCCTTGCCTTCTTTGCTGCGGTACTTATGTTTTTCAGAATTGCAGCAAGGACAGACGTCTTTTTCTTCCATCGTAGTATTCCCTCCTTGGATACCCCCTCGGGGTACATTGTTATAATATACCCAATGGGGGTATCTGTCAAGAGATATTCTGAAATTTTGAAAGACTTTTACAAAAAGGTGGGAAAACGGCTTTTTATAGCCTCTTTGGGATTGAAAAGAGCGCAAAAAAAGACTGCCACGACGGTGACAGTCTTTCGAAGGTTATATTCTTATTTCAGCAATGCTTTGACGGCATCCGTTTCGTCGGTTGCATTGTCAGCGCCGGCGATGATAGCGCCCTGGGCTACGATGCTGTCGAGGCCTTTTTCTTTACGGACCTGTTCGACTTTAGCGACGACGTCTTTTTCAATAGGAACGACGAGTTTCGTTTCGAGCTGGCTGAGGTTCTGTGCCAATTCACGGCCGAGGTTCTGTCTTTCCTGATCGGTTTTCAGTTTCGGAGCCTGTTTGGAGAACTTGTCGTTTGCGTCTTTAATAGCCGACTGCATCTGAGCGCTGACTTTCGGGAAGTCTTTGTGTGCCTGAACGAGAGCGTCGAAATTAACGTAGCCGACACCGGCAGCAAAGGCTGACGATGCAGCTGCAAGACTCATCATACCCATAACGGCGAGAGATGCCAATTGTTTTTTCAATTTCATAATTTATTCCTCCTATACCGCCGGAGCGGTTCAACTACTAAATATGATTATTATTATATTATAACAAATTTAGTTAAGAATTACAATAATGAGCAAAAGGGCTAAGATTACTTTTCTTCTTTTTCCGCCGTGTCCCCTTCATCTTCATCGTGGATGTAAATGTATTTATCCTTCTTCATTTTGTCGATAATTTCAGGAGCCATGGCGATGAGTTTTTCAAAAGCCGAGGCCTGATAGCCGTCTTTTTTGATCGAGAACATTTCGACACGGTCTCCCTTGATGACCAGGATGGCTGCCGGTTCGAGGCGAGCACCACCGCCGCTGCCAAGGCTGTTGCGGCCGTTTTCTGTCTTGCCGTTCAGGCCGCCGGTACCGAAACCGAAGGTGACGTCGACGAAGGGAACCAAGATGGCATCGCCGATGTGGACGGCCTGGCCGACGACGGTTTCGACTTTGATCATTTCTTTGAAGCTTTCAAAAATTTGCTCTAAATTGTTTTTGATGTACGAGTTATCCATAGCGCGTCTCCTTATTCACAGCAAACCAATGAATCAATATATGGCGTACAGGCCGCGACAAGGCAAACATCAAGGTGAACAAGAGGAGCATTGCCGGATAGAGGCGACCTGAAGCATGGGCGGTACAGTCGTATTGTTCTTCTAAAAAGTTGAATTGCAGGTTTTCGAGGTTTCCCGGGCAGCAGGCGTAGAGTGCACCGGCTAAGATGCCGGTCTTATGAGGCGCCGGAAGGCCCAGGGTTCCATCGAAGGAAAGACTCCGGATTTGGCCGTGACCGATGAGGCGGGACAGCCAGGTGAAAAGGGCTGTCAGGAAATCGGTGTTGACGATGAGGGGAATCCACTCGCTGGGGCTGCCCTTCTTTTTTTCTGCAGTCGGCGCCGTGTCCGTTTCTTCTTTCTCCTTCGTTTCTTCCTTCGTATCTGGGGGAGATTCCTGGTCCGCTTCCTTTTCAGCCTCTTCGATGGAAGGAAGGTCTTCATAGGTCGTTTGCTGACTTTCTTCCTCTAAGATTTGCAGGGCTTCTTCGCGAGATTCCGCTACGGTATTTTTCCCGTCAGCATCGTCCTTTTTCCAAAAGACCGAGAGTTCACCCTTGGCTTCTTCGCCGACGGTGTAGGACCAGGATTTTTGGATTAACTTCCGTCCCCATCCGACACAGAAGGCGAAGTGGTAGGGCTTTCCGATGTGGAGGGTGACTTCATAGGTTACGGGCAGACATAAAATGAGCAGGATTGTGCTGAATAGTATGACGGCAATGGCAATAAGCGTCATGACCAGCCCTCCTCTTCCATGCGTACAGAATCAACTTTTAACGTATCTTTTACTTGGGATAGACGATCAGCCTTCCTGTTTTTCGCGCTTATTAAAGATGCAGTCGACGTTTTCAGCGCCGAAGCAGCGCGAGCAGGAAATGCATAAGGAAGGTTCGGTATCGCCTTCACGCCAGCGTTTGGGAAGATCGGGCTGACGAAGGAAGGGGCGGCTCATGGAAATGAAGGCCAGGTCCGTTTCTTCGAGGGCCTGTTCCATTTCTTCGGCACTGCGGAAACCGCCGACGACGCCGATATCGATTTTACCCTTTAACGAGGCAGCGGCTTCGGCCGCGTAGTTTTTAAAATACATCGGTTCCTTCGTGCGCTTAATGGCCCGAATGGGTCCTTTTCGCGGAAGGGACGACGTGTTGCCGCCGCTGACTTCGATGGCATCGACACCTGCGTCAGCAAGCCAGGCCATGACCTGTTTGCTTTCTTCAAAGGTCAGGCTGCCGTCTTCCATGAAGTCGGCACAGTTCAGTTTGACCCAAATGGGGTAGTCCGGCCCGACGGCTTTTCTCATCGCCGCAATCGTTTCTAAGAGGAAGCGGGCACGGTTTTCTAAGCTGCCGCCGTATTCATCGGTACGGGTATTAAAGTGAGGCGATAAGAATTTGCTGGCCAGATAGCCGTGGGCTCCGTGGAACTGGACGCCGTCAAAGCCGGCTTTCTGGGCTCGTTCGGCTGCCAGGGCAACGGCGCTGGTCAGCTCGTGAATCTGGCTGACAGTCAGGGCCTGCGATTCCTGCGTCCATTTGGCTACCTTTTCGGTAACGCCGCTGGGACTGAAGATGATGCGGTGTTCTCCTTCGGGAACTTCCGGCAGGAGGATGGCCGAACCCATGACGACGAGCTGGGCGACGACTTTACTGCCGTGGTCGTGGACATGGCTGACGACCTTAGCAAGCGGCTCGATGCACTGGTCATCGTCGATGCGAATCTGGCAGTGCTGCCGCGGTTCCATCTTGTTGGTGGCCATCATACCGGTGATGATGATACCGGCGCCGCCATCTGCCAATTTTTCATACATTTTGGTCAGATTTTCTGTCGGCACACCATACCTTCCCATTCCTTCAAAAGTAGCAGAACGGATAATACGGCAGTTCGTTTCAATACGGCCGATGCGACAGGTATCAAATAACATGGTCAAAATCTCTCCTTGGTAATAAAAAATGAATTTCAGTTTTTCTTCGGTATTTCCATATTATACAATATTTGTTGAAATAAGCCAATGAGTTGTTTTATCAAGTCTGCATGGCGACGTTTCTTTTTTATTTCTATCGAGATTTCGACGGGAAAATTTTTTTATTAAGGCTGACATCGTAAAAAAAGCGTAAAAGCCAGGGCCTTTTTAGTAGCATAACTATAAGGCCTATGGTATAATGTAAGTGTTTGTTAATTTTGCAATTCATGAAGGGATGTTGAATACATGGCTACAGCAATGGTAATCGGAACCCAGTGGGGCGACGAAGGAAAAGGTAAAATCGTAGATTATTTGGCCCAAAAAGCCGACGTCGTCATCCGCTCCCAAGGTGGGAACAATGCCGGCCATACGGTCGTCGTTGACGATAAGTCCTTTGCACTTCGCCTCTTGCCGTCGGGGATCCTCTTTTCCGAAAAAACTTGTATCATCGGCAGCGGTGTCGTTGTCAACCCGAAAGTCCTCCTCGAAGAAATTGAAAGTATGACTTCAAAAGGCGTAACCATTAGTAAGCTGGAAATTTCTACACGGGCACACGTCATCATGCCGTACCATGTCCGCATTGATGAAGAAGATGAAAAGCTCAAGGGCGATGCTAAAATCGGCACGACGAAAAATGGTATCGGCCCCTGCTATGCCGACAAGATCAACCGCGTTGGCATTCGCATTGGCGACCTCATGGACCGCGATATCTTTGCGGAAAAATTGCGTAGCAATATTGAATTGAAAAATCGTCTCTTTGAAAAATATTATGGCTGCCCGGGATTCGATTATGATGAAGTACTTCAGGAATACCTCGGCTATGCCGATCAGATTCGCCAGTATGTAAAGGATACGAACTACTCGGCTAACCTCTACGTCAGCGAAGGCAAAAAGGTCCTCTTTGAAGGGGCTCAGGCTGCTATGCTCGACTTAGACCACGGTACCTATCCTTTCGTTACCAGCTCTAATCCGACGGCCGGCGGTGCCTGCACCGGATCCGGCGTCGGTCCTCGCCGCATGGAAAACATCGTCGGTGTCGTAAAAGCCTATACGACGCGTGTCGGTGCCGGCCCGTTCCCGGCTGAACAGCTCAATGAAATCGGTGACTACCTGCGCAATACGGGTCACGAATTCGGTACCGTTACCGGTCGTCCCCGCCGCTGCGGCTGGCTCGATACGGCTGTCGTAAAATACGCTGCTATGCTGAACAGCCTCGATTATTTGGCCATTACCCGCCTCGATATCCTCGATGATCTGGATACGATTAAAATCTGCACCGGCTATAAATATAAGGGCCAGCAGCTGAAAGAATATCCGGCCAGCCTCGACGTCCTTGAAAATGTCGAACCGATTTATGAAGACATGCCGGGCTGGAAGACGTCGATTTCAAACTGCAAATCCTATGATGAACTGCCGGAAGCAGCTCGTCATTATGTCGAACGGATCAGCGAACTCGTCGGCGTGCCCCTGGGCATCGTTTCCGTCGGTCCGAACCGCAGCCAGACGATCATCCTCAAAACCATTTTTTAAATAAACTGAATTACACCATAACAAAAAGGACCTGCCACCAAGGTGGCAGGTCCTTTGATATATTGATATATTGGGGATACGCGCGCGAGCGGGTACTTTTATTCTCCGCAGTGACCGGCCATGGCGCAGCCGCCGCAAGAACCGCCGCAAGTGCTGCAGCCGCCGTCGGCAATGTTAAGACCAATCATACCGGCTACGGTTTTACGAGGCATGAGCATGCCGCTCGGCAAGAGCGAGACGCCCATCTGTTCGGCGTGGACGGCCTTGGCGATGTTGGCTGTCTGACCGACCGGCCAGTCGCCGGTACCGGGGCTCATGGCCCATACGGCTTTATAGCCTTTATCAGCACTGGCTTCATCGAGGGTGTCGATGAGCTGTTTCGTATAGTTCGCGGTGGCAACGGCGACGGCCGAATCGAGGGCCAGGCCGCGGGTGATTTCCTTATCCATGAACAGCTTGTCGATTTCTTGTTCTACGGCTTCGCCGAGGGTCACGGCGTACATCAATACGATGGCCGAGTCTTCAATGAGCTGGCGGGCACGCTGGCTGCTGACCGTAAAGGGATTGTCGCAAAGGACCATGTGCGACGTATTGTCATAGAAGCACTGCTGGCAGGAAGCCTTCGGTTTGGCCAGTTCCATGACGCGTTGGCAGGCTTCGTTTACGATATCATCGGACAGCTCTTCGGCGCCTCGCTGCTGGGCATATTCTTTGACGCTGGCAGCGTCTATTTCTTTTAAGGGATCAGTAAATAGTGGCATATGTTACATCCTTTCTGAATGAGATATTTTTTTCCTTATTATATCATAGAATTCTCATAAAATTGGAGAAAAGATGAGAGAATAAATATTTGATTAAATGGGTAATAGACTATATACTATAATATAGACCTAAAAATAATACGAGAGAAAAGAGGTGGCCATGGTGGCGGTCGACGGTCCTTCTGGGAAACGAGAAAGAATCACTGATATTGCTGTCGAATGTATTGTACCCAATCCCAGGCAGCCGCGTCGTTCCTTTGATGAAGCGGCTCTGGATGCCTTAGCCGAATCCATTCGCCAGCATGGTGTGGTTCAGCCCATCGTCGTCCAAAAGTCAGGGCCCGGTCAATATGAACTCATTGCCGGCGAACGGCGGCTGCGAGCCGCCAGGCGATGCGGATTGAAACAGATTCCGGCGATTATTCGCCGGTACAGCCTTGCTGAAGCTGCTGAAATCGCACTCATTGAAAATTTACAGCGCGAAGACTTGGATGCGATCGAAGAAGGCCTGGCTTATGACCGATTGATGACCGAATTTGGCCTGACACAAGAGCAGACGGCACAGAAAGTCGGGAAAAGCCGTTCCCATGTTGCCAATATGGTTCGTCTGCTGCAGCTGCCGGCAGACGTCAAAGGCTTGATTGTCGAGGGGAAACTGTCGATGGGACAGGCCCGGCCGCTATTACAGCTACCGACGGCAGAAGGGCAGTGCGAAGCGGCCCTTTACATTTTGAAACATGAGCTGTCCGCCCGAAAAGCCGAAGCTTTAGTACGGCGACTCATGGCTGAGAATGAGCCGAAACCGGAGCCGGATGCCCACCTTGCTCTCTTACAGGATAAGCTGAAGATGGCTTTAGGAACCGATGTTTCCATTCAGTTGCGGCCCGGGCCGGGGACGGGAAAAATTGAAATTTCATTTTCATCAGAAGCGGAGTTTGAACGACTGATGTCGATACTTACCGAAGAAAACGACGGTCCTCGACGGCCGACCTTTTCTTCGTTTCATATATAATCTATTGGTATATCTACGGGAGGAACAAAATGTTTAATGTTGACATGCAGGTTGCTGCAATGGCACTTGCCGGTATAGGCGGTTTGCTTTTATTGATTTTGCTCGTCTATATTGCCTTTTTACACTGGAAAATCAAAAAATTAGAAACGAAGTATACCTTTTTTATGCAGGATGAAACGGGGACCAGCGTTGAAGCAAAACTGCGGGATGATGTCGAAAAGCTGCACGATTTGCAGGGGACCCTGGATTTGATTCATCAGACTCAAAAAGATATCATGGCTGTACAGAACCATTGTTTCCGTAAAATCGGTTTTGTCAAATACAACGCCTTTGACAATATCGGCAATAACTTAAGTTTTGCCTTTACGGTTCTCGATGGGAAAAATGACGGATTCTGTCTTTCCAGTGTGTATGGCCGCAATGAATCCCGTATTTTTGCAAAACCAATTGTCGATGGCAAGTGTCTTTACGGCATGAGTGAAGAAGAAAAGGAAAGCCTGGACAACGCTTTGAACTACAGCGGTGACATGCAGGCAGTTCAGAAGGATATGGAAGAATAAAGAGGGGAAAAAGGTGAAGTTCCAAATTAAGGACTATCCATGGCTGACGTCCCTGAAAGATTGGTGGCAGCGGGTAAAGCCGGCGCAGATGCCGGCTTGGTGGCCGTCATTTTTGCGATCTGATCGGACAGAACCATTGGTTGTGACGCCGGAGCAGTATAAAAAAATCATTCGTATCGGAGTCGCTGCAGCAATTTTCATTGTAATTGTTGTTGGCATCGGTATCTATGAATTTGTTTCGCTCCAACAGGCTAAAGACCAGGAAATGCTGCATGAACAGCAGCTGGAGTTGATGCGGGATAAGACAGCATCGCTCCAGGAAAAAATGGATAAAATGGATGCCCTCGATCAGGAGCTGCGGCAAATGGTCAAGGGATCGGGGGCTGGTGACAGCCCAAAAGGTGACGGTGGCGTAGCAGGGGGACAGAAGAAATCCCCGGACCTTTCTAATGCCAGCTACAATGACCTGTTATTGGCCACCTCTCGATTGGAAACGCGCAGCAATGCCCGTATTATCAGCTTTATTACCTTAAAGACCGTCCTCAGTGATACGGCCGGTCAACAAGTCCTGCAAATGCAGCAAAACAGTCGTATGTATCAGGTCGGCGGCAGCTCAGGCAGTCCCAACAGTGCCTCTACGGTACCGTCGATTTGGCCGGTTACGGGGACCATTACGTCTGAATTCGGGTATCGCGGCAATCCTATTGGCGGCGGTTCCGGCTTCCATGAAGGTATCGATATCGGTGTCGACTATGGCGTTCCCGTTCGGGCCACGGCTGCCGGTAAGGTTACCATGGCCGGCTGGGTCGATGGTTACGGCAACCTCGTTGAAATCGATCATGGCAACGGTTTTGTCACTCGCTACGGGCATAATTCGATGCTTTTGGTTACGGTCGGACAGGAAGTCCAGGCCGGCTCTATCATTTCCCTGGCCGGCAGCACCGGACGCAGCACGGGACCTCATGTCCACTATGAGGTTCGGGTCAATGGCTCGCCGACCAATCCCTTACTGTTTTTACCTTAATCATAAAGACTCAGGCAGACGTTTTCAAATAAGGAAGGAGGACTTTCATGAAGAAAAATGTTCAGTTCCTTGTCCTGTTTGTATTTTTGTCTGCCTTTTTGCTTGGGGGATGTACTTTTTTCCGCCAGTACACCGGGGTTCTCATCGGAACCAATCTGGCCCTAAGCGGCAAAGGGATGTCCTATTCGGCGTCGACCGAACGGGGCATTGAACTGGCGAAAGATATCGTCAATGAACGCGGCGGCCTGCTGGGCAAACCGGTACAGCTCGTATCGGTAGACAATCACGGCAAGCCGGAAGATGCCGTAGCCGCCATTCAGCAGCTAAACGTGCGGCATGTGTCGGCCATCATTGGGCCGGACCTTGCCGACTGTACGCGGGCGGTCATTCCCAATGTGGAAGCCGTCAAGATTCCCCTCATCAGTCCTGGCGGGACGCAGCCCGATATCACCGTCGATATCCGGGCTAATGAAGTCTATCAGTATATGTTCCGGGCTGCCTTTATCGACGCCTCTCAAGGGCGTGCCATGGCCGATTATGCCCGTCATAACCTGCAGGCCGGCAAGGCCGCCGTCTTTTACTATCCCGATAAGATGTATGCCCAGGGACTGGCGGAATACTTCCGCAGTGCTTTTCTTGCCAGCGGCGGAGAGGTTCCGATTTTTCGTGACGTATCGGATCCGAACGACCTTGTTCGGGCCATATCTGAGCTAAAGGCTGCCGGCATCGATGTCATTTATCTTCCGGGATACGACGACTGGACGATTCCGGCTATTAAAGTACTGAGAAGCCAGGGAATTTCTATGCCGCTATTGGGACCTGACGGTTGGAACAGCCTTAAAATGGAGAAGGATATAGACGGTCAATATCTGACTAATCTTTACTATACCGATCATTATGCCGGGAACGAATCGAGTGACACAGCTCGTCAATTCTCCCGGGCCTATTACGAAAAATACGGCGTTTTGCCCGATGGTTATGCAGCCCTCGGCTACGATGCCTTTATGATGACGGCAGCGGCTATCTCGCGCTGTCAGTCCGGTGACCCGACAGAGGTCGCCAAAGAACTGGTCAAGACGATTGACTATCAAGGGGCGACTGGGACGATTTCACTTGACGCCAATCACGATGCCATTAAAGATGTGTTCATCCTGACTTTCAAAGACGGACAGCCGTCCCTAGCCGCGACCATTCCGCCTGATTATCAGATGCAGTAAGGCAGATACCGGTTCATAGCCTGACGCCGTTCCTTCCAGTCCGGCATGCGCACGGTCATGACGTCATAAAAATGGCGGGAATGGTTGGGGTGGATGAAGTGGCATAGTTCGTGGAGCATGACGTGGTCAATGATGGCTTCCGGCATAATGGCCAAGTAGGTGTTCATGGTCACGATGCCTTTTAAAGGCATGCACGAGCCCCAGCGGGAACGCATGACGCGCTGTTTGAGTATCGGTTCTTTTAAGTTATATTCTTTGAATAAGGGCAGCATTCGCTGAAGACTGGCTGAAAAAAGAGGGGCTCCGATGCGCTGCAGCAGCTGATGATACAGCTTCTGCCGGGTCTGAGGCGTATCGTCCTTGAGCTCCATAAATACCGTGTCCTGATTTCGCCGGATGGTATTGCGAAGGCCCAGACGGACGTCGAGACGGTAGGGTTTCCCCGTAATCAAGAGGGTTTCGCCGTCGCTCAATGTCAGGAAAGGGAACTTTTTCTGCTGTTCTTGCAACTTCTGTACGGCCCGGCAGATAAGGTCGCTCTTTTTTTGTAAGAAAGCCTCGATATAGGCCCAGGGAACACGGGGCGATGCGGAAATAAACAAGTTCCCGTCATTTCGGATATGGAGATTGATGTTCTTTACTTTTTTGCGGACGACCGTTACGGAAAATTTTTGGTCCTGAGCCGCAAAGGTATATTGTTCACTCGTCATGGAAATACCTCGTACCGATAAAAGAATGAAAAATCAGATTTAATTGTAAGTAGATTTTAGGATTTTGTCAAAAGGATGGTATCGTATGCTTGATTTCACGGCCTTTGATTTTGAAACGGCCAATAAGTATGCCAACAGCGCCTGCTCGCTGGCGGCGGTCACGATGAATGACGATGATTGTGTCCGTCAAGGATACACTTTGATTCGGCCGCCCTTTATGGTATTCGACCCTGAAAATGTGGCAATCCACGGCATTCATCCGGAGCAGGTTGCCCATAAACCGAAATTTGATGCCTTATGGGGAAATATCCAAAAACACCTGGAAGGGCGGATATTGGTGGCCCATTACGCTGTGTTTGATACGCGGGTCCTGCGCAGCCTGCTGAAGTATTACCATTTGGAAAAGCCCCAGGCGTCGTATGCCTGCACGGTAGAAATATCACGCCGCGTCTGGCCGGACCTGCCCAACCATAAACTGGACACCGTTGCCGGCTATTTGGGCTATTCTTTCCAGCACCATCAGGCCCTTGATGATGCCCGGGCCTGTGCCCATATCGTCTTAAAAGCGGCTGAAGCGGTCGGTGCTTCCTCCATGGAAGAACTCCTTCAGGCGACACATTTAAAATTGAAACCCTTATAATGTACTGTTGGCAGTCCCTTGTGATTGCCGGCAGTATTTTTTTGTTTCTTGGTCCATTGGCTTATGGCTATCTGTTTTTTATATAGCATTGAATGTTATATACTGATTTTCCATAGAGGCTTACAAATCCCTACTATCTGCGTATAATTAAGAGAGTGATTACTATCCTGAAAGGAGCTTTTTAACATGAAAATTGTCTTATTAGAATCGTTAGGTATCAGTCAGGAATTACTTGACTCCTATGTAAAACCGCTTACCGAAAAGGGCCATGAATTTGCCGCTTATGAAAGAAATGATGACGTCGCAGTTCAGATCGAAGAAGCAAAAGATGCCGATATCCTCATCATTGCCAATATGCCTCTCAAGGCAGAAGTCATCAATGCCTGCCCGAATTTAAAATATATCGACGTCGCCTTTACCGGCGTCGATCACGTAGCTCTCGACGCAGCGAAAGCTAAGGGCATCAAAGTCAGCAATGCTTCCGGTTATTCGACGGTTGCTGTAGCCGAACTCACCATTGCCATGATCCTCGATTTACTGCGCCGCGTTCCTCAGGTAGACGCTGCCTGCCGGGCTGGAGGAACCAAAGCCGGCCTTGTCGGCAATGAATTAGAAGGAAAAACCGTCGGCCTTATCGGGACGGGAAACATTGGTCATCGCGTAGCCGAATTGGTCCATGCCTTCGGAGCCAAGGTCGTTGCCTACAATGGATTCTCCCATAAAGAAGATACGGAACTGATTAAATATCTGCCGTTAAAAGAACTGATGGCTCAGTCTGATATCGTCAGCCTTCACTGCCCGGTAACGGAACAGTCTAAGGGCATGATCAATGCAGAAACCCTGTCCTATATGAAACCGACGGCCTTCTTGGTCAACGAAGCCCGCGGCCCGGTCGTCGTATCCCAAGACTTGGCCGATGCCCTAAACAGCGGTAAAATTGCCGGTGCCGGCATCGATGTCTTTGAAAAAGAACCGCCTCTCGATACGGATCATCCCCTGCTCCATTCTAAGAATACCATCGTTACGCCCCACGTTGCCTTTGCAACGGCTGAATCGATGGCGAAACGCGCCGTCATCGTCTTTGATAACATCGACGCTTATATCGCCGGGAATCAGAAAAACGTAGTCCTCTAAGTATGATTGCAATAAATGCATTGCTTGATTTAAAGATATTCTTCTTTTTCAAGCAATGCATTTTTGTTTATATTTCTATTGAATTTTAGCATTCAAGATGATACAATCAGATCAACTTGAAAGACGTCATACAAGTTTACTTTATTTGGGAGATTGTTATGCCTATTATAAGAAAAAACAATATATCGCAACAAGTTTTCGCCTTTTTACAAAAGAATATTGAAAATGGCACGTGGCCTGTCGGCTCTAAGATTCCATCCGAAAATGAATTAACGAAAATGATGGATGTTAGCCGATCGAGCGTGAGAACGGCTATACAGCAATGTATTGCGCTGAATATTTTGGAAAGTCAGCATGGTCGGGGAACCTTTGTAAAAAATAGTGATGTACGTGGTGTTGTGAATACCATTCATACACTGACTCAAAGTGATTATAAAGATATTCTAAAAGTATTAGAATTTCGCAAAATTATAGAGAGTGGTAGTGCAGCCCTAGCTGCAGAGCGCATGAACAATACCCACTTGGATAAGTTGCAAGCTATTTTGGACACCATGAAGAAAAAAAGCAATGAACCGATTGCCTTTGTCCAAGCAGATATGCAGTTTCATTTAGAAATTAGCCGAGCCTCAGGGAATGTTCTTATTGAAAGTGCCTTGCAAAGTATTTTTGGACAGACACTTCGTTCGAGTCAACAATTGAATCTGCTTTTTGGCTATAAAGACGGGGTTTATTACCATAATAAGATTTTAAATTCGATGAGAAATAAAGATTCTGATCAAGCTAAAATGTGGATGGAAGAACACATGCAGCATGCTATGGATATGTTACCGAAGATTATGTCACAAGATCGTTGAAAGGGAGGTTATTTATTTTCACTCAACTTGTATGACAACATACAAGTTTGGAGAACGCAATTATGCTAGTTAATTTTTATAAAAGCGGATAAGGAGGAGTATGATGACTTTAAAAATTACAGATGTCCGTGTAATATTAACGGCTCCGGAAGGGATTAACCTAGTGGCTGTCAAGGTCATGACGAATCAAGATGGTTTATATGGCGTTGGGTGTGCTACCTTTGCCTACCGAGTTTTAGCCGTAAAATGCTTAATTGAACAATATTTGAAGCCTTTATTAGTAGGGCGAGATCCTCAAGATATTGAAGAACTATGGCAGTTGATGCATCAGAACGGATATTGGAGAAACGGCCCTATTGAGAACAATGCTATTTCTGGCATTGATATGGCCTTGTGGGACATAAAGGGAAAACTTGCCGGAATGCCCCTATATCAACTGTTCGGAGGAAAGATTCGTAAGGGCGTCCCTGTTTATCGTCATGCAGACGGTAGAAATCTAGAAGAATTGTGTGAAAATATCCAGCGATTTAAGGAGATGGGAATTACCCATATTCGATGTCAGTGTGGTGGTTATGGCGGATCATGGAAGGCGCATGGTTTAAATAGTACTCCCGAAGGCGCGTATCCGGGAATTTATTTAGATAGTCGTAAATATATTAAAGATACCTTAAAACTGTTTGATGGGATCCGGAGTAAATTAGGATTTGATATTGAGCTCATTCACGATGTTCATGAACGAATCAGTCCAACCGAAGCCATGGGTTTTGTGAAAGAATTAGAACCGTATCGCCTTTTCTTTGTGGAAGATGTATTGCCCTTGGATCAGATTGAATGGTTTAGAAAAATACGCATGAGTACTACGACTCCCTTGGCGGAAGGAGAATTATTTAATAATCCTGCCGAATGGAGACAGTTGATTACAGAGCAATTGATTGATTATATTCGCGTTCACATCAGTCAAATCGGAGGGATTACCCCGGCTCGTAAACTCGCTATTTTTGCAGAACAGTTTGGAGTAAAAACAGCTTGGCATGGCCCTGGAGATATGACACCTATTGCACATGCAGCGAATGTCCATATCGATTTAGCGGCGCCTAATTTCGGCGTTCAAGAGTGGTCAGGGATTGAACCCCCGAATGTCGTTATTCAAGATGTTAAAGGTCCTCACGGTGCTTTGTTGGAAGTCTTTCCCGGATTGCCGGAATTCCGCCATGGATATGTCTATCCCAATGACGCTCCCGGCTTAGGGGTTGATATCGACGAAAAAGAGGCGGCAAAATATCCTTGCAGCAACGAGGTGGTGCAGTGGACGCAAACTAGAAAAACAGATGGAGCCTTACAACTTCCATAACTACACATTAAACTATTAAGGAGATGAATATGATGCGAAGGATTCTGACCGGATTACTTTTACTGGGAATGCTGATATTATCTGCCGGCTGTGGGAGCAATAAAAACATTTATGATGCTGATGGAGTAGCTCACTTGCGATTATCCCAAGCCTCGGCTGCAGATGGTGCTATTGGTAAGAGTTTGGAAATATTTGCCAAAGATGTTTATGAAAAATCGAATGGACGTATCCAAATCAGTGTTTTTCATAATGGGCAATTAGGTTCCGAACGAGATAATATAGAAGCTTGTGAATTAGGAAATTTAGACATTGCCGTAGTTAATCAAAGTGTCCTGGCTAATTTTATTCCGGAAATAGCCGTATTTGATCTTCCCTATACGATTGAGAGTGAAAAACATGCCGATGCCGTATTCTTAGGTCCTATTGGTAATGACTTCCTTCAGCGATTATCCTCTGTGAAATTGCATGGATTGGGGATTTGGGAATCCGGGTTCCGCGATTTAACCAATTCTAAACGTCCCGTCGTTAATGTAGAAGATGTCTATGGCTTAAGAGTGCGTGTTATGGAAAATAAAATTCATCAAGAGCTCTGGAAAGCATTAGGCGCTGATCCAGTGCCCATGTCTTGGGGAGATGCCTATACCGGCTTACAGCAAGGGGCTCTAGATGGCCAGGAAAATCCGCCGACGGTTATTGACAAAAATAATGTAGTAGAAGTGAATAAACATATGGCTATTACACAGCACGTATACTCTACTGTATTTTTGATTATGTCACCGAAAACTTGGGAAGGCCTCACTCCGGACGATCAACAGCTTATTACAGAATGCATGAATCGAGCTAATTTAAACGAAAGACTGTTGAGCCGACAGATGGATAAAGAAGCGTTAGATACCTTGGCTTCAAAAGGCATGCAGATTACGTACCCCAATAAATCTCAGTTTATTGCAGCTACTAGCAGCGTTCGCGATGAGTTTAGTGGAACATTTAAGGATACACTGGATCGAATTAAGCAAACCGCTAAAGATATTGGAGAGGAGGAATAGTTGATGAGGCAAGGTGAAAAATGGTTTAAAAGCATTCAATCTTGGGTTATGCGGTTAAACGCGGTTATTTTGATTCTGATTATGAGCATTGTGTTTATACAAACCGTAACCCGATATGTTGTTTTTTATAGTATTCCCTGGTCAGAGGAAGCTTCACGATATCTTTATGTAGCGTTAACCCTTCTTGGTGTAAATATTGCGGTTACTGAAAATCAATTTGTCAGCATCGATTTAATTGATAATATCCTTTCTAAAAAGAATAAACAAAGGTTAGAATTCATTCGACAACTATTAGCGTTTATCATTGCCAGTGTCTTTTTCTACAGCAGTTTTGGAATGATCGAGATCGGTGGCTACCAGATGAGCCCAGCACTGAGACTTCCAATGAATGTCATGTATGGAATTGTTTCTCTGGGGTTTGGCTTAACGGTACTCGCTATCTTATTCCAGATGAAAGAACGGTGTTTTACAAATCATGAAGCGGATGTACATTCCACAAATAACGAATAAGGAGGCGAAAGGTTATGGAGTTATCTGCAGTAGCCCTGCTGGTAGTATTAGTCGGACTGATGTCCATTGGATTGCCCATTACTTGGGCACTGGGGGGAGCTTGTATCAGTGCTATTTTGTTAGACCCTAATTTATCGTTAGCGATGATTACACAAAAAATATTCACAGGATGTGATAATTTTGCCATGCTGGCATTACCGGCCTTCTTTTTAGCCGGAGATATCATGGCAAAAGGTGGATTATCTGGACGTCTGGTTTCCTTTGCCGATTCTCTGGTCGGATGGATTTCAGGTGGTATTTCCTTGGTATCTATCGTTGCTTGTGCGTTTTTTGCAGCTATTTCAGGCTCTTCTGTTGCGACGACGGCAGCGATTGGCGGCATTATGTATCCTGAAATGGTTAAACGAGATTACCCTAAGGATTATTCGGCCGCGTGTCAAGCGATTGGTGGTACCTTAGGCATCGTTATTCCCCCATCTACGGTATTCGTTATTTATGGTAATATTACGAATACGTCGGTTGCTAAATTGCTTATGGCAGGGATTGTACCTGGTATCATTTGTGGATTTTTCCTTTGTGTATATGCCTACATCAAAGCCAAGAAATGTAATTTCCCGTGCAATGATAGCTTTTCCTTTAAACGCTTTTTACTGTCTTTCCGCGATGCCATCTGGGCTCTTTTAATGCCGCTGGTTATTTTAGGTGGAATTTATGGCGGGATTTTTACTCCGACTGAAAGCGCCGTTGTCGCTGTATTTTATGGCTTTTTTGTTTGCCTAGGGATTTATCGAGAAATTACGGGAGCCCAGATCTTTGATGTCGTTCGACAGACTGCCATTACAACGGCTAACATCATGTTTCTGGTTGTTACGGCGCAGATGTTTGGGTTTATTGTTACCTTCTATCACATTCCGGTATTGGTAACGAAAGGGTTTATGGCTATTGCCAGCAATGCATCTGTGTTCTTAGTATTAATTATTGTTCTGCTTACCATTTGCGGGATGTTTTTGGAAGTCGGTGCGACGAACTTAATATTAGGACCTATCTTAGCACCGATTGCGATTAAGTTTGGTGTAGATCCCGTTCAATTTGGTCTGCTGTTTGTATTCTTATTAGCGATGGGACAGGCGACACCGCCTTTCGGGACCACCATGTTTGTTTCTTGTGGCCTTAGTGGGGAACCTGTAGCGAAAGTCGCCAAACGATTGTTACCTTTTGTGGCTGTTGAAATTGTCTGCGCCTTCTTATTTGCTTTCTTCCCGGCTTTATCTATTGGGATTCTTGACCTAATGAAGTAAATAGAAGTATAAATATAGTGTATCATTGCGAAATGGAGGAATAGATATGTCAGATATGATGAAAGAAGTCGTCGTTACAGGGGCACATGCTTATGAGGTACGGACGGTGCCTCGGCCTGAAGTTAAGGGTGATTATGATGTGTTAGTTCAAATGAAGGCTGCTGGTGTTTGCGGCAGTGACTTCCATATCTATAATGGTTCCAATCCGTGCGCCAGCTATCCACGAATTCCCGGCCATGAAAATGCAGGGGTCGTAGCGGCTGTCGGCTCTAAAGTTACGAAGGTCAAACCTGGCGACCATATTATTGTTGATTTGATTCATACTTGTGGAACGTGTTACCAATGCCGTATTCATCGTAAAAATGTCTGCGAGAATGTCTTGGTTCGCGGCTCTGGTTATGATGGCGGTTGGCGGGAATACTTCATTGTTCCCGAAGGTGAAGTATATCCTATCAGTTCCGACGTACCTTGGAAAGATGCGGCTTTGGTAGAACCTTTTGCAATCGGCGCACATTGCACGCAAAGAGGGCGCGTGGTACCTGATGATACGGTTCTTATATTGGGGACTGGGACGATTGGCGCTATCATTTTACAAACATGTAAGGCAAAGGGCGTTAAAAAGATTATTTGTGCTGATATCAGTGATAGTTCATTAGAACGGGCAAAAGAATATGGTGCAGATTTTGTTATTAATACAAAGCGGGAAGATTTGAAACAGCGGATTCATGAGTTGACTGATGGACATGGAGTAACGATTGCCTTTGATTCAGCCTGCTTCCCCGGGTCTTTAACGATGATCATGGAACCGGGGATTATCTGCAATGCCGGACGTGTCGTACCCCTTGGATTTGTTACCGTTCCTGAACAAATCACTCAAGCGATGATCAATCAGAGAGAATTAGATATTATTGGCTCACGAATGTCCTGCTATCAGTTCGAGCCTACAATTGAACGTATGGAAAATGGCGAATTTAACTTGAAAGGAATTGCTACCAATTATATTCCCTTTAGTCGCATTCAAGAAGTCTTTGATAAAATAGAAAATCCCGATCCATCTGTTAAGAAAATGGTAATTTTATTTGATGAATAATTTGGAGGATGTCATTATGAATATTTCGACTGAAAATATATTTGATGTAAAGGGGAAAAAAGCGATTGTAACAGGCAGTACCCGTGGCCTGGGCTATGGCATGGCTGAAGGCCTTATGGAAGCGGGGGCTGAAGTCGTTATCGTCGGGACGTCTGATCGGGTATTTACCGTTGCTGATGATTTTAAAGACCGAGGCTTTGCCTGCCACGCTGTCAAAGGTAATCTGGCTGTCCGCGATGAAGTTTATCGTGTTTTTCGGGAAAGTGTAGCAGCCCTTGGGGGGGATTTGGATATCCTGGTTACGTCTCATGGAATCCAGCGTCGCCACAGTGCAGAAGAATTCCCTATGGAAGAATGGGATGAAGTTTTGAATGTTAATTTGAATTCTGTTTTTATCCTTTGCCAGGAAGCAGGCAAGATCATGTTAAAAAAGGGGTACGGAAAAATTGTTACGATTGCTTCTATGTCCTCTTTCTTTGGGGGGCAGACGGTACCTGCTTATGCTGCAGCCAAAGGCGGTATTGCTCAGTTAACAAAAGAATTGAGCAACGATTGGATTGGCCGGGGAATTAATGTAAACTCTATTGCTCCCGGTTATATGGCAACGGAGATGAATGACGCCCTTCTCGATAAAAATAATCCTCGCTATCTTCAGATTACAGAACGCATTCCGGCACACCGTTGGGGTACGGGTGATGATATGAAGGGGCCTTGCTTATTCTTATGCTCCCATGCAAGTGATTATCTTGGCGGGGCGATTATTCCGGTTGATGGCGGATATTTGGTAAAATAAGGATCGAATAAGGGATCTTGATATAGCTTCCCTGTTGGTAATGACATGAAAGGATATTCTAATTTATATCTTGACAGTATCATGATCTATGTAAGTTGAATTAGAAAATCGATGACGGGACTGTCTGCTGCGACAGTCTCGTTTTATCTTATGGAGGAATCAAAATGAAGAATGTGCTTACTATTGGCGAAGCGATGGGGCTACTCATCGCCGAAGAAACGGGGCCGTTGGAAGCGGTCGAACACTTTTCCCGCCACGTCTGCGGAGCTGAGCTGAATTATGCCGTCGGTATGGCGCGCCTGGGAAATAACGTATCGTATATTTCTAAAGTCGGTATCGATCCCTTTGGTCGCTGTATCGTCAATTTCCTGAAAGAAAACAACATCCACGAACAGTATGTATGGACCGACGAGGACCATATGACGGGCTTTCAGATGAAGGAAAAAGTCGTCGAAGGAGATCCTTTTGTGGCCAATATTCGTAAGCATACGGCCTTTTCTCATTTCCAGCCATCTGATTTAAGCGGTATCGACTGGACTGGCGTCAACCACCTTCATGTGACGGGGATTCCCTTAGCCTTGTCGCAATCATGCCGGGAAACGATCTATACTCTCATGATGCGGGCCCACAGTAAAGGCGTACGCATTTCCTTTGACCCTAATCTGCGGCCCATGCTCTGGAAATCAGAGGAAGCCATGGCTAGAGTTATCAATGGTGCCGCTCGGTATGCCGATATCGTCATGCCGGGCCTCGGTGAAGGCCGGATTCTGACCGGTCGGGAAAGTGAACAGGACATTGCCCAGTATTACCTGCAGCGCGGCGTCCAAACCGTCGTTATCAAGCTCGGCGGCAGTAACGGCACCTATATTCGGACGGAACAGGAAGAATTTTACGTACCGAGTTATCACGTAAAACACATCGTCGATACCGTCGGTGCCGGCGATGGTTTTGCCGTCGGCTTTACCAGTGGTCTCCTCGATGGGTTAACCTTAGAAGATGCCGCCCGTCGTGGAGCGGCTATCGGGGCTATGGCCATTCAGGTCGCCGGAGACAATGAAGGTCTGCCGACGAGAGAAAAATTGGAAGCCTTCCAGTCCAGCCATTCGTAATCGTTTACAGCGTGTGTGAAAGGAGTTTATACAGATGGATAAAATCGAAGTCGTCCATAAAATTAAAGAAATCGGGGTTGTCGCCGTCATTCGCGGCAATAATCCGGAAGACGCCGTTGCTATGTCGGAAGCCTGCATTAAAGGTGGTGTTACGGCCATTGAATTAGCCTTTACGACGCCGCGGGCTCACGAAGCCATTCGCGAACTGGCTAATAAATACGCCGATAACCCCGATGTCGTCATCGGTGCCGGTACGGTCCTTGATGCCGTCACGGCTCGTATTGCCATCCTCGAAGGGGCCCAGTTCGTCGTATCGCCGGCCCTTGACGTTGAAACGATTAAACTGTGCAATCGCTATCGCGTAGCCGTCATGCCGGGGACGACGACCTTAAAAGACGTCGTAACGGCCCTTGAATGCGGCGCAGACGTCGTTAAGATCTTCCCGGGGGAAGTTGTGGGCATGAAGGCCATTAAAGCCATTCACGGGCCCTTGCCGCAGGCCCCTCTCATGCCTACGGGCGGTGTAAACGTCGACAATGCCGGCGAATGGATACAGCTTGGCTGCGTCGCTGTCGGAGCCGGTGGAGCCCTGACGGGCGGCGGAAAAACGGCAGCTGAAATCACGGAAACGGCCAAGAAATTCATCGCGGCTGTCAAAGCCGTACGTGCGTAATTTATTTCTGTTAAAAATGTCAGTCCTCGAAGCTTCGTCTTCGAGGACTTTTTTTTCGTCTGTCGACCCTTTGGGAAAACTATTATTGGCTATTGCGAACGATGATAAACCTGTACGATTCATATGAAATCGCAGAGCGTATTTTATACAGGGTTAGGAAATTATTGCATAAAAGTCATCTTAAAATCAAAATCATTCTGTTTATTCAAATTTGGCAATTCTACATTGCATTACGAATACTAGTATGGTAGTATGTAGACATGGCAAAGATAAATGAAAACGCAATAAAAATAAAGAGTTTATTTTATATTTATTTTGGGGGAGGAATTAACCTATGAGAATGACATTCCGTTGGTACGGAGAAAAAGATGACAAAATTACCTTACAGGAGATTGATCAAATCCCGGGTATGGATGGTATTGTCGGAGCCTTATTCGATATTCCGGTTGGTGAAGTATGGCCAGTTGAACCATTGCTTCACATCAAACAACAGGCAGAAGCCCATAATTTGGTATTCAAAGATTTGGAAAGCATAAATGTCCACGAAGACATTAAGTTAGGGCTGCCAAGTCGTGACCAATATATTGAAAATTATATTACATCTCTTCGCAATGCCGCCAAAGCGGGTATTGAAATGGTCTGCTATAATTTTATGCCCGTCTTCGACTGGACACGGACGGAATTGGCGAAGCCCTTATACGATGGCTCGACCGTTCTTGCTTATGACTACCATCTCATTGCCGGGAAAACACCTGACGATATGGCTCGAGAAATTCTGGACAACACCAACGGCTTTGTCCTTCCGGGGTGGGAGCCGGAACGGTTGAAAGCTCTGTCTCATCTCATTGAACAGTATGATGGCATGGATGAAGATGGCCTGCGCAAGAACTTGGAATACTTCCTCAAGGCTGTCATACCGGTTGCTGAAGAAGTCGGCATTAAAATGGGCATTCATCCCGATGATCCTCCTATTTCCGTCTTTGGTCTGCCCCGTATCGTCAAAAACGAAAGTGACCTCGAGAAGATTGCTAAGATGGTCGACAGTGAAAGTAATGGATTTACGATTTGTACCGGTTCCCTCGGTTCCAATCGTCAGAATGATATTCCCCACATCATTCGTAAATTTGGGAAAATGGGCCGCGTAAACTTCTTGCATGTCCGCAATATCCAGGTTCATGAACCGTGGGTATTCAATGAAGTGGCTCATAAATCGCAAATTGGTAATTTAGATATGTATGAAATCATCAAAGCTGCTTACGATATCGGCTTTGAAGGACCTATCCGCCCCGACCACGGCCGCATGATTTGGGGGGAAGAAGGCCGTCCTGGCTATGGCTTATACGACAGAGCCCTTGGCGCGAATTATCTTTGCGGTTTATGGGATGCTATTAATCGTACGTGCGGGCAGTTTTAAAGGAGGTTTTATGAATGCTCCATTTAAGTCGAAAAAGCTTAAAACAAGATAAGGCGGCATGGGAAAAGGCCGATATCAAGTTGTATTCTTATGACGACACCCAGGTTGAAGAAGCTACGCAGCAAACGCCGCAATGGGTCCACTTTGGCGGTGGGAACATCTTTCGAGCCTTTATTGCAGCCCTTCAGCAGCAGTTATTGAATAAAGGTGCCGCTAAAACAGGGATCATCACGGCAGAAACTTATGACGAAGAAGTCATTGAAAAAGTATATCGACCCTTTAATAATTTAAGTTTGGCCGTTACCATGTATGCTGACGGCCGCTTTGAAAAAGAAGTCATAGGTTCCGTCGTAGAATCCGTCGTTTGCCGTCCTGATTTCAGCAGCGACTGGAAGCGGCTGAATGAAATTTTTGCGAATCCATCTTTGCAGATTGCCAGCTTTACGATTACCGAAAAAGGCTATAAATTGAAAGACTATGCCGGTAATTTCTTCCCTGCTGTTGCAGAAGATATGAAAAATGGTCCTGAAAAAGCTAAGAGCTCGATGGGCTGCATTGCCGCTCTGGCATATACCCGCTATAAAGCCGGCGCTTATCCCTTTGCCTTTTTAAGCTTGGATAACTGCTCCCACAATGGAGATAAGATTAAAGAAGCTGTTTTAACCTTTGCCCATGAATGGGTCTCGAATGGTGTTGTCGAATCGGGTTTTGTTGATTACGTCAGTGATAAGCAGAAAGTTACCTTCCCTTGGAGCATGATCGATAAGATTACTCCGAGGTCTTCCGAAAAAGTACAGCAGTATTTGAAGCATTTGGAATTTGGCGATACGGAATTAATTCATACGGAAAAAGGGGCATATGCGGCCTTTGTAAATACAGAAAATGCACAGTATTTAGTTATCGAAGATACCTTCCCCAATGGGAGACCTCATTTGGAAGAGGCTGGGGTTATTTTCACCGATCGGGATACGGTTGATCGCGTGGAAAGGATGAAGGTTTGCACCTGTCTTAATCCCCTGCATACGGCCATGGCTGTATACGGCTGCTTATTAGGCTATACATTGATTGCCGATGAAATGAAAGACGCACAGATAAAAGGCCTGATTGAAAAAATCGGTTATCAGGAAGGACTGCCGGTTGTAACCGATCCCGGTGTTTTAAATCCCAAGGATTTTATCAAAGAAGTATTGGAACAGCGGCTGACGAATGGCAACCTGCCGGATACTCCACAGAGAATCGCTTCGGATACGTCTCAGAAAGTGGGCATCCGTTTTGGCGAAACGATTAAGGCCTATGGAAGCAAGGCAAAGGACTTAGAATTTATTCCCTTGGCGATTGCTGGTTGGTGCCGCTATTTATTGGCTGTTGATGACGAAGGGAAGCCCTTTGAACTCAGTCCAGATCCCTTATTAAAAGATTTGCAGTCGGATATGACCGGCATTGTTCTCGGAGATCTCTCTTCGGCGCAGGGAAAATTGACTTCGATTTTGTCGAATAAAGATATTTTTGGTAGCGACTTATATGAAGTGGGACTGGGTCAAAAAATCGAAGGGTATTTTAAGGAACTCATTGCTGGCCCCCATGCTGTACGGAACACCTTAGTTAAATACGTAAAATGAAGAAATTATAATGGATTTATTTTATAGGAGGTATCTATCATGAAAGCTGTTGTTGTCGAAGAACCGGAAAAAATTACTCTTGTAGAACGTGAAATTCCTCAAATTACAGACGATCAGGTATTAATTAAAGTGAAAGCAGCGGGCATTTGCGGCTCTGATGTAGGCATCTATCATGGGAAAAATGCCTTTGCTACCTATCCTCGTGTCGTAGGTCATGAATTTGTCGGCGAAGTCGTTAAGGTCGGCAAAAATGTAAAAAACGCAACGGTAGGAGATCACATTGCCGTAGACCCCGTCGTTTCCTGCGGCCATTGCTATGCCTGCAATATTGGTCATCATAATGTTTGCAAATCCTTGGAAGTTATGGGGGTACATCGCGATGGTGGTTATCAGGAATACGTTGCCGTTAATGAGGAACAATTGAATCAAATTCCGAAGGATCTTCCTTGGGAAATTGCTGCTACCGTTGAACCTTTTTCGATCGGCGCGCAGGTTGCCCATAGAGGCGACTTGACCGGTGATGATACGGTGCTTGTCTGCGGTGCCGGCCCCATTGGGTTGATCATTTTACAGGTGGCTAAAATGAAAGGCGCAAAAGTCGCTATTCTTGATATTGTAGAATCAAGACTTGAAAAAGCCAAAGAGTTGGGTGCAGATATGGTGATTAATGGTAAAACCATGGACCTGGTTGATGCGATGAAAACATTTACTAATGGAGATGGCTTTAACCTGATCTATGAAGCAACGGGGAACGTCAATATTCTTCAAACTTGTATCCAGAAATTACCGAGCCAAGCGGGGCGTATCGTCGTATTAGGTTTCTCTACGGTCGAATTTCCTATTCGCCAAGTGGATATCATGAGTAAAGAGTTAAAAATTATTGGGACGCGCCTTAACAATCATCGGTTCCCTGAAGTTATCGACTGGTTTAAAAATAAAAAAGTGGATCCTAAATCGATTGTTACCAATACATTCCATTTTACAGATGCCGCCAAAGCTTTCAAATATAATGACGAAAATCCCGATAAGGTTTTAAAAATTGTGCTCACCTTTGACTGATAAATTCGTGAAGATATCGGCGGTATATGACATGATTTGGACGATGCTATGTAAATAACTATTCTCGAAAAAAAGAGTATAATGCGATAGCATTATACTCCTTTTTCCCTTTATAATTAGATGAGCAGTTAGAATGAAGAGCGTACTTACTATGGAAACGTGATGGGACGGCTAATGGCGGCTGAATTGGGGCTTTTCGAATCAGTCGGACCTATCTTTGAATACTGCCCATGGATAGAATCGGTTGAGAGAAACGCATTTTGTGCTGATAGGCAGAAACTCCCTGTAGGTGCAGGGTTTACGGCTTTACGGAAATTGTTTAAAAACGCTTATGTAATCAAATAATAGCGCGTAAAATAGCGGAATATCTGGGGTGAACAGGAGTAAATTTGTTTATCGAGAGAGGGTTTATGGACAAGCCTTTTAGCGGAGCAATGGCGGCTAGCGGTGATTCAACTATACTATTTCTGCTGAAAGTGTGGTAAGATGAAATCGAGAATGGGAAAATATAGACGTTAGGAATGATGGAGTGGCTATGGATAAGTTGGAATTGAGAGAAAAAGAGCCTCATGAAACGGTGCGAGAATATGCTTATCGCGTGTTGTACCAAAATATCATGACCTTAAAATTGCCGCCAGGAACGGCTATGTCGGAACAGGAGTTGTCCGGTATCTTGAAGGTGAGTCGGACGCCGGTTCGAGAAGCCTTCATCCGGCTGGCACAAAGCGGCTTGCTGGAAGTATTGCCTCAGCGAGGAACGTTTGTATCAAAAATTCATACCGAACAGCTAGCCGAGTTTCGATTTTTTCGGGTGACGTTAGAAAGAGGAATTATGGAACTGGCCTGTCAGGAATTTTTAGATCCCTGGAAGACGAAGCTGGAATTTTGTATCTTTGAACAGGGAAAATTTATAGAGGCCAGCGATGCTGAAAGTTTTTTTAAGAGTGATAATACGCTTCATTCGCTGCTCTATGAAGGATGTGGGATGCCTCATATTTGGCGTATCGTCCAGAATTCAAATCTTGACTATGTCCGGGCTCGCGTTTTAAACGTCAGTGATACGGATGAACAGATGAAGATCCTGTATGAACAGCATAAAGGTATCGTTTCGGCCGTCTTTGATAAAAATGTAAAAGCTGCTCAAGATATTATGACCGAGCATATTAATAAGGTCATGGGGGATGTGGCGGTATTGAAAAAAGAATATCCCGAATACTTCGGATAAAAAAATTCCGTATACTTGGTATACGGAATTTTTTTATGTTGTAAAGCTTTCTCGCTCGACGAGTTCAGCGTTGAACTCCGTCCGGATAGGAACGGCATCAGCACCCTTGGTAGTTAACTCGGTTACGATGTTGACGGCGGCAGCGCATAAGTTTGTCAGTTTATTGTCTAAACTAGTAAGGGTCGGGGTGGCGCATTCAGCCAGGATCGAATTGTTGCAGCCGATGACGGGGATGTCAAGACCGTGACGCAAGGCGGCTCGCTGGGCTCCGACGGCAAAGATATCGTCTGACGTAACGATGGCATCGAAGTCAACGTTTCCGGCCACTAGACGGTCAATCAAAGCTTCGGTATCGGTCAGGGTTCGTGGCGTCTGCTGAATTAGTTCAGCTTTGTGAGGCAGGTTCAATTCTTTGATGCCTTGGCGAAAGCCGTCTAATTTGTGGCGGCCACTATACGTAAGGGAGTTGTAAATATAGAGGATATGCTGACACCCCTTGTTGGCTAAGGCGGCGACGACATCCTTCATCCCGTCTCTTTCATTACAGACGACACTGTACATCCGTGGCTGATGGTAGTCGCTGTTAATGGTAATGACCGGGATTTGACGGGCTGTTTCACAGAGTAGGCGGACATCCGACTCCGATGAAAAAGGAGTGCCGATGGTGATGATGGCATCGACGTGTTTTCCAGCCATATCAGAGATGTACTTGCCGTTATGGCCGGTATCGCTGCCAGTATTGGACAGCATGACGTCAAAATGATGTTTGCGTAGACCGTCTTCTAAGAGGGATACGGCGTGGGCATAGAAAATATCGGCGACGTCGGTACAGATGACGCCGATGATTTTCATTGAATCCAAGCCGAGGCCGCGAGCAAACGGATTGGGTTTATAGCCCATTTCTTTCATCACCTTGAGTACCTTGGCCCGTGTTTTTTCGCTGACCCGGCTGCTGCCGTTGAGGACGCGGGAGACGGTGGCGATGGAGACATGGCATTTTTGAGCGATGTCGTAAATCGTGATATTCATAGCAATCGATCCTCTTTATGTAAAAATCTGGATTACTTACATTATACCATACTTCTTTCTTAAAAAATCAAGAGGGAACGGAAAAATAATGTAAGAGCTTAACCGACATAAATCGAGATGCCCTATTTGAATTTAAAGCATTTAGTATTACGTTTAAATAGAAACTGCCTAATACATGAGAAAAAAGCATTGAAAAGCTTTAATTTTTCAAAAACCATACAGAAAAATCATATATCATTGACACTGAAGTCATGCTATGATATTCTTCTTGTGAAGATAAGTGTAAGAGCTTACAATATTTTTTTCAGTTGACCGACAGCGTAGGACCGCCGGGTATTGGAAGGAGATAAATAAAATGAAACAATTTATGGACAAGGATTTCTTACTGGAAACGGATACGGCAAAACATTTATTCCACGATTATGCAGCAAAGATGCCGATTATCGACTATCATTGCCACATCTCTCCGCAGGAAATCGCTGAAGATCATCACTTCCGCAGCATTACCGAAGTATGGCTCGGCGGTGACCATTACAAATGGCGCATCATTCGTGCCAACGGCACGCCGGAAGAAAAAGTCACTGGTGAAACGTCGACGGACTTGGAAAAATTTGTTGAATATGCGAAAGTGCTTTCTCGTTCTATCGGCAACCCCCTCTATCATTGGAGTCATTTGGAATTACAGCGCTATTTCGGAATCACCGAACCGCTGACGGAAAAGAATGCTGAAGATATTTTCAACCGCTGCAATGCGAAACTTCAGGAAAAAGATATGGGTGTCCAGGGCTTGATTGAACAGTCCAATGTCAAAGTTATCTGCACGACCGATGATCCGGCAGACGATTTGAAATGGCATAAAAAATTGAGAGATGAAAATACCTGCAGTGCAAAAGTATATCCGGCTATGCGTCCGGACAAGCTGCTGAACGTCGATAAAGCCGGTTATGCTGATTACATGGCTCGCCTCGGCAAAGCTGCTGGAGTAGACATCAAAAACTTTGCCGACCTTCGCAAAGCCATGGATAAACGAATCGCTTTCTTTGAAGAAATGGGCTGCCGTGCTACGGACCACGCTTTGGAATATGTTTTCTGCCGTGAAGCCGATGAAAAGACGATCGATGCCATCATGGCCAAGGCTTTGAAAGGCGAAGCTATTAATAAAGAAGAAATGGAAGCTTATAAGACGGCTGTCCTGACTTACCTTGCCGGTGAATACTACAAACGCGGCTGGGCTATGCAGATCCACTTTGCAACCCTTCGCGACCTAAATTCGGAAATGTATCGCAAACTCGGCCCTGACACCGGTTATGACAGCATTGCTGAAGGCAACTGCTGCAAAGGCCTTATCGCTCTCTTAGACCATCTCAATGAACTCCATATTTTGCCGAAGACGATCCTTTACTCTGGCAACCCTAATGACAATGCTATGATTGCTACCATTATCGGTTCGTTCCAGGGTCCTGAAGTTCGCGGCAAAGTCCAGCAGGGCGCTCCTTGGTGGTTCAATGATACGAAACAGGGCATGATCGATCAGATGACCGGTATTGCCGACGAATCTGTCTTTGGCAACATTTTGGGCATGTTGACGGACTCCCGCTCCTTCTTGTCCTACGCACGTCATGAATACTATCGCCGGATTCTCTGCAACTGGATCGGTAATCTCGTAGAAAACGGAGAATATCCGAACGATGAAGACGCACTTCGCCAGTTAGTCGAAGATATCAGCTTCAACAATGCAGCTAACTATTTTCAATTTCAGATGTAAATGAGGGTAAACGATGAAAAATGTAAGTGAATTCCATCAGAAACAACAGCATCCCGTGCGGATCTTACAGTTTGGGGAAGGTAATTTCCTGCGTGCTTTTGTCGACTATGCCGTCGACATAGCTAACGAGGAAAATGGCTTTGACGGCAGCGTGGCTGTCGTCATGCCCCGCTCGGGCAAGACCGATCGCTTTTCGAAGCAAAATGACATTTTTACGGTATGCTTGAGAGGTCAGCAGCACGGCAAAGTCTGCAAAGAAAACCGGGTCATTACCTCCGTGAAGACCGTCGTCAGTGCTCGTGATGAATACGACACTTTCATCGCTTTAGCTCATGAAGACGCTCTGGAATTCGTCGTGTCCAATACGACGGAAGCCGGTATTGTCTGTGATGCCAACGATAAATTCGAAGACTGCCCGCCGACGACCTTCCCGGCCAAACTGACCAAGTTCCTCTATGAAAGATATACCTTTTATAAAGGTGCTTCGGACAAAGGCCTTGTCATGCTGCCGACGGAATTGAACGATAACAATGGCAAGCTCCTTCAAGACTGCGTTACGAAATACGCAGAAAACTGGGGTCTTGAACAAGGATTCCTCAACTGGCTGAATCAGAGTTGCAAGTTCGTCGATACCCTCGTCGACCGCATCGTCGTCGGCTATCCCGAAGATTCCATTGATAAGATTCAGGCTGAACTGGGCTATGAAGATGCCCTCCTCGATCAGGCGGAACCCTTCTCCCAGTGGGTCATCGGTGATTCCACGCTGGCAGATCGCCTGCCATTAAACTCGAGTAAATTCCATGTTGAATTTACCGATCACATTCAAGCCTTTAAGGAACAGAAGGTCCGTATCCTGAACGGCGCTCACACGTCGATGGTCCTCGGTGCCTATCTCGCTGGTCTCGATTATGTCGGCCAGTGCATGGAAGACCCGATCATCCGCAAAGCGCTGGATCAGACCGTCTTCGGTGAAATCGTTCCGACCGTTGACCTGCCGGAAGAAAAGGCCGTTGCCTTTGCCCAGGCCGTTTACGAACGATTCGAAAACCCCTTTGTAAAACATGCCCTTCTGGCGATTGCCCTGAACTCTATCTCCAAGTGGAGAGCCCGCGTCCTGCCGACCTTTAAGGACAGCCTGGCTGCAACGGGCAAACTGCCGAAGCTCCTGACGTATTCGCTGGCAGCACTCCTGGCCTTCTATCGCACGAGCGAACAAGGCGACCAGTGCCTCATCGGGTCTCGGACCGGCAATACCTATGAAATTCACGATGATGAAGATAAATTGGCCTTCATTAAAGATCATGCAGCCCTGGCTACGGCCGATTACGTCAAAGCTGTCCTCGGACAGACTGACTGGTGGGGCGAAGATTTGAATGCTGTTGACGGCCTTGCAGATGCCGTAACGGCCCACATGGACCGGATGGCTGAGGTCGGCGTCAAAGCTCATCTTACCGAATTGACTGCATAAGGAGATTATGATGAACGTATTTCAAATACACGCTGATGATAACGTTGCCGTTGCTGTCGACGCTGTTGCCAAGGGCAGCAGCGTTACCGTCGGCGGTCAAACCTTCAACGTCTGCCAGGACATCCCGGCAGGCCATAAAATCGCCATTAAAGAAATCAAAAAAGGCGAAGACGTCGTAAAATACGGCTTCCCCATCGGGACTGCCAAAGTGGATATTCCTCAGGGATCCTGGGTTCATACCCACAACGTCCAAAGTAAACTGGGCGATCTCCTGGATTATACCTACGAACCGGAAAAGGCTCAGCGCCCGCCGAAGGAAAGTGAAAAAAAATACGAATTCCTCGGATATAAACGGACCGACGGCCAGGCCGGTATCCGCAACGAAGTTTGGATTATCCCGACCGTCGGCTGTGTTAATAATATTGCCCGGGCCATTGAAACGGCAGCGCAGGTCTATAAGACGGATAACATCGACGGCATCTATTCCTACAGTCATCCCCACGGCTGCTCTCAGCTCGGCGATGATCAGCTCCATACCCAGAAGGTATTAAGTGGTCTTATTCACAATCCCAATGCCGGTGCCGTCCTGGTACTGAGCCTTGGCTGTGAAAACAACCAGATCAGCCTGATGAAGGAAGTCATCGGCGACTATGACCCGAATCGTGTCAAATTCCTCGTCTGTCAGGAAGTGGAAGACGAAATCGAAGCCGGAACGGAGATCGTTAAGGAACTTTGCAGCTATGCTGATACTTTCCACCGTGAACCGTGTGATGCCGCGCTGTTGACCATCGGCCTCAAGTGTGGCGGATCCGACGGTTTTTCGGGGATCACGGCCAACCCCTTGGTCGGTGAGATTTCGAACCGACTGGTTGCGGCTGGCGGCACGTCGATCCTGACAGAAGTTCCGGAAATGTTCGGCGCTGAAACACTGCTCATGAACCGCGCCCGGAATAAAGAAGTCTTCGATAAGACCGTCGCCTTGGTAAACAATTTTAAAGAGTATTTCATGAACTACGGCGAAAAGATCAATGAAAATCCGTCACCAGGTAATAAAGCCGGCGGCATTACGACACTGGAAGATAAATCACTGGGATGTGTACAGAAAGGCGGCCAGGCTTTGGTCGAAGATGTCCTTTCCTATGGCGACCGGGTTTCGAAGAAGGGACTGAATCTCTTACAGGCTCCTGGAAATGACTTGGTAGCAGCCAATGCCTTAGCGGCAGCCGGTGCTCATATGGTCTTATTTACGACGGGACGCGGAACGCCTTTTGCCTGCCCCGTACCGACGATTAAGATTTCCAGCAACAGCAAACTTGCTGGATTCAAAAAAAATTGGATCGATTTCAATGCCGGTACGATTGCCGAAGGCGAATCGCGGGAAGCGGCCGCAGACCGCCTGTTCCAATTCATACTTGACGTAGCGTCTGGACGTGTTTTGGCCAAATCGGAAGCCCTTGATAAACACGAACTGGCTATATTTAAAAACGGTGTTACCTTATAAGGAGGGAGTGCAATGAGCACACAAGAAGCAACCCTGCCGAAGCAGAATTCTCCGGTTGAAGGGCAGTCCGCCAAAGACGGTCATGTAAAGCTGTCGTGGCGTGAAAAGATTTGTTATGGATTTGGTGATTTTGGCAATGGCTTTATGTTTGACCTCGGACAGGCCTATTTGACGAAATACTGGATCGATGTTTGTACGATCCCAGCTGCGGCTGTTGCCGGTATTTTCGCCTTTACCAAAATCTTTGACGCTTTTATGGATCCGATTGCCGGTTCCGTTATCGACGGCCGCAAAAACATCGGTCCTCGCGGTAAATTCCGCCCGGTCATGATGTTTTCTGCCGTCATCCTGGCAATCTTGACGGTCATCACCTTTACGATGCCGGAAGTATCGGCGACGGGTAAGATCGTCTTTGCTTACGGTGCTTACATGGCTTGGGGGCTCGTTTACTCGTTTACTAACATTCCCTATTCCTCCCTGGCCAGTGTTATGACTCGAGACGTTGAAGAACGAAGCCAGATGGCTACGACGCGTCAAGCCGGTTCTATCGGGGCTCAGCTCATTACCGGCATGGCTTTCGTACCGATCGTCATGATGTTCGCTTCGCCTCATCACGGCTTCTTCATTGCTGCTGTTGTCATGTCTATCGTCGGTGTTATCGGCTTTGCGATTTGCTATCTTAACTGCCGTGAACACGTTCCCGTTAAGCGCAATACGGCCAACGAACAGAAAGCCAAAGCTTCCGACTATGTTAAACTCGTATTTACTAACAAACCGCTCTTATGCATCATTTTAATGACCTTGTTTACCATTTCGGCCATGAACACCAACAACCAGATGATGATTTTCTTCTGCCAGTACAACCTGGGTTACATGGGATTCCAGCCGATTGTAAACGGCATCATGATGGGCTGCTCCGTTGTCGGTATCCTGCTCATTCCGAAACTGGTTAGAAAGTTCGGTAAAAAGAAGACCGCTATCGGCGGCTTGCTCATCGGCTGCGCTGCTGACTTGCTCAACTTCGTCATCCCGACCAATATCTATTCGTTCATCGTTTTGGTTACCATCGGCTACGTGGCTCTGGCTATCCCGAATGGTGTTACCTGGGCCTTCGTTTCCGACGTCATCGACTACAGTGAATGGCACAATGGTATTCGTAAAGAAGGCATTACCTATGCTGCTTTCAACTTCTCGCGTAAAATCGCACAGGCACTGGCTGCTGTCGTAAGTTCCGGCATCCTGGTCCTCACGGGCTACGTTGCTAATGCTGTACAGAGCGAAATGACACTCCTTGGCATCAAAGCTGCTATGACCTTGTATCCCGGCGTCGCTCTTGGCATTGCCGCTATCATCTTGTATTTCTTCTACGGCTTGACCGATGATAAATTCAAACAGATCGCCGAAGATTTGAATAACGGTAAATGGGAACACGGTACCATCGAATAAGGAGGCTTTCACATGAAAGATCAGAACTGCGGCTACTGCGTTAAAGGCGAACCGCTGGCTAAATTTGGCATCTACGTCTGTGATTTATCGGTCAGTATGTTGGTTTTATTCAAGGAACAGAGCCATCCCGGCCGCTGCATCGTCGCTTATAAAGATCATGTCAGCGAAATGACGGAACTGAGCGATGAAGAACGCAACGCCTTTTTTGCCGACGTCGCACGAGCTTCGAAGGCCATTCACGCAGCCTTCCATCCGGATAAAGTAAACTACGGTGCATATGCTGATTCGGGACATCATCTGCATATCCATTTGGTTCCGAAGTATAAAGATGAATTTGAATGGAACAGCACCTTTGCCATGAATCCCGATCGCGTTTACTTGACAGATGCAGCCTACGAAGATATGATTGATAAAATAAAGAAACAATTGTAAAACTAAGTAACCGGGGACTGTCTGCTGCGACAGTCCCATCTTATCTCATGGAGGAATCAAAATGAAGAATGTGCTTACTATTGGTGAAGCGATGGGACTTCTCATCGCTGAAGAAACGGGATCTTTGGAATCGGTCGAACACTTTTCCCGCCACGTCTGCGGAGCTGAATTGAATTATGCCGTCGGCATGGCCCGCCTGGGGAATAACGTATCGTATATTTCTAAAGTCGGTATCGATCCCTTTGGCCGCTGTATCGTCAACTTCCTGAAAGAAAATAACATCCACGAACAGTATGTATGGACTGATGATGACCATATGACGGGCTTTCAGATGAAGGAAAAGGTCGTCGAAGGAGACCCCTTTGTTGCCAATATCCGCAAGCACACGGCATTTTCTCATTTCCAGCCGGCAGATCTAGCCGGCATTGATTGGACTGGCGTTGATCACCTTCATGTGACGGGGATTCCCTTGGCCTTATCGGAATCGTGCCGGGAAACGATCTATACCCTCATGATGCGGGCCCATAGCAAGGGCGTACGCATTTCCTTCGACCCCAACCTGCGGCCCATGCTCTGGAAATCAGAGGAAGCCATGGCCCGGGTTATCAACGATGCCGCTCAGTATGCCGATATCGTCATGCCGGGCCTCGGTGAAGGCCGGATTCTGACCGGTCGGGAAAGTGAACAGGACATTGCCCAGTATTATCTGCAGCGCGGCGTCCAGACCGTTGTTATCAAGCTCGGCGGCAGTAACGGCACCTATATTCGGACGGAACAGGAAGAATTGTACGTACCGAGTTATCACGTAAAACACATCGTCGATACCGTCGGGGCCGGAGATGGCTTTGCCGTCGGCTTTACCAGTGGCCTTCTCGATGGGTTAACCTTAGAAGATGCCGCCCGTCGTGGGGCTGCTATCGGGGCTATGGCTATTCAGGTCGCCGGAGACAATGAAGGTCTGCCGACGAGAGAAAAACTGGAAGCCTTCCAGGCTAGCCATTCGTAACAGGTCGTATAGAGAGATCTTTTTGAGAGTGTGAAAGGAGCTTATACAATGGATAAAATCGAAGTTGTCAATAAAATTAAAGAAATCGGTGTCGTCGCCGTCATTCGCGGCAATAATCCGGAAGAAGCCGTTGCCATGTCGGAAGCCTGCATCAAAGGCGGTGTTACGGCCATTGAATTAGCCTTTACGACGCCGCGGGCTCACGAAGCCATTCGCGAACTGGCTAAGAAATACGCCGATAACCCCGATGTCGTCATCGGTGCCGGTACCGTTCTTGATGCTGTAACAGCTCGTATTGCTATCCTCGAAGGGGCCCAGTTCGTCGTATCGCCGGCCCTCGATGTTGAAACGATTAAGCTGTGCAATCGCTATCGCGTAGCCGTCATGCCGGGGACGACGACCTTAAAAGACGTTGTAACGGCCCTTGAATGCGGCGCAGACGTCGTTAAAATCTTCCCGGGTGAAGTTGTAGGCATGAAGGCCATTAAAGCCATTCATGGGCCCTTGCCGCAGGCACCGCTCATGCCGACTGGCGGCGTAAATGTAGACAACGCCGGTGAATGGATCAAAGCCGGCTGCGTCGCTGTTGGTGCCGGTGGAGCCTTGACGGGCGGCGGAAAAACGGCAGCTGAAATCACGGAAACGGCCAAGAAGTTCATCGCGGCTGTTAAAGCTGTACGTGCTTAAGACTATATTCCTGTTGAAATACAAAAAGCCTCGGAGATTCGTCTTCGAGGCTTTTTTTGCTCTTTGAGACAAGGTTTTACAGATGGTTATCTTTTGCCCCTAAAGAGAGGGAAAGACCTGCTGAAATCCCTGACCAGAAGACCTTGTATTGCCTGCCTCGATATAGCAACGATCAAACTGAGCAACCGCTACCGTGTAGCCGTCATGCCGGGGACGACGACCCTAAAAGACGTCGTAACGGCCCTGGCGGCGTTAAACATTTCTCCGGATAAAAGGGGATTACCTGCGGCCGTTAAAACCGTTCTGCGCCCTTTTATGCAGGTGTTTTGATGCACCGACGGGTGCGTCAACATCTATTACATCGATGAAGGACTACTGCGCTTGACATCATCTGCAGCCATTTTCACGACTTCTGATCTGGTCGAAGGGGTATCGTCAACGGCGACAAGTCTGGCGAATGGATGCTGTTGCAGCGTCTCTGCCCGTCTTGGTTCTCTTTTTGGGCTGCAGCAATTACCGATTTTACTAAGTCCTTCTTCTTTTCCATCTTTGCCGTACCGCCCATATCTTCGACTCTTCCTCATATCGTATTGCATCAAGCTTTTTTTGGGGACCTCTTTTTTTACTTTATTTTGGGAGCGAGGGACCGCTTTATTTCGATATAATACGGGAAATTTTTCGACGTTTACATTGAGAATATTTTGTTTAATCTTCGTGGATTTAAAAATAAGAACGGCTTATTTAAGCCGATAATAAACTATAAACTAGGGTAAATAAATTTAATTTTGTTTATTTTGAAAATGTACTTTTAGCGCATTGTAACCATTGACATTACTTTTTAAATCAACTATGATTAAGATGTAATGTTAATGGTTATAACATAGTGAATGGTTCTTTTGTTGGGAGGAATTATAATGGATAAAAAGCTTATCGACTTCATGACTTCGAAAACGCAGGAATTAGTAGCAGCACCGAGCTGCAACCCTACCTTGAAAAAAGAAGCTCAGGCATGGCTTGCTGCTGCTGATAAAGAGGCAGCTACGCCGGCTTATGTTGAAGCCTTGAAACAAGGTGTATCGACGATTGATGAACTCCTCGGCTTTGCCGGATCGGATACGGCGGCTAAGATTTTGGGGGCAGATGCCGCGGCTCAACTCTTGGAACATGCCAAAGAGCTTAAAGCCAATGGGGCCAAGTTCTGTGACTGCCCGGCCTGCACGCCGGCTTTAGCCATTCTCCGTGAAGTGGGGGCTATTTAAAGATGCAGATTTCCAGTCGTCTTACGATGGCTGTCCATACCTTGCTGTGCATTGCATATTTTGAAAAAACGGAAAAAGTGACCAGCAGTTTCATTGCTTCCAGTGTCGGTACCAATCCGGTCATCATTCGTAATCTGCTTACCCAATTAAAGGCGGCCGATTTTATTGACGTCAAGCGAGGCACCGGCGGTGCGGCACTGAAAAAGGACTTGCAGGATATCAGTTTATACGACGTTTACTATGCCGTTGACTGTATCCCCAGCGATTCCCTGTTCCATTTTCACGAACACCCCTGTCCGAAATGTCCGGTCGGTAAGACGATTCATATCAGCCTGGACGATAAATTGAGTCAGGTGCAGGAGGCCATGGAAAATCAGATGCGCCGCATATCTCTGGCCGATATGGCCGGTACGATGGAACAAGCTATACGTAAACAGAGTTGATTTGGTAACGGGAGGGCATATGGTTCGACTTATCCAATATCTCATAGCCCGACAGAACCTGTGGCTTCGCCTTTTGTCCGGCTTTACCCGCTTTGGACACGGCTTGTTTATTCTCTACGGCCTGGTTGAATGGTTCCGGCCTAAACCCGGGAGCGAACAGCGTAAAGAGCGAAAAAACTTGCTTTATTGCTTGTTTTCCGTCATCTTCGCCTCAACTGTTTCGTGGGTTATCGGTAAACTTTGGTATCGGCCTCGTCCCTTTACCCTGGCCGCCGATCCTGCTTTGGTGAAACATAAAGCCAATGCTTCGTTTCCCAGTAATCATGCCATGAACAGCATGGCCGTTGCCGTCATGCTGCTCCTGCGGCGAAGTATATGGGGACTGCCTGCCTTGATATTGTCGGTCATTCTCGGCGCGTCACGCGTCCTCTGTCGCCTTCATTACGTCAGCGATGTCATCGGCGGATTCTTCTTAGGCGCCGCTTCCAGTTATGCTGTTTACAAAAGTAAACTTTGTTCACAATTGGCGGATCGCCTGCTGTATGGCTGGCATATACTGACGTATTTGCTGCGTATCTTGTGGAGACGATAAATTAAGACTGTGCATTTCAGGATATCCTGAGGCACAGTCTTTTTTTGTAATATCAATTTTGATCAACAGTGGAAAACAAATTGCCATCATAGAGGGATATTTTTATGCTATACTGAGAAATAGCGATAGTTAAATTCAAAACGATTCAAGAAAGGTGGTTTAGAGGATGAAGAATAGCAAGGTAATGGCCGCGGTGCTCTGCCTTTTGATGACTGGCGGGACGGCTTTGGCCGCCAATGAGACACTGAACTCGCAGACGCTGGGGCAGGTACAGGCGGTGGCCGGGGCGACAAAGGCTAAGGCGGCGTCTGCCGTCAAGGCCGTTTACAGTCTCGACCTGGATACGACGAAATATGAAAAAAAGATGATGACTGTCGATGGCAAGAAAGTCGCCTTTCGGGCCTATGAAAATCGAGTTTACGTAGCCCACCCTGTCGATACGACCTATCAAGCGATGAATATCTACGTTCCGGAGGGTTATTTCAAAGGGAAGTCCATCAACGGATATACGGCCAAGACGGCGCCTATTTTTCTGCCCAATACCGTTGGCGGATATATGCCAGGGGAACCGGGACAACCGTCGGAGCAAGATCGGATGACGGGCGGAGCGAACGCGATTCTCGTCGCTCTGTCTAAGGGCTATGTCGTGGCCGCACCGGGCGCTCGCGGCCGGACGAATCAAGGGACTGACGGGTCCTATACGGGTAAGGCTCCCGCCCTGATCGTCGACATGAAGGCTGCCGTCCGCTATCTGCGCCATAATTCCGGTCGTGTACCGGGCGACACGGAAAAGATTATCTCCAACGGGACGAGTGCCGGCGGTGCCTTGTCCTCCCTTATCGGGGCGACGGGAAACAGCGCTGATTATGAAAACTATTTAAAGGCCCTCGGCGCTGCCGATGAAAGAGACGATATTTACGCATCCAGCGTGTACTGCCCCATTACCGACCTTGACCATGCCGATATGGCTTATGAATGGATGTTTAACGGTGTAAACACCTATCATCAGGGAAAGGGCGGCATGATGCCTCCAGCGATGATGGAAAGCGGTGCCAACGAAGGGACTGGCATGCCGGGCGGCGCACCACCGACGGTTGGCAACCGGCCGGATAATGCGCCTATGGAGGCTGCGACCGGGACGGTGATGACGGAAGCCCAGCAGCAGGTCTCGCGGGATCTGAAAGCCGCCTATCCTGCGTATATCAATGGCCTTCATCTCGTCGATACGAATGGCACAGCCCTGACCCTTGATGAAAATGGACACGGTACTTTTGAAACATACATTAAATCGATTTACATGGCGTCTGCGCAAAAGGCACTGGACAGCGGTATCGATTTATCTTCAAAATCGTGGCTGACGATACAGGATGGAAAGGTCGTGGATATGGATTTAGCCGGTTATGCCCGTGATGTCAATCGGTTAAAGGCGGCGCCGGCCTTCGATGCCTTAGACTTGAGTTCCGGAGAAAACCAGGAATTTGGTACGGCTTCGATCGATAAACAGCACTTTACGGCCTATGGTCAGGCCCATTCCTTATCGACGGCAACGACGGCCGACAAGGACATCGTAAAGATGCTCAATCCCTTGAATTATATCGGGACATCAAAGGTTCAAACGGCTAAATATTGGCGTATTCGCCACGGTGAAGTCGACCGGGATACGACCCTTGCCGTACCGGCTCTCCTGGCCCTGCGGCTGCAGCAGGCCGGATATACTGTGGACTTTGCCTCTCCTTGGGGACAGGGCCACGGCGGTGACTACGACTTAACGGAACTCTTTGCCTGGATGGATGCGATCGGTCATAAAGGCTTATAATACGGTACTGACAAAAAAGCATTGCCACAACGCGAGACTGCGGCAATGCTTTTTTGCTACCATAGATTGTCTTCGTCATTAAACGACCAAGTAAACGGATCGGATACGACGGCCATATCGGAACGGCCTTCAATATCTTCCAGGCAGGACGTGGAGCATTCGATTTCTTCCAGTTTCAAGGTGTTCTTGATGCGGACGACCTTGGCTTTATTGGGTTCGGTCAGGAAGGAATGGGCCATGGCCATTTCGATGGCGTCTTTATCACTGTTGCCGTAAAGGGGCAGTAAGGCCATGCGGAATGATTTGGCCGTAATGCAATTGGTGTAAACGGAGGCGAAGTCCATCTTGTTTACGAAACGGTAGCTGACGATATCGGCCATACCGCAGCCGGAACCGTTCCCGTGGGAGGCTTCGGTAATGTCGAGGATGACGATGCGTTCGATTTCCGGTGCCAGTGAGCGGAAGGCTTCTTCCTGACTGAAGCGTTCTGTCCGGCCGGTGATATTGGGGTCCATCCCGGTACCGCTGATTTCTTTACCGATTTCATCGACGATCAGGACGTCGATATGGGGGAGTTTCAAGCGCGGCATCTCTTCTTTGGCCAAGGTCTGGAGAGCGGCGTCGCGTTCAAAGAATTTTTCGGTCGGGATGACTTCTAAGGCGGCGATGTCGTCGCTGGGACTCTGGACCATGGCGACAGAAAAGACGACGTTTACTTTGTTTAAGAAGGCCTTGGCGACCCGTTCCAGGTTGGGGCCAAAGGAATCATAGCCTCGTCCATGAAAGGCCGAGGCCCCTTTGTGCTTCCCGCAGCCGATGCAGATCATCTTCAAGAGCCCTGATTCGTGGCTATATTTGAAGTGCGTGTGCGGTTTAATCTTGTTAAACAAGATGATGCCGTCGGCTTCATAGGCGTTCTTGTCGCAGTAAATGGGAAAACCGTCGTCCAGGGTGCCGACGGTGACGACATCCATGGTCGATAAAACGGGCACGCCGAGGTAGTCTTCGTTGATCCCGAATTGGGCTAAATGGGCCTTTTGGCCTTCTGCCGTCGCTCCGGCATGACTGCCCATGGCGGGGAAGACGAAGGGCTGGGCCTTCCATGCTTTAAGCTGGTCACAAAGGACTTTCATGAGCTCCTTATAGTGGGGCAGGCCGCGGCTGCCGGCTGTGATGCCGATGCGTTTTCCCGCCAAGTTTTCGATGGTATTTTTATCGAGGGATTGAAGCTGTTCCTTTAACCGGCCGATGGGATCGGTCAGATTATGAGAGGGAAAGCTTTGCCGGACTTTTACCATTTTCGGGATGACGATGCCTTCTGTCAGGGATTGTTTATCAAGCTTGGGGAATTGCAAGGAAAAGACCTCCTTTGGGTGAATCAATAGGATTTCTGATGCTTGCTTTTATTATACGTGATTATTTAAAAATATACAAAAAAGTCCTCGCTGCGAAGACGAAAATCGGAGCGAGGACTTTCTTTAGAAAAACTTTTTTAATTTCTAACAGAAATTTAATACACCAAATCTTTGACTTACTTGTTCGAATCGCTTTCCGGCGTGAACTTGGTAATGAAGATGTGGCGGATAAAGATGACGATCATGGCGATGAAGGCGATGAGGCCGAGAATATCGGCGGTGGACTGGAAGTCCTTGCCAACCAGAGCCAGAGGATTTTCGCTGCCGCCGGAGGTGACCGATACGACGATGAGCAGGGCGATGATGACGCCCATGAGGCTTTCGCCGACGATGAGGCCAGAGGCGAAGAGGACACCGCGGTGGTTGCAGGCTTCGACGTCTTCTTCTTCATGGCCCGGGCTGCGGCGAGCTGCGCGAGCTTTCAGGGAACGATTGACGAAGTAGCCCATAACGGAGCCGATGACCAAAGGAATTTCAAGGGTAGGCGGTAAGTAAATGCCCATGCCGATAGCCAGAGGTGGTAAGGCCAGGGCTTTCGTGTTTTTCGTTAAAATCAAATCGATGATGATGGCGACAATGCCGACGCCGACGCCGAATAGGATGTAATTCCAGTCCAGGCTGGCGCTGAAGATACCTTGAGCGATGGTCGTCATCAACGTTGCCTGCGGTGCGGCCAGGGCCTGGGTCGGATCCATGCCGGCACGGGGAAGAGCACCCGTAAAGCCGTAAGCCTGATACAAGAGGTTCAGGACCGGAGCGATGGCGAGAGCGCCGACGACAGAGCCCAAGATGAGGGCGACCTGCTGTTTCCACGGCGTAGCACCGACGATGTAACCGGTCTTGAGGTCCTGCAGGTTATCGTTGGAAATAGCAGCGATGCTGACGATGACGCTGGTAATGAAGATGGCCAGTGCCGTTGCAAACTGCGTACCCTGAAGGGTTTCAAAGATACCGGCTGAAGAGCCGAGGCCGAGGACGACCAGGGACGAGATGATGATGCCAAGGATACCAATCCCGGAGATCGGGCTGGCAGAGGTGCCGATCAAACCGGCCATGTACCCGCAGGCAGCGGCGACGAAGAAGCCCATGAGGATGGCGACTAAGATGCCGATGACGATGAACATGAGGGTGACCGATAAGGACAGACCGGCGTTGCTTACGAAGGAATAGAAGGTGATGAACAGTCCGACCAGGATAGCCAGGAATACGAGGCCGACCGATTTCGGCGTCATATCGATATCCGTATGGTGGAGCATTTTCTTTTCTTCCGTATCGTTGGCGCGAAGGGCGTCAATCGACATTTTAATGCCGTCGACGACCGGTTTAGCCAAGCGGATCAAGGTCCAGACAGCAGCGATACCGATACAACCGGCGCCGATGAAGCGGACTTTCTGAGCCCAGATGGTCTGAGCAAAGGCAGCCGCCGATTGGCCTTCAGCCGGAGTCAGGACCGAGGTCAGGTAGGGAACGAAGACGTACCAGGACAAGAGGGTACCGACTAAGATGGCGATACCGCTGGTGATGCCGATGAGGTAACCGGCACCGAGGAGGGCTGTTGAAAAGCCAAGGGGAATCTGGGTGATGGCTTTTCCGAAGTGGAGCCAGTAGCTGAATTCCGAGGAGAGGACGTGGAAGCCGTTGGAGCAGAGGCTAAAGAGACCAGCCAGTGCCGTACCGCCGACGATGTCTTTCATGCCCGTTTCCTTCTTAGCGCCCGCTTTTCCATCCGCTTCTTCTTGGCGGATTTCACTGCCGACCTTTAAGATTTCAGCAGCAGCCCGGCCTTCCGGGTAGGGCAGGTCGCTGTTGACGACCATTGCACGGCGGAGGGGAATCGTAAATAAGACACCGAGAGAGCCGCCGCAGGCGCAGAGCAGTAACGTTTCCCCGAAGGGGAATCCTTGCCAGTATCCCAGCATGAGCAAGCCCGGCAGAATGAAGATGATTGCAGATAAGGTGCCGGCAGCAGAGGCCTGCGTCTGTACCATGTTGTTTTCCAAGATGTTGGAATCTTTGAACATGCGCAGGATTGCCATGGAGATGACTGCAGCCGGAATGGACGAGGAGAACGTCAGACCGACTTTTAAGCCCAAGTATACGTTGGATGCCGTGAAGATAACGGTAATCAAGGCCCCGAGAATCATCCCGCGGGCGGTTAATTCCGGCATACTTGGGTAGTTCACAGTCAAGTTTGATTGTGGTTTCATAGAAAAACCTCCCAAAGTAAGAATTAATAAGTACAAAAATGTACTATCACAATAACAATTATATTATACTCATTTTTGGTGCATTCGTCATATATCAAAATGTACACTGGAAACGGAAATTAGCTTGCATAATTACTTTTTTGCAATTGATGATGAACATGATGGAATTGTAGCTTGAAAAGAGCCGCCGTGGTATAATAAAAAGCGATTATACAAGTAGCAAACCACTTTGAAGGGAGCGTTATACTATGCATGATAATGAAATTATTGAAGGGATTATTGCGGAATTTAAAGGCCTGGCCAAGCATCCGCGTCCGTCTCACCATGAAAAAGCCGTCAGCGATTATATTGTAAGCCGTCTCCATGAATTGGGCGTTACCGATGTCATTCAGGATGATGTCTATAATATCGTCGCCAATGTTCCGGCCACCAAGGGCTGTGAATCTTGGCCGCGGACGGTCCTTCAGGGCCATATGGATATGGTCTGCGTCGCCAAACCGGGTGTCGACTTCGACCCCTTGACGAGTGAAATCAAATTAGTCCGCGAAGGAAATATCCTCCGCGCTGACGGTACCAGCCTCGGTGCCGATGACGGCATTGCCGTAGCCTTGTCGCTGTACCTCATCCAGCAGGATATTCAGCACGGACCGCTGCGCCTCATCTTTACCATCGATGAAGAAACGGGCATGACCGGTGCGATGAATTTAGATCCGAAACACGTTCAGGACGTAAAATATATCATCAACTGCGACTCCGAAGATATCGGTATGCTCGGCGTCGGTTCGGCCGGCAGCGTCCATACCCACTTCCATCGCCCCATCCATTGGCAGCAGCCGGCAGGTAAACAGGCGTTTACCATTGAAGCGAAAGACTTCGTCGGCGGCCATTCCGGAGAAACGATCAACCGCGGTAAGAGCAACGCCATTAAGGCTTTGAGTTTAGCCCTGCGCCGAATTGCACAGGCCGGTGTCGCTTATACCCTGGCATCGATCGACGGCGGCGTTGCGGCCAATGCCATTCCGTCTCAGGCCTCGGCTGTCATCGTAACGGCTGATGAAAAAGCAGAAGCAGCCATTAAACAGGCTGTCCAGGAAGAACAGGCTCAGATTGCTGAAGTATATGGCAGTGTGGAAACGAAGGCTCAGTTCATTGTCGAAGGCGCCGACGTACCGGAAAAGACATTCTCGGCAGAAGATACCAAAGCTATCGTAAACCTGCTCAACATCCTTCACTGCGGTGTCTTTGCCATGAATCAGACCTTGCCGAAACTGCCGGATCTGTCGGCCAATATCGGTACCATTCGGACCGAAGCCGATACCGTCGCTATCCAGTACTTCCCGCGGGCATCGTCTGACGGCCGTTTACGTGAATTTGTCCTGTCGCTGCCGGTCTTTGCCGAACTTACGGGCTGCACCCTTGATCTGGCTACGCCGGAACCGGCTTGGGCTGAAAATCCCAAGAGTAAACTGGTCCCCTTGTTTGCCGACGTATATCGTGAAGAAGCCGGCCGGGATCCTCGCATCGAAGCCATGCATGGCGGTCTTGAAACGGGGTACCTGTTCTCTATGAATCAGGACCTCGACATCATTTCCGTCGGGCCGACGACGCATGACATCCACAGCGCCGACGAATCGGTCGAACTCGACACGGTGGCTCTCTTGACTCGTATCGTAGCCAAAGCCTTAGGCAAGCTCGATAAATAATGATTTGATGTAAACTTAAAATAAAGGCACCCGCCTTACCGTGAATGGTGAGGCGGGTGTTTTTATGCGTTTTCCAGATCGTTTAAGGTTTCGCCTAAGGCTTCTACATTGACAGGCAGGCGATTTAACGGGATGGCGCCGTATCCGATGAGAACTTGGTTCTGCGGGCTGTCATCGGGATTGGCCCAGTACGGCTTTAAGGAGTAAACGCCGACTTCGTTTTGGCGGAAGCGGTTTATGATTTCCTCTTCCGTACAGGCCGTATCGATTTCGAGGACGAAGTGCATGCCGCCGCCTCCGCCGCAGATGCGGACCGTTTGGGGAAAGTGAGCTTCCAGATACTGGCGAATGAAGGCGTGCTTTTTGCGGAAATCGTTGCGCAGGGCGTTTACTTGTTTTTCGTACTCGCCCCGTTCCATAAAATCGGCCAGGGTAAGCTGCAGCAGTGATGACACGGGGGAGGTGTAGAAGGGATAGGTTTCCGAGAAATGGAAAGAAAGATTTGGCGGTACGACGATATATGCCAGGCGGATATCGGGAGCCGTCGTTTTAGAAAAGGTGCCCAGATAAAAGGTACGGCCGGCGGTATCGATGGATTGGAGTGACGGGATGGGCTGTTCTTCATAGCGAAGTTCACTGTCATAATCGTCTTCGAGGATATAGTGACCGCCCATGGCTGCCAGCTCTAATAATTGCAGGCGCTTTTTAATGGGCAAGACCGATCCCATGGGGAATTGGTGGGACGGCGTAATGCTGATGAGGGACGGCGGCAGCCTTCTTAAGGGAGAAAGTTCGATTCCCTGGGGGCCAATGGGAATGTAGTGCATGGCGTATCCCTGATGGGAAAAGACATCACGCGTGCCGCGGTACCCGGGGTTTTCCATAGCAAATTCGTATTCTTGGGGCGGCAGGAACTGGGCAATCAAACTCAGGGAGTGATGGTGGCCGCTGGTGATGATGACTTGTTCCGGGTGGCAGCGAACGCCGCGGAACCGCTTCAGATATTGGCAGAGCTGCTGCCGTAAGATGAGTAATCCTTCAGGGGCTTCATAGAGCAGGCTGCTGCAGTTTTCCCGGTCAGCCAAGGCATTGTTTAAGGAATGACGAAAGGCCCGGTTGCGATAGATATTGCGGTCAATGCCGCCATAGCGGAAGTCATAGTGCGGGGCCCTTTCTTTTTTTGCCGGCTCTATTTTTTCGTTCTCTTGCTGCTCGCAGGGCTGAGGCGGCAGGGATTCGACGTAGAAGCCGGAACCTTGGGTACTGTAGATGTAGCCTTCGACTTCTAGTTGTCGGTAGGCCGTGATGACCGTGTTGCGGGACAATTCGTATTCCTGGGCCATTTTTCGCGTCGCCGGCAGGATGAAGCCAGTCGGGAGTTCACCGGACAGGATTTGCTGCTTCAAGCCTTCATACAGCTGCGTATAAAGGTTTTTGGAACTCTCTTTATCGATCAGTAACATCATGACCTCCTTAGAAAAAAATTGGATCCATAAAATACACGTGAATTGAATCTTTTTGAGGATCCTTTTTTCTGTTAGTATACAGACATGCAAGAGAGCTTGCAAGACTGGTTTGAATAAAAAGGAGATTACCGCTATGTTCGTAGAAAAATTTTATGATTGCTTGAAACACGATGGAATTGTCGCCGTTGCTACGGCTTCGAAAGATGCCAAGGCTCATGTCGTAAATACGTGGAATAAATACGTCATCGTAACGGATGATGAAAAGCTGCTCATCCCCTGCTACGGTTTCCGCAAGACGGAACGCAATATCGCTGAAAATCCCTATGTCGAAATTACCCTGGGCAGCTCGGACGTTATGGGCTATAAAGGCATGGGAGCCGGCTTTCTCCTCATCGGCACGGCTGAATTCCAGGCCTCGGGTCCGCTCTTTGAAGAAATGCACGATAAATGCGATTTTGCCAACCGGGTCATGGTATTTACGCCGGAAAAATGCACCCAGATGATCTAGCGTAAATGTTGTTTACTCCTCGTTTAGTTGATGGTGTGACTCTATCGGCCAGCGGCGATTCCGTTCGGTTAGCAAGGCATGAAAAATCCCCCAGAAACAGTCCGTCATGCGGAGTGCCTTTGGGGGATTGTTGTTTTTGCAACGGTTTTATGGAATATAATTTGGTATAATAGGACTGAATATATGGAAGGGGGATGGACCATGAATAAGACCCATATTGATGAATTGGTATCGCCCGATTATTTCAATCGGAAAGAGTGTGAAGGCTGCGGCTGCTGTATCAGTATCTGTCCTTACGATGCCTTAGCCATGGAAACCTGTGCCGACGGCATTGAACGGCCTCGTGTCGATATGACCAAGTGCCTTCGCTGCAACCGCTGTGTCGATGCCTGTGAAATTTATAAATGCTACGGCCCGACTTCGGAAGCCATATGAGCGGTCATTAGGAGCGGCCGAATAAATACTTGGTGTCGTAGCTGAGATCCATATACTGGGCAATGGTCTCGTCGTCGAAACCATATTCTTCCGACTTACGAGTCAACTTGCCCCATTTCATCTGCATCTTTTTCTTAGGCGGCAAGGGTTCTTCGTATTCGATGCGAAGTTCCTGCGCTTCCTGGGATCGGTCCTGCACTTTTACGAACAAGCCTTTATCAAAGGTCAGTTCGTATATCTTGCGGAAGGCGTGAGGAAGCTGGAAACCGAAGGGGACGAAGTATTTGTCGATGAAGCCGTTGGCGATGAGAATGGAGCCGCTGTAGTCGATGACGTGTTCGAGGTCATATTTGAGGTCGCCCGCCGGGGAGTGAAAAGATTCCGGCAGGACGCCGTCAATGGCCGGGGGTTCCATGCCGTTGTTGTTGGTCAATAACTTATGGAGGGTCAGCATTTTTTCATCGTTAAATCCGAAAACGGCTGTATATCCGCGCAGGCATGCTTCGTTATACATGATGGGGTGGAGTCCGAATTCTTCGATATTGAAGAATTCATGGACCTTTTCGATGGCGACAATGCTGAGTTTAAACGTGGCAAAATCGAAGCCGTCAAAAAATTGAGCGCGCATGATAAGTCTCCTTATTCGACAAAGATGGGCTTGTTGTTTTCAAAACGGGCAATTCTGGCTAAGGATTCGACGCGGAACCCGGCTTTTTCAAGGGTTTCCCGTCCGGTCTGGAATGTCTTTTCAACGACGATGCCGATGCCTTCAACGGTACAGCCAGCCTGAGCGGCAATCTGCGTAAGGCCGACAGCGGCGGCACCGCTGGCCAGAAAGTCGTCGATGATGACAACAGATTCCCCGGCGTGGAGATAGTCTTTGCAGATCGTTGCCGTGTACTCTTCTTCTTTCGTATAAGAGTAAATCTTGGCCGTATACTGTTCACCCTTGGTGAGCAGTGATTTTTTTTTGCGGGCAAAGACGACGGGGCAATTGTTCAGGGCCAGGGATGCCGCATAAGCGACGGCGATTCCTGACGATTCAATGGTGATGATGCGGTCGATGTGAACGTCCTTGAAACGGCGGGCAAATTCCTGACCGACATGGGTGATGAGCGCCGTGTCGATTTGCTGATTTAAAAAGCTGTCGATCTTTAAGATGCGATTATCGATAACCAGACCGTCTTGTAAAATTCGCTGTTTCAATTCTTCCATTACTTCCGAGTCCTCCCTGGTGATGAGAAATGGTCAACCTTGTCTACTATAATAGTACTAGTCTAATACGATTCCCTAGACAAGTCAACAAAATTCTAAGTTTACTTATGGTTTTAAAACGGGTATACTAAGGTTGTCTATTGATAAGTATCTATCTTTGAGGGAGGTTATGACATGCAGTCTATTCGACGTTTGTATGTTGCCAAGAAAGGTATTTTTGCTGATGAGGCAAAGCGATTACTCACTGATTTACAGGAAAACCTGTTGATAAAAGGGTTAACTGATATTCACATTTTCCACCGCTACGACGTATCCGGTCTCGACGATGCGGCTTTTGAAGCGGCTAAAAATATGATTTTCTCGGAACCGCCTGTCGATGCCGTTTACGATACATTGCCAACCCGTGAAGGGGACACGGTGCTGGCCGTCGAATACCTGCCCGGTCAATATGACCAGCGTGCCGATTCGGCCGTGCAGTGCCTGCAGATGCTGACCATGAAAAATGACAGCCTGGTCCGGACGGCTCAGGTCATCGTCCTGTCCGGTGACTTGTCGGGTACAGATATTACGGCCATCAAGAATTACTGCATCAACCCGGTGGAAGCCCGCGAAGCTTCTTTGGAACCGGCCACGTCGTTGGAACTGGCTTGGGAAAAACCGGCCGACGTCCCGACGGTAGAAGGTTTTATTTCCATGGATGATGCGGCTTTGACCGACCTCTCGTCGCAAATGGGCCTGGCTATGAGCTTCGATGATTTGAAATTCGTTCAGACTTACTTCCGCGATGAAGAAAAACGGAATCCGACGATTACCGAAATCCGGGTCATCGATACATACTGGTCGGACCACTGCCGTCACACGACCTTTATGACTGAACTGACCGATGTCTCTTTTGAAAAAGGAACCTTTACGGCTCCCATACAGCGAGCTTATGAATCGTATAAGACGACGCGGAAAAACCTGAACCGCAAGAAACCTCAAACCCTCATGGATATGGCAACCATTGCCGTCAAGGAATTGAAAGCTGCCGGTAAACTCGACAACCTCGACGAATCGGAAGAAATCAATGCCTGCACGATCATCATCCCCGTCGATGTCGATGGCGTAGAAGAAGAATGGCTGCTCTTATTTAAAAACGAAACTCATAACCACCCGACTGAAATCGAACCGTTCGGCGGCGCTGCTACCTGCCTGGGCGGTTGTATTCGCGACCCCTTGAGCGGCCGCTCTTATGTATACCAGGCCATGCGCGTAACCGGTGCCGGCGACCCGCGTCAGGTCGTTCAAGATACGCTCGTTGGTAAACTGCCTCAGCGCAAGCTTACGACCGGTGCAGCCAAAGGCTACAGCTCCTATGGCAACCAGATCGGCCTTGCAACGGGTGAAGTCAAGGAATACTATAATCCCGGATTCGTCGCCAAGCGAATGGAAATCGGTGCCGTCCTCGGGGCTGCTCCGCGGCAGAATGTCGTTCGTGAAGAACCCCTTCCCGGCGATATCATCATCCTCCTCGGCGGCAAGACCGGCCGCGACGGCTGCGGCGGTGCTACGGGCTCTTCGAAGAAACATACCGTTGAATCGCTGGAAACCTGCGGGGCTGAAGTCCAGAAGGGGAATGCCCTGACGGAACGAAAAATCCAGCGCATGTTCCGCCGTCAGGAAGTTACGACCCTCATCAAGCGCTGCAACGACTTTGGTGCCGGCGGCGTCTCGGTCGCTATCGGCGAATTGACAGACGGCCTCGACATCAACCTCGACAAAGTCCCTAAGAAATACGAAGGCCTCGACGGAACGGAATTGGCCATTTCTGAATCTCAGGAACGAATGGCTGTCGTCGTTGCCCCGGAAAATGTCGATAAATTCATGAACTACGCCGCCGAAGAAAATTTGGAAGCGACGATCGTTGCCGTGGCTACGGATACCAAACGACTGGTCATGCATTGGCGCGACCAGAACGTCGTCAATATCACCCGAGCCTTCCTCGATACGAACGGCGTCACCCAGCGTCGCAAGGCTCTGGTCACGGCACCGGAAGATACCGATTTCTTCAAGGCTGCGGCCGTAAATGACGTTGCCAAGACCTGGCTCGATACGATGGGGACCTTAAACATCGCTTCGGAACAAGGCCTTGCGGAACGCTTCGACAGCACCATCGGGGCCCGCACGGTTCTCATGCCCTTTGGTGGCAAATATCAGAAGACTCCGGTCGAAGGGATGGTCGCGAAGATTCCCGTAGAACACGGCAATACGACGACGGCCAGCATTTTCACTCACGGCTACGATCCGGACCTGGCTATTTGGAGCCCCTTCCACGGTGCCCTCTATGCCGTCATCCAGTCCATTGCTAAACTGGTGGCCCTCGGCGGTGACCGTAAAAAAGTGTACCTTACGATGCAGGAATTCTTCCAGAGCCTGGGCCAGAATGAAACGGCCTGGGGCCAGCCAGTCAGTGCCCTCCTCGGTGCCTTCGTCGCCCAGCAGGTCATGGAAGTGGCTGCCATCGGCGGGAAAGACAGCATGAGCGGTACCTTTGAAAACCTTACCGTTCCGCCGACCCTCGTTTCCTTTGCCATTGCTCCGGAACACACGGATCATATCGTTTCGCCGGAATTTAAGACGGCTGGCGATGCCGTCCTCCTCTTCGACCTGCCTCGTGACGGCGAAGGGATGCCGGACTTCGATACCTTTAAGCAACACTGCGATTTCCTCCATCAGGCTGTCGTCGACGGTAAGGTCAAAGCCATGCATGCCGTCGGCCAAGGCGGTATCGCTGCTGCGGTTGCTCAGATGGCCTTTGGTAACGGTATCGGCTTTGACATCGATGCAGACTTTGCCGTACAGGAACTGTTTAACCTCCGTTACGGCGCCCTCTTGGTGGAAACGGACAGCGAAACGGCTGCCGCATGGGTTAAACGCGATCAGGTCAGCCTGGTCGGTAAGACGGCCGACGCGGCCAATATCTCCGTTGCTGGCGTAAAAATCGCTTTGAGTGACCTTCAGGATGCTTGGGAAAAACCGCTGAATCAGATTTTCCCGATTAAAGATAAGGATGGAGAAGGCGACGCCGAACTGCCCTTGTTTACGACCTATGGTCCTCGCCGTAGCGAAAGCTTTGGCGCTCCTCGCGTCTTCATCCCTGTTTGCCCGGGGACGAACTGCGAATACGACTCGGCTGCTGCCTTTGAACGGGCCGGTGCAACGACGGACGTCATGGTCCTTCGCAACAATACGCCGAAGGACTTGGCAGAATCGATTGAAGAAATGGCCAAACGCATGGCTAAGGCGCAGATCATCATGTTCCCCGGCGGCTTCAGTGCCGGCGACGAACCGGAAGGTTCCGGGAAATTCATTGCAACCTTGTTCCGCAACCCCGTTTTGTCCGAAGCCCTCGAAAGCCTCTTGTATCAGCGCGACGGCTTAGCTCTCGGCATCTGCAACGGGTTCCAGGCTCTGATTAAGCTGGGCCTCCTGCCTTACGGCAAGATTCAGCCGTTGAAGGCTGACAGCCCGACCTTGACTTACAACTCCATCGGCCGTCATCTGTCGCGCATGGTCGACACCAAAGTCGTTTCGGTCATGAGCCCCTGGTTCAGCAGCTGCCAAGCCGGCGACATCCACACCGTCGCTATTTCTCACGGCGAAGGCCGCTTTATTGCGACGCCGGAACAGATTCGAGAACTCGCCGCCAAAGGTCAGATTGCAACGCAGTACGTCGACCTCTCCGGCAAGGCTTCGAATGAAAGCGAATACAACCCGAACCAGTCGATCCTGGCCGTGGAAGGCATTACCAGCCCCGATGGCCGTGTCCTCGGGAAGATGGCCCATACGGAACGCTTCAGCGCCGACGATATCTTTAAGAATATCGATGGGAATAAGCTCCAGCCGATCTTCACATCCGGTGTAAACTACTTTAAATAAATAAAGGCATATGAAGGCAGTCTTTCCTGCATTCCAGGGCAGAAAGACTGTCTTTTTTCTTGCATTCCTACGAGGCTTATGATATAATTAAAAAGCTTGATTTGTGTCAAGCTCCTAACCCTTCTGCGGGAAGGGTCATATGTCCAAAAGAGGAGGTGATTTCGTGAACAAGTACGAAGTCATGTTTATTGCACGACCGGTCGAAGAAGCAGAAGTAGATCCCATCGTTGAATTGGTATCGAACCTTCTTACCAAGAACGGCTGCAGTATCGAAAAGGTAGATCGTTGGGGGAAACGCCATCTGGCATACCCTGTTAAGAAACAGGCTGATGGCTACTACGTTCTGATTAACTTTGAAGGCGAACCTGAAGTCATCAAAGAAATCGACCGTGTCATCAAGATCCACGATACTATTCTGAAACACTTGATCGTCAAGATCGACGAATAACCGGAGGCGCAAAGGTATGAACTCAGTACAATTATTAGGGAATCTGGCTCGAGACCCGGAAATCCGTTTCACGAAAACCGGACGGGCTGTCGCTATGTTTACCGTTGCCTGCACGCGGTCGTATGTTCCGACCGGCAGTTCAGAACCGCGGGAATTAACTGATTTTATTCCTTGTGTTGCTTGGGGTAATTTGGCGGAAAACTGTGGCAATAACTTGACCAAAGGCAGCCGTGTATTCGTTCAGGGCCGGATCTCTGTTCGTTCTTATGACGGACAGGATGGTCAGAAACGGTATCGCACGGAAGTTGTCTGCGACTTTGTTGCCCAGACAATGGGATCCGATCATCAGCAAGCTGCTGCTCCGGCACAGCCTGCCAATGTATCGCAGCCGAAACCGGCTGCTGCCGGCGCCGGCTTCGACAGCATGGGCTCCAGCACGGATGAAGAAATCCCATTCTAAAAGGTCAGACACGCCCCTTCTAATTCTTGAAGGAGGAAACTATACATGAGAAGAGATCGCTCGAGAAAACCGAGAAGAAAAGTATGCAGCTTCTGCGTTGATCATGCTGAACTGATCGATTACAAAGATACTGCAAAGCTTCGCCGTTTCACAACAGAACGCGGTAAAATCTTGCCGCGCCGTATTTCCGGCGTTTGCGCTAAACATCAGCGTAAACTGACTGTTGCTATCAAACGCGCACGTGCTATCGCACTCTTGCCGTACACGGCTGAATAATATAAAAGACTGTCGCTGAGCGACAGTCTTTTTTTTACGCTTAAATTTTATTGCCGTTTACATAACGGGCGATGATGTTGCGGTCGTCGCCGTCGTATATGAACTGCTGCAGCTTTTCAGAGGGCGTCCGTTCCAGCCCTTCAATGGAGTCGTCCATATGGATGACTAAGGCGTCGAAGTCATAGCCCTTTTCGAAACTGCCGACGTTCCCATAAAAACGTCCGGGGCCTTTGGTGGCCAAATACAAGCCTTCACCGATGGTGAGGGCTTTTTCTGTCGGATGATTCAGGGAGTAAAGCTTCGATATTTCGATGGTCAAGGCGATTTGCTTGTTCATGGCCGGCGTATGGCCGGCGGCGACGTCACTGGCGATGGTACAGGTTAAGCCCTTGGTTAGATTTTCGCGAAGGGGCATGATGCCGCTGGTGAGATTGGCATTGGATTGGGCGCAGTGGGTCAGGTAAACGTCTTTTTCTTTGAGTAAACGTTTTTCTTCGTCAGACAGATAGATAGCATGGGCCATCAAGGTCTTATGAGGCCGCAGGAGGCCAAAGGCATCGTAAACGGCTGTATACGACGGAAGGTTCGGGTGTAGTTCTCGGACCCATTCGACTTCATGACGGTTTTCGGACAAGTGGGATTGGACGGGAAGGTCGTATGTTTCGCAGAGACGGCCGAGACCGGTCATCAGTTTTTCTGTCGTCGATGGGACGAAGCGCGGCGTCGCGATGAAGCGAATTCGATCCAATTCTTCGCGGCTGCGGAGGACGAGTTCTTCCGTATCGGCCAGAGACCGTTCCGTATCTTCTAAGAGATAGTCCGGGCTGTTTCGATCCATGTTTACTTTGCCGACGTAGCCTTTTAAGCCCATGTCTTCAGCGATTTTCATGAGCTGCCAAGTGGCATCTTTATGAATGGTGGCGAAGGCCGAAAAACACAGGGTGCCTTCGGCTTTTAAACGCGACAGGAAGACCCGGTAAACGCGGGTGGCAAAGTCCGTATCGGAAAAGCGCCCTTCCGTCGGGAAGGTGTAGTTTTCTAACCAGGGCAGGAGCTCTTCATCGAAGCCAAGGCCGCGGTTGATGTATTGCGGCGCATGGATATGGAGGTCGGTGAAGGCTGGGATGATGATGTCGTCTCCGTAATCGACGACGTCAGAAGAGGCTGTATTCGCCGGCAGATCTTGGAAAAATCCCAGGACCTTGCCGTCTTCGATTTGAATATACTGCTTTTCAAGGATGATGAATTCTGTTTGCGATGGGGTATAAAGAAAATTGCCTTTTAAAAACATGTAAACTCCTTTTATACTTGTTTACTCCGGAACATAGACCGATAAGAAGGACGGAAGAACCTTGATATCGAGGGGGAAAGCAGGGCCCGAATCGCCGTCCATATTGGTCGAAAGGGGATGATCCCCGACGAGTTCAATGCGGACTTCCTCCAATGCTTTTAAGGTCATCAATTCTGAAGTCAACGGTTGGCCGGATAAAAACTCCGGAATGACTTTGAGCAAGTCTAAGTAGTTGAAATCTTTAAAGATGCCCAACCAGATTTTTCCGTCGTCGACTCGCGCCTGAGGGGCCAGATTGCGGAAACTGCCGACGGAGTTGGTCAGCATGGCGACGATGAGGGGCGACCGGTAGATGGAGGACCCTTCCGGCGTCGTGATTTTAAATAAAGACGTTTCATGGGCCTGCATGGCCTTGATGCCAGTCAAAAAATATGCCAAAGGGCCGAGGCGCGTCTTCTGCTCAATGGATACGTGGCCGACGGCTTCAGGCATGATGCCCGTGGCAATGGTATTGATGAAGTAGCGGTCATTGGCCTTGGCAATGTCGACTTTGACGGTCTTGCAGCGGGGCAGCATATCGATGGCTACTTCCGGGTGCAAGGGGATGTTTAAAGCCCGGGCCAGGTCGTTGATGGTTCCCAGTGGAATGAATCCGAAGTCGATGGGTTTATTGGCCTGGGCCAGTCCATTTATCGTTTCGTTGAGGGTCCCGTCGCCGCCCATGGAAAAGACGGCGTCGAATCCGATGAGGGCTGCTTCTTTAGCCCATAGGGTGGCGTCGCCGGCCTTCTCTGTTTCTCGTAATTCCACGTCGTCGAACATGTTCTCCAACTGGCGTCTTAAATTTTCTTTGTGGTATTTTGCTCTCTCACGCCCTGCCGTAGGGTTGATGATTAACATACACCGTTTCAACTTGCTTCTACTCCTTACCTTGTAAATTCATCTCAAAATGGATGATGCAATTACTATTATAACGAGAAAAAAGCCGTTCGTGAAGGTGTCTACAAGGATTTGTCTGAATTTTGTCGAACTCTTTCTTTAGACGAGTTTCGACTTAGTATTTTTCAGAAAAGGAGCAAGGTTCTATGAATATTGATGGTAGTGTTTACCCTTATGCCTCTCGCCGAGAAGTCGTTTACAGTAGGCGGGGCATGGTATGTACGTCCCAACATCTGGCCGCCCAGGCCGGTCTCGATATGTTGAAACATGGCGGAAATGCTGTCGATGCGGCATTGGCTACCGCCATTTGTCTGACTGTTCTTGAACCGACTAGTAATGGTTTGGGAAGTGATGCCTTTGCTCTCATTTGGATGGATGGGAAACTTCATGGCATCAATGGCAGTGGCTGGTCTCCGGCTGCTTTGACGCGGGAACGGTTGGTATCCGAAGGGTATAAAGAAATGCCGCTGCGCGGTTGGTATCCGGTCATGGTGCCCGGAGCTCCAGCCACCTGGGCTGAAGTGCACCGCCGCTTTGGTAAACTTCCGTTTAATGAGTTGTTTGAGCCGGCTATTTCCTACGCCCGGGAGGGCTATGTCGTCATGCCTAACTTGGCGGCCATGTTGGCTTATAGTGCCGACGTTTTTCAGGCATATCGGGATAACCCTCTTTTCCAGCCCTTGTTCGATACTTTCTTTCCCCATGGCCAGGCTCCTATGGCGGGAGATATCCTGACCTTACCGGATCTTGCCAATTCTTTGGAGCTCCTGCGCGACAGTCATTGCCAGTCTCTCTATGAAGGCGAACTGGCTGAGGCTATCATTGACTGGTCCGTGAAAACTGGCGGCCTCCTTCGTGCTGGGGACTTATCGGAGTACCGCCCGCAATGGGTCGATCCGATACACACCGCTTACCGCGGCTATGATGTCTGGGAGATCCCACCCAACGGGCACGGCTTAGTCGTCCTCATGGCGCTCAATATTGTAAAGGGCTTTACGTTTGATAAACAACGGGACGATGTCGAATCGATTCATCGCCAGATTGAAGCCATGAAGTTGGCCTTTGTCGACGGGAAAAAGTACATTGCCGATCCGCGATTCATGAAGACGTCTGTTTCTGATTGGCTGTCCGAATCCTATGCCGAAGGGCGTCGAAGGGCCATTCGAGATCAGGCACGGATGCCAGAACCCATCGATGTAAACTCCGGCGGTACCGTTTACTTGTGCACGGCTGACGGTGACGGAAACATGGTGTCCTTCATTCAAAGTAATTATAACGGTTTCGGCTCGGGCATCGTCATTCCGGGACGGGGCATCGCTCTTAACGACAGAGGTCATAATTTTTCGATGGATAAGGCCAGCGATAACTGTCTGGGCCCGAGAAAAAAGTCGTATCACACCATCATTCCCGGCTTTTTGACGAAAGATGGGAAGGCCGTCGGACCGTTCGGCGTCATGGGGGCCTTCATGCAGCCCCAGGGACAACTGCAAGTCCTTTTGAATACCATCGACTACCATCTCAACCCTCAGGCTGCCCTCGATGCGCCGCGCTGGCAGTGGATGGGCGGTAAGATCATTGAAGTCGAGCCGGAAATGCCTCAAGACATCGTGTACGGCCTGCGGTTGCGAGGCCATGATGTCGTCGTCAAAGGCGATATCCAGACCTATGGCCGAGGGCAGATCATTTGGCGCAGTGAGGCCGGCATTCTCATGGGCGGAACGGAGCCTCGGGCCGATGGTACCGTGGCCGCCTGGTAAATCGGTCTTCTTTTCTTCTCCTCTAAAATATGATAGGATGGAGAAAACAAAAGGAGGTACATTCCCCAATGAAACCGATAAAACCAAAACTTTCCCTATTAGACACAGCCCCGACGCCTCTCCAGTATTTATCTGGATTGTCGCAGGAGTTATTCCGAGAAATATACATCAAACGCGATGATTTAACGCCCTTTGGCGGCGGTGGCAACAAGCTGCGCAAATTAGAATATTTGATGATCGAAGCTCTGAATGCGCAGGCGACGACCATCGTCACCGTCGGCGCTCCTCAGACCAATCACGGACGACTGACGGCGGCCATTGCGGCCAAGTTCGGACTGAACTGCATCATTGTCACTGTCGGAGAACCGGAGGCTGAATTGAGCGGCAACTTGTTCCTGGACGGTATCTTTGGCGCTCGCGTCGTCTTGAAGCGTGACGATGGCCGCGACAAGGATGTTCAATTGGAAGAAGCGGCCAAGAAGGTTATCGCAGACGAAGTAAAGAAAGGTGAACAAGTTTACTTCATTCCCATGGGCGGCAGTGATACGACGGGGCTTCTCGGCTATATGGACTGCGCTCGTGAACTCGATGCCCAGGCCAAGGAGCAGCAGATCAGCGGAGCGACGGTTTATGTTCCCGTCGGCAGTATGGGGACCTATCTCGGGTTATACTGCGGCTTAAAATCCATCGAATCGGACTTAAAACTGATCGGCATTGCCATCATGCCCTTTGATATGGAAAAATTAAAGGCCTACTTTACGCAGGCCAAGGAAGAATACGGATTTAATTTTGACGGTGATTTCCATGTCGAAACCGGCTATATCGGTAAAGGCTACAATGAACCAGAACCGAGGATCCGGGAAGCCATTTACACCATGGCCCGTCATGAAGGCATTTTGCTCGATCCCTGCTATACGGGGAAGATGTTTGCCGGCGTCCTGTCGATGATTAAAGAAAAGAAAATCAAATTGGGCCGCCAGGTCATCTTACTTCATACGGGTGGGATGCCCGGCCTTTATGCCGCCCCGCATCGGGAAAAAATCGAACGGGACGTAAAAGACCGGATTCAAGTTATAAAATAAAGACGATAAGCGTGTTTAGAAGAACAGGTGCTGCAGGATAAAGTATGATAAGGCACCCATGATAGCCGTGCAGGGGATGGTCATGACCCAGGCCGTGACCATCTGACGGGCAACGCTCCAGTGAACGGCTTTGACGCGCTGGGCCGAACCGACACCCATGATGGAGCCGGAAACGACGTGTGTCGTCGATACGGGTAGGTGCAGCAAGGTTGCCGAAAAGATGACGACGGCCGAGTTTAAATCAGCTGCAAAGCCGTGAACGGGGTGCATTTTAAAGATTTTGCCGCCGACGGTGCGGATGATTTTCCAACCGCCGACACTCGTTCCCAAAGCCATGGCCAGGGCGCAGAGGAATTTTACCAAGTCCGGTACTTCCAGGCTGGTGATGAAACCGCCGGAAACCAGGGCCAGGGTGATGATACCCATCGATTTCTGGGCGTCATTGGAACCGTGAGAAAAGGCCATCAGGGCTGCGGATACGACTTGCAGCCGGTTGGCAACTAAGTTTACTTTGGCCGGTTTAAAAGAATGGCAGACCATGAAGATGATCTTCATGATGATGAAACCTGTAATGATAGCTGAAATCGGAGAGATGATGAGGGACAAGACGATTTTTATGATCCCCCAGCCGTTGAGGGCTGCTGCGCCGGCAGACACGAGGATGGCACCGATCATTCCGCCGATGAGAGCGTGAGATGAGCTGGACGGCATGCCGACCCACCAGGTCAGGAGGTTCCAGACGATGGCGCCTACGAGGCCGGCAATGATGATCATTTCATTGATCAAGGTCGGTGAAACGACGATGTCGCCGCCGATAGTCTTAGCGACACCGGTGGAAATCATGGCGCCGAGGAAGTTTAAGATGGCCGTGCCGACGATGGCGACGCCGGGCCGGATGGCGCGTGTCGATACGCAGGTAGCAATGGCATTGGCCGTATCGTGGAACCCGTTGATAAAGTCAAATACGAGGGCCAAGATGACGACCATGATGATGAGCGACGTATCAAGCATACTTCATGGTCACCTCTTTAACAGTATTTGCCAGGGTTTCGACGTTGTCTGATGCTTCTTCCAGCGTCCCCAGGATGTCTTTCCAGCGGATGACATTGAGCAGGTCCTTTTCTTCGCCGCTGAATAAGCGGGAAATTTCCTGGCGGTAAAGATGGTCGATTTCTGATTCCAGGCGGTTTAAGCGTTCGGCATGCCGCATGAGGTTGGCTTGGTTGCGGTCAATGTCCTTTAAGAGCTCAAAAATATTATTCATTTCTTCCCCCATGAGGACGAGCTGTTCGGTCATGGCCACGGCGGCTTCCGGAGCGGAGGTAACGTGGTACATGCTGGTACGCATTAAAGCGCCCTGCAGGGAGTCGATGCTGTTTTCGAGCTGACAGGTTAATTTATAGAAATCTTCGCGGTCGATGGGCGTAATGAAAACGCGGGATAACTTGAAGATGATATCTTGGTTGGTTTTTGATGACTCATGTTCTAATTTTACGATTTCTTTTAAATGAAGGGAAATCGTGGAAACGTCTTGCATAACTTCGTTGGCAATGACAGCACCGCGATGGAAATTTTGGGCGTTTGCTACGAGATAATCGAAGAATTCTTCGTGTTTGTTGCTGATACTGAACATAGTTATTCCTCCTATACAGACATGAAAAACATTATATAAAGGTTACATCAGTATTCTGAAAAGAATGTGTAAAGAATAGGTAAAATATAATGACGTGCTTTGTTTTTTTTTCGGCGATGGTATAATAAAGTCATTGCTATTATTTTCATAACCATACTGCCAATACGACCACGGAAGATCGGTTCGCGATGGTGCTGATTTTTTTTGAACATGAGGTGACCCTTAAGAAATGAACGAAAACCGAAGCGGACAAATTCATCCCGTCGATGAAATGCTGCCGACGGGGCAGCTATTTGCTTATGGGCTGCAGCATGTCCTGGCGATGTACGCCGGGGCCGTTGCTGTGCCTATCATTGTGGCCCAGGCCCTGCATTTATCGCCTATGGAGCTGGTCCATCTTATCAATGCCGATCTTTTTTCCTGCGGCATTGCGACCTTAATCCAGACCCTGGGCTTTTGGAAAGTCGGGGCCAAGATTCCTATGATCCAGGGCGTTACTTTTGCCTCGGTAACTCCGATGATCCTCATCGGGGCTGAACACGGCATCACAGCTATTTATGGCGCGATCATCATAGCCGGTTTGTTTACGTTCTTGATTGCTCCGTTCTTTAGTCGTTTCATTCGATTTTTCCCGCCGGTCGTTACCGGGACGATTATTACGATTATCGGGATTACCCTCCTGCCCGTAGCGGTAAACTGGATGGGCGGCGGAAATCCCAAGGCCCCTGATTTTGCTTCGCCGATGAATTTATTCCTCGCTTTCATTACTTTAGTTATTATCATCGCCATTTATCGCGGCGGCAAAGGCTTTTTGAGCAATGTCTCGGTCTTGTTAGGCCTCATTGGCGGCACGATCATCGCCATGGCTTTAGGGCAGACCGATTTTTCGGAAGTGGGAAACGCTTCCTGGTTCGGCCTGGTTACGCCCTTTTCCTTTGGCCTTCCGACCTTTGACATCGGCTCCATCTTATCGATGATGGTCGTCATGATCGTCACCATGGTAGAGACGACGGGCGACTGTATCGCTATCGGTTCGATCGTAGGTACGCCCATCGGACGCGACCGCCTGTCCCGCTGCCTGCGGGCTGACGGCTTATCGACGGTTATCGGTGGTATCTTAAACAGCTTCCCCTACACGGCCTTTGCTCAAAACGTCGGTTTGATTGCCGTTACCCGGGTCAAGAGCCGCTTCGTCGTCGCTGCTTCTGGTATCATCCTCATTGCGCTGGGACTCTTCCCGAAGATGGCTGCCGTCGTAGCTTCCATCCCGAATGCCGTCTTAGGCGGCGCCGGCGTTGCCATGTTTGGCATGGTCATCGCTAGCGGTATCCGGGCCTTGAGTAAGGTCGAATTTGACGGCACGTATAACCTGATGATCGTTGCCGTCAGCATCGGCGTCAGCATGATTACCCTGACGGCGCCGAATTTCTTCCACAGCTTCCCGTCGTGGGCCAATATCGTTCTCCACAGCGGGATTACCTTGGGAAGCATTACGGCCGTCCTGCTCAACCTGATCCTGAATGGATTCGGCAAGGACGATGAAATCGATGGTAATTAAACAACTGTAAATGAAAGTAAATTAGTTTTACCTGAAAGTGAGGGATTTTTTTGCTGAAGAAAATGGTGGCCTTGACCTGTGCCATGGCATTGAGTACAGGCGCGGCTTGGGTACATGCAGAGGAACTTAAGACGGCACCGCCTCCTTTTGCGGTTAAGGTTGAAATAAAACCGGCAGCTGCACCGCAGAGCAACGATACGTCTGCCCCGCAGGCGGCAACCCAGACTGTTTCCGAAGCCCAACCGAAGCCCGAACAGGCTGTGAAAAAATCGACGGAGAAAAAGATCGGCGTCAATATAGCCAGCCGCATCCTGACCCTTTATGAAGGCGATACCAAAATCAAAATGTATCCCGTCGGCGTAGGCCGGACGTCGACCCCGACTCCGACGGGTTTTTATAAGGTACAAAATAAAGAAGTGAACCCGACCTGGATCGACCCGGACGATACGAGTATCCAAATTGCCTCCGGTCCGGACAACCCCATCGGCTATCGATGGATCGGGTTTCATGGTAATTACGGCATCCACGGGACGAATAATCCCGGTTCTATCGGCGGCTACGTTTCCAATGGCTGCATCCGCATGAAGGAGCCCGATGTAGAGGATCTGTATCAATACGTATCGATTGGAACGCCGGTCACGGTATATTATGATCGCCTGGTCATCGATGTCAGTCCGGATCATGCCGTATCGTACTATGTCTATCCCGATGGCTATGGTTGGCAGGCACTCAGCGTGGCCCAAGTAAAGAAAGCCCTGGCCGGCTATGGCGTAGAAGACTTTGCCGAGTTCAAAGAAATTTCAGATAAAATCAATCGTTCTGACGGCAATGTGACCTACGTTGCCAAAGCTTATGACTTGGTCGTCAATGGAACGAAACTGGCGAAACGAGCGCTTGGTAAAGATGAGCAAATCTATTTACCGTCGGTTGCCGTTGCGACCGCCCTCGACCTGGATTTACGCTGGAATCCTCAGCAGGGGATTTTGACCAGTCCCTACGGGATTGCGCCCGGTTATGTAAAGAGTGACGTCGTCTATGTAAACGCGGCCGACGCCTATTCCTTATTCCATTTGAATGGCAGTTTAACACCGGACTACGTCTATAATATGTATTCTGTAAAAGGCAATAAAACTCCGACCGTCGTCATTTCCCGCGGCTGACGTAAAAAGGCTGTGAAGAAAGGGAGAATCCCTTCTTCACAGCCTTTTGTTTTTGTTGACAAATACTGACATATGTCATATACTTAGAAAAAGATTGATGACATATGTTGAAAATGAAAATATAAAAACTTTGTTAAGTTATAGCGCATTTAAGGAGAATCTGATATTATGAGGATAGCTGTTACCTATGAAAATGGTGATGTTTACCAGCATTTCGGTCATTCATCGCAATTTAAACTGTATGAGGTTGAAGACGGCCGTATTGTCGAGGCTCATATCGTCGATACAGAGGGACAGGGACACGGTGCCTTGGCATCCTTTTTAACGTCTCTCGGCGTCCATACGGTCATTGCCGGCGGTATCGGAGACGGTGCCAGACAAGCTTTGGCCAAGGCCTCCATTCAGCTGTATGGCGGTGTCTCCGGAAGTGCCGATGAGGCCGTAAAGGCTCTTTTGGCAGGAACCTTGGAATTCGACCCCAATCCATCCTGCGGCCACCACGGCCACGAAGGCGGTCACCATGACCACCATGACGGATCTCATCATTCTCATGCCCATTGATTGTTTCCCTGAAAGGAGCGGATTATCTTGAAAAATATTACTGCTTTTTACTTACATAGCTGCCCGTACTGCAAAGGTGCCAAAGAAGCCCTTGCCGAACTGATTGAGGAAAATCCGGAATACCGTAAGGTTACCGTTGACTGGTATGAAGAAACGGAAAATCCGGAAGCTGTAAAAGGCCATTCCTACTACTACGTACCGTCCATGTTCATCGGCACGGAAAAACTCTATGAAGCGCAGCCCGGTCAGTCTTACGATGAAATTAAAGCCCACGTAAAGGCCGCTTTAGACGCAGCACTGACGGCTTAATCGTCGCCCAGTACGGCGTGGACGGCCTCTGCACAGCGACGGACGGCTTCGTCCATGGTTTCTTTTTCAATGGTCAGAGGGGGATTGAAGTACAGGATGTCGCCAATGGGGCGCAGTACCAATCCCAGATCCATGGCTTTACGGAAAATGTGCCAGCCGATTCGTTTTTCTGCATTGAAAGGACGTTTACTTTCTTTGTCCTCAACTAATTCAATCGCGTTGATCAAGCCAATGTGGCGAATTTCGCCGACGTTGTGATGGCTGCCGAGAGCAGCATCTAGCTTTTCATGAAGGTAGATGCTTTTCTCGGCAGCTTTTTTTAATATGTCATCACGCTTCATGATGTAAAGTACGGCGAGGGCTGCCCGACAGGCCAAGGGATTGCCGGCATAGGTGTGACTGTGAACGAAGGCCTTATGGGTGTTGAAATCACCATAAAAAGCCTGGTAAACGGCGTCGGTCGTAATCGTCAGTGACATGGGGAGATAACCTCCGGTGAGGCCTTTTGAGGTGCAGAGGATGTCCGGGCTGATGCCGGCGTGCTCGATGGCAAACATCTTTCCGGTCCGGCCGAAGCCGGCGGCGACTTCATCGTCGATGAGGAGGACGCCGTACTGGTCACAGAGTTTACGCAGGCGCCGTAAATATTCCGGCGGATAGATCCGCATACCGGCAGCACCCTGGAGAATCGGTTCGACGATGAGGGCGGCCGTTTCCTTGCCATAGGCGGCAAAGGCCTTTTCGGCACCGATGAAGCATTCGCAGTCACAGTTTTCACGGGTTCGGCCATAAGGACAGCGGTAGCAGTCGAGACCGTCGAAGTGGATGTTGTGCATCATCATCGGTTTATACATCTGAGCATAGAGGTCCATGCTGCCGACGGACAAGGCGCCGATCGTTTCGCCGTGATACGATTCGGACAGGCACATGAAGCGCTGCCGTTTCGGGTGCCCTTTCTGATACTGGTATTGGAAAGCCATTTTCAAGGCGCATTCGACGGACGAAGAGCCGTTGTCGGTGAAATTGAAATGGGTCAGGCCTTTTGGCAGTAAGGGCTGCAGCGTTTGACACAGTTCGATGGCCGGGCGATGGGAAAAGTTGGCAAAGATGACGTGCTCCAATTTATCAAGTTGATCCTTGATGGCTTCGTTTATTTCTTCATTACAGTGGCCTAGGAGATTGCACCACCAGGAACTGATGATATCGATATATTCTTTGCCGTTCGTATCGTAGAGATAACAACCCTTGCCGTGATCGATGACGACTGGCGGGAAGACTTCGGCATCTTTCATTTGTTGAGCCGGGTGCCAGATATATTTTAAATCGGCTTCGAGTAAATTCATGTAAATGTCCTCCTCACTGGTATAACTGAATCAATTGGTTGGTATCGGCGTCAATGATTTCATCATTATCGGCGACGACGGCCAAGATCGGTTTGTGGCTTAACTTTTCAATCATGCGGAGATTGTCCTTTTCCATTAGGCTTCCTGTATAGTGGTTGACGATAAAGCCCTGAACGGGGAGCTGCTTTTCTTTCATATAAAAGGCCGTCAATACGGCGCCGTTAATCGTGCCGAGGCCGGCTGGGCAGACGATGAGGGACGGCAGATGGAGCCAGTGAATGACGTCTTCCAATTGGAAAAATGTCTGTTCATCGTCGCGAAGGGGGCAGATGATGCCGCCACTTCCTTCGACAGTGACGTAGGGGTAACGGGCCGTTACCTTTTGCCAGTCACGGAGGACGACTTCTTTTTCAATCGGTCGTTTTTCCCAGCGGGCGGCTAGATGCGGCGATACGGCATGGCTGTAGAGATACGATAAGAGTAGTTCCGGATCTTCTCCTATGGCTGCGGTCTTGTTAACGAAACCAGCATCACTGTCGGCGACAGTCGGGGCTCCGCTGATAGCGGCCTTGTAGTAGCCGACATCGTGACCTTGTTGGCGCAGGGTCTTGACTAAGAGGGCCGTTACGTAGGTCTTGCCGATGTCGGTACCGGTCCCGGTTATAAATAATCCTTTACTCATGTGAATGAACTCCTTTCTAACGCGGCAGGCTCCGCTGTATTTGACGGGTCAGAAAGGCCGCGACAATACATAAAAAGATGTCGCCGGGGATGGGCAATAAGAAACAGTAAATGAATAAGGTCCACAGACTGATCGGCGTGCCTAAATAGAGATTATTGATCATCGTCAAGTAGGCCATGCCGGCAGTGTAAATGACGATCAGGCCGGCGAAATTGGCCATGAGCAGGTCTTTTAATGTCGGTTGGGAACTTTGGTGAGCTAAATAACCGGTTAAGCCGGCGCCGCCGATGAATCCCAGGAGATAGCCGAAGGTAGGCTGGAAAATATAGGATGGACCGCCGCCAGAGGTAAAGACCGGCAAACCGACTAATCCTAAGAGGACATAGACTCCGACGGAAGCGGCACCGCGACGGCCGCCTAAGATGGATCCGGCCAGGGTAGTGAACAATAATTGCAATGTAAAGGGACAGAAGGGGACCGGGATGCGGATGAAGGCTCCGATGGCGATTAATGCCGTAAACAATGCGAATAGAACCAAGTCCCGCGTCGTATAGCGGCGGGCAGACAAGGCAGATGAAGACATGAAACCACTCCTTTTTATATAATTGTAAACCAAAATATTTTGTGATTTGGTTCACGATAGTTATGATTATACGAGGTTACACTATTATTGTCAATCTATTATTTATTGATTTGGTTAACAATAAGGACGAGAAAAAGACGCAGCAACGATAAGGTTTGCTGCGTCTTTTTAGGAGCGATACGAAAAATTACCCTTCATTATATGATTCCCAGTCCCTGGAGAAGAATCTTCACCCCGATGAGAATGAGGACGATCCCGCCGACGAGCTCGGCCTTACTCTTATAATGATTCCCAAACAGACCTCCGGCCTTTATGCCGACGGCGGAGAACAGAAAGGTTGTGACCCCAATGATCGTAACGGAAGGGATCAATTGTATGTTCATGAAGGCGAAGGTGACGCCGACGGCTAAGGCATCGATACTGGTCGCAATGGCCAGCATCAGCATCGTATATGGCTTGAGGGAAGGACTACAGCTGCCGCTGGCCTCCCGCGACTCTTTTATCATATTGAGACCAATGGCGCTCAAGAGAATGAAAGTAATCCAATGGTCATAAGCGTCGATTAAGTCGATAAACAAGCTGCCTAAAACATAGCCGATGGACGGCATTAAGGCCTGAAAAATACCAAACCACAAACCGACGATCATCATATGATGCCATTTGACATTGCGAAGGGATAAGCCTTTGCAGATAGATACGGCAAAGGCATCCATCGATAAGCCGGCAGCCAATAATATTAAATCCAGTATACTCATTCTGTATTCCTCTTTCGTTCCTGACTACAAGATAGACTGCAATTTACTAATTATAAAAGATACGGCTGCAGATGTCAACGGAAAGGGGTGGTGAAATGGAAGCTCCACGATCTCGGCAGATGATGGAGATAAGTAAACATGAAGGTTGTCGTTTACGAGACATGAAGGGGGGATACACTTATTGGGTAAACTCGTATAAACCGGAATAAGAACTATTGTTTTCCTTTAGTAAGGGGCGTATAATAGGGAGCTGCAGGAAGTAAACAAAGGGAGCGATTAAGTATGAAAAGATTAGTGAAACATATGGTACTGTGTGCCTTGATGACGATGAGTGTATCGACGGTCTGTCTGGCTGAAGACGCGGAAGCAGCTTCCGATGCGCCTCAGGTTACGACGACGGCAGACGCTACGGCTTCGAATCCGGTCGTCAGCGAATGGCTCTCACCGGCTGCCGGTGAATGGTACAATACCAAAGGTGATTTGGTCATGACCATCGAGGGAGCGACGATTAATGGGTCAGCCGTTACGGACGCTGAAAACTATACAGACGGCTATCCGCGTAAAGGCACGTTTACGGTTCATGAACAAGCCGGCAACCGATCCATGACCTTGGACCTCATGGGCCATAAATCGCATCAGTACCTCATCGTGGACAATACGATGCCTTTGCGGCGGTCTCTTCATGGCGATCACTATGAATCCATTGGCAGCGTTTACTTAGGGATGACGCAAGCTGATTTGGAAGCTGCCTATGGACAAGCCGACAGCAGTGCCGATGACCAGGGGACGGCCCGCCTTATTTTCAGCAGCCACCATATGGACGTTTACCTTCAGGCCGGCATTGTCATCGGTATCCGAATCTATGAAGGCAGTGATTTGAAGTTTGATAAGTCGGGATTAGGTGTGTCGGATACGGCAGCTGCCTATGCCAAGGCTTATAGCTGGGAAACGACACCGACGGTGCCGACCGATGCTGCGGCAATTTCTCAAGCATATAAACTTCCGCAAGGCGAATACTTGCGGTTTGGACAGAATTTCGTACAGCTTTCCATTTAATGACGTTTAATGTAATGACTGCCCTTGAGTAATCCTCTTTCTTTGAAATGGCTGAATTTTGATGAACTTTCATGGGAAGGTTGCATTATTCTCTTAGATAGTGTAAACTAAAAGCAAGGAATTTAGATACGTTTCCTCTGTGCTTGTTGGCATGGTTGAGCCCTTTATTTCTTGTGAATATGAGCCTGGTAAATCAAAAAATGGCTGTAGTAAATGCGAGGAGAGAAGACACGTGATTACAACAAAGGATTTAATGGACCGCTACAATATCAAGACCCGTCAAGGCATTATTCAGTTCGTCAAAAAACATTTAGACGAAATTAACCACGACGGGGAAGAACATGCTACGATACAGAAAGGTGAATGGTCTTTTGATACGGAAGCTGTCCGCGTGTTAGACCAGTTACGTGGCCTTCACGACCAAGCGACGATTACCGAGCTGGAAAGTGAAAAAGTGTCCAATGCTCAACAAGAATCGCATAACCTCCGGATTTTACTGCTGAAAACCCAGCAGGACCTTAACACGGCCCAACAGCAGGTCATTACTCTGCAGCAGAGTCTCATTGCCAAGCAGCATGAATTATCTGAAGTGAAGGTCAAGGCTTTGGAAGGTCAACAAAACAAGAATCAGGCAGAAGCCCTTCGCGGTGAAGTTGATCGACTGAAAAAAGAAGGGCAGGCCATTGAGGAAGAGCAAAAACAGCTTCAGGAAAAACTGTCTGCCGCTGAATCAGAACGGGACAGCCTGCGCCAGCAATTGATAGAAAAAGAAAATCAGCCTTGGTGGAAAAAACTTTTTGCGTAGTACGGGTGTGTATTCGTCTTAGAACGTGTCGTGCGTAAAGACAGAACGTGAACAGGGCAGTTTGACCGGCAGAAAATCTGCACGGTCGGCTGCTCTTTTTTTTGTGCCTGTGATCGGCGTAAGGCTGTTTATGGACGGGCAACTCCGGTTGTGCTATACTTTCTTTGTTGTTATTGTACTGGACAGATGTCTATTGCCTGCTGTTTATTTTGTGTAAACCTGTTCGAGAATCGATAAATAACATGAAATACGATAGGACAGCGAAAATTTAGGATGAGGGTAATGTAAACCACGAGGGGAAAGGATTTGATGGTTAAGATGAGTCAGGAAATCATGATTCGTGTTGCGCGAGATGAAGATGCGGCGGACCTTGCCCGGATTTACGCCTATTATGTAAACGAGACCGCGATTACTTTTGAATACCAGGCCCCGGATGTACCAGAAATGGAAAAAAGGAGAAAGACCATCTTGGAACAATATCCGTACTTGGTGGCGGAGAAAGACGGGAAGGTGGTCGGATATGCCTATGCTCATGAATTTTATGGTCGGGACGCCTACGCCTGGTCGGTCGAAGCGACAATATACGTCGATAAAGATGCCAGACGGTCGGGAATCGGCCGCCCTCTTTATGAAGCCTTAGAACAGTCCTTGAAAGATATGGGCATTCTTAACATCAATACCTGTATTGCCGTAACGAACGATTCCGATGATCCTTATGTGACCAATGGCAGCTTTTTCTTTCACCAGCATTTAGGCTACGAGAAAGTCGCCCAGTTTCACCACAGCGGCTATAAATTCGGCCGCTGGTACGACGTCATTTGGATGGAAAAAATGATTGGAGATCACAACGACAATCCGACACCGATTATCCCTTTTGAGGCCGTAAAAGGCTAAACGATATGGCGGATGGGGATAGATGCCTTAACCAGCTGGAACTCCTGACTTTAAACATAAGTAAATTTGAAATCGTCTTTTCTGTTTATGGAGAGGCGATTTTTTTGTTTATCAGGCTTGAGCGCGAGCATTTTAATAAGTATATATGGGAGTTGAATCTGCGGGCAGGACAACTTAACCTTAGGGGGGTATTATTTTCGTAAAACATCTTGTATTTTCGGCACCTATGTTGGGGGTTACCTTTATTTCTGATATAATGAAGATAAATAGTGTTTACCTTTTATGCGGCCTTTTCTCGATCGCCTGTCCGCAGTCATTGGGACGTCAGATATTTCTTTTGGTTCTTTTAATGAAATCATTGCGATTTTATGTTCTTTACGAACTTATCAAAAGGAGGAGCGACCATGTTTTTAGGACATTTCAGTAAGGATGAACAGGCAAGCTTTTTAAATTTAGCGTATACGCTGATGTATGCTGACCATGAAGTGAAGGACGACGAAAGAGAGCGATTTCAGTTGTATCAAACGGAAGTAGAGGCGGATATCACCCAGGCCGAGGTCGTCGATTTTGTAGCAGAACTTGCGAAATTCCAGAATCTCGACCTGCTGAAAAAGAAGATGCTCCTCTTTGAGCTGCTGGGCATTGCCTTTGCCGATGCGGAATATGCTGAAGATGAACGAGTCTTGATGGAACAGGCCGCCGCCTTCTTATCGGTGTCACCTGTCGATATGGAACGGATGATGACCCTGGTACAGGATTTGGCACATATCTATCAGGAGGTAAATGAAGTCATTATGCGCTAGTTGACCGTACAGAGGTAGACGGATGAACAAGAAAAGGAAGTCTAAAGAAGACAAATCAACTAAAAAATTGAAGATAGATACGGCCATTTCAGGGATCACCAATGCGGGAATGGCTGAGGATATACTCCTCCATGGTGCCGCCGGCAAGGAACACATGGTGGCCTATGAAGGGTTTGACCATGAAACGGGAATCGCCCTTAAACGCGGACTAAAGGATATTTCTAAGAGCAAAGTAAATCCCCAATACAGGGAGCAAAACCTCAAACAGCAGGCCGGATTTTCGGCAGAGGTAAAGGAGACGGCTCGTGAAAATGCCGATCGAATCCTCAAGAAAGATGGGACACGAAAGGTGCGGACCGATGATATCGGTCGTGTAAACGACCCCTTGTATGACCATGTAGAACTGGATGCCAACGGCAATGTAATCCCTGGGTCGGGCTCGCAGATGAAGTTCGTCGGAAAGAATCCGAAAGAATGTCTGAATAAGCTCATGTCCGGAAAATATAAAAAATATCGCGATGCCAATGTAACCATGGAAGTTCCGTCTGATTTCTACGATGGAGTCTGTCAAGAAATTGACAAAAACGTTGCCGATTTGAATAAACAAGTAGAAGCGGCCAAACGTCAGGGAAAAATGGCAGTTGCCAAACAAAAACAGGCCCAGATCGATGACTTGAAACGGACTCGGCAGAATTTGAAAAAATCCCGTGTTTCCCAGTCTGATGCCATGGAGGCAAGAAAGAATCCCCGCCTGTCTACGGCCAAAGATATTCACCGTCTAAGCCATGATGCCGGCGTCAATGCTGCTAAATACGGAGCTGGTATCGGCGGAACTATCAGTGGACTGCAAAATGCCATTTGTGTACTGCAAGGCAAAAAAAGCCCGTCAGAAGCTTTTCGAGATACGGCTGTAACGACGGGAAAGGCAGCAGCGAATGCTTATGTAACGGCTTATGGCAGTACAGCGGCTATTGCGGTCATGAGAAATGCCAGTCAATCCTTTGTCAGAACCTTGTCGAGAACGAATTTACCGGCTCAGATTGTCTCCACGGCCGTCACCTCAGCTGATACGATTTGGCAATGGATGAACGGCAAGGTTACGGGAACGGAATGCCTTGAAGAGATGGGGAAGAATGGATTTGCCATTTCATCCTCGGCGGCTTATGCAGCGGCAGGTCAACTGTTGATTCCCATTCCCGTTGTAGGCGGACTTGTTGGCGGCATGGTCGGCTATTCCTTAGCCAGTGCTTGCTACGGTGAATTGATGACCGCTTTGAAGGATGCTAAGCTTGCCCGAGAAGAGCGAATCCGGGTAGAACGTGAATGTGAAGCGGCTGTTGTGGCCATCCGCCAATATCGTCAAGAGATCAATCGCATTGCCGAACGATACCTTGCCGAATATCGGAACACCTTTGAGGCTGCCTTTGCCGATATGAAAAACGCCATGAGAATCGGTGATATCGATGGCTTTATTGCCGGGGCCAATACCATTACGCGTAAATTGGGTGGAACGACGAATTTTGATTCATTTGAAGAATTTGACCGACGGATGAACGATCCGGAGCCATTTAAATTTAAGTTTTGATAAAGGAGGATAAGACAATGCCTATCCCTATTTTACTTGGGCTTGGAGTGGTTGCCGGTGTTACCGGTGTTGCCAAGGCTGTTGGTGCCAAACAAAAAAACGACGAGGCAAAGGATGTAAACGAGAAAGCCAAGCATATTTACGATAACGCCAAATCGAATGCCAATAAGGCACGTCAAGCGGCAAATGAAGCCGTCAAAAACTTAGGACAGCTTCGAATAGATACACTGCAGAACGAAATCTCCCAGTTTATGAACTCCTTTAACCAGATTCATCATCTGGAAGCTTCCTTTTCCAAAGACTTTGGCGGTCAGCTGAAATGGAATAAAGAGGAATATTTGAAAATGAAGGAATTGGAGACCCTTTCCTTCTCCATGGCCTCAGGGGCCTTTAAAGGATCGGCTGCCGGTGCCGTAACTGCCTTTGGTGCCTATGGCGGTGCCATGACTTTTGGCGCGGCGTCGACGGGTACGGCCATTGCCAGTTTAAGCGGAGCCGCTGCGACCAATGCGACACTGGCCTTCTTAGGCGGGGGCTCCCTGGCGGCAGGCGGACTTGGCGTTGCCGGTGGTACCATGGTCTTAGGCGGCCTGGTGGCGGGACCGGCCTTAGCGGTTTTGGGCTTTACCTTGAGTGCTAAGGCATCGGCTAACTTAGATAATGCGCGAAGCAATTTGGCCAAGGCCCGAGAAATCGCCGAATCTTTGGCGACGGTGAGAGATACCTGCTATCATATCCGTGACGTTGCCCAGGAGTATGCGAAAACGCTTCGGAAGTTGAGACCCCTCTTAGCTTCTTTGACGGAAGAGCTGCAACAAGTAATTCGGGATTACGGAACGGATTATAGGGCGTACTCGACAAATGCCAAACACACCGTTGCCGCAGGTATGGCCATTTTCCAAATCATTGCACCGATTATTGGCACGGCTATCATTACCAAAGACGGGGCTGTTAGCAAACGCGCGCGGCAGATTATCAACGGGACGAAAGAACGACTGACGGAAGTAAGGCAGCTGCTATAATGATGACCTTTCCTTGTATTCAGTGCGGCGAATGCTGCCGTCATGCCGGAGAGGTCCCTCAATTAGCTACCAAGGTTGATACGGATGGCGTCTGTCGATATCTCGATAAAAGGACGAATCGCTGCACTATCTATGATATGAGGCCGAAGGTGTGCAACGTTTCCTATATGTATCAGACCTACTTTAAAGCCCAAATGACGGAGGGGGAATTTATCCAAAAGAATCTGCAGGTTTGCTGTCATTTAAACAGGGCTGCCGGAAAAATAGCAAATGTTGAGCGATTAGAGACTATCTTAGAACATTTTAATCCCTAGCGGAGCCGGCGATATTTGGCGGGTGTGAGCCAGCAGATCACATATCACCTCTTGGTATTCTTGCCGGATATAACTTCATAATTGCAGAGATTGCGGTAAGCATCGTAATCTTTTCGACGATCAAAACAGAGCAGGCGGTTGCGTCTGCTCTGTTTTGTATGCTCATCATGCCGACGACGAAGGCCGCTTCTGGTGCGATGATACTTTACGAAACGGTGGCTGGCTTTTCAAGGGCAGTATATTTTGTCGAGTAGGGAGGCGGACCCATTCAAAAGGCTTTGTCAAGTCTTTGAAGAATGAATTCGATTTAAGCAAGGTCTGAAAATAAAGATTCCACTTTTGCATACCTGGTATGATTTTGTTTGACAGTATACCGGAATCCCGGTATACTAATGTCAAAGGAAACACACAAATGTAAACCGCATAGCAAGAATAGAACAGGGAGGTTCTTTTTTATGAAAATTGCAGTTATTGGTGCAGGTGCCATGGGAAGTATTTATGGCGGCAGATTATCTCAAAAGAATGACGTTTTCATGATTGATAAAATTGAAAATGTTGTGAATACGATTAATCAGGACGGCATCACCTTAGTGGAAAATGGAGAAGATCATGTATTTCATCCTAAGGCCGGTACTTCGTCGGAAGGGCTCGGAGAAATGGATCTGATCATTCTGTTTGTAAAAGCCCTTTGGTCGAAAGCTGCTTTAGAAGAAAATAAAGCACTGATTGGTCCGAATACCTATGTCATGACCTTACAAAACGGATCGGGACATGAAGATATTTTAAAAGAATTTTGCCCTCTTTCCCATATCGTCATTGGCACAACTGAAGATAACGGAGCCATCTTAGGCGCCGGAAAGATCCGCCACGGCGGCGTCGGAAAAACGAATATCGGTATGCTGACAGACGACACGGAAGGCTTCCTTAACCGTTTGAAAGCTACTTTGGATGAAGCGGGATTTAAAGCTCTCATTCATGACAATATTCAGCAGTTGATTTGGGACAAGCTCTTCACCAATATTTCCTTGAGTGCTGTAACCGGTATCTTAGGCGTAAAAATGGGCTTTATTGCCGGCAACGAACATGCTTGGAATATGACTAAACAATTGGTTTCCGAAGCCATGGAAGTCGCTCATGCTATGGGGCTTTCTTTCGACGAAAAAGAAATGCTTGAACGAATTCACAAGACGTCAGAAGCCAATCCTGAAGGGGAAACATCGATTTATGCTGATTTGAAAAATGGACGTCGTACGGAAGTCGATACGATTAGTGGTTCCGTCGTGAGAGCAGCTAAGAAATATAATGTTGCTGTTCCGACACACACGTTTTTAGTAGAAATGGTTCATGCGATGGAAGGTCGCAATTAATATAATGAATCAAAAAATATATTTTAATAATTAATTGGAGGGGTATTATTATGATCGTTTCGTCTCTTTATGCAAACAACAGAAGTATTGTGTTCCCGAGTGCTATTGAAAAGGCTCTTGAATATTTAAAGAGCCATGATTTCACCACGATGGAACCGGGCGTGTATGAAATTGAAGGCAAAGACATTTACGCTCAGGTCTTTGACGCAGAAACGCAGCCCGTTGAAAAACAACGCCCTGAAGTGCATGAAAAATTCATCGATGTTCAGTTCTTAGCCTCCGGTAAAGAACGCCTTGGTTTTACTCCCGACACCGGCAACTATGAAGTCGCCGAACGTATCGACGAACGGGATTTAATTTTCTACAAAGAAGTAAAAGATGAAGGCTTTATTGAAGCCCGTCCGGGAACTTTCAGCATTTTCTTCCCTGAAGATGTTCATCGTCCGGCCTGCATCTCGGGTGAATCGATGGTCGTTCGAAAAGTAGTTGTAAAAGTTAGCCTGGCCTTACTGTAAGAGGCGATGGAAGATAAGAGAGGTTGATACACAATGAGTGAACTTGCACAAAAAATCCCTATGGGGCGTTGGCTGAGAATTCTGCCCCCGATTATGATTGTATGCATTATTTCCTATATGGACCGTGTTAATATTGGCTTTGCTATGGCTGGCGGCATGTCTGATGAACTGGGTATGACAGCTAGTGTGGCTGGGCTCGCAGCAGGTATTTTCTTTATCGGCTATCTTTTCTTACAGGTTCCTGGCGGGGAGTTCGCTGCCAAACGAAGCGGTAAGAAATTTATAAGCTGGACGATTGTTTTTTGGGCAATTATTTCAATTTTGACTGGCTTTGCAACGGATGTAACTCACGTATTGATTTTAAGATTCTTATTAGGTGTTGCTGAAGGCGGCATGCTTCCCGTCGTTTTGACCATGGTCAGCATGTGGTTCCCGAATGAAGAACGTGGCCGCGCCAATGCCATCGTTATCCTCTTTGTTCCGGTAGCTGCTATTATCACCGGTCCGCTTTCGGGGTACATCATTTCCATGTCCAACTGGAAATGGCTGTTCATTTTAGAAGGCGTTGTCTCCTTATTGGTTCTTATCCCCTGGCTTCTTCTCGTCAGTGACCGTCCGGAAACGGCTAAATGGCTCGATAAACGCGAACGCGATTATATTACGGGCAAACTTGAAGAAGAAAAAGAAAGCCTTAGTCAGGGCCCGAAACAAATCGCTTCTTTAAAAGAAGTATTGCGTAATGGCACGATGATCAAATTGATCGTTTTGAATTTCTGCTACCAGTGCGGCATCTATGGTTTTGGCCTTTGGCTGCCGAGCCTTTTGAAAAACTTGACCCATTCCGGTATGAACCAGATCGGATGGCTCTCGGCACTTCCCTATGTCGGTTGTGCGATCGGCATGCTTTTCGTTGCCCAGGTTTCTGATAAAACCGGCCGTAGAAAACCGTTTATCGTTATTCCCTTGATCGGCTTTGCCCTCTGCCTCTTGCTCTCCGTTAAACTGTCGAGCATGATTTGGGTATCCTATGCATTCCTCGTCGGATGCGGCTTCTTCCTTCAGGCTGCAGCTGGGGTATTTTGGACGATTCCCCCTCGCCTCTTCAGCCCTGAAGTTGCCGGTGGTGCTCGTGGCGTCATCAATGGTATCGGCAACTTAGGTGGTTTTGCAGGCCCCTATTTGGTCGGCTTGTTAATCCAAATGTACAATTATGATGTCGGCATTTACGGTCTTGTCGTCCTGTTGGTTGTTGGTGCTGCTTTGACGATCAGCCTGCCTTCCAGCATCGATGAAGAAGTTAAGACTGAACAGACGGCACCTGCAACGCACTAGAGCCGGACTTCCATGCTGACCTTTTCCAAGATTACATTTGAAAATTAATGGGATGGCGGCAAGCCTTCGGTTAAACGAATAGTAGAAAGTATAGAAAAGCCACATTCCTTTCGAAAAATAGAAGAGGGACTGTGGCTTTTCTGATATACAGTAAATTTATGAATTCATCTTTTGAAGATATAAGGAGGAACGTGTCATGAGAGAAATTGTACCGTCCATGCACTTTTTAGAAAACTTTATGCCTGTCGTTGGCAATGAACCTTTTGCAGTAAAGATGTTGGAAAAAGCATCGGAAATTCCTTTTTATAAAGCCGTTGAATTGGGCTATATCCGCGATAACGCTTGCCGTAAAGCCGTTCGCCGCATTGCTGAAAATCGTAATTGGCAAGTTACCGCCTGGTGCTCTCCGGTCATTGCCGATGCTGGACTTTCCCTTTCGAGCTTAGATGTAAGTGAACGAAGAAAAGCGGTTGAAATGGCGAAAGAATTGGTCGCTGGTGCGGCTGAATTTGGAGCCCATCGTGTCGGCCTTCAGTCCGGTCCGGATGTCGATGCATCGCTCAGAGCTGATGCAAAAAAAGCATTAATGGACTCTTGCCTTGAGATTTCCGAATTTGCACGTCAGTATGAAAATTTGTATCTTATAATTGAACCCCTTGATCGGTTTGTTCATAAAAAACAACTGTTAGGTCCGATTAAAGAAGTCGTTGAATGGTTTGCTGCTTTGAAAAAAGATGCATCTAATTTCTATATTCATTGGGACAGCGCCCATGAAAAATTAGGCGGCGCTGATTTGCTCGAATCCTTGCGGCTTTCTGCCCCGTTCTTGGCACAATTCCACATTTGCAATTGTGTAACTGAAGAAGGGCACCCCTACCGCGGCGATTTCCATATGGATGTCGGCCAAGCTCCGGACTTTAAGACTTGGGGATACCTTACGCCGGAAGTGGGTGCAGAGATGCTGCGTGAAGCCGCTTCTTTTGATCCCATAGACGGTGTGCCCCGCATGACTTGTGCTCTTGAAGTACGGTCACATTTAGCAGACGATCTTTGGGCTAAGGAACGGTTAATTCGCACCTTCTTGATGCGGACCTTCGACTTAGCCGGGATCTCCTATGATGCCTAAGAGGAGGAATCTTTGTGCGTTATTTGATGGGAATTGATAATGGAGGCACTTTTTCCAAAGCAGCTATTTTCCGTGAAGATGGGGTGCAAATTGCATCGAAGAGTGCTTCCGTTTCCCTTTTCACGCCGGATTCGGGATTTCGCGAACGCGATCTTTCAGAACTTTGGGAAGCTAATGCGGCTGTTGTAAAAAGTGCTATTGAAGCCAGCGGAATTTCGCCAAGCGAGATTGCAGCCGTATCTGTTTCCGGTCATGGAAAAGGCTTGTATCTGGTAGATAAAATGGGAAATCCGTTAGGCAGAGGTATTTTATCTACCGACTGCCGGGCGACAGACCTTGTAAGTCATTGGGAACGAAACGGTGTGGCTGAGAAGGCTAGAAAATATACGTATCAGCCCGTGAGTGCCTGCCAACCTGTCGCCTTATTAGCCTGGCTTAAAGAATATGATCCTGATCTATATCAACAAATCGGGTACGTCTTTTCCGTCAACGACTACATTCGCTTTTGTTTGACGGATCAGCCTTATAGCGAGTACACGGTCGCTTCCGGCAGTGGCTTTGTCGATTTTGAAAAAAAGGGATATACGGAGGAGCTGCTGGCTTTATTCGGAATTCCCGAAATGAGTGGCTGCTTGCCGCCCCTTCTCTACAGCTCCGAATTAGCCGGAAGGGTGACTGCGAAGGGGGCTGCAGCTACAGGGCTTCTTGAAGGAACTCCGGTAGCGGCAGGGATGTTTGATATCGATTCTTGTGGCATTGCCAGCGGTCTTTCTGATCCGGATAACCTTTGCCTCATTGCCGGCACTTGGAGTATCAATGAATATATTTCGGATACGCCTGTTCGCGGCGAAGCTACGACGCGGAACTCTTTCTTCTGCGAACCCGGGCGTTATTTGATCGAAGAGAGCAGCCCGACTTCTGCTGGGAACCTGGAATGGTTTATTCGCTCGCAAATGCTGGAAGAGAAAGCTAAAGCGAGAAATGAAGGCACCAGTATCTATGATCTTACTAATGAGTGGGTCGCCGGCACGGATCCGCAAGTAAATAATGTTGTGTATCTCCCCTTTTTAAATGGTTCATCTACCGAGGGCGGGGCTAGCGGTGTCTTTTTTGGTCTTTCGGAATCGACGACTAAGAAAGATTTAGTAGCTGCTGTATACGAAGGTGTGGTTTTCTCTCATCGGCGGCATGTTGAAAAATTACTCATGCATCGTTCGTTGCCTAAAAAGATTCGCCTTTCCGGCGGTGTTACCAATTCTGCGGTTTGGACGCAGCTTTTTGCCGACGCCTTGCAGTTACCGGTAGAATCCGTCAAGGGAAAAGAATCAGGGGCCTTAGGCGCCGCTATGGCAGCCGGCGTTGCAGCTGGCATTTACAGCGACTTGACCGATGCCGTGCAGAAAGTTGTTTCGGTCTCCGCTTCAGTTGAACCGCGGGAGAATATGAAAGAGATTTATAATAGGAAATATCAGTTATATTGTCAGTTGGAGGATAGTCTGTCTTCGATCTGGCATAGATAGGATGGGTGATTATGGCAGTTTCGTCTCTCGGCAATTCGCCGGGCATGTTACAATCGCGAGCATATGAATATATAAAGCGAAAAATCTTGAATGATGATATGGAGGTTGGGGTCTACTACTCTGAAACAAAGCTTGCTCAAGAACTTAATATCTCCAGAACTCCGATTCGTCAAGCGCTTCACTGCTTGAGTCAGGATGGCTATATCACGATTGCACCGAGCCGTGGCTTTACACTGCGTCAGCTTACCAGGCTTGATGTCCGAGAAACGATTGAAACGAGGTGTGCCATTGAAGGCTTTTGTACCTATCGGTTAGGCATTCAAACCGATGAAAAGCGCCGCCGCTTCTTTTTGGATATCAACGACGCCTTGGACTCCATGCAGGATGCGATTGATGCGAAGGATATGAAGCGGTTTATTAATTACGACCACCAATTTCACTTGGCAATTGTAAAATCGGCACGAAATCATGAGTTTGATCAAATTTTTCAGCGTCTTATGTATCTCATTCACTTGACGACGAAATCGGCGATCGAAATCCCTGGTCGATTAGAAGAAACGGTTCAGGAACACGTATCGTATGTAAATCTATTAAAGAATAGAGAAACGACCGAGGCATACCATCTTATGATGAAGCACTTAATGATGCCGATTGAACTGTTGTCAGATAATTTTCCTGACGAAGAGGATATGCCTTGGTAAGTACTTTGGGAGGATATAGAACATGTTAGAAGAATTAAAAGAAAAGGTGTATGAAGCCAATATGCTTCTGCCTAAACATAATCTGGTAACCTTTACCTGGGGGAATGTTTCCGGTATCGACCGAGAAAAAGGGCTCTTCGTTATCAAACCATCAGGTGTTGATTATGAGGTGATGAAACCGTCCGACATGGTAGTCGTTGATTTGGAGGGAAATAAAGTAGAAGGCGACCTGAATCCGTCATCGGATACGGAAACGCATCGGATTTTTTATCAAAAATTCCCGGATATTGGCGGTGTGGTACATACCCATTCTCGTTGGGCGACTATTTTTGCCCAAGCTGGGCGGGGAGTTCGGGCGTATGGAACGACGCAGGGAGACTACTTCTATGGAGAAATTCCCTGCACGCGCGATATGACTGTTGAAGAAATCCAATCCGATTATGAGTACAATACGGGCGTCGTTGCCGTAGAACGATTTGAACAGGCAAACCTTGACCCTAATCATATTCCAGCTGTACTGGTTAAAAATCATGGGCCGTTTTGCTGGGGCAAAGATCCTTTGAATGCGGTTCACAATGCCGTTGTCCTTGAAGAAGTGGCAATGATGGCCTTCCATACGGAACTTTTGATGCCTGGCGTTCAAGCGATGCCGCAGGCGCTGCTGGATAAACATTTCTTGCGCAAACACGGTCCCAATGCCTATTACGGCCAAGCTAAGAAAGGCTAAATTTTTATTGCATTCCAGTTCAATGAAAGCTTTATGATGCAGCCGTTGACGTGATGTAAACGCCCAGGAGTAAGTCGATATAAAATGGCGGCTCATAGAGATTCTGATCATAGAGTCCTTTATGGGCCGCATTATTTTTGCGATTTATATGGATTATGGGAGCGTTAGATTCGCTTAATCTCATAAGTATTTACAGGTAGGAGTAGATAGATGAATAGCTATAACTTAGGCCTTTATGAAAAGGCTATGCCCAAAGAGTTATCTTGGATGGAAAAGTTGGAAGCGGCCAAAGCGGCCGGGTTCGACTATATTGAAATGAGTATTGATGAAACCGATGAAAAACTGGCCCGTTTAACGATGAGTGAGTCTGAAAAAGAAGAAATTCGGATGGCAATCAAAAAGACCGGTATTCCCGTCGGATCTATTTGCTTAAGTGGTCACCGAAAATATCCCTTGGGAGACCCGAATCCTGAGAAACAACGTCGCAGTTTAGATATCATGGAAAAAGCTGCAGCTTTGGCTGCTGAGTTGGGAGTTAGAACGATTCAGTTGGCAGGTTATGATGTCTATTACGATGAAGGCACGGATAAAACGCGGGCTGATTTTGAAAAGAATTTAATCACCGCAGTTCACTTGGCAGAACGGAGCGGCGTCCAACTTGGTTTTGAAACGATGGAAACGCCGTTTATGGATACCGTTGAAAAAGCCATGAAGTATGTAAATATTGTCCAGTCGCCATATTTAGGGGTATATCCCGATTCGGGGAACTTAACCAATGCCTCTTTATTATATGGAAAAAGCGTCGTGGATGATATGGAAACGGGACGGGCACATATCGTAGCCGTTCATCTGAAGGAAACCGTTCCCGGTAAATATCGGGAAATTCCTTTTGGAACGGGTCATGTAGATTTTGCTGCCGTTGTCGATAAGGCTTGGAAACTTGGCGTTCGCCGCTATGTAGGCGAATTTTGGTATATTGGCGGGACGCAGTGGAAAGAGGACCTTGCTTTTGCAAACTCGTTCTTACGGAAGTACCTCGATGCAGTACAGAATAATAATGTAAAGTAAAATTTGGAAAGAAGGAATTCAGTATGTTAGATGTGAAGAAAACCGTCGTTGGTGAATTAGAATATTGTTACTCCCTGGCTATGCTGCATTATAAGGGAAAAGATCACTTTTTATGTGCAGCAGAACAATCGGCTCCGTGCTATTTGATCTCGCTTGATGGTAAAACGATTGAAGAAACGATCTGGGAAGGCCCTGGCGGAGCGATGACCATGGTTCAGGTCCCGGGGACCGATGGACAATTCCTGGCGACACGCAAGTTTTATTCTCCGGATAATTCCAAAGAATCCTCTCTGGTCATTGTGACTCCGAAGGCGTTGAACCAGTGGGAAGTTCGCACCCTTTGTGACATGCCTTTTGTTCACCGCTTTGATATTTTACAAGCTCATGGAAAAAAATATATCATTGCCTGCACCTTAAAATCGGATCATCAGCACACCGGTGACTGGCGGTTCCCCGGCAAGATATTAGTGGCAGAATTACCGGAAGACTTATCCTCGTATAATGATGATAACCAGCTCCAGTTCACGCCGATCAAAGAAGGCCTTTTGAAAAATCACGGATATTGTCGTTATACCGATGACCAGGGAAATATGAGCAGCATTGTTTCTTGCGACAATGGTGTTTTCCATGTTTATCCTCCGACGGATACCGATAAAGAATGGCAGTGCGAAACCTTGACTACGGATGCCGCCAGCGACGGCTTGATGGTGGATCTCGACGGAGACGGTGTCGAAGAATTATGTACATTTACGCCGTTCCATGGAAATGAAGTCCGCATCTATCGCAAAGAAAATGGAAAATATGAACTGGTTTATACCTATCCGGAAAAACTGCCCTTCCTCCATGCCTTGTGGGGCGGAGAATTGTGCGGCAAGAATACCTGGGTTCTCGGATATCGTAACGGCGACCGGCAGTTATTGGCGATCACCTATGAAGATGGGGAATATAAGGCCCAAGAATTAGATCGTGGCCGGGGTGCTGCTAACCTTCTCCACTATGTCTATGACAATAAAGACATCATTATTGCCGCTAATCGCGAAAGCAGTGAAATTGCCAGATACGAATTGACTAAGGCTTAACACCATTGGATTAAGCCGAATCGACAAAATAAATTTAAAGCGCAGCAGGGGTCACTGCTGCGCTTTTTCTTTCATGAACTGCGGGCAAGTCCCTTCCTTGTCATCTTCTTTCGGGTAGAAAGGAAAATTTTAGTTTTTTTGTGTTTTAAATGGGAATATGGTAAGATACTGCTGAACGATAATAGAAATGATATAATTTTGGAGAAGATCAGCACTGTTTTTTTACGGTCATCGATGGAACAACATATCTCTGCGCTGTCTCTGGGAAAAGCGTAGAAACTGGCTCTGTGGAAAATCAGAGCGTTACCTTGAATCACTGAAAGGAGAAGACCATGGATGACATTAAAGCTATTGAACGGTATTTAATCGGTCGGTATCTGCAGGAGACGGATATTAGCCTTGCTGAAGTTCCGCAGCGACGAGATGCTTTCTTATATTTGGCTCAGCGGGAAGAATTGGCGGTAATGGGGTGCCCTCTGTATCAGACGGAAATCCTTGCCGGGAATAACGGACCAGTCTTTCCAGCGCTCCCTACCAGAACCGAAGAAGAGATTCAAAAACTGACCTTAGACTGCCTCCAGGGCATGCGAGTCGTCTATAAGGGCTGTCTATTTCCCCAGGTATCACCGGAGGGCATGAACCGGGTCCAGAACGTCGTTATAACCTATAAGGATGTCCCCGACGATGCACTACAGGAGATGGTCGTGAATCAGATTTCGTGGCAGCAGGCCAGGAAATCAGGAAGACCATATAACCTCGAAGACATCCGGCAAGATGCCCGGAGGATACGCCCTTACGACAATGCCTGGGATATGTACTACGATGAAACCTACCCCGGAATGGAGATCTAGTCAATAAAAAGCAAGCCATAGGACTTACTAAGGTGTTGAATATTTTGATGTAAAAAAGCCCATTCAGGGCTTTTTTTTCGTGATAATAAAGAAGCAACATGCAGACGATCCACTATTACCTCACGCGATTGGTAGGTAGGGGCAACAAGCAATCGCGGCAAGGCGATGGAGAAAGACATGCAAACGTTATTTTAGGACAGATAAGGGATAATTATCTCTGATTTTTGCATAAAAAAAGAATCCCGCTATTGAAATAACAGGATTCTAATTAAAATTTGGAGCCACTAATAGGATTCGAACCTACGACCCTCTCATTACGAATGAGATGCTCTGCCAGCTGAGCTATAGTGGCAAGTACTCTTATATTATAGTCATGTGATACCCTGTTGTCAACACTTTTTTTCTCATCGTGAGATATTTCTTTCTGGGAGTGATAAAAATTGGCAAAGGTGAGTGGTTAACTCTCCGTCTGCGTATTGTATATTCCTTGTTGGAGTTGTTTATAAAAGCCTTTGCTGAACTGTTCAGGGCCGATGAAAAGCCGTTATGTATTTCTAGCGTTTGAATGAGATGCGGGAGATTGATTGTGTTGGTTTTGCAAGGAGCTATAAAAATGAATTTTGTATTTTAACTATTAGAGGAAGCAAATAGGGGCAGCAACAGCATTTCTATACATAAACTATTATATGTCCCCTTCTATTTGGAGGGGACATCTTTTTATAAATAAATCAGTTAAAATTTCTGTTTTGTGTTGACAAGCTCCTCGGAGTTTGGTAAGATAAACAAGTCGCCGCTGAGGCGGCACGATGACCTTTGAAAACTGAACAATGATTGAATGAACGCCAGTAAATAAATCTTTGGATTTGTTTA